>Ga0315912_10000456_pt1 | contig 77829 bp, 60 predicted proteins | sample VfabasoilMG_FD_204469 | JGI IMG/M metagenome (GOLD analysis project Ga0315912, IMG submission 204469) | Garden soil microbial communities collected in Santa Monica, California, United States - V. faba soil | ecosystem: Environmental > Terrestrial > Soil > Garden | place: USA: California... | reverse complement strand
GCGCTGCCGTCAAGCAGGCGCATGCGTTCCAGCCACACCGACTGGTCCCCGCTGGCGGAGTAGCGCGGCTCGAGTGCGAAGGCGGTGTGCTCGGCAGCGCCACCTGCGAGGTCTCCGCCAGCGAGCAGCACGAGCTCGCCGGGGAGATTGACCTTGTCGAGAAAGCGCGGCGTGCCGGCCCGTTCGTCCAGCAGCTGCACGTACCAGCGGTGCAACGCCTGTTCGTGAGCGTCGACCACGCTGTTGCCCTGCGCGTCGTACACGGGCTCATCCACCGCATAGCCCCAGACCTGACCCTCGACCCTGTCGTAGCCGAGCAGCGAGCGCAGGTCCCGATAGTCCTCGTCGCCCCAGTTGTTGAGCTGCGCGCCCGAGCGCACGGCGGGCTGGAGCGCCGGCGCCTCGGGATCCGTCAGATCGAGCGGGAACAGCCAGCTCTGGGTCAGGCTGCCGGAAATGAACTCGCGCACGCCCGTATCGCAGGTCTGCCCGGAGCTGCAGCCCGCGGTGCCGTAGGAGGTATAGGCGGGCACGCCGAGCTCCGCGCAGCTCTGCGCGGAGTTGCACTCTTGCCGGAAGCGAGCCCAGAGCGCCCACTTGCCGTCGGCGACGGGCAAGAGCCCCTGCCAGTCGATGCCCTGTGCGATGCCCGCCGGGGGGCGCCCCTCCAGGTAGGAGGACAGCGGCAGGGAGCGGACGACACGCGCGCCGTCTCGCTCGATCGCGATCACGCTGACGCCGTTGCCCGGGTTGGGGCCGCAATCGGGCGTGCTCTCCGGATAGTTTTCCATCCAGTATTCGCACATGCCCTCCACGGAGAGCCCGAGCACGGCCACGTGGGTCGCGTCGATCGGCACGATCGAGTCGACGGCGTGGGGCAGCGCCAGTCGTACTGGTTCGGCGTAGCGGCTGGTGCGGAAGCTGACCGAAGACTTGCCCGTGTCCGTGCGATGGCGTGCCCAGATCAGGCCCGCGTGTTCCACCTCAAACCAGACGTCGTCGAGCGCGAGAGTGTGGGCGGGCAGGGGAGTCAAACGCGTCGCGCCGTCCTCGATCTGGATCGGCTGCAGCACGCCGCGCGCAAAGCCGAGCAGCGTATCCTCGTAGAGCAACGGCGCCGGGGACATGCGCTCGGTCAGCGCCAGGCCGGAGCGGCTGAGCTGCCCCGCGTTGCCGACAATCAAACCCGTGCGCCCGGCATTGCCGTCATCCGCGGGCTGTGTATAGCTGAGCCGCTCCCGCTCGCCGTCGACGCGCCAGGGCACACCGTTGTACCAGTCGCTGCTGAAATACCAATCGGTCTGCAGCTGGTCGACGAGCGCGAGCGCGCCGTCCTGGTCCAGTGCGTAGCTGGTGGCGCGCAAGAGCTGTGGCGTACCCGAGCTCCCTCCCGTTCCGTCGAGCGCGAGATAGCCATCGCCAAAGCGCATCAGGGAAGCGGTGACGGGCGTCCCCACGGCAAAGGGCACCAGCGACAGGCGCGGCGCCGCAAGGGAACGATCGAGGCGCGCCAGCCCAGCGCCGCCGTCGATGCTCAGCTCGGTCGTCGAGAGAAATCTGACGCCGGTGATCGGCGCCGTGCTGGGCAGCGGCTCGAGCGGCTGACCCGTGCTGGTGTCGAAGGCGAGCAGGCGCGAGCCGCCGGCGACCACCAGCACGCCATCCGAGTAGTCGAGGTTGAGCGACGCGCTCAGCGGCGTCCCCAGATCGGCCGGGCTCAGCTGCACCGCAAAGCGGGTCTCGAGCGTGCGCAGATCCACGAGCTCGACCTCGAAGGCGGCGCGCGGCGTCTCGTCGGGAGCGAGGCCGACGCGAATCGCGTGGGTCGGATCCGTCCCCACGTGCCAGTAGCCGGCGCCGAGTTCACGCCGCCCGGCGGGAGCGGCCGCATCGCTGCCAAAGCGCTCCAGCCACAAGCCGGTCGCTGCGGGGGGCGGCTGAAACAGATCCAGCTCGCCGAGCCGTGATCCACCGCCTGGCGCGCAGGCGAGCCCTGGCTCTGCGGGCCCGGACTCGCTCCGCCCGCCGAGCGCCGTGTAGCCATCGGCGCTCACGGTGATGCCCAGCGTCTGCTCCGGCACGTCACTCTGTTTGGAAATCACCGGAGCATCGGGCTGTGTCGCGTCCACCTCCCAGACTTGCTGGCGGCGGACAGGCACGACGGTTGCGGGGATCTCCGTCTCGGAGGCGTGCGGCTCGAGACTCACCTCGAGCACGAGTCGATCGAGCGCTACCGCGCTGAGCAGGCGCGCGTCCCCGTCGAGGGGCAGGCGCCCGAGGATCCGGGGTTCCGCGGGTGTGCTCACGTCGAGCAGGGTCAGGCCGTTGCGCTCCGCGACCACGAGCGTCGAACCGAGCAGCACCGTGGGGCCCGGTGCCGGCACGGGGCGAGGCACTGCGTTGGGCGCGCTCTCACCTCCGTTGCTGTCGGTGCCGCCGCCGCCCGGACGCTCTGGCTCCTGTCGCCCCGGCGTCTGATAGTCCTTGCCGGGGCCGTCGGATACCGGTGACCCTGTCTGGCCGCTCTCGGTGGCGCAGCCTGAAGCCAAGAGGATGAGCGTGGGGAGCGAGAGGCTGCTCAGGCACGTCAGGTATGGGCGTCGCGTCATGATGTAGATCATGCGCTGGGTCACCCGCTTCGTCTATCTCGAAAAGCATCCCTGGTTGGGCGGATTTGCCCAAACAATGATGCATTGTGATCTATGTCAGCGCTCGCCCGGGCCGCCCGATTTCGGCTCGCTGGGGGCCCGAAGTGGCAACAGTTGCAGGTTCATCAGCACCACGCGATCGGCGCTCTTGGACTGCTCGATGATGGCGCGGGCCTGGTCGTAGTAGGCCAGGTGCAGGCGGCGGATGTGCTGAAAGGCCTCCTCCGAGATCGCGAACAAGTTGAACGAAAACAGCGTCTGTTCCTGGGCGAGACCGGCCTCGAAGCGCTCCAGCGCCTCGCGCGCCCAGAAGGCCTTGAGCCGGGCGTTCCGTTCTGGGTCCTGGCGGGTATCGACGGTCAAGACCTTGGCGACGCGGTAGTGGCTCCGCTCTCGCACCACCTGCCCGGCGCTCTCCAGCTGCTCCAGGCAGTGGCGCACCTGTGGCTCGCTCAGCCCGGCCTCTCGCGCGAGCAGTGCGCCGTCGTGATCGGGGCGAGCCTGATAGGCGTCGAGCTCCAGGGCCCGGAGCACGGCGTGACTGTGCGGCAGCTCGTAGGCGAGGCGCCGCTGGCGCAGCAGGTTGCTGTGCAATTCGCGCGTCGACGGCAAGAGCGCCAGGTCGACGAAGAGGGCGATGAACTCGAGCAGCCGCTGGGTAGACAGGTGCACCAGGCTCAGAAACTGCGGCAGCCGCGGCTCCGTCTTGCCGGCACACCAGCGCCCGAGCGTCGTGCGATCGACAGCGAGTTGGGCCGCGATGTCGCTCTTCGGGCTGTTGCCGATCAGGTGCACGACGAGCCGCGTCACGTTGCGCGGCGAGTGGCCGCGCCGGCCCGTGAAGGTCTCGCTCGGTTGCTCGAAAAAACGCGCCAGGTGGCTCTCGAGCTCTGCGCTCTGTTGGAGCGCGGCCTTCAGAAATGAGCTCACCTCCGGGTAGCGCCGGCCGTGCTCCCACAGGTACGCTGCGTTGGAGCGAAAGCCGAGGCCGCGGCTGAACGCGGGCTGCGAGCGCCCGCCGCGCAACGCTCGCATCAAGTCGCGGGACAGCAGCTCGACGTCGAACATGCGTTAGCGCACCCGCGCGGCGCGTGTCCCGCCGCGACGCCGCACGATGTCGTTGGCGCGGCGCTCTTCCAGCACTCTCTGGCGGGAGGCGGCCCAGGCGCAGATCGGGCAGCTTGCCAGCTCGTGGTAGAGGGCAGGACAGTGCTCGCGGCCAAAGTAGATCATCTGCAGGTGCAGCCGGTTCCAGCTCTGCCGAGGAAACCAGCGCGTGAGGTCGGCTTCGGTATGGTCTGCGGTTTTGCCGCGGGACAGGCCCCAGCGCGCGGCCAGGCGATGGATGTGCGTGTCGACCGCGAACGCGGGCTGACCGAAGGCCTGGGACAGGACCACGTTTGCCGTCTTGCGCCCGACCCCGGGCAGCGACAGTAAGGCGTCGAATGAGTCGGGCACCTGGGAGCCGTGCCGTTCGACCAGTTGCTGGGACAGCCCCTGCAATGCCTTGGCCTTCTGCGGGGCCAGGCCGATCTCCCGGATCAGCGCACGGATCACCGGCACGGGCAGCGCCGCGAGGGCCTCCGGTGTCGGTGCGGCGGCAAACAGCCGGGGGGTGACCTGGTTGACCTTCTTGTCGGTCGTCTGCGCGGAGAGCACCACCGCGACCAGCAGCGTGAAGGGATTGCTGTGCAAGAGCGGGATGGGGGGCTCGGGATACAGCGCGTCCAGCGCGGACAGGACGCGGGACACCTTTTCCGAGCGCTTCACGGCTCCAGATTAGCCATTCTCGCGAGCGGAGGCAGCAGGTCTCGCTGGCCAGGCGCCAGGATTCGGCGCCTGCCGGCGGCTTCGGCGCCTGCCCGGGTCAGGGCAATGCTGCGGCGGCGCCGTCGAGCGTGCCGGCGTCCGAATCGGGCGCGGCATCCGGCGCGCTCCAGGCGGCCGCGCCCAGCGACGCGGTCTCGCCGGCAACGGCAGCGGTCGCCCCGGCGGGCGCTGCGCCGTCCGTACTGCTCGCTGCGGCAGTCAGCGGCACGCCGCCCCCGCCCTGCCCGGCAGGGTGGCTCGCTGCCGGGGGGCTGGCTAATTTCTGCCGCAGCCGGAGCGTCACCAGATGGATCTGGGATGCGAGATCGCCCACGGACGAGCGCGTGAGCAGCGTCGGCACGAGCACCGAGCCCACGCCCACCAACGTGGCGAGCAGGGCCACCAGCCCCAACCACACTCGCGGCCGACGCCGCGCGGGCACGCTCGCGGAGCGCACCGCCGGCAAGACACTGCCCAGATCCGTGGCGGGCAAGGTCGGCTCGAACGCCGCGCTGGCGCGGGCCCGCCGCCGCAGCTCCAGCACCGGCTCGAGCTCCGTGGGCTCGCGGGGCGCGTGCTGGCGCGGTGGCTCGGCCTCCGCTTCCCACAACATGGGTGTGTGGCCGCACAGGCCGCGCAGCTCTTCCGCCATCGAGCGCGCGGACGCAAAACGATCCTGCGGATTGCGGGCGATGGCCTGCAAGAACCAGCGGTCGAAGCCCTCGGGCACCGCGCCCAGGCTCGACGGCAGCGGCGCATTCCCCGACGCGACCTGCAGCGCCAAGCTGACGAGCGTGTCGCCCTGAAAGGGGCGCACTCCGGTCATGCACTCGCAGGCGATCACTCCGAGGCTCCACAGATCGGCGCGGTGGTCGAGCGTGGGCGAGTTGGCGAACTGCTCGGGGCTCATGTACACCGGTGTGCCCAGCATCTGGCCGGCAAGCGTGTTGGTGCGGAGCTTGTGCGGAGCACCGGCCCACTTCGCGATGCCGAAGTCGAGCACCTTGATCACTTCTTCATCGTCGTTGCGCACGATCAGGATGTTGTCGGGCTTCAGATCGCGATGGATCAGGCCAGCATCGTGCGCGCGGCTGAGCGCGCGGGCGATCTGGGTCACAATCTGCGCGACCACGGGGGCTCTCAGCCGCCGCACCCGCTGCAGTCGCTCCGCCAGGGTCTCCCCTTCGAGCAGCTCCATGACGATGAACGGTGCACCCGTCGTGGCGTCCACCCCGTCGTCCAGGACCTGGACGATGTGAATGCTGCGCAGGCTCGCCGCCAAATGCGCCTCTCGCTGGAAGCGCGCCAGGCTGAGTGCGTCTTGCAGGGCGGGCAGGTGCATCAGCTTGACCGCGACCGGCGATTGCCAGCCGAGCCGCTCCGCGCGCCACACGGCACCCATGCCGCCGTGTCCCAACATGGAGATGAGGCGGTATTTTCCCGCCAGGACGGTGCCGGCCGTCATGCGAAGCTCCCTGCCCGGGGGCGCGTGGCTCGGCAGCGCACGCTGGCTGTTCCTGCTGTTGGGGAAACCACGGAGTTGACAGAGGATACGGCGACCCTGGCCCTCCAGGCTCGTCGATTCGGGCAACCGGGCCACGGATCTTGGCCCATTGTGGCACTTCGTCTCCAAAGTGCCACACCTGAGCACTTCGGCGGGCAGACGGCTTCGTAACTGATTTTCCGCTTTGCGTCACTGCAGCGAAACACCTTTGGCCCGCGCCGAAGCCTGCGGCTGATCGAGCGGCGACCGCGTGTTCCACCCTCGAAGCAGCAAGAATGCTCGCACTTCTGTTCGAAGCTGCGTTCAAATGCGAGGTCATCCCTACATCCCTGACAACTGTGGGGAGAGCGCAGCAGGGCCTGGCATGGTGTGTGCTTATTGGCAGCCTCGTCTGGCGGGGAGGAAGCACACCTCGGGTGGAACCTTCAGGTTGATCAGAACCTTCGGGTAAACCTCAGGAGAAGCAATGACGGGGGGGCGGCCCGAACGAGCGGTCCCGCGCTCCAGGGTGCATGGGGGGGAAACCAGGGCCACGCCTGGTAGTCGGGGATCGCTATCGGGATCGACGTACCGAGCATGGTGCAAGCGTTCGATCCTTCAGGCTCGATTGTCAGTGCCCACGCCGCCGGACACCTATTTCACAACGGCACCGAGGATGTGGTCATGAAGGAAGTCTGGGTGAACAAGGAGACCGTGCTCAGCGCTCGCGATGCCCGAGGGCTGGAGCGGAGGCTCTATTCTCTCGAGAGTGCGCTGCGCCGTCGTGATGGCTCGATCGTGGAAGTGACGTGCCCGACCAGTGAGCTGCACGATCGGCATGTGGCCGTCATTCGGTACGAACTGCCGCTGCGTCAGTTCTAGTGTCCGTAGCTCGTGATCCCGCGGGGCCCGCAGCCCGCTCGCGATCCCGCGGGGCCTGCCGCCTGCCCATTCATTCCTCGCGCGAGCCGAGCTGATACATGCGCAGCTTTTCCCATAACGTTTTGCGGGAGATGCCGAGCAGCCGTGCCGCCTCCAGCTTGACGCCCTTGCTCTGATGCAGCGCCACGAGCAGGCACTGGCGCTCGAAGTCGCGCATGGAGTCGTGCAAGGGGCGAAACAGCGACCGGGACGGCTCTTCCGCCTGCGCTTCGCCACGCATGTCGTAGGGCAGATGCCAGACGTCGATCTCGCTGCCGCGCGACAGTACTACCGCATGCTGGATGGCGTGCTCCAGCTCGCGCACGTTGCCCGGAAAGGAGTAGTTCATCAGGACCGCCCAGGCCCGAGGCGCGATGCGCGGCTCGGCGTGCTCACCAGCGAAGCGCTGATGAAAGTGGCTGACCAGGACCGCCAGATCCGCGCGCCGCTGGCGCAAGGGCGGCACGTGAACGTCGAGCACGTTCAGGCGGTAATACAGATCCTCTCGAAATTTCCCGGCAAGGATCAACTGTTTGAGATTGCGGTGGGTCGCGCAGATCAGCCGCACGTCGAGCGCTTGCTGGCGGTTGCTGCCGAGCGGTTCGATGACCCCCTCCTGAAGCACGCGCAGCAGCTTGGCCTGGACGCCGTGTGGGATCTCGCCCACCTCATCGAGCAGGAGCGTCCCGCCGTCCGCGGCCTTGAAGCGGCCCTCGCGGCGATGCACGGCTCCGGTGAAGGCGCCGCGCTCATGGCCAAAGAGCTCCGCCTCGATCAGTGCCTCCGGAAAGGCCGCGCAATTGACGGCAACGAAGCGCCCTGCGGCGCGCGGGCTGGCCTCGTGGATGGCCCGCGCCACGAGCTCCTTGCCGGTGCCACTTTCACCCACGATCATCACGCTGGCGCTGGCGGGCGCGATGGTTTCCACGCGCTGGATCAGCGAACGCATGGCGGGACCATCACCGATCAGCTTGCTGCCGGCACCGACCGTCACGGGGCGGGCGCGCGCGGCGCGCAGCTCGGCGCCGATGCGGCGGCGTTCCCCGACCCGTTCGATCCGCAGCACCAGGTCCCGAATGTCGAAGGGCTTGATGACGTGATCGTCTACGTCCGCCTTGAGCGCGGCCTCCACCGCGCTGCCCTCGTCACGCGAGCCGATCAGGATCACTGCGGTCGCGGCCGTCTGTTGCTTGATGCTGTGCAAGAGCGCCATGCCGTCCACGCGCGAGGTCCAGACGGCACTGACCACGACGTCAAACGTGGATTCCCCGAGCCGAGACAGGGCCGTCTCGCTATCCTCGACTGCCGTCGCCGTGTGCCCCGACGCTTCCAGCGCCTCACACAGCTTGCCGCGCACGAAAGGATCCCCTTCGGCGATCAGTACCGCGAGCTTCATACTTTTCCCGCCGTACTGACGGGGACCCCACCACCCTTGCCCACCCAGGACAGCTGGTCACTCATTTTCCCGGCCAAGTCAAGCCGAGCGCAACTCGAGGACGCCCAGCGTACGTCCCTTTCCTCCGACTTGCGTAGAAAGGGCCAATGGCATGCGAGCCTCGGGCGGCGTGAGGCAGGGTGGCGCACGCTAGCAAGCCTACGCGATCACGCCCGATCTGCCCCGCTCAGAAAAAGAATCGCACCCCGCCCGCCCGTGAGCACGGCGTTTGCATTCCATCTCGACCCGAGCCATTCCGCCCGGCAGCGGGCTGCGGCCCCGGTCGCTCAGTGCACGCTGCCCGAGATGCGCGAGTATTACACCGCGCAATTCCGGAGTGGGATCGCGAAGAGCCATGCAGCGGCGCTGATGACCTCGCACCAGCGTGTGAACGCTGTACCGACGTCAGCCAGCTTCTACCTGATGGACGCGCTGGCGCGCCCGACGAGGGAGTTCGAGGGCTTCATCGGCTCCGGCTGCGACGCCTATCATCGTCTTCGTCAACGCACAGGGCGAGCTGTATGCCGGTGGACTCCCGGGCCTCGTCCCGCTCACGGCCAGCGTCGCAGCGGCGTCCGAGCGTGCAGCCACGGGGTTCCTCATCTGCTTTCGCTAGCGGGCTTGCGGGGCACCGGGCGAGCAGGATTTTGTTACGAAAAACTCACGCGGGACCCCGCCCTCCAAGCTACGGCCTCGGATCGCGGAGAATGTTTGACATCCGCGGACGGGAGCTCACCATACAGTTCCGGGCTGGGTCGGGCAGCGCGCGGGGGTGCGATGCGAGCTGTTGCGCGCCCCTGGAGGCGAAGGGGGGGGATTCATGGACAACGTCGGATTGGACGCCGATATTTTGGCCCGCAATTGGCTCAGCGTCGTGCTGCGGGGTGTGGCAGCGGTGCTGTTTGGCTTGCTCGCGCTGCTGCTGCCCGGCTTTTCACTGCTGGTGCTGGTGTTTGCATTTGCGGGCTACGCCCTCATCGATGGTGTGTTGGCCATCTCGAGTGCCGTCCGCCAGCGCCGCCGTGACGTGCCGCGCCGGGTGTACCTGCTCGAGGGCGCGTTCGGTCTCGCAGTGGCCGTGCTGACCTTCCTTTGGCCCGGTCTCACGCTCCTGTCGCTCCTGTACGTGATCGCCGCGCGAGCTCTGGTCGCCGGCGTGTTGCAGATCGTGGCAGCCCTCCACCTCCGCAAGGTCATCACCACGGAGTGGCTGATGGCCGCCAGCGGGGCGCTGAGCATCCTGCTCGCCCTGCTGCTCGTACTTTGGCCCGGCGCAGGCCTGCTCACGATGGCGCTCTGGATCGGGGCCTATGCGTTGCTTTTCGGCGCTGCGTTCCTCGCTCTCGGGCTGCGCCTGCGCGCCTGGGACCGGCAACGGAAGGCGAGTGCGGGCGGCGCAACCGCGTCGCTCGGTGCAGATCCGGTGGGAGGTATGGCCAATGGCTGATCCGCGCTCCCGCTCGTGACGAGCGGGCAGCTGGACCAGTGTGAACAGCTCGTGCTATTCGAGACGGGGGCTCGGGTGGTTGCAGCGGACGCGACGGTGGTCGACGCGACGGTGTTCGTGGTTGACGAACACGCCGCGTCGCGTCTAGAGCTCGAGAAATTGCTCGAAGGCGCCGGCTTCGGCGTGACGTCGTTCGGCACGGCGAGCGAGTTCCTCGCCAGCTATCGCCAAGATCTGCCGGCGTGCCTCGTCCTGGACGTGCACTTGCCGGAGGTGAACGGTCTCGAGCTGCAGGAGCAGCTGCTCGCACATGACGCCTTCTTGCCGATGGTGTGTATCGCTCGCTGCGGCGAGGTCTCGATGTGCGTGAGGACGAGGCAGCTGGGCAGCGTGGGGTTCTGGATCGAGCCCTTGCTCGATGCTGAGCTCGTCGCCGCGGTCTCGCAGGCGCTCGGGCTGGCCCAGCGCGACTGGCAGGAGCGCGCGCGATTGCGGGAGATTCACTCGCGGCTCGCGCTGCTCACGCGGCGGGAGCGGCAGGTGCTCGAACACGTGGTGAGCGGCGCTAGAAATAAGCAGATCGCTCAGGCGCTCGGCATCAGTGAGGTCACGGTGAAGGCGCACCGCGCGCAGGTCATGCAGAAGCTACACGCAAGCTCGCTTCCGGACGTTGTTCGGATGGCCGGGAAAGTGGGAATCGATACCAAGGTCTAATAGTCGACACCGGCCGACCAGCGTTATATGTAAAGGTTCTCGGCGAGCGGGCTGTCGACGCCGATCGGGGGCTCCGGGGTGCAGTCGGGGCCGTGGGCGCCAGTAGGCGGCGGTCGGCAGGTTTCGTTAGCGTCGGTGGGAATTGGGGGGAATCACATGGGGATGAGCGCATGGGAAGGCGCGCTGGCCAGCGGCATTCCAGAGGCGGTCGAGCTGGAGGTCGCATCCGTCGACGGGTTCGATCGGATCATCGGTCGAAATGGCGGACTACGTGAAACGGTAGATCGAGCTCGCAGGCTCACCAGGGTCGACACGCCGCTTCTGTTGCAGGGGGAGACCGGCGTCGGGAAAGAGGTCTTTGCGCGCGCCATTCACGCGGGCGGTCCGCACCCGAAGGCCCCGTTCGTTGCGCTCAACTGTGGGGGCCTGCCGCGCGAGCTCCTGGCGAGCGAACTGTTCGGCTACGTCGAGGGCGCCTTCACCGGTGCCCGGCGCTCCGGCATGATTGGCAAGATTGAGGGCGCCAGCGGCGGCACGCTGTTTCTCGATGAGATCTCGCAGATGCCGATGGATCTGCAGCCGTATCTGCTGCGCGTGCTGGAAGGCGGGGAGATGTACCCGCTCGGCAGCGCGCGGCCGCGGCGCGTAAAATTTCGTCTGATCTCGGCCTGCAATCAGCGCCTGCGCGACGAGGTGGGCGCCGGCCGATTTCGCACGGATCTGTTCTACCGGATCTCCGGCACCACGCTGACGATCCCGTGCTTGCGCGAGCGTCGCCAGGACCTGCGCGCGCTCGTGGAACGGTTTGCGTGCGATGTCGCGGACCGGCACCAGCAGCCACCCAAGATCTTCTCGGGCGAGGTGCTGAGGGCCTTTGAGCGCTACACGTGGCCGGGCAACGTGAGGGAGTTGCGCAACGTGGTCGAGGGCATGGTCCTGCTCTCGGAGGGGCACGTGGTCGGGCTGGAGACGCTGCCCGTGGAGCTTCGCTGCGACACTCCGTTGCCGGGGGAGCTTCGGGGGTCGCTCGGCAGCGCCGTGCCGCAGGTGCATCCGCCCGAGCTCGGGCAGTGGGAGCGGGAGGCGATCAGCGCTGCGATCCGTCAGCGTCAGGGCAACTTGACGAGGGCCGCCAAGGATTTGGGCATCGCGCGCAGCACGCTGTATCTGAAGCTGAAGCGCCACGCGCTGGACCCGTTCCTGAGCGAGATCCGCCACGAGGCCCTGTCCTGACCGCGCGCCGTATCCCGCGACGGGCCACTTCCGTTCGCTAGCCGCGGGGATTCATTCCCCGCTCGATGAGCAGGGCCGCGGTCACGGCGGCGACGTGACCAGCACTGCCTCGTCGGGCAAGAGCTCCGTCCCGAGCGCGCTGCCGGTGCGCTCGGGATGGGTGGACAGCAGGATCGAAGCACTCCGCAGCAGTCCGGGCACGACGAGCGGCTGCGCCACGGGGCTCAGGTTGAGCAGCGCGAAGATGCGCTCGCTGCCGTGCGCGCGCACGTAGCCGAGCAGCGGCGGCCGTACCGCCAGCGCCTGATAGCTGCCGATCGACAGCGCCGGCCGCTCGCGACGCAGCCCGAGCAATGCTCGGTACAACGACAGCATCGATGCCGGATCACGGCCCTGTGTTTCGACGTTGACCCGGCGAAAGTCTGCTGCCAGCGGCAGCCAGGGTGGCGCGCTGGAAAAGCCCGCGTGGGAGGCGGCGGACCATTGCATGGGCGTGCGCTCCGGGTCGCGACCCAGGCCCATGCCGGGTACGTTCTTCTCGAAGGGGTCTCGGACTTGGTCGGCAGCAATCGGCACGTCACACATGCCGATCTCGTCGCCGTAGTAGAGGGTGGGCGTACCGCGCAGCGTGCACAGGAGCAGCGCGGCCACGCGCGCCTGCGCCGGCCCGACACGGCTGGCGATGCGGGACCGATCGTGGTTGCCCAGCACCCAGTTGGGCCAGGCTCCCGGCGGCAGGCAGGCCTCGTACTCTGCGATCATGGCGGCGAGCGCAGCGGCGTCCCAGCGCGTCTCGATCAGGTGAAAGTTGAACGGCAAGTGAAACGCGTCGAGCTGGTCCCCGTAGTAGGTGACCAAGCGCGGCAGCGGCAGGTACGCTTCGCCGATCAGCAGCCGATCCAGGCTCGGGCCCAGTGCCGCGCGCATCGCCCGTGCGGCGTGCTGAACCTCGGGTAGATCGGTCGTATATTTTCGGATCAGTTGCCGCCGAGGCAGCATGCCCGGACGAAATTTGGGGTTGGGCGGGTTGTCCCTGAACTCCGCGTCCTTGAACAGATGATGGATCGCGTCGACGCGAAAGCCATCCACCCCCCGATCCAGCCAGAAGCGCAGCACATCCAGCATGGCGCTCTGTACTTCGGGATTGCGCCAGTTGAGATCGGGCTGCTCCTTCAGGAACGAGTGTTGATAATACTGGCCTGTGGTCACATCGAGCTGCCAGGCAGGGCCCCCGAATTCGGCGAGCCAGTTGTTCGGCGGGCCGCCGAGAGCCGACGGATCACGCCACAGGTACCAGTCGCGCTTCGGGTTCACCCGCGAGCTACGGGACTCGACAAACCAGGGGTGCTGATCGGAGGTGTGGTTCGGGATAAAGTCCAAGATCACGCGCAGACCGAGCCGGTGCGCCTCGTGCGTGAGCGCATCGAAATCTGCCAGGCTGCCGAAGCGCGGGTCGACGTCGCAGTAGTCGGACACGTCGTAGCCAAAATCCGCCATCGGTGACGGATAGATGGGCGAGATCCACACGGCGTCCACGCCCAGCCAACTGAGGTGCCCGAGCCGCGCGACGATGCCGCGGAGATCGCCGCTGCCATCGCCGTTCGAATCCGCAAACGACAGCGGATAGACCTGGTAGATCACCCCGTGTTGCCACCAGCGGCTGGGGGTACCGTCGCGCAGCAGCAGCTCGGTGGGTTGGCGCATGGGGCCATGGATGGCACGGCGCGGTAGCCGCGGTCACGCCCAAAACTCGGCTGTTTCTTCAGCGGGGCCCCGGCGCCCCTCGCTCGCCGAGCGGCTCGCCTCGGGCCTTGTGTGATGCCGCCGCTGATGATAGCGGGACGGACCATGACGGCGTGGCTGCGTTTCGAGCAGGCGGGGCGCACCGGCTTCGGTGTGCTGGAAGCGGAGACGGTGCACGTCTACGACGGCGATCTGTTTCTGGGCTGTGCTCCTACCGGGGAGCGCCTACCGCTCGCGGAGGTGGCGATCGCGCTGCCCTGCGTTCCGTCGAAGTTCATCGGGCTGTGGAATAATTATCGTGCGCTGGCGGCCAAGCAAGGCAGCGCCATCCCGGCGGAGCCGCTGTATTTCATCAAGGCTCCCAACTCCTATCTCGCGCACGATAGGCAGCTGCGTGCGCCGCGCAGCTACAGCGGTCGCGTCGTGTACGAGGGGGAGCTGGGCGTGGTGATGGGCCAGCGCGCGTACGAGGTCGATCCGGTGCAGGCCGAGGCGTGCATCTTCGGCTACACCTGCGTCAATGACGTCACGGCGCTCGACCTGATCAGCGGGGAACCAGCGTTTGCGCAATGGACACGCGCCAAGAGCTTTGACGGCTTTGGGGCTTTCGGGCCCGTGATTTGCACCGGTCTGGACGCGGGCGCGCTGCACGTGCGGACGCTGGTCAATGGGCGTGAACGACAGAATTACCCGACCTCGGACATGATCTTTTCCCCCGCCCAGATCGTCAGTCAGCTGTCTCGCGAGCTCACGCTCGAGCCCGGGGATCTCATCACCTGCGGCACGTCGCTGGGCGTCGGCGTGCTGAAGCCGGGGACCACGGTGGAGGTGGCGATCGAGGGCATCGGCGTGCTCCGCAACCTCTTCGTGGCCAGCTAGCGCGGCCGGCAAGCGTGCTGGGCTAGTTTTCGGGGCCCTGGGGTTGCGGCTGGGAGGAGAGCAGGACGCTGACGCTCAGGTCGATTTCGTCCTTCACCATGCGCACCAGGCTCGCAAACTCCGAGTCGCCCACCTGGCCGAAGGCGCTCTGGATGCGCTGCTGCAGGTCTTCCTGCATCTGCTCGCGACAGCGCTTGACCCAACGCGCGGCCGTAGCCCGGTCTTTGCCGTAGATGCGCCCGATGGCATCGATGTTGAGGCCTTCCAGAAAATACATGCGCACCACCGTGCGATCGCGCACGGAAAGGGCCGCCAGCACGTCGCGCAGACAGCGCTCGAAGACGCTCGCGTACTCTTCGCGCAGGGCCGGGCCATCCTGACCGCCGGGAGGCTCCTCTACCCACAGCCCTTCGAGGGCGCGCGCCTGCTTTCGAGCGCTCTTTTTGCTGCGCAGCTCGTCGAGCGCAAGCCGATTGGCCACCACCCGCAGCCAGGAGCGCAGATGACCGCTGCCCGTATAACGCATGATCTTCGGCGCGGGCCCGGCGAGCAGGCGATGACGCACGAGTTGCATCACCTCGTCCACCACATCGGGCGCGCTATTGATGCGGGCCACGACGCGGCGCAGATACGGAAAAAACTCCGCCTCGAGCAGGGCGCACCCCGCGCGATCTCCCCGCACGCAGGCGCAGCACAGAAACAGCGAATCGGCGTGGGCGGGCACCTCTTCGATCCAGCCCAGGGCATCGAGATGCGCCGCCCAGGTGTCAAAAGGCAGTTCGACGCCGGGCCAGCGCGCGCATGCCCGCTCAAAAGCCTCTTTCCGCGTCAGCCCCATGGGCGGACGGTAGCGGACTCCCGTCCGCTTGGCGACTGGTTTTGGTATCCTGGGGCCGGGCGCTACCAGCATGGATCTCGTCGTTGGTGCTTTTGTCACTCCCAGTCTCCAGCTCGTGCGGCTGTTGGCGGAGGGCGGCATGGGCCATGTTTGGGTGGCAAACCACCTGGCTCTCGACATCCAGGTCGCCGTAAAGTTCGTGCGCGCCCAGGTGGCCCGGCAAGATCCGGCCATTTCCGACCGATTCCATCGCGAAGCGCAGGCGGCGGCGCGCATCAACTCGCCGCACGTCGTGCAGATCTTCGATCACGGCAGCACCGTCGACGGCACCGAGTACATCGTCATGGAACTGCTGGAAGGCGAAACGCTGGCCAGGCGGCTGAGCGTGGCGGGCCCGCTGGATCTGCGCGGCGCGCTGCGGGTGGCGGAGCAGACGGCGGACGTGCTGGAGAAGGCGCACGCGCTCGGCATCATGCATCGCGATATCAAGCCCGAGAATCTGTTTCTCACGGAGCTGGGCCAGCCTCCCTTCGTCAAGGTGCTGGATTTTGGGCTGGCCAAGTTCGACGTGCCCGGCGGCAAGGAGCTGACCTTGACCGGCACCCTGCTCGGCACGCCGGCATACATGAGCCCGGAGCAGCTGCGGGAGAGCAAGCATGCGACCGAACTCGGTGACCTGTGGGCGCTCGCCGTCACGCTCTACAAGACGCTCACCGGCAGGCTACCGTTCGAGGCGCCGACCACCGCCGGCGTCCTGTTTGCGGTCTGCGCGAGCGACTTTGCGCCGCTGGCTCAGTATCGCAGCGGGCTGCCCGAGGCGTTGAACACCTGGTTTTCGATCGCGCTCGCCAAGGACCCCGCGCGGCGGTTCCGCTCGGCTCGTGAATTCTCGAGCAGCTTCGCCGAGGCGTTGGGGATCGCCGAGACGGCGGCGCTCGGCTCGGGGGGTGAACGGCGGCCGTGCCTGGACGACGACGAGATCCTCGAAATGGTCGAAGGCCAGCTCAGCGATCGCCAGTTGGCGCGCATCGAGTTGCACCTGGATGGCTGTGCGATTTGTCAGGATCTCGTGGCAGCTGCACTGCGTGACGCCGCGGAGGAGGGGACGCCCCCAGAGCGGAGTGCCGGCGCGGCGCTGGCTGCGGGCCTGGTGGTCGGCAACCGCTATCGCATCGAGCATTGCCTCGGGTCGGGTCCGCTCGGCGGAACGTACGATGCCACCGATCTACTGCTGCAGGAGCGCGTCGCGCTGCGGACCCTACCCAGTGAGCTCGACGAGCATGCCCTGCGTCAGGTGCTCAGCGAGGCACGCCTCGTGCGCCGGCTGCAGCACCCCGCCGTCTGCCCCTTGCATGAGGTGCACCTGTACGCGGAGCATCGCGGCTTCTTTCTGCACTTTGTGACCACCGAGTTCGTCGAGGGCGAGACGCTCAGGAGCCGGCTGCGGCGCGACGGGCCCTGGTCCGTCGCTCGGGCGTTGCCTGTGCTGCGGGCGATCCTGGTGGGGCTGGGCGCCATCCATGCGGCGGGCCTGTTGCATGGTGATTTGCGGCTCGAAAGGGTCCTGCTGCGGACCTGCGAGGGAGCGCGGGTGGAGCCCGTCATCCTGGGCACGGGCCTGCGTGGCGTGCAGGGCTCGGCCTCGTCGTCGTCTCGCTACGTCTCGTTCGAGCGCGGCCGCAGCGAGCCTGCCGGGCCGCAGACGGACCTATTTGCGTGGGGCACCCTCGCGCTCGAGCTGCTCGGCCTCGAGCCAGCGGAGGCCACGCCACGGCCCACGGCGCGCCCCCCGTCCGCTGCGGAGCTGCCTCTGGCCGCGGCACGGGTGCCTGCCGCGCTGTGTGTGCTCATCGCGCGCTGCCAGGCGCGGGAGGCCGCTCCCTGCTTTGGCGACGTGGAGCAGGCGCTCGGCGCGCTGGACCGCTGCGCTCTCGAGTGATCCAGCCAGGCTCGGCTCAGCGTGGCGGTAGTCGCGCTGTCGGCACGCCTCTTGCGAGAGCAACACTCGTGAGCCTACACGACGACGGAACGACGGATTGTGTATCCCTGCAGCAACACTTTCAGCGGCCGCCTGTGGTCGCGGAGGCACGCCGGCGCTGGGCGGCGGGGTGCTCCCTGCTGGCCGCTGTCGCCTGGTCCGCTTCGGGCCACGCCGCGCCCCGCCCGGCGGACGGCCCAGCGCCTACCGTTTCTCCGAGCACGGGTACGGCTGCCCCGGCCTCGACCTCCGAGATCGCGCCTGTGGTCTCGCCCGAGCGCGAAGACTACTCGCTGCTCCTGGGCACGAGCTATGTGCTGGCTCCGCTGCTGGCTCTGGGGATGGGCGGTGGGCTCTCCGAGTTGGAGGTGGACGACACCGTGGCGGTGCTGGCGGGCTCCAGCATGTTCGTGTTGCCCGCCGTCGTGCATGCCGCTCGAGGCAATGGCGGGCAGGCGTTCCCGTCGTTCATGGCGATGGCCGGCACGACGGGTCTGGGCGTGCTCCTCGGCGGTGCCATCGGTTACTTCATCGGTTACGCAGGTTGCCCGGATCACGATAGCGAGGAGTGTGACCTCGCGGGGCTCACGGAGCTGTACGCGGGCGCGCTGGTGGGCGGGGTCGTTGGTTACACCACGTACGCCATCGTCGACGTCTCCAGTAACGCCGCCGTGGTGCGCGAGAAGCCGCGGCGGCCCCCCGAGGCCGCGCTGCAGTTCTGGCTGCGCCCCTGGGCGTCGCCCCGGCGCGGGGACGCCGTCTCGCGCTGGGACGGCCTGCAACTCGGCGTTATCTGGAGTCTTTGAGCCGCGCGGGGGCCCGAACACCGGGCTCCGCGGAAGGGCCGCCAGGCCCTGTGGCCCCGCTGTGCTCCGCCGGCCCCCGCATGAATTGTCTCCCGGTTTGGGTGCCACTCCACCTATACTGGCGGCCTCGCGGAGGCTTCATGTTTGGCTGGGTAAAGCGCACGTTGGTGGAGTTGAGCGTCGGTGCCGCAGCTGGCTTCATTGGCTGGTGCCTGCTGGGCAAGCGCATCACCTCGTTCATGTTCGGCTCGATCGGGGGCAGCTTTTCCTGCAGCACGGACGTGGAGAAGGGGCTCGATAAGTTCGTGAGCATGCAGCTCTACTGCGCGCTCGGCGGAGCCGTCTTGGCCGTCGTGAGCATGATCGTCGCGCGCCGGCTCTGGACCAAGGCTCGCGCCCGGATCGCGGCGCCGCCGCAAGCTACTGCCAGCTGAAGCCCTGCCAGCTGAAGCCCTGCAGCGCCAGGTCAGGAGCGCGCGTGGGGCGGGACCGTCTTGCTCGGATGGTGTCGGCGAAAGGTGTCCTTCACCACATCGACGAGCCGATCGAGCTTGGCCTTGGACAGGATGGCATCGGCCTTGGCCACCTGTCGCAGCTCCTCGAGCTCCGCTTCACTGCCGCCCGTGACCAGGATCACGCCGAGCGTCACGAAGCGTGGGTTCCCTTTGAAGAGCGCGGCCAGGCGATCCCCCCGGATGCTCGGCATCTGCACGTCGATCACCACCACATCGATGGTCTGATCGACGATCACGCGCGTGGCGCCGATCGGCGACGCCAGATTCGACACCTTGAAGCCGGCGCGAGCCAGGCGCTGCACCATTTCCGCGCGAGCGATCTCGCAATCATCGATCACGAGTACATTGGGCTTGGTCGCTGGTTCCGGCATAAGCGGGGGCGTTAAGCAAACAACCGATACGAGCTGTCCCCCGGGATGGCGCCATCGATCGCGATGGCGCGGACTTCCGGCCGCAAGCTGCCCGCGCGCACGTAGGCCACGGAATGTTCCATCTTGCTGACCACGCGCTGCAACAACTCCGCCGAACCCACCGAACGCGGAGCGCCACCCTCGCCACGGATCTTGCGGTCGATCCAGTAGCGAGCCACCTGGTCTGGCGTCATGTCGAGGCAGCGATCTTCGAAGGCCACGCGATCGGGCGAATTGGGCGCCTGATTGAAGGGGATGATGCGCTCCCCCCCGGGAGCGCTGATGTTGGCACCGAGGTAGAGCTTCTTCAGCTCGAACAGAGACAGCTGCTGGATCGGGCTGGTTTTCGCCACGACCACCGCTAGCGAATCGCGGGTCGAGCTCTGTGCCCTGCCCAGCGGCAGGTCAGCGAAAAACCCCACACCGAGTCCGAAGGACAATTTCAGAATGTCGCGCCTGGTTGCCATTAGAAGCTCCATGCCGCCTGAAGATCGAGAGCCTGAAGGCCGTCGGCTCCGTACAGTTGGGTGTTGTCGGTGAACCAGCTCTGGGTGTACTGCGCTTTGAGCACCACTCGGGGTATGGGCCGGACGTTCAAGCCACCCCAGATGGCGTTGGCGTCGTTCGTGAACTGTCGCCCCGACACGTAGCTCTCCCCACCGAAGAACGGCATGATGTTGAGCCAGGGTAAGCGATAGGCGGCCATGGCGTACCAGCCCGTGCTGCGGTAGTCGGGCACAAATCCTGGTGGCGCGCCCGGCACGGGAAACGCTGCGGCGCGGAACTCCTCGTCGATCGCGTGGTCGTTCAAGATGAACTCGCCCTGCACGGTCAGATCCTGCCAGATCCAGCGCAAGTCGGCCGCCATGCCGAGCTCTTCGTAGCGATCGGTGGTGATGTATTCGGTAGCGAACTCGCCGGCCTGCGAAAAGGCAAAGCGGGAGTAGCGGTCGGTGTACCTGCCGCGATAGAAGGTGCCGCCGAGCGTGATCGCGCCAATCTCAGAGTCGTTGGTCACGAACAGGCGGCCCGTCACGGCCTTGTTCTTGTCCAGATCCTGGTAGGCGTCGATCGGTCCGCGGCCATTGGAAAGACCGAGGTTGTAACCGATCTCGGTCCTGCCGGTGAGGTACGAGCCGTAGATCTGGACGCCGGTCTGGCGTTCCGGAATCAGCGCTTCCCCGACCACGTAGGGCCGGCGGACACCGATGATCACGGGCGAGCCGTGGTCGACGTTCCAGATGCCGTACGGCGTCAGCCACTGCCCGACCTGGACCGTGAGCAACGGGTGCGCGGTGTATTCGAGCCAGGCGCGCTCGATCTCCACGCCGCCCCAGCGCAGCGGGCGCCCGTAGTCCGCCGGATCGGTAACGGTCGTATCTATGCGGGCGGGCTCCGCGTTGAGCGCCTCGCTGGGCGGCACGGTGCCGTGCGGCACATAGAGCAGCCGGAACTCCGTGAGCGCGCGCCAGCCGCCGCCGAGCTCCGCCCCAACGTACAGATTGACGTTGCCGATCATGAAGGTCGGGTAGGGGGAAGCGTAGGCAAAGTCGTTGAGGCGCGCGGTGTAGGTGAAGTCGGTGAAGCCGTAGATGTTCAGCTTGAACTCTTCCAGGTCGGCCACGGCCTGTTCCGTCGTGTCGCCTTGGGCCAGGGACGCGACCAGGGCCTCCGCTTCGCTGTCGGCACTAGCGGTGCCAGCGGGAGCGGCCTCCGTGGCGGGAGGGCTGACGGCGCCGGGGTCGGCGGGCAGCTCGGTCTGGGCCAACGCGCTGCTCGGAGCGGCGGCTGCTGCTAGCAGCAGCGGAAGACCCAAGACTCGCGGACGTAGCCCGCGAGAGCGGTGATTTACTCCATACATTCGGCAGACTCCGCGATGCAAAGTTTCGGCAGGCCGAAAGCCGCTAGATCACAGCACTTCGTACCCGTGAAACAGCTGTCCGGCGATTTGGTGCAGTCCTGCTCCAGGCAGCTGAAGGAGACAAAGAAGTCGCAGAACGGGGCTTCGGTGCCCACGCACGATGTGTCGGTAGGCCCGGTGCAGGCGACGCCCGAGCCCACCGGCTTGCGGCGGCAGAAGCTGGGCGTGGCGCCGAGGTTGCACTGATACCCGCCGTCGCAGTCCGCGTCGCTCGTGCAGTTCAGGTTGGTACAGTAGCCCTCGCCGATCGACGTCACTTGGCAGTGCGAGTACGTCGGGTTCAGGCAGTCCGCATCACCAGTGCAGGTGGTACCGATGCCGTCCGGGATGCTCTCGCACGCCTCGGTGGGAGTGCGACGGGCGTAGCCCGTGGCACACACGCAACCGTTCGGGGACGAGACCTCGTTTTCGGCGCACGGTACGCAACCCGTGGGGGTGTACGCGTAGCCGTCGGCACAGACGCAAACCTGGTCGTCTCCCCAGATGACCTGATTGGGTCCGCACAGGTCATCGCTATCGAGCACGCAGCCCGATGCGATGAAGCCGAGGACGATCCACGGGGCCTTGCGGCGCCGTTTTCGTGACGCCGCGATAAGTGATGTTGAGGTCGATTCCGTCATGGTTACTAACTCGGACGTACTGTGAAAGGAGTCATCGTTCGCAACGGTCGTCGTCACAGTTTGGTTTAGTTCATTTGCTTCACCTGAGACGTCAGCTTGGCGCTCAGGCGGGTCGCGACTTTGGTGTATTCGACGTCGAGCTTCGCGTAGACCTCGGCTCGATTGTCGGGGTTGTGTTCCAGCTCGGCGCACAAGCTTGCTAGCTGTGTCATGCCCAGCGCGAGGCACCCTCCCTTGAGCTTGTGGGCGGCTTGCTTCAGTCGTTCCAGATCACCTGCCTCGCCGATCGTCCGCTCCAGCTCCCGCAGTTGTTCCGGCACGCTGTTCAAGAACGCGCGCATCACCACCTCGCTCAGCTCCCGCTCCTCGTTCTGCGGTTCCGGGTCCGAGGCGCCATGGCTGATCAGCGCCGGGACCTGCGGCGGGGGAGGTCCGCTCGGAGCGGAGGCGACTCGTTCGGGCCACCAGCGCTGTAGTGTGGCGTATAATTCCGCCTGCTTGACGGGCTTGGAGATGTAATCGTCCATGCCGGCGGCCAGCACTTTCTCGCGTTCCCCCTCGAAGGCGTGGGCGGTCACTGCGATGATCGGCACGTGCGCCTTGCCCGATTCGAGCCGCCGAATCTCGCGGGCCGCCCCGTAGCCATCCAGCACGGGCATCTGACAGTCCATCAGAATCAGCGCGTACGACCTCACCGCCAGAGCATCCACGGCAAGTTGCCCGTTTTCCGCGACGACGGCGGTGTAGCCCAGTTGCGCGAGGCTTTCGCGCATCACCTCTTGATTCACGGGGTTGTCTTCCACCACCAGCACCGGCTGTGTGTTCATGCGCTTTTCGACCGGCAACGAGGTGCGGGTCATGCGCACGTTGCTGCTGCCCGCCAGGACGCTGTTGATGGTGCGCACCAGATCCTGGGCGCGCACCGGCTTCTGCAGATAGGCGTCAATCGAGGAGCGCGCGGACACGTCGACTCGGTCGCCGTCCGAGGACGTGAGCAGAATGAAGCGTGGCCTCGAGCCGGTTTCGCTCGTGATGGCCCGAGCCAGGCTGGCCCCGTCGATGTCCGGCATGTTGTAGTCGGACAGGATCAGCCCGAACGGCTCACCGTCGCGCTCCGCCTGGTCGATCTCGCACAGCGCCGCTTCCGCGCCGTCCACGCTGCGGCTCGGTAGGCCCCAGCGAGTGATCAGTTCCTCGAGCACGAGCCGGTTGGTCTCGTTGTCATCGACGACCAGCGTCTTGAAGATGTAGCGCGGCCGATCCAGCGGCTTGTGCTCGTAGCCCTCGGCGACATTCCGCATCGGCAGATTGAACCAGAACGTGCTGCCCTTGCCGGGCTGGGTCGTGACGCCGAGCTCGCCGCCCATCAGCTGCACGAGTTGCTTGCAGATGGCGAGGCCCAGGCCCGTACCGCCGTAGCGCCGGGTCATCGAGCCGTCGGCCTGCACGAAGGCCCCAAAGAGCAGGGGCAACACCTCGTCGGCGATGCCGATGCCGGTGTCCTCTACCTCGAAGCGCACCCGCTTGCCCTCGTGCGGACGCACGCGCAGCACCACCTGCCCGCGTTCCGTGAACTTGATCGCATTGCCGGCGAGATTCGACAGCACCTGGCGTAGTCGGCCGGCGTCGAGCTCGAGCATGTCGGGCAGCTGGGCCTCGATGTGGCAGGTCAGCTCCAGGCGTTTGGCGTGAGCGCGGCCGGCAAACAGCTCCGCCACCTCCTCCAGCAGGTCTCGCACCGAGCAGGGCGCGTATTCGATCTTGAGCTTGCCTGCTTCGATCTTGGAAAAATCGAGAATGTCATTGAGGACCGTCATCAGTCCGTTGGCGGAGTTTTCGAGCGTGCCCACGTAGCGGCGCTGTTTGGCATCCAGCCCGGTACCGCTCAACAGCTCCACCATGCCCAGCACCCCGTTCATCGGCGTGCGAATCTCGTGGCTCATGTTGGCCAGGAACTCGCTCTTGACGCGCGTGGCCTCGAGCGCGGCGAGCGTGGTCTTTTCCAGCCGGAGGAAGGCGCGCTCGGTCACACGGATCAAGGGACCGATGTACAGGCGGACGAAGGCAAAGGAGGCCAACAGAGCGACGAGCGCGCTCACGGCGGCGCTGTTCAGAATGTTCCGCTCCAGCCGAGAACCGGCCTCCAGCCGGGCCGTGGATACGATCACGCCCACGCGACCCACCTCGACACCTTCGATCAGCGCGGGCGTCCAGGCGCTCAAGCGGCCCTCGCCACGCCGCAACTCGCCGGGCGGCCCAGAGAACAGCGTGTGCGGCGCTTCGACACGCTCGCCGAAGGTGGCGATGACCACCTTCTCGGCATCCGTCACCACGATCGCGATCACGTCGCGATCCTTGTCGTAGCCGCCGAGGTTCGCCTGGATCTGGCGCGGGTCGCGCACGACCATGCCGAGGTCGGCGGATAGCGCGATCTCGGCGCTACCACGGATCGCCTTGTTTTCCAGGTCGGCGCGGATCGACGGCGTGAGTTCGTTGAAGATCCGCGACACGAACAGGAACACGAGCGCCGTGAGCGCGCACACGACGATGCCTGTGAAGATCACGAACGCTACTTGAATGCGCCTGCCCGAGACCAACTGACGATCGTTGGCGTCGACCTTCAGCGCTGTGATGGGCAGAGCATCCCCTGAAACCTCGGTATTCGCGGCGGGCTGGGGCATAAATGACGTCAACGGCGCCGCTAGCGTGCCGGTTAATCGGCCGCACCACTGAGGCGAGTCCCTCACCTACACTCGCCGCCGATGCAGGCGTTTGGCGCTGCCGCGGGGTTCATGCCCGGCGTGCCTTTGTGCGACAATCCCGCTCATGGCCAGCTGGGACGACAGGCAGTATCTCAAGTTCGCGGATGAACGCACGCGGCCCGCGCGTGAGCTATTGGCGCGTGTGCCGCTCGAGGAGGCCGAGCGCGTCGTCGACCTCGGCTGTGGCCCGGGCAACTCGACCGCGCTCCTGCGAGAGCGCTGGCCCAGGGCGCGTCTGGTCGGCGTGGACAGCTCCCCCGAGATGCTCGAGCGGGCTCGTCGTGACGCTCCCGACATCGAGTGGGTCGAGGCCGACGCCGGCAGCTTCGTCGCCGAGGCCGAGCTCGACGTGTTGTTCGCCAATGCTCTGTTGCAATGGCTGCCCGAGCACGAGCAGGTCTTTCCGCGCTTGCTCCGGCAGCTGCGCCCAGGCGGCGCCCTGGCCGTGCAGATGCCGCACAACTTTGCCGAGCCGAGCCACCGCTGGATGCGCGAGCTGCCCGGGCCCTGGCAGGAGCGGACCGCGGCCGTACGCGTGCAGAGCCCGGTGAAGAGCGCCGCATTCTACTACGATCTGTTGGCGCCCGAGGCGCGCTCCGTCGACCTCTGGGAGACCCGCTACGAACACGTGATGGCCGACGCGGAGAGCATCGTGGAGTGGGTGAAGGGGACGGGGCTACGGCCGTATCTCGACGCGCTCGAGAGCGCCGAGCGCGCGCAGTATCTCGAGGCCTACACGCGCGCCATCCTTGCCTCGTATCCTCCGCGCAGCGACGGCAAGCGGCTCTTCTCCTTCCCGCGCCTGTTCATCGTTGCGCTGCGCAGGTAGCCGCCGGGGCCTGTCTCGCGCCGGCGGCGGTCTGGTATTTCGAGCCCGGGCCGCTGCGCGGCAGGCCCACTGCTCAGCCGGCGTGCTTGCGCACGACGCTCAGCAGGGCCTCATTGGGCCGGCACTGCGCGAGCGAGAAGGAAGCCAGCACCCGGTCGAGCTCGTTTTCCGACAGGCCGCGAAACGCCTCGGCGTAGGCGGGCTGCAACAGACCACCGAAGAAGCCGTCGAGCGCTGCCTGCTTGAGGAACTGCGCAAACTCGCGCGGTCCGAGCTCGGGCTGATTGATGGCGGCGGATGCTTGCTCGGCGGCGCGTTCCATCAGCCGTGCCACTTCCCCGGTGGGTAGCCAGCCCGCCCAGGAGTCCGTGCCCAGCGTGCGCTTGAGCTCGAGCACTCGTGTCACGCGCTGCATGTACTCGGACTCGGGATCCAGCATGACCCAGCCCATCGTGCCCACATCCTTGTAGGTCCAGGCGGTCCAGTGCGCGCCGTTCCGTTCGAAGACGGCCAACTGATCGTCGAGGGCCCGCACGCGATCGCCGATCTCTTCGGGACGGCCATTGTACACCGACCCGAACTCTCCCACCCAGAGCGGCACCTGGTGCTGGCGCGTGAAGCGGGTCCCCTCTTGCTCCTCGAAGACCTGCGTTTGCTTGGCCAGGTTCCACTCCTCGCCGCCGATCGTGCCGGGATAGGCGCCGGGGCCAAAGCCACATTGTAGTTGTGGCTGCTGTACACGAGGTTCTCGGCGAAGGGGGCGTCGAGCTCGGAAAAGCGCATCGAATACAGGTCGCCCTCGAGGAAGATGATGTGCTCCGGGTCGATCTTGCGGATCGCGCCGACGACACGACGGTAGAGCGCATTGAGGGGCGCCCAGTCGGAGCGATAGCGATTGGTAAAGCGACCGCGCGGCGTGCCCGTCACCGGTTCGTTCACCACGTTGTAGCCGGCCACGGCAGTGTTGCCCTGGAAGCGGCGAGCCAGCTCCTCCCAGAGCGCGACGAAGCGGTCCTGGTAGTGACGGCTCTGCCAGAGCAGGGCCTGACGACCGCCGTTGTCGGAATGCCAGTCCGGATTTTGCCAGCCCGCCACCGCATGTAGATCCAGGATCGCGTACAGGCCTTGCGCCTGACACCACGCGACCGCCTGCGACAGGCGCCGGAAGCCCTGCTCGAGATATTCGAACGGTGCGCTCTCCGCCTCGAAGTGGCGGTAGTTGAAGGGCAGGCGCACGGTATTGACGCCCCGGCTCTTCAGAAACGCGAGATCCGCCTCACCGAGGAAGTGGTCGAGCAAGCGCTCGAAGAAAAAGTGTGCTCGCCCCTCGCCGAGCGTCTCGCGTACGGCGGCGCGCACGCCGTGCTCGGAGCCGGGGTAGCCGTTGATGAAGTTTTCCATGTTCATCCAGCCGCCGATGCACACGCCCCGCAGGCGCACCTCGCGGCCCTGAACATCCACAATCTTCCCGGCTTGGACTCGCAGCGACATGATGGCTCCCTGGTTGCAGGGCCGCGACGCTAGTCGATCTGTCGACCCCAGTGGAAGCCGTGCAAAATTCCGTCGCGGCGTGCCCGGCGTGCGTCCACGGCCGAGAGCTGCGGGCGGCCGAGGCGGGCGCCTGCCCGAGCTCAGCGCGTGCTGATGCGGACGGAGTGGTCGAGCGTGGAGTTGACGACGGCACCCTGGAAGAAAAAGCCGCCCTCGATCGGCATGGTCGCAGCCTGGGCCGGCGCCGCACACAAGACGACGTGGCCTTCCCCCACGCGCACGCCGTGCGTCGCGTCCCAGCCGGACCAGCCGATGCCGGGCAGAAAAATCTCCGCCCAGGCGTGCAGATGGCGCTGGCCGTCGGGCGTCTGGGCCTGCGCCTGGTAGCCACTCGCGAAGCGCCCGGGCAGGCCGAGGCAACGGCAGGCGTCGAGGAAGAGCCGCGTGGTGTCGCGGCAGGCGCCCTTGCCGGACGCCAGCGTCAGTTCGGCAGCGTAGGCGTCTCCGCTGGGACGGATCTGATGGTCGATGTGGGCGTGCAGCGTGCGCGTCAGGTGATCCAGATAGCGGATCGGATCGCGCCCCACCTGTTGGCTGAGAGATTCGGCGAAGTGTTGCACGTTCGGGTGGACCACGCTTTGGCGATAAGCGGCCAGCTCATCCCAGGGTGGGGGCAAGAGCGGCAGTGCAGGCAGCTGTGCAATCAGCGGCGGCGGCGACCAGGTATCGAGCTCCAGCTGACTGCTGATGCGCAGCCGCTCGGTCGTGCCGACAAAGTTCACGCGCGTGACGGCATTGCCGAAGGCGTCGATCTCATGGCTCCACGTCGACGGCTCCGGCTCGATCACGAAGCGTTGCGAGTTCAGCCGGACCTCTGACGCGCGCGGCGTCAGCCGCAGGAGGTGCGAGCCGAGCGCGACGGGGACGTCGTAGCGATACAGGCTCTCGTGCAGGATCTGAAAGTGCAAGGGGCTCCCGTCAGCTCCTATAGGCTGCAACCCTGGCTCAACGGAAGCCCGAGCTCTAGGCCTGGAGCAGGCTTTGCTGGGCTGGGGCGCTGGAACGGGGGCCAGGTGTCGGGGAAGGGCAGCCCTTTGTTTCGGCTGTGCTCTTAGCCGGATGCGACCCGGGCCGTTCTGCCGACAGGAGCGCACCGGAGACACCGCCGAATGGACGAGCAGGCCCAGAGCGAGGTGTTCGTGAGTTCCGCTCCCCGGTGGCTCATCATTGCGAGCGTTCTGCTCGCGTGCTCGCTCTTCGGCTGTGGGGACGGCGCAGGCGAGGGCGAAAGCCGTGCCGCCTGGTGCAACGCGATGTGTTCGGCGTATGGGCGCTGCCAGGGCAGCGTGTCGTCCAGCTGCTCCCGCGACTGCCAACAGGACAATCAGGGGTTTCTCGCGCGCAGCAGCGCCGAGGCGCTCGACCTTCAGACCGAGTGCATGCAGCGCGCCAGCTGCACCCCCGAGTTCGACGACCTGCTCGACGAGTGTTACTCGGGGACGCTCGCGGGGCTGGAACCCAGCCCGGAAGCCATGGAGCTTTGCACGGCGATGGCGGAACCGTTCTTCGAGTGCAACTGGTTCGGCACGCCGCAGAGCTGCGGCCGGTTCCATGCGGCGTTTTCTGCGCCGGCGCTGGCCGCGGAGCGGAAGGAGTGCTCCTTCGCCAGCTGTGAAGCCTTGGACGGATGCATCGCGGCCCAACTCTATTCCTTTGGAGAATGAGCATGCCCCGCTGCCGATCCCGCCTGCTCGAGAGTGAGCGCTGGGCGTTCGTCCTGTCTCTGTTCTCGGCCGCGGTGTGCGGCTGCGCCGACGACGCGCGCAGCGCCCCGCCACCCGCGAGCTTACCGGTGCTCTCTGGCTGCGAATCCGAGAGCTACGAGGTCTGCGATCCGCTCGACCCGGACTGCCAGGCCAGCGTCTTTGCCACCGTGAAGTGCCTGCGCCGAATGCCGGACGGGGTGCTGCCGGAACTGCGCGTCATCACCCAGGCAGAGCGGCGCGCCGAGCTGTTGGAGGGCGTGCCGTCCGAGCTCGAGGAGGACGTGCAAGACGACGCCCAGGAGCGCGCGCTCGCCATGCTCGGCCTCGCGCAGCCGGGCGACCTTTCGACCGAGAGCGTGGTCGACCTCTATACCGAGAGCGTGCCCGCCTTCTACTCGTACGACACCGGCATGGTGACGTTGGTCGAGTCCGAGGGCGAGCCGAGCAACCCCGCGCAGCTGACGCTGACGCTGGCCCACGAGTTTGCGCACGCGCTGCAAGACCAGGACGTGGACCTCGCCGGCGTGTATCAGAACCTGAGCTCGTTTGATGAGTACCTGGCCGCGATCAGCCAGGTGGAGGGGGAGGCGGAGATGCTGGAGAGCTTCTTCGCGGCGGCCCTCTGGGGCCTCCACGACAATCCCGACTTTCGCGAGCGCTATACCAGCTGGCTCGAGCGGGCCGAGCTCGACTACGGGGACAGCTCGCCGTTTTTGGTCTCGCCGCGCTACTTTCCGTACAGTTATGGCGCGCGCTTCGTCTACAACGTGTACGCCGAGGGCGGGATGGAAGCGGTGCGCGCGCGGCTCACGGACCTTCCGACCAGCGTGCTGCCGATGTTGCTCAGCGAGTACCAGCTCGACGAGCCACCCCTCGAATCCCTCGGCGAGCGCACTGCTCCCGTGGCGCTCGACGGCTTTGAACTCGTGGCGACCGATACGTTCGGTCCCTGGATCTTGAGCGAGTTTCTGGAGCGCGGCCTGTTCTACGCCGGGCCGCAGGAGCTAGTGGACGCCTGGCGCGGCGATCGCTTCTTCGTCTACGCAGCGCCTGGCGGAGCCGTCGCGGCGCTGTGGACCCTGCGCTTGCGTGATCGGGCGGCCGCCGAACGGCTGCTCGCCGAGTTCGACGACGGCCGGAACGTCAAACATGCGAGCGGGCGTGCCTTTGTCCGTCTCGCCGAGCGTGAGCTCACACTCGGCGTGGTGGAGGATACCGCCTCGCTCGTTGCCTGGTCCGAAGCTGCGGCCGAGGCAGAGCGGGTCTGGCGCGAAATGCCCGCGGCCGCGCGCGCGCCGACCACTCCGAGCCCGCCGATCGCACCGCGGCTCAGCCGCGGGTTTTCCGCACAGCGGGCGCCCCGAGCGCTACACTTGCCTTGAGCTTCTGCACCTTCGGGTAGCGAAAGCAACCGAGCAGGTGGTCGTTCACCATGCCCACCGCCTGCATGTACGCATACAGGATGGTCGAGCCCACGAAGGAGAACCCCCGCTTCTTCAGATCTTTGCTGAGCGCATCGGAGAGCTCGGTGCGCGGCGGGACCTGTTGCAGCGAGCGATGCCGGTTCTCCAGGGGCCCGCCGCCGATGAACTGCCACTGGTAGCGGGCAAAGCTGCCAAACTCCTGTTGCACCTTCAAGAAGGCGCGAGCGTTCTTGCGTGTGGACTCGATCTTCAAGCGATTGCGCACGATGCCCGGATTGGCGAGCAGCTTCTCCATGCGTCGCGCGTCATAGCGGGCGATGCGCTCGACGTCGAAATCATCGAAGGCCAGCCGGTACGCCTCCCGTTTGCGCAGGATGGTGAGCCAGCTCAGGCCGGCCTGTGCTCCTTCCAGCGTCAGAAATTCAAACAGCGTGCGATCGTCCTGCACGGGCACCCCCCACTCGGCATCGTGGTAGGCGATCAGCAGCGGATCACCGAGGCTCCAGCCGCAGCGGACGGGCTCTTGGTTGGGCATGGCGCGGCATGTTAGCCTGCAATCCTGTGCGAAGCGACGACGAGCCAGGGCCATGACCGAGCCTCCTGCCCCGACCCTGTCTCTCTGTTTCGTGTGCCTGGGGAACATCTGCCGTTCGCCGACCGCGGAGGGCGTGATGCGCAGCGTGTTGCGGAGCGCCGGGCTCGAGTCTCGGGTGTCCGTGGAGAGCGCCGGAACCCAGGGCTATCACCAGGGGGAGCTGCCGGACCGGCGCTCGCGTGCCGCCGCCCGCGCGCGCGGGGTCGAGCTGTGTAGTCGAGCCCGGCAGTTCGGCGTGGCCGATTGGCAGCGGCTCGACTACGTGCTGGCCATGGATCGGCAAAATTTCGAGCATCTGGCAGCCAGCGCGCCGAACGCGGAGGCGCGCGCCAAGCTGCACTTGTTTCGGGACTTCGACCCGGCTGCACCCGCCGGTGCAGAGGTGCCCGACCCGTACTACGGGGGGCCGGAAGGGTTTGAGCACGTGCTCGACCTGTGCCAGGCTGCCGCGCAAGGCTTGCTCGCGCATCTGCAGCGCCTCGGCCTCGCCCAGGCCAGGCTGGGCGGGGGAGGCGGGGCCTAGGGCGCGAGTTCTTCGTATTGTTGGCTGGTGCGCGGGCTGGCCATCAGCGGCGCGACGGTGTCCCGCCAGGCCAGATAGTGGGCGGTCTGCTTGTGGGCGGCGGGAGCGCTCGCATCGAAATAGCCCTCGATGAGCACGAAGCGCGCCGGATCCTCCTTGTGCTGGAGCAGGTCGAAACGGGCGATGCCCGGTTCCTCCAGGCTGGCGCGCGCGTTCTTCAATGTGGCCTCGCGGAAGGCATCGATACCGTCCGGCACGACGTGCACGTTCACGATCACTACCAGCATCTGCTCTCCTGTGCGTTCGGGCCGAGAGCTCAGCGTGCGACGCCGCTCGCCGCGTAGCTGGTCACGGTCTCCCAGGCGATCGTCTGTAGCACGAGCGCCTGCTCGCTCGTCACCCCGTAGCTGGGGTCCAGCTCCGTACCCGCCGGATTGCTCTGAAACATGCTGGCGTAGAAGATCAGGCTGATGAAGTACGCGCCCGGCCGGGTCAGATGGATGTCCGTGCCCGACGCCTGGAAAATCTGCCCGAAGAAGCTGGTAAAGCCCGGTACGCGGCCGGCATCGATCGCCGCGTGCAGGCGTGACAGGCCGAGGCCGCCCGGCACGATGTAGGGCCGTGGCGCGTCGGGCTCGAGCTGCATCAACTCCTCGACGATCGCCTCGTCATAGGCGAGCTCGTTCTGCACGGCGGCGTCCCAGTCCTCGGGAACGGGCGGCTTCCAGCACACGGGCGGGCTGGAGCCCCCTCCGCACTCCGGGGCGTCGTCGCTGCGCATCCAGTTGTCGCTGCCGGTGATGCAGTTGTTAAAGTCGAGCGGATCGGGCCACTGCTGATAGACCCACAGCTGCACGTCGGGGTTCTGCGTGCGCGCGTCGGCCCAGGCCTGAGCGATGAAGCCAGAGTCGCTGTCGGGCCCGGCCGAGCTCGCAGCAATCTGACACGGCTCATTCGGAAAGGGCTGGACCGACAGGTGATCGAACGGTCGCGATTTGAGCTCGAGCTGCACGTCGGCCACGCCGAACCCGCCCGTGGGGTTTTCCGCATACATCCAGGTGCCGGCGCCCGGAATCGTGTAGCGATTGAAGTCGAGCAGGACACCGCCGCTCTGCGCCAACGGTTCGATGTAGTCCACGATCGTGTCGGTCAGGCTGTTGCCGATGTGCAGGGACGATTGCACGGGCGCGGGCGGGGAGCCTGGATTGGGAGCGGGGGTCGGCACTCGAAAGATGCCCTGCGAGACCTCGCTCGGCAGCGCGCAGGTCTGCCGAGCCAGCGCCCGCAGCAGCGTTGGCTGCGCCGGCAGTGCGAGCGGGCCCGTGTAGGGCAGGCCGGCCACGGCGGGATCGCTGCCGTCCAGCGTGTACACGAGCTCCGCGCCGGGCGCTGCTTGCAGCGTGACCTGCGGGGCCAGCGCGTACTCGCCGGCAGGAGGGGAGAAGTGGGGTGCCAGCGCGACGTGCCCCGCTGCCAGATCCAGGCCGACGTAGCTGTCGTTCAGCAACGGCCCCTCGAAAAACGTCGCAGTATTGGCGTCGAGGGCGCGCTCGAAGGTGTTGCCCGCATTCTCCCGCGAACCGGCGGTGCCGAAGGCCTCTCCCGTCAGGCGCACGTCGCCCGCGTAGAACTCCACCTCTGCGAGCGCGCCATGGCTGCCCGGCGCAGAGAAGTATTTGACGTAGCGATAGGCAGTGGCATTGCTGAGTGGCAGTTCGAGCCAGGCGCCTTCCGCGGGGGCGCCCGTGATCACGCCGAGGTCGACGAAGTCGTTCATCGCACTCCGGTTGGAACCGACGAGCTTGGCGCCGACGAGCGCCTGCGCCTGGCCCGGCGCGGGAAAGAGGCGCGCGCGCGTGATCACCGGTAGGCTCCAGCAGCCATTGTCGCCAGCGCCGGTGCCGCCCGGCTCGCCGTTGACCGGGTCGGTGTTGGTGGGGGTGTCCGGGGTCGTCGCTGGATCATCGACGTGCTCGGTCTCGGCAGGGGGCGAGTCGAGCGGCAGCACGGGCTCTGTCTCGGCCGTGTCCGTGTCGCTGTCCGGGGACTCGTTCGGCGCGCCGTCGGGCGGCGCCGGGTCGCCAGGCTCGCCGTCCTCTGCCTCGGGTGTGGCCGCGAGCAAGTTCGGATCCCCGACCTCGAGCGCGCCCGGGGCCGGCCCGCTCTCACACGCCGAGAGAACCGTGGGGGCCAATCCCAGAGCGATGGCAAGGCCGAACGTTTTGCCGACAGATGGGATCAAGGACGACATCTCCCTACGTGACTAGCAATGATGATACGAAGCCCGCTCCGCGCAAGCAATCGGCCCGCCCGCCCAATCCAGTCCCGCCCGAGCGTTGCCGTTCGCACCGGAACGGCTCAAAAGGCTCGGCCATTTCCGCGCAGTGCCGGCGGGGCACTGTTGCACTGGGTTTCGGCGGACCCGTGGGTGGCTTGACTCGAGGCCCCGCGATCGTCGAAAACTCGCGCCCTCGTGTCGCTGAATCCAGCCCAGCTCAAGGCGGTGCACAGCCTGCGAGGCCCGGTACTCGTGCTCGCCGGAGCGGGCTCCGGAAAGACCCGGGTGGTCACCTACCGGATCCGCGAGCTCATCGCCCACGGCACCCACGCCGATCGCATCCTCGCGGTCACGTTCACGAACAAAGCGGCGCGGGAAATGCTCACGCGCACGACCGAGCTCTTGAAACTCAAACGCGGTGCGCCGCGTCCCGAGGTGTCGACGCTGCATTCGTTGTGCGTGCGTATTCTGCGCCGCCACGCCGATCGGCTCGGTTATCCCAAGCAGTTTAGCATCTGCGATCGCGGTGATCAGGAGAGCTTTGCTCGTGCGGCGTTGCGCAACGTGCGCGTCGAGGAGCAAAAGCTCAAGCCGAACGACTTCTTGTCGCTGGTCGGCGGCTGGAAATCGCGCGGCGTCGCCTGTGAAGCCGCGCTGGACACGGCCAGCGGCGACAAGGAGCAGCTCGCCGCGATGGCGTACGAGCGCTACCAGGCCGCGCTGCTCGCCCAGGGCACGCTCGATTTCGATGATCTCCTGCTCTGCACGGAGCGGCTGTTTACGCATTTCGAGGACGTGCGCAAGCGCGAGGCGGCTCGCTTCGATCAGCTGATGATCGATGAGTACCAGGACACCAATTCCTCACAGTATCGCATCATCAAGGCGCTGGCGATCGGCCACCGCAACCTGTGCGTGGTGGGGGACGACGACCAGTCGATCTACGGTTGGCGCGGGGCGGAGGTGCAACACATCCTCAACTTTACTCACGACTGGCCGGAGGCGCTGGTGGTGCGGTTGGAGATGAACTATCGCTCCCGCGAGCCCATTCTCGCGCTCGCCAACACGCTGATCGCCAACAATAGCTCACGCCACCCGAAGGTGCTCGAGGCGCACCGCAAAGGCGGCGCCGAGCCGCGCTTTTTCCGATTTGAGGACGAAACGGCGGAGGCTAGCGCGATCATCAAAGAGATCGCGCAGAAGACCGAGCGCGAGGACGAAGAGCGCATCCCCCTGCACCATTTCGCGATCCTGTTTCGCACCAATGAGCAGCCGCGCGCGTTTGAGCTCGAGTTGCGCCGAGCCAAGCTGCGCTACGTGCTGGTGGGCGGTCAATCCTTCTTCGATCGCAAGGAGGTGCGCGATATTCTCGCCTACCTCAAGCTGCTGGCGCATCCCGGGGATGAAGTCTCGCTGCTGCGCGTGATCAATACCCCTTCGCGCGGCATCGGCACCAGCTCCATCCAGGCGCTGATGGCGGTGGCCACCCGGGAGGGCAAGTCGCTCGGGGAAATGTTGCCGCAGGCCGTCGCCGAGGCGGACCTGCCGCAGGCGATCAACGAGCGCATCGCTGGTTTCGTGCGCCTGGTGGAGCGCTATCGCAGCCGGCTCGAGCAGGAGCCGGCCAGCGTCGTGGTCGCGGCGCTGGTGGCCGAGATCGAGTACAAGGCCGAACTGGAGCGGCTGTACAAGACCCCGGCGGAGGTGGAAGCGCGCTATCTGGCCGTGGACGGCGTCGTGCGCAGCATCCAGGAGTACGAGGCCCGCGCCGAGCAGGCGACGTTAGCCGGCTTCTTGGAGGATACGGCGCTGGCGGGGCGCGACGACTTTGGCGACGATCGCGACAAGAAGCAGTCGGGCGTGACGCTCATGACTCTGCACAGTGCCAAGGGCCTCGAGTTCCCTCACGTGTACATGGTCGGGATGGAGGAGGGGCTGATGCCGCACCGGCGCGTGATCGCGGAGGGCAGGGGCGTAGATGAGGAGCGCCGCCTCTGCTACGTCGGCGTCACGCGGGCGGAGGACACACTGACGCTCAGTCTGTGCAAGTCGCGCATGAAATGGGGCAAGGCGCGGCCCTCCATTCCGAGCCGTTTTCTGCTGGAGATGCGCGGCGAGCTGGAAAAAGCAGCGCAGGCGGCGGAGGCCAGCCAGGCGTCGGTCCAGCGGGACCTGGCGGCCGAGGCCGCGGCCGTGCGCGCGGCAGAGGAGGCTGCCGCCAAGAAGCGCGGCGGGGGCAAGCGCGCAGCCAAAGCAGCGGCCGCGACCGGCAAGCCTGCTGCGACGGCGAGCAAGTCTACGTCGAGCAAGCCAGCAGCGGCTGCGCTGGTGAGCAGGCCACGACCGAGCGCGCCCGCAGGTGCCACTGCAGCCACGACGAGTGCATCACGCGCGAGCAGGCCGGCAGCGGCCGAGACGGCGAGCAGGCCGCCGCCGAGCAGGTCCGCAGCCGTAGGGACCGCGGGCAGCTCACGGCCGAGCACGCCGGCAGCAGCCGCGACGGCGGGTCCAGCGCGAGCGAGCGTGCCGGCAGTGACGGCGAGCGCGAGCCAGCTACGGGCGAGCCTCGCCACGCCCACGCCCACGCCGGGCAAGCCGGCCACTGCTGTGCTGACAGGCATGTCACGACCGAGCCTGCCCCGTACGCCGGAGCGGCCTGCCGCGCCGGCGAGCAAGCTCAGTCCGGGCCTGCTGCCTCCGCCCAGGCCTGCCGCTCTGGCGCTCCCGCCGGCGCTGCCCGCGCCGGGCCAGGCCGCGCCCACGTCCGCTGCCGGCGTGCCGCCCGCTCAGGGCAAGGCTTCGCCGACCAGGGCAGCGTCGCTGGCCGCGAAGTACTCCTCGCCCGCGAGCGTACGCACCACGAAGTAGATCCAGCCATCCGAGCGAAAGTGGGGAAACAGCGCGTATTGCCCGGGCCCGAGCTGCGTGATGCGCTGCACCGCTCCCGTGTGCAGATCCACCAGATACAGATTCGCTGAGCCCTGCGTCGCATACGGCGCAAAGCCCGGATCGTCGGGACCGGAGAAACCCAGCGCCGCGGCATCCTTGGCGCCCACGTAATGGTGAAACACCAGCCAGCGCTCGTCGAACGAGAGCATGGCCTTGCCGCCCGAGAGGCAGATGCGCCCCAGCTCCTGCATGCTGGCGCTGGGCGCGCTCGCTCCCCCGGTGAAGTCTCCGGTCGTGACCCGGTAGAGCGCAAAGCCACTTTGCTCGGCCTTGACCACCTCGAAGCCGCCCTCGATGACGCGCACCTCCTTGCCCTTGGTGCGCAGCACGACCAGGCCACCGGAGGGCGAGAGCATCGGGTCGCCCTGTCGTGGCGTGGGGATTGCCACCGCGCTGCCCACGTCGAAGTCGCCGCCCAGGTTCAGCATCGGGGTCAAGGTCAGCTTGCTGTCCGCCTCGAAGGCCGCCGACGGATCCTCGAGCGTGGGCTCGAATCCGCCGTTGTCGCTCTCATAGGACCCGTGCGCGACCCAGTAGTCGTCGCCGTCGAGGGCTCTGGCCGGCTGTTGATACAAGCCGAACTTGCCGCTCGAGAGCGAGCATCCTGGCTCCTCGCCCGTGACCTCGTCCGCACTGCTGAGCACACTTTGCTCGCAGAGCAGCGCGGAAGCGTCGCGCGGCACCGTACCCGGGCTGGGGGCTCCGGGTGGACCGTCGTCGGAGACGGCCTGTTGCAGCAGGAAACCGGAGTTGTCCGGGAAGAACGTGGCGTCGTAGGCAAAGTCGCCGGGAATGTTGCGGTCGAGCTGCAGATCCACGATCTGCCCGCCGAAGCCGTGCTCGTCGTCATTGCGCAGCCCCGACGCCACGAAGCGACCGTCCGCGGACCCGCGCGACCAGAAGCTCGTCGGCGACGCGCTGTTGTCGCGCAGGATGCGGATCTGCGTTCCGGGCACATTTTCCCAGCCCGCGCCGTAGGCCGTGCTGGCGGCGCGCGGCAGCCCGCCCAGGCATGCCGAGCCGCTCTGCCCTGCGCCACAACCGAACATCAAGAGTGGGACTTCAGCGTTCCTGGCGCGCCAGCCCGTCAGCGCCAGGGTTTGCAGATACGTCTCCAGCCTCGGGTCGAGCCCGGGCGTGCAGTCCTCCCCGGAGTCCTCCGGCACGAGCTCGAACAGGTGGGGCAGGCGGCGCGCAAACCATTCCGCTACCACGTCGAATTCTTGCTGGGACCAGGGCAGCCCGGCGCGCGGCATGCCCACTCGCGTCACGAACTCGGCCGCCCGTGCGTGGCCGTCGGCAGGAGCGCCCGCGTGCTCGAACACGAACGAAAACCAGGGCAACCCGGCCGCCGCGGCGTAGATACCGTAGTCCTGCGGCAGCAGCGCGCCGCCGGGTTCGCCCGCGTGCGCGCTGAAGCAGGCGCGCATGGCATCCACGGCGGCCTGGTCGGGCAAGTTGGAATCAACGAGGCAGTCGCTCGCGAACTCCTGCGTGAGCTTGGACCAACGTGTCAGCGTGGGACGCCCGAGCGAATGGCAGTTGCGGCAGCTGCCCTGCGCGCCGACGGCCGAGCTACCGAGCAGCGTGAGTGCTTGTTGAGCCAGTTCGGCGTCGGGCAGCGCGAGCGGGCTGCGCAGTGCCGGTGGATCCCAGGTCTGTGGGACGGGCTCGTGCTGGTCGGGATCCGACGGTGAGTCGGGCGAGTCGGGGGAGTCCGGTGAATCCGGTGAAGCCGGGGAGTCCGGTGAATCGGGGGAGTCTGGTGCCCCGCCGTCCGCCTGAGCTCCGAGCACGGAGGAATGAAGCGAAGCGTCCGGGTCTTCTCCATCGATGGCAGTGGGCTCCGGCTCGGCCCAGACGATCCGGGCGGGGTCGGAACACGCCACACTGGTTGCCAACGACAGGTAGAGCCCGGCGGAGGTGAAGCGTGCCAAACTGGAGAGCGCTCTGAACACTCCTTAACATTTGACAGCGCGCGAGCCGCCCCGCAAGCACCCGCCGCGTCGGCCGCGCGATGAGCGCCCCAGCTCGGTACGCTTGGTGATCCCGCGGGGACCTCGGACGCTCCTGCTGTACTCTCGCGCCGGCTCCGGCGCGCCTGCGCGCATCGCCGATGTCACGCCCGGTACATTCTGCGCTGTGGTCGACTCGCGTGCAAACGATGCGCGGAGGTGGGGCGCAACGGCTGTTGCACCAGGACTCCTTGGCTGGTTTGACTCTTGCAAAGCCTTTGGAGCTCGCGTGTCCGTCCTCCTCTCACTTCTGAAGCCCGACGCGAAGGCTTCCCTTCGCCTTCGTCACGGCGAAGGGATCCGAAGCTGATGCCTGGCACCCAAGACGGCGGCAGCGATCTCTTCGAGCTCCGCGGTGTGTGGAAGTCCTTCGGCTCCGAGCAGGTGCTCCGGGGCGTCGACCTGCGCCTCCGGCGGGGTGAGACGCTCGGCATCATCGGTCCGTCGGGTGCCGGGAAGAGCGTGCTCTTGAAATGCATGGTCGCACTCCTGCCCATCGATCGGGGGGAGCTGCTCTTCGCAGGCAAGAGCGTGGCCGCGATGAGCCCCGACGAGCAGCAGCACCTTCGTCAACGCGCTGGCCTCCTGTTTCAGACTAGCGTGCTGTTCGACTCGATGACGGCCGGGGAGAACCTGAAGTATGCGCTCCACGAGCAGTTCTTCCAAACCATGACGGAGCAGGAGATGGAAGCGCGGGTCGCCTGGGCGTTCGAGGCGGTGGGCCTGCCGCTGAGCGAGGCGGCCGCGATGCCAAAGGATCTCTCCGGCGGCATGCAGAAGCGTGCCGGCATCGCCCGCACAATCGTGACGCGGCCGGAGGTCATCCTCTACGACTCTCCTACTGACGGGCTCGATCCGCCGAACGCACATCGGATCTCAGATTTGATCATCGAACTCGGGGAGCAGCTGGGAGTGACCTCGGTCGTCGTGTCGCACGATCTCCGCACGGTGTTCAGCGTCTGCAATCGGGTGGGCTATCTGCATGAGGGACGGATCCTGGAGACGGGACCGCCGGCGTCGCTCATCGCTAGCTCCCATGAGGAGGTTCGGGATTTCGTCACCGGGCATCCTCCGGAGGAGCCGTTCGACCCGCGCGAATCCCAGCCGCCGGAGACATGGAGAAAGGAGTAGCCCCTGTGCGCCAATCCGTAGCTCCACAAAGCCCAGGGTCATTGGCTCTGGGCTTTCCCAGGGCGGTCCCATGGATCACGAGGCGCCAACCCGCCGTTTCACGATAGCATGGCAGGCATGGCCATTCCGTTACCCTGGCTTGCCCTGGCTGGCGCCACCACGCTGATCAACAGCGCGGTGTTCGGCTTCATGTCTTGGCGCGAGCGCAGCCCAGCGCTGCGCCTCTGGGCTTGCGGGTGGCTGGCCTGGTCAGTCGCGGTCGCCCCGCTCGTGCCGCTCGAAGGGGAAGCCCCAGAGGCGGTCTGGGCTCTTGCCTGCGGGCTGCTCTGGGTCGTTTCCACGTTGTTCTTCCTGCGCGGAACCTACGAGTTCTCGGGGCGTGGCATGCCGCAAGTATGGTACGTCGTCGCCACTGGCTGCGCCGCTCTGGCGTTCGCGCTGGAGATCTCCCCGAGTGGCGGGCTCGGCATGCTGCCCCTGGTGCTGTTCCAAAGCGGCGGCCTGCTGGCAACCGGCGTGTTGATGCTGCGCGGCGCCCCCAACCGCGCTGGTGCGTGGCTGTGCGGAGGTGCCCTGATTGCCCTCGCGCTGCACCTCTTGGATGCTCCGATCCTCGCCGAGGCGCCCGAGCTCATGCCGTGGGGCTTCGTCATCGCCACGGCGCTCGAGATCCTGACCGCGTTGGGCATGCTCATGCTCTACTACGAGCATGCTCGAGCCCAGCTGCTCGAAGCCCAGCGCATCCTGGCGGAGACCCGCCGCGTCGAGGCACTGGGGCGCGTCGCAGGCGGGGTGGCGCATGATTTCAACAACATGCTCATGGTGATGCAAGGTTACACGGAGCTCATCCGCTTGGACATCGACCAGCCCGGGCGGATCGAGGCGTCGTTGAACGCCATCGAGCAAGCCACCCAACAGGCAGCCCGGTTGACGGCTCAGCTGCTCGCCTTTGGCAGGCGCTCCGTCCTGCAACCTCGAGCCATCGATATCCGCGACGTCGTCAGCGATACGCTGGAACTCCTGAAGAAGCTCATCCCCGAAAGCATCGAAGTCCGGCTTCGTTGCGGCGAGGGGAGTTACTCCGCTCGCATGGATCGTGTGTTGCTGGAGCAGATCCTGCTCAATTTGGTCACGAACGCCCGAGACGCCATTTCCGGACCCGGCCACATCCTGGTGGAATTGGAGCGTCTGGAGGTGCCAGAGAACTGTGTGCTGCTGCGCGTGGTCGATGACGGAAGCGGCATGGAGGCGGCTGTGCTGGGCAAGCTGTTTGAGCCCTTCTTCACCACCAAGGATGTGGGGCGAGGTACGGGCCTGGGCTTGGCCTCCGTTCAGGGCGCGGTCAGTCAGCTCGGCGGGCAGATTCGCGTCGAGTCGCGAGTCGGTTGCGGGTCCACGTTCGAAGTCCGGTTGCCGCTCGTCGCGGCGCAAGAGCAGGGGGCTCCCGGCTCCGGTCCGACGAACGGCGGCCCGTTCGACATCCTGGTCGTGGACGATGCAGATTCCGTGCGTGAGGTGACCGCGCGCATGCTGGAGAGCGCAGGCCACCGGGTGCAGCAAGCCACGGATGGGGTTCAGGCGCTGGAGATGATTCGCGCCAATGCCTATGACGTGGTGCTGAGCGACGTGGTGATGCCGCGGATGGGAGGGCGCCAATTGCTCGAAGGGGTGGCAAAGTTGCGGCCCAAGACCCTGGTCGTGCTCACTTCTGGATACCCGGAGGGTGCCGACGTACTCGCGGACCAGGTGCACTTCCTCCCCAAGCCGTTCCACCGGAGCGCCCTGCTCAGTCTGATCGAACGGCTCGTAGCCGAGCAGCGTTACGCAGAATCCCTGAAACTGCGCGGTGCTTCATAGCCGCTCGCTCGTGGTGAATGGCTGGTGCGGGCGGCCCACGGGCGTTGTCACGCGCGAGAATTGCGCGCCGATGGCTCCCCAGGCAAACCCTGCGTCGGTGGGGCCTGCTCCAGCTCGAGTACGAGCCTGAAGCCGGGTACCCCCATTTCCTTGGTGCCATCGATTCGCGTGAATCGAGGCGCTCAGTGACGGAATCCGGGCGCGTGAAAGGCGAGCCAGCGTCGAGGTTCCACGATGCCCTGCTGGCGCAGCAGTTGGTCGGCCTCGAGCTCCCGTGCGACGTCGCTGCCCCTGCCGTCGATCGCCTGTGTCGCCGCGGACACGTAGGCCAGGCCGAGCGCCATGTGTTGTTCGCCGAATTGGGCTCGGGCGGTCGCGAGCAACCGGCGCGCGTCGACACGGCAACCTCGCAGGGCGTCCACCCCCGCTCGCAACAGCGCCGCGTGGCCGCTGGCATCCGAGCGCCTCAGCCGCTCCAGGCGCTCCAGATTCTTTTCGCAGGCCCGCAGCGCCTGTTCCGACTGGTGTCCGTCCTGGGCCATGCACAGCAAGAGGCGCGCGCGCAGCAGGCAGACCTCGAGCGTCGCCAGCGGAAAGCGATGCAGTTGCGCCTCGCGCAGGGTCTGCTCGGCTTGCTCGGACAGGGCCAACGCGCGAGCCAGGCGGCGCCGATACAGCTCCGCGTAGGCCAGCACGCGCAGCCGATAAAACTCCTGAAATGGCGGTGGCCGTGACGACCACTTCTGCAGCGTCAGCGCCGCCAGCTTCTCCGCGTCCTCGGCCCGGTCGTCCGCGATCCGCGCAAACGCTAGATACAGATTGGCCGTCGTTTCGGCATACAGGTCGCCGCGCTTCTGCGCGTCCGTGTGCCACTGGGCAGCGGTGGTCCAAGCGCGCTTCAGCTCGCCGACCTCCTCCAGCGCCCGGATCGCGATCACGTTCGCCATGTTGCGCTCCCAGGTGGCGGGGTCGCGCTCCCGTTCGAGCAAGCGGCTGGCCTCTGCGCTCTGCCGAAGGGCGGTGTTCCAGCTGCCACGGTTCAGCTCGACCTGCGCGCGACAGAGCAGGCCTCGAGCGCTCGACAGAGCGTCGCCGCTGGCCGCGGCCAGGGCATCTGCTTCGTCCAGCCAGGCTTCGCCGCGGTGGCCGAGAGGGCCTCCGAGCGCGGCCAACAGCATGCCCGACAGGCACAGTGCGGAACCGAGGCGCGCTGGGTCTCTCGCCTGGCGGGCGACGTTCAGCGCCCGGAAGGCAAAGTGAGCGCTGAGCATGGGATCGACGACGCCGAGCCCCTTGGCGGCGCTCAAGCACAGATCCGTGCGCGCGGCCTGGCGCGTGTCGATGCGACAGGCCGGCGCGGTCGCCGACCCGATGGCGCGCCCGAGTTCAAAGCGGGCGAGTTGCCCGAGGCCATGCCAAACCGCGCTCGCGCTCGACGCGGGCAGCCGCAACCGCGCCTGGTGCAGCGCCCTCTCGAGTACGGCCCGGCCTTGCTCGAGAGCCCCGCCGACCAGGAAATTTTCGGCGGCTCGCTGCTGATGCTGCACGCTTTGTGCCTCGCTCACCTCGCTGGCCAAGGCCAGGTATTCCCTGCCGGCCTCGATCGCTCGCCCTGCGGCCGCCAGCGCATCCGCGAGCTTTCCATGCACGAGCGCGTGCCTTTCGGAGGGGCGCTGCAAGAGGCTGAGCGCCGTCCGGTACAACGTGGCGGCGTGCGCGAACGCCGACTTCTGCATGGCCGCCTCTGCCGCGCGCAGCGCCAACGCCAGGGCGTGGTGGCGGGCGTGAGCGCCCAGCAAGTGATGCAGCAAGATCTCCGGCTCGACGCTGGGACCCAGAGCTTCGAGCGCGCTCGCCAGCAGCCGATGCCCTCGTTCCTGCGCCGTCGCATCCAGTTGCTCGAGGATCGTCTCGCGCACGTGATGGTGAAAGCTGGCGACCCGCGTCTCCGTTCGGCTCCCCGACAAACTCAGGAACTTGGCCGCGACGAGCCGCGACACGATCGGTGTTTCACCGGCGACCAGACCGGCCGCGACCATCAGTGCATCGAGCGGAAGCGGCGTCTCGATCAGCGCGACCAGCGCCGTGACGCGGCGCTCTTCCTCCGTCAGTGCGAGCAGCCGGCGTTCGATCACCTCGCGCAACGTCAGCGGGGAAACACTGTCGCGCGAGTCCGTGCGGGACGTCTCCGCGATCAGGCGGCACAGCTGCCCGATGAACAAGGGAACGTGTGCGCTCTCCGTGGCCACGCGGCGAGCCAGGCCCGGGCGATGCTCCACCAGCCTACCGAGCAGATGCGCTGCCAGCCGCTCGCTCGACCCCATGTCCAGCCGTTCCACGGGCAGCTCGATCCATTGCCCCTGCGCTTGCTCCACGACCTCGGAGACGGCGTCGGCCCAGGGCGCCCGGCCCTGCCGGCGCGACAGGATCACGAGCAAGGGCACTGCGGGCGCCCGCAACAGGTCGCACAGGAGCCCCTCGCTCTCGGGGTCGCCCCAGTGCGTGTCATCGATCCAGAGCACGACCGGTTGGCGCCCGCAGATGCGCCAGAGCAGCTCGCACAAGGCGGTGGTGGCGCGTTGTCGCAGCGCGTGCGCGTCCAGCTCGGCGGGGGGGGATCCGGGGGGCGACACGCGACCGAGCACCGGAAACGCCTGCACGAGGCTCGCGAAGTCTCGGCCCAGGAGCGCGGCGCGCTCGTCTGCCGGCAGCGCCAGCAGGTATTCGCTCAGTTCATCCACGACCTGATCGAGGGCCTGATAGGCCACCGATTCCTGCACACGGCACTGCCCGTGCACCACCAGCGTGCCCTGGCGCGCCACGTCGAGCGTGAATTGCCTCACCAGCTCGGTCTTGCCGATGCCCGATTCTCCAGGCACATCGACGACGCTGAGCCAACCGGCTCTGGCCGACTCGAACGCCCGGTGCAAGACGCGCAGCTCGGGCGCACGCCCGACGAAGTGCGCCGCCAGGCCGCCGCGCGCAGGGCCCGAATCCGTGGTTCCCCAGGCTTGGCCGAAGCAGGCCGAGAGCGCCTCGCGCGAGGGTCGCCGCTCGGGAGTGGGCTGCAAGAGCGCCGTGATCATTTCGAGTACCTGGGGAGGTACGGCAAAGGACAGTTGCTCGGGGCGGATGTAGAGCTGCTCTGGCTTGTGCCGGGCGAGCTGCTGTACGTCCTCCCCCGGCAGTGTGCCCGTCAACGCTTTGTAGAGGACCAGGCCCACGGCATACCAATCCGTGGCCTCCGTCAGAGCGCCCTCCCAGAATTGTTCGGGAGCAGCGTAGGCCAGCGTACCGGCAAACCCCTGCCGCTCGAGCTGGCCCGAGCGCGGCAGGGACAGCCCGAAGTCGAGCAAAACGAGGCGCCCTTGCTCGGTGACCAGGATATTTGATGGTTTGATGTCGCAGTGCAGCCGCCCGGCGTCGTGCAGTGCCGCGACGGCCGTGATGAGCTGCAGGCTGACGGACGAAAATCGCGAGCGCGCCTCGCCGTCGAGCACGACCGAGCCCAGGTCTGGCTCGTCCCGGCCGGATGGCAACGCCGCCGCCGCTGGCGGGGCCCCCACGCTCTCGGACGTCGACGCGCGAAAGCGGATCCCCGACTCGCACGCTCGCGCCTGGGCGGTCCAACCCTTGCGGACGTAGTCCACGAGCGGGATCCCCTCCACGACCTCCATCGTGAAGAAGCACTCCGCATTGGCCACGAACAGCTCGAAGTGCTGCACCAGGTTCGGATGCGTGAGGCTGGCGACGGCCCGGAACTCTTCCTTGAGACTATACAGCAGGCTGGGGTCGCTCGCGGGCAGCGTCTTGACGGCTACTTCACGACCCAGCTGGCGATCGAAGGCACGTTGAACGACGCCCATGCCCCCCGATCCGAGGGCGCCGAGCAACTCGAATCGGGAAGACAGCGTCGCCGGCAGTCGGTCGAGCCATGACTCTGTCACTGGTTGACTCGCAACTGCTCGTTTCCTTGCCCGGCCCTCTTGCCGGCCCTCGTCTAGCGCATTTTCGGGCACCCTGTCGACCACCGAGCGGCGGGGTTCTCGTTCATCGGCAGGCGGCTGCCGGTATCGTCTCGAAACGGGCCACCACCGGCCAGTGATCGGAGTTCCCGCTGTGCACGACCCAGGCCTCGCGCGCCTGCAAGCAACCCCGGAACAGGATGTGATCGAACGTCGTGCTCAGCAGGCCACCGGCGGCGCGCCAGGTCGCGGCGCCGGGTGCATGGTTCTCGAGAACGTCGACGAACCCGTTGCGCACGAGCCAACGGACGGCGGGGCCGCTGGCGCCTTCGTTGAAGTCGCCGACCACGACGTCGGGCGGGACCCGGCACCGCTGAAAGAAGGTCTGAATCTCCGTCTCGTGGTCCTCGCCGATGCTGAGCACACCCAGCAGCCAGTTTTGTCCGGGGCGCCGCGAAGCGCGCAGGTGCACGTTCAGCACGTGCAGGTCGGCCGCGGGCGAGCGGACGCGCAGCAGCCAGGCCGGGTGTTTCATCACCGCCGGCAGGAACCCCGCATCCAGGAGCGGAAACCGCGACAAAACGCCCAGGCCGCTGGCCGCGCTGCGCGCCGCAAACAGCATGTGGGGATATTCTTTGGCATAGCGCTGGCGCAGCACGGCTTCCCAGCGCGGCGTGACTTCTTGCAGAAAGATCACGTCGGCGCCGGTCTGCGCTACGGCCTCGACCGTCTCTGCATCCTCTGCCGCGGGGAAATAGAGGTTGAAGCTGGCGAGACGGAGCTCTGCGCCGGCCCCACGCGGCGCTGCTGCAGGCGCGTGCCCTGCACACCCCCAGAGCAGCAGCCCGGCGAGCAGCTGCGAGACGCCCAGCCCCGTGCAGCGCGCTTGCATGGCGCCTCGCTCAGTAGCTTCCGACCAGCTCGGCGCCGACAAAACTGCTGCCGAGCCGGGGCGCGAGCAGGGCGCGAAAGGTCGAGTTCTCGCCGCCACGAAAGCCCGGCAGCCAGCTCTGGGTGCGCGAGCTCCCGCCGAAGCCGTAGTGCAACCAGCTCGGTAACACGTAGCCGCTCGTCAGTCCGATGCCTGCGCCCAGGAGCACGTCGGTGGCATAGTGGTTATCGGACGTGATGCGCATCACGCTGGCCGCGGCGGACGCGGCGAGGGCCGCCCAGCAGGTCGCGATGTCAGCGGCGCCGCCCCCGTACAAGGGCAGGTGCTGATGATGCGCGCACATCAACCCCGCGCCGGTGAAGGCGATCGCGGTGTGCCCGCTCATGAAACTCTTGTTCAGCGAGGTGGGGTTGTCGCACTTCGAACTGTAGGTGGGGTCTGTCGCACAACCCTTTTCGGCAGGCCGCACCCGTCCCAGGCTCTCGCCGGTCAAGACGACCGCCCCGGAGATCGCGTACGCCTCCAGGTTCATGCCGAGCATCTCCAGCGCCACGTCGCCGGCTCCATGGATGCCCCAGGTCACGAGCGCGTTGTCGACGAGCACCGGGTACAGGCCCAAGAAGTAATAGATGTAGTCGCTGTAGCGCGCCGTCTGGTCGCGACCGTCGCGGTTCTCGATCACGAGGGCATCGCGGACCCAGTCGTCGAACAAGATGCCGCCGTGCCAGTTGTCGTCGGGATGCGGGTAGAGAAACACTGCGCCCGCGATGGGCAGCAACATCGCGCCCGTCACGATCGCCTCCGTGGTGCGGAAGCGCGGCCAGTCCGGGTCCCACGTCACGCCCGCAGGCTCGGCAACAGCGGGCTCACTCGCCCAGAGCGACCCCACGAGCGCCGACGTCAGAGCCAACCCGACTCTCCAGCCCACCAACATCCCGCTCCCGTTCTCGCCCCCTCGGCGTTTCGGGCTTTCATGCGCCGCGCGTGCGGCTCGTGTCAACGCGCCGAGTCTCGAGGTGTTCCACCGCGCTCCCGAGCTAGCCCTGCGCTCCCCCGTCGCGCCCAGCGCCCCCGGGCCAGCCGCTCCCAGCAGGACGCTAATCGGTTTTATTTCAAAGACTTGGGGCCCTGCTGGGGGGGTGGGGGGCCGGCCCGGCTCAAGACCGGCGAGGCCCTGGCGACCGGCCGAATGAGCGTGCGCCCGCGATCAGAACGGCCCGGCCCGCTAAGGCCCCGAGTTAGGCTGAGTTTTTTTGGCGGCTCTGAACTAGCGCTGCGCTGCGAGCTTAGTATAGTCGCCCGGCCTGCACATCAGAGTATGCCCGTCGGTCCTGCCGCGAGCCTGAATCTGTAAGCTGGAGTTTTCCACAGTGGAAAGCACGTCGGGAAAGGCATCGCGCCGAGCGTTTCGTCCGAGGGTTTTGAAGGCGTAGTATTCGTAACGGGCAAAAATGAGCACCAAACTCTACATAGGCAATCTCTCCTACACCACTGGCGATCAAGAACTCCGAGAGGCCTTCGCTCCCCACGGCAACGTGCTGTCGGCGAGCGTGGTCATCGACCGTGACACCGGGCAATCGCGCGGCTTCGGCTTCGTCGAGTACGGTTCCGCTGACGAGGCTCAGCGCGCGACCGACGCGATGAACGGCACGACCCTCGATGGTCGCTCGCTCAACGTCAACGTTGCTCGGCCCCGCGAGGGCGGCGGCGGCGGCGGTGGTGGTGGCGGCCGTGGCGGAGGCGGCGGTGGTCGCGGCGGCGGCGGCGGTGGCCGTGGCGGCGATCGCGGCGGGGACCGTGGCGGAGGCGGCGGCGGCGGTCGGCGCTGGTAATTCAGCGCTAGCCTTTCGCTAGTCTCAACCACCACTCAGAAACATAGTTCCCTGGCGATGGCAGAGTGCCATCGGGGAACGAAAGCGCGCGGGACGCGGTGTCGAAACGATGCCGCCTCCCGTTGCGCGTTTTGTGCCTTCTCGCCGTGTGTTCGGCGTTGGGCGGGCGCGCTTCACGGGACGGGACTCGTGGAGCGTTCGGGGTGACGCCGCGCTCTCGCGCCGCCTGGTCCGCGGTCACTCCCCAAGCGCCGGGCGGGCTTGCCCACAGGTGGAAGGCGTACGATTCGTCGTGTTTGTAGAACGCCTCCAGGTCGGTCTGAGCGGCTCGCAGCGCCGGGCCTTCGACGATCCCGTCGGCGTCCACGTCGAACTCGCCCCAGGACGCGCGCTGGCCCGCGCTGGCCGCGTGCAGCAACGCCGCATGGGCCGCGGCAGGCGCGCGCGCTGCGCAGGCGCACGCGTTCCCGGGTCGCATACGAGACCGCAGGCCCGCGCCGCAACGCCACGTAGCCCAGCGCGAACGCCGTCGAGAGCAGGCCGATGACGAGCAGCATGGCCAACCGTCCACGCCGGAAGCTCGAATGGTACCAGACGACGGTCGTCGCGATCGGCATCGGCAGGGCGAGCACGAGCAGCGTCTCGACGACGAGCGACAGGAGCACGAACGGCAGGTAGTCCGTGAGCCCGAGCCCTGGCGCCCAGTCTCGATGAAGACCACGAGCGCCAAGCCTACGTCGAGCAGCGCGCCGCCCACCGGGAACAGCTGGGCTACGACGACAATCGCGAACGGTGCCGAGAAGAAGAAGGCGACCCGACATACGAAGTCGGCAAACGACACCGGCGAGGTGAGCAGTGTCGAACGCTTCGGAGGCATGCGGGGAAGGCTGAGGTAGGTCGGACCGGTCCGCTCGGTGTCGAGCAACTGGCACTACAGCCCCTTCACGGCGGCCGCTGCATCTCGAAGCGATCGCCGGTGCGGCAATACCAGCTCGGGCTCGCCATACGGCCGATCACCGCAAAGCGCTCGCTGCGGATGCGTTGGGTCACCGGATCGTACAGCTCGTCCCGCACGTGAATGCGCTTCACGAGACCGATGATCAGGCGATTGTCCCCGATCTGCAGCGTCCCCCACTCCTGGCATTCCAGGCTGGCCGGCGCCTCCTGGATGCGGGGTGGGCGGACCAGGGACGACGGCGCCGTACTCAGGCCCGAGCCCTCCAGCTCGCTCACCCCGTAGGGCAGGGACGCCGCCGTGCGATTCATCGCTTCGGCCAGGCCCTCGTCCACGAGGTTGACGACGAATTGGTGACTCTGTCGGATGTTCCGCGCCGTGTCCTTCGGTCCACCGTCGGCCCGATCGCCCGGGCATACCCCGATGATCGGCGGGCTGCTGCCGAGCACGTTGAAGAAGCTAAACGGCGCCGCATTGACCACACCGTCCGCGCCGACGCTCGTGATCCAAGCGATCGGCCGCGGAGTAACCAGAGACACGAGCAGTGCGTAGCCCCGACTCTCGTGCTCCCCTTCCAGATCGAGTTCCATCCGTCAGCGTCATACCCCCGGGCGCGGGCAAAGGCGATCCCGCTTAGCGAAAGGCCTGCGCGGCGCGCTTGGCGCCCGCCGGGCTTCACGAAGGGAGAGCGGGCCGGGCCGGCGCTGCGTGTGGTTGTTTGTCGCCTCGGGACGCTGGGCGTCGCTGGCGCGCAGCAGGTGCGCTTGGCACGAGCCGCGGCGGGACGCTAACATGAGCCACATGGCGACTACCTTCAGAGGCGTATTCCTGACCTCCAAGGACCCGGCGGGCACCGCTCGGTTCTATCGGGATGTGGCCGGTCTCGAGCTCGAGCAGATCGGCAGCGGCGGCGAGTACGTGTACTGGAGGGTGGACAGGGACGGCCTGCAGTTCGCGATTCATGACGCGCAGAAGTTTGCCGCGTACACCCATCCGCCGCGGCAAGAGTCGAACCTCACGCACTTGTACTTCCAGGTGGACAGCCAGGATCGTTTCCTCGATCGCCTCGCCAAGCTGGGGGTCAAGCCGCAATCCACGGATGAGGTCGTGGTGACGGTGCTCGATCCGGATGGAAGAAAAGTGATGTTTGGCACCGCGTAAGACGTGGGGCGGCGCCCGGCCTGGCGCGGGTCGCCCGCCGAACGGTGAAGTGGCGGGGGTCTCTCACCTGCGTCGTCCGTCCCTGTCGAAGGATCGGCCTCTGTCCGTGATCCTTCGAGTGCAGCCGGGGCTGCCGTCGCTGCGCACGCCTGCCTTGCGTGCCAGCGTGCGAGAGGCCATCGCCGAGGGCCGAGAGCGCGCGGGCTTTCTCCTCTCGCGCTACTCCCTCAAAGACGCCGAGCTGCGTCTGGTCGTGCAAGCGTCGGACCGGCGCGCGCTGTCCCGCGGCATCCAGGGCCTCTCGATCCGCATTGCGCGAGCGCTGAATCGGAGCCTCGAGCGCAGCGGGCGCGTCTTTGCCGATCGCTACGAAGCCAGCCTGCCCTGACGCGCTCGGGCGCTGCCCAGGTCTGATTCGGGGCCAAGGAACCGATCTCGCGAGCCCCCTCGTTCCTTCTTTTTGGATCGGTCGCCGCTAGGTTCGTCGTAGCCTGGCAGCCCAGATGACTTCCTCGCTCCGCCCGGCGCACGTCCCGTCGGCAGCTCTCATCCTGCTGGCCTGCGCGCTGGCCATCGTCGCCGCCTGCGGCACCCCCATGGCGGCGACCTTGTCGATGCCGCTGCGGGTCGACTACGATCTCTTGGACAGCGTCCCGGCAGAGCCGATCGACTACGAGTCGCAGGTTCGCCCCATCCTGGAGAGCCGTTGTGTCGCCTGCCACGGCTGCTATGACGCACCCTGCCAGCTCAAGCTATCCGCGTTCGAGGGCATCGCGCGCGGTGGCAGCAAGGAGGTGGTGTATGACGGTGCTCGCATCAGCGCTGCGGATCCCACGCGCCTGTTCATCGATGCGTTGACTACCGCCGAGTGGCGCAAGAAGGAGTTCCACCCCGTGCTCGCGGAGGGTGCGACGGATGCGTACCAGCGCCTGGACGGCTCCGTCCTGTATCGCATGCTGCGGCTCAAGCAGCTGCACCCGCAGCCGCTCACCGGTCGGATCGCTTCCGGCATCGACGTCGGCCTCGATCGCAAAGCCAGCTGCCCGACGCTCGCCGAATTTGACGACTACGCGAGCGAGCACCCCGGGCAAGGCATGCCCTTCGCGCTGCCCAACCTCGAGCCCGAGCAGTACCGGACGCTGGTGCACTGGCTCGCGCAGGGCGCGCCGCGGCAGGCACCTCCCGCGCTGGACGCGGCGGTGGCGGAACAGGTGGCAACCTGGGAGCATTTCCTGAACGGTCAGAGTCCGAAAGAGCGCCTGGTCGCCCGCTACATCTACGAACACCTCTTCCTCGGCAACCTCCACTTCGAGGGCCAGAGTCCGCGCAGTTTCTTTCAGCTCTTGCGTTCCAGTACGCCGTCGGGTCAGCCCATCGTGCCCATCGCGACGCGGCGCCCGTACGGCGACCCCGGCGGGCCCTTCTTCTATCGTCTGCGCCCCCAGCAGGGCAGCGTGGTGGCCAAGAGCCACGTGCCCTATGAGCTGTCGCCGGCCCGCCTGCACTGGCTACACGAGCTGTTCTTCGAGGCCGACTACCGAGTCGACACGCTGCCGAGCTATGCGCCGGAGGTCGCCTCGAATCCTTTCCGAGCCTTTGCAGCGCTGCCGTTGCGCTCGCGCTACGGCTTTCTCCTGGAGGATGCGCGCTTCTTCATCGAGGGCTTCATCAAGGGCCCGGTCTGTCGCGGCCAGGTGGCGCTGAACGTGATCGAGGACCGCTTCTGGATCCTGTTTTTCGATCCCGATTCGCCGCTGGCGTCCAATAGCAGTTACATCGACCAGCTCAGCGAGTACCTGGCGCAGCCGATCGAGATGGAAGACAACCTCCGGCTCGTGACCAGCTACGGGCACTATCTGAAGCTGGAAAATCGCTACCTCGAGGCGCGGCGCAAGGCCGCCCACCTGGCGCTGCCGCTGCCCCTCGATCGCGCGCTCGGCTTGCTCTGGAATGGCGGTGGCACCAACCCCAACGCCGCGCTGACCGTGTATCGCCACACCGACAGCGCTTCGGTCGACCAGGGCCTGGTGGGGGAGCCACCAGAGACGGCGTGGATTCTGGATTACCCGCTGCTCGAGCGCATTCACTACCTGCTGGTGGCTGGCTTCGACGTCTACGGGAACGTCGGCCATCAACTCAATACTCGCCGGCACATGGATGTGCTCAGGATGGAGGCCGAGGACAATCTGCTCGCTTACATGCCGGCCAAGGTGCGCAAGGCCATCCACGATAGCTGGTACAAGGGCATCCGCAGCGGAGAGGGCGAGGACATCGTGCCCTGGTGGATGGATGTCGATCTGGTGACCGGGTATCAGACAGCCCAGCCGCAGCAAGAGCTCTACGACCACGTGAAGGCGCGCCTGGGGTCGCTGGCGATGCCTGCCATCCCCAGGCCCTGCCCGGGACAGGACTGTGACTCGCCGGCGCGTCAGGCCGTCATCCTGCACGCGGACCAGGCCATTTTCAAACTGTCGCGCATGCGCGGCAAGATCGTCGAATTTTTGCCGGACGTGGCTTTCGTGCGCGTCGAGCTGGGGGGCGTTGCCGAGGCGGATCTCGCCTACACGCTGCTCAGCGACAAATCTTATGACAACGTCTCCTCGATGTTCTCCGAGCAAAAGCCGGGGCAGCGCCGCGACGCGAGTGGAGATCGGCAGACCGTCTTGCCCTGGCTCGAGGGCTCCTATCCGGAGTTCTTCTTCGTCGTGCCGCTGTCCGAGGTCGACAGCTTCGTGGCCCGTTACGACACGATTGCCAATCGGGACGACTACGAGCGCTTCACCGCTCGCTTTGGCGTGCGGCGCACCAACCCTGCGTTCTGGAGAGCCGCCGATTGGTTCAACGCACAGGCGTTGCGGGAGCAACCCGAGCGCGCAGGCATCCTGGACCTGAACCGCTATCAGGATCGCTAGCGACAGGTCCTGGCCATGCCGCAGCGCCGGAGTGGTGGCGCCCTCCGGCGCGCGACCATTCAGCTGAGCAACGCGCGCATTTCCTCCGCTTGTCACCCGCGCCGCGGCGCGCGTAATCCGGGCTTGCTAGCGAAACACCACAAAACCCGGCCGGGGGCCAGTGGCGTGCGCAGCATAACCCCCTTGCTGCCGTTGCGACAGCCCCTGACTCGAGTGCGCGGCGGCGTATGTCTCGGCTTGTGTCGAACGATCCGTAGGCGTGCGGATGCAGCGAAATGTCACGGTTGAAACAGAACGAGCGCCTGGACGCCGTCGTTTAGGGCTTGAGCTGTCACGCCCAACCATGCCAACCGTGAGCGCGAATTCTGCCGGCGGATCGAATCGCGCGAGCGCGATCCAGCAGATCCGAGCGAGGTAATGATGAAGATGTCCGAGGTGCGTCGTGTCGTGATCGTGGGCGGGGGATTTGGCGGCTTGAATTGCGCGCGGCGCTTGGCGACCCGGCCGGATCTCCAGGTCACGCTGATCGATCGCCGCAACTACCACCTCTTCCAACCGCTTCTGTATCAGGTGGCGATGGCCGGGCTCAGCCCCGGGGACATTGCGTCGCCGATCCGTGGTCAGTTCTCCTCCAAGAGCAACGTGCACGTCGTGCAGGGCGAGGTGGAGTCGGTGGACCCCGAAGCACGGCGCGTGCTCGGCACGGCCGGCGCGTTCGACTACGACTATCTGGTGCTCGCGACGGGCGCAGAGCACGCGTACTTTGGCCACGACGAGTGGGAGGAGCACGCCCCGGGGTTGAAGACGCTGGAACAGGCGACGGAGATCCGGCGCCGCGTGCTCAGCGCGTTCGAGCGCGCCGAGTGTGAGCGGGACGCGACGTGGCGCCGTGCGCTGCTCACCTTCGTGGTCGTGGGAGGGGGCCCCACGGGCGTAGAGTTGGCCGGTGCCATCGGCGAGATGACGCGCTACACGCTGGCCAAGGACTTTCGCAACATCGACCCCAAGCTGGCGCGCATCGTATTGATCGAAGCGGGTCCGCGCCTGCTCAGCAGCTTCGATCCGGAGCTGTCGAGCCGCGCCACCAGCGAGCTCGAGCGGCTAGGTGTGCAACTCTGGACGAACAGCATGGTGACCAACATCACCACGGACGGTGTGTTCGTGGGGCAGGAGCACCTGGCCGCCGCTTCGGTGATCTGGGCTGCCGGCGTGCAAGCGTCGCCGCTCGGGGCGAGCCTGGGCGCGCAGCAAGACCAGCAAGGCCGCGTGGTGGTGCGGGCGGATCTGAGCGTACCCGGCTTTCCCGAGGTGCTGGTGATCGGAGATCAGTCGCACTTCAAGGCGCCCTACATGCAGCGTGCGCTGCCCGGTGTGGCATCCGTCGCGATCCAACAGGGGCGCCATGCCGCCGACACCATCTGCGCGGATCTCGAGGGGCGCCGCCGCAGCGAGTTCCGCTATCAGGACCGGGGCCAGATGGCCACGATCGGGCGGCGCCGCGCGGTCGTGCAACGCGGCGGCCTACGCACCACCGGCGTGTTTGCCTGGCTGCTCTGGCTGCTCGTCCACATCTACTTTCTGAGCGGCTTCCGCAACCGGCTCTTCGTGTTGATCCAGTGGTCCTGGTCCTATCTCACCTTTGCGCGCGGCACGCGCCTGATCGTGGAGAAGGAGTGGCGCTCGCACGCCAAGAAGCGGCCCGAGGTCAAGCTCGCGACGGAAACTGCACCGGTCTCCAGTGAAGTCCCGGCAGCGTCCGTGCCGGTGCCCTCCGTTGCGGAGCTGGCGTTTGCCGCCGGCCTGGCAATGTCGCCGGCAGGGCCCGCAGTGCCCGCTCCCGATCAATGGGACGAGCCGACGACGGCGTACGCTCGGGACGAGCCGACCGCGGCGTTCCCTGCCGTGCGCTAGTGGATGCCCCAACTCGCAGGTGCTCGGCCCGCAGCGGGCCCGCGCGCCTGCGGTCTTCCCCCAAGGCGTGCTCGCGCGCGACCCACTTTGGGTCGCGACCGCGCGGCGCCGGTCGCGCGCTGCGCGCGCCAGGGGAAGACACGGGAAAGGTTCACCCCGCCGTGCCAAGCCCTCGACCTACCTGTGTGTCAAGCTAGCCTATTGGTATGCTGGACGAGCCGGACCCGTATGCATCGGTGCAGCTACCTCGAGTTGAAGAGGTATATATCTTGGAGAAGAAGGGCGACCCCAACCGTGGTATCGGCCTCCTGCTGAGCCTCATCTTGGGTGCGTGCGGAGGGCCCGAATCGGTCGATGAGTGTCGCCCGAAGCGGGCATTCCCATTCGACAGCGCTCGGTCGTGCGTGTCGAACGTAGCCGAAGTGGTGGGTTGTACGCTGGATGAACTCGGCACTGCCGTTGCACCGTGCGTGAAGCGCTTGGCAGACGGCGCGCTGTTCATCGCTACGGAAGGATCATCCTTCCGCGACCCGGAGCAATGGGGGGAGTGTACACGCGAAGAGAGCCAGATGACTCTGGTGTTCTGCGCCGGCGACTGAGTGCTCGTCGTCGGGACGGGGTTCGGTGCTCGGCGCGCAGCGCGCCTGCGCTCCTCAGAGTCGATGAGCGAGGTTCTGGTCAGGCGGAGCGCTCGATCGGTTCCGTTCGCTCCGCGAGGCCGATCACTTGATCTACGTGTACCTCGAAACGGCTGGCCCAGATCAAGCCGAGTCCGTAGCTGTCGGGGGAGACCTGACTCCACGCTGCTGGGTCGGGGGGATAGCAGTAGACGCGAGCAAAGGAGGAGAGGTCGGCGTGGTAGCGGACTCCGTCGGAGGCTTCGACAACGACCCGCCCGTATGCCGGCGTGTCTACGCGCAAGATCACTGGAGTCGTCATTGTCGGACCACTGAGCCGATTGGGACGATGGTGAACATCTGGGCGCATTCAGTCACTGGACGTCAGTATCTGTAGCGTGGTCTCGAACCACTCACGATCGTGAGCCTTGGGCGTTCGCGGCTCGCGGCGGCTCTCCGTCAATCGAAGGCCTTCGGTAAAAAGTGTCAGCAGTTCCGTGGGTGTCATCATCGGAGCAGGCAGCAGAAAATCGTCCGACCCGCAGTGAATATGGCAGCGCAGTGAGTGCTGCTCGTTATCGTGCCCGGGGAGATTGAGGTCGAAGCGAACGAAAGGCGCGCCCGAGTTCGGGCGCAATCGGATTTCGAAGTCATAGGCAAGCAGCTGCACCGCCCCTTGGCGTTCTCGGCCCGTGATGCTGAAGTCGAACCAGGCGCCGTCGTCGCGGACAAAGTGACGAAGATCTCTGCTGCGGGCTTGGTTCTTATCGCCGCCCGTGATGGAGAAGGCTTCCACGTGCAGGTTTCTTTCCTTGAGATCCCGCGCAACGGAGGGACGCATATCTCGCTCGCGGAAGCATTTTACGTATTGGATAATGGCGCTCGGCGAAGTGGTGATCCATCCAGCATCCGAGGCGCGCCGCAGCTGTTTCCGAATTGCGCTTTCCAGTTCCACACCGGCTGGTCGCTTGGATTGAGAACCTGGAAGCTGGACGGGTCTCTGTAAGACGTAGGCTTGCAGATCACGCAGCTCATTCATCGAGCAAGTCCCCCCGTCCGAGCAGTACCAACCATTCCGCGTACTCGGGATCGAGCGGGAGAGTGTGTGCTTCCGCGCGTCGGATCACATCCGCGTCGCTCATGCCGGACCACACGCGGAGGGCCGCGCGTCTTTCGTCTCTGTCGTTCGAAATCTGCGTTGCCTGGAGCTCCGATGGCGGTCGAGTGAACGCATTCCCGCCGAGCCAGCTCGCAAGGTTGGGTGCGACCTGCATCAGCTCGTCAAAACTCTCCTCGGTCGTGAGGAAGACTGTGGGGCCCACGCGTTGCAGATCCGAGCGCCTGCGATCGAGAAGGCTCCAGTCGCTGGCTCGATAGCCGCCGGCGTTGAGCACCAGCGTGCCCTCGAAGCCGGATAGCTCATGAAGCAATCGGGCCGCTGACGTTGACTCGATCGAGATCGTTGGGATTTCGGTACCGTTCAACTCCGCGAGGAGCTCGGCGGCGACGTCTGCGAGCTCGTCGGGTGGGACGACATAGACGAGGTATGCCGCGTCACCTTGACTGGCGTCGAGACGAAGCGCCAGCTCGGGGAGAGAGAGCTCGCGGAGGGAGGATGTCACTTGTGTCCTTGGCCAAACACCGCCACGAAGTGCTTCACCGTCGGGTGCACTACATACCGGGGTTGTTCCTGGGCACTGCGGTACTCAAGTACCCTCCGCGTCATCAGGAGGCCGAGATCGTCCTCCGACGTACCGACGAACTCTCCACTGGAGCGAACACGCTCCAGAACCTCAAGCTCACCTGGCCGCAAGCCCTGCATGTGCTTGCGACCAAACGTATCGATCGCCAATATCACCTGCTCAAGGCCGATCGTGCTAGCGCCGCTGAGATACGCCTCGACGCAAGCAGATTGCGCCAGGGCGAGCAGGTCGCGGGCGACGCCGCCGCTGTGCTCGATCAAAGCTTCGCGAGCATCCTCGTCGAGTTCGTCAGAGGATAGTCGTCGTTGAAGGAGGTCGCGTAGCACGTCCCGGCTTTCGGCGTCTGCCGTGACGTCAAGCCAAGGCTGGTAGTGAAATCGATCGAAGCGGTCGAGGAGCGTTCGGTCGATTCCGTAGAGGGCTCGCAGCGGGCCCGCAAGAACCAGTCCAATTCCGAGTGACTTCAAGCCTTGGACGTCTTGGCGGACCACCTGCTCGAAGGCCTTTAGATCGGTCATGCGATCGAGCCCGTCCACGAGGACGACGAAATGGGGACCCACGGGCTTGAGCGCTCCGATCACTGCTTGGACGCTGCGGAGGATGCCCGCGAGTCTTTCATCGATGGGGTCTGCTGATTCGAGCATTCCAGGCGTGTATTCTCGAGGGTAGGGTTCGTAGTCGTCTTGATCGGGATAGTCCCAGTACCCGTGAGCTACGTTCAGCAGAGAATCGTCTGCGCCGCCGAGTTCTTTGATGCCTTCGGATCGAGCGAGAGCGACTAACTCGAGTCCTACTTGAAGCGCGACGACAGCAGGCTTCATCTTGCCAATATCGTGGCGGCGACTGACGTCGATAAACACAGGCCGAGTGTCGCCGGTTTGCGCGAGGTGCTGCGCTGCCATGAGCAACTCCGTCGTCTTCCCGGAACCGACGCCGCCAATGAGGACGTGCGAAGATGATGGATCGAGCTCCAGCTCGGCGCCTATGCGGCGACTGACCGCGCCCGCTCGTTCGACGTAGAATCCTCGTGATACGGCAAGCGACGGGTCGCTTGCGGGCTCAAGTTGCTCCCGCAGTTTGCGGAACCGCGCCCGACGGTCCGTGGGAGGATGTGCCAGGTGAGCGCCTTCGGCCATGAACTGGATTGTAGCGTACAGCTCTCTGATGCACAGGTGGACAGCTCCTGGACGCACGGGAGCACCGCGTTTTCACGTCAATTCGGCGGGCGAAGGGGTCGTGTCGCGGGCTGTTTCGCCGGAAGGGACCGGACCGATGCGCCCACTGGAGGCTTTCCTCCAAGGGGGCAGGCCCCACTTGCGGACATGCTGAGCTCGTACGGACGGGGATTCTTCTGGAAAAGCCGAAGGCAAGCGTGAGCCCTGCTGTGGTGCGTCTGGCGCCCGCAGCGCGACGGGTGGGGGCATCATCCTTCGATGACCGACGTCGTTCGGTGCTCGGCGCGCAGCGCGCCTGCGCTCCTCAGAGTCTTTGGGGGAGAGGCGGCCGCGGGTGGGGGCCGCTGGGGGACGCCGGTCAGAGTTCTGTGGGGGAGGGAGTCCTCATAGGGAGGTAGCGGGAGGGATTCCCTCGGTGCTTGCCGCCCGGAGGGCGGCTGCGCACCTCGAGGGCCTTCTGACGGATCCGTGAGATTCTGCAGCTCACTGGGCGGCACTGGGCGTCGTTGGGGCTGCCGGCTCGAACCCTCCGGCGTTGCAGCTCAACGTGCGGAGGGGTGCGGCGACGGGCTGAGCGGGTTCGAATCCCTCCCAGGCGTTGCAGCCCTCAGGGCGATACCCATCTCACCAGGAACTAACTTGCGGAGAGGGAGGGATTCGAACCCTCGGTACCCTTTCGAATACACATGATTTCCAATCATGCACCTTCGGCCACTCGGTCACCTCTCCGGGCCTCGAGCATACCTTTTTATCGGCACCTCGGGGTTGGCGGAGAGAGTGGGAGTCGAACCCACGGTACCCTTGCGGATACACCTGATTTCGAATCAGGCACCTTCGGCCACTCGGTCATCTCTCCGCGGCGGACTTTGGCAGCCTCGATCTGAGCTGTCAACGCCCGCGGGGGGCTGTGGAGAGCTGTTTTCGGCCGCTCCGTGGCGGCGCGCGGGTGGCAGTGCGGGCCGCGCGGGTGGGGGCAGTGCGGCCCGGGAACTGGCCTGCCGAACGCGGGATCAGCGCTCCGGAACGGGGCCCGTGTCGGCCTCTGGGGGCAGAAATAGCCTTCGTAGCTCCAGCTCGAGTTCAGCGAAAGGCGCGATGCGCGCCGTCGCGCCCTCCCCCCAGGCGCCGAGTTCGAGCCAGCGGCCGCGATCGAGCTCGAGGGCTTCGAGCGTGCGGGCTTCTGGATCGACGAGCCAGTAGTGTTTGACGCCGTGCTGCGCATACAGGGCCCGCTTGGTCACTCTGTCGATGGTGGCCGTACTGGGCGAGAGCACTTCGCACACCCAGTCGGGCGGCACTTCGATCGGGCGGATGGTGCCGGGGTGAGGCAGGCGGGAGCGGCGCCAACCGGCGAGATCGGGGCGGACGATGTCGTGGCGGCTCAGCTGCACGTCGACTTCGACGAAGATCCACCAGCCACCAGGTCCACCGAAGCCGTCATCGTCGTCGAACGGACCGCCGATGAAGTGGCGCAGCGAGCCCTGGCTCTTGGAATGCCGCGGCAAAGGTGCAGGCTGCGTCACGATGGCCCCGGCGAGGACCTGGGCGCGCAGTTCTCCGTTCAGGCGCGCGAGGTCCTCGTAGGTGGCAGGTCGATCGAGCGGCTGCGCCATACCTGCTCATGCTAGCAGAAACGCACGTTCGAGCCAGCTTCCCCCGCGCGGCGCTCAGGCCTTGTCGATGCCGTAGCCGACGTCGTGCTCGTTGAGGCGGCAGGTGTCGCTGGTGCTGGTGCCTTCGCCGAAATGGGCGGCCAGGACCTCGCGCGCGACGATGGCGGCGTGCTCGGCCAGTGCCTCTCGCACTTCGGGTTCGGCGCTGGACCAGCTCACGCGGATGCGGTCGGAAACTTCTAGTCCGGCTTGCTTGCGGGCGTTTTGCAGCACGCTGACGAACTCGCGCGCGATGCCCTCGCGCTTGAGCGCCGGGTCCAGCTGGGTGTCGAGCACGACCGTGAGATCGCCGTTGGTCGCGACCACGGCGCCGCCGAGCGCGCTGCGTTGGAGCACCACGTCGGCGAGGCTGATGGCTTCGCCCGAGACTTCGATCTGACCGCCGCTCTCGAGCCGGGCCACCTCGTCGAAGCCCCACTTGGCGAGCTCGGCGCCGATGGTCTTGAGCTTGGGACCACAGCGTTTGCCGAGGGTCTTGAAGTTGGGTTTGACGGTGATGCTGGTGAAGGAGCTCTCGTCGGCCTCCACGTGCAGCGATTTGATGTTCAGCTCATCCTGGATCAGCGCCTGGGAGCCGAGGGCCATGGCGCGCAGCTGGGGGTCGCGGTGCACGACCGTGAGACGGCGCAAGGGCTGGCGTACTTTGATGCGCTGTTCTTCGCGCAGCTTGCGGCCCAGCGCGACGACGTCGCGGGCGAGTTGCATGCGGGCTTCGAGCTCGGGGTCGATGCTGGTCGGGAGAGATTGGGGGTAGTCGCAAAAGTGCACGCTGGCCGGCGCCTGGGCGTCCACCGGGCGCACCAGGCGCTGGTACACCGTCTCGGTGACGAAGGGCATGAAGGGGGCGAGCACCTTCGCAAAGCTGACGAGCACCTCGTACAGCGTGGCGTAGGCGCAGGCCTTGTCCGCGTCGTCGCTCGATTTCCAGAAGCGGGGGCGGGAGCGGCGCACGTACCAGTTGGTCAGATCGTCGATGAAGTGAACCAGCCGCGGCACCACGTTGTACAGGCGGTAGGCCTCCATCTCGACGTTGACGTCGGCGATCAGGCTCTGCAGCACCGAGATCACCCAGCGGTCGATGTCGGGGCGCTGGGCGAGGGCGGGGGCGGGGCTCCGGCGCGGGTCGAAGCCGTCGACCTCGGCGTAGGTGGTGAAGAAGCTGAGTGTGTTCCAGAACGGCAACAGCACGGTGCGCACGATCTCTTGCAGGCCGCGCTCGCTGAAGCGCAACGGTTCACTGCGCACCACGGGCGAGTCGATCAGGTAGGCGCGCAGGGCGTCGGCGCCGTAGTCGAGCAACACCTGCGTCGGCGCCGGATAGTTTTTCAGGCGCTTCGACATCTTCTGGCCGTCTTCCGCCAGGATCATGCCGCTGACGATCACGTTCTGAAACGGGCTGCGCCCGAACAGGCTCGTGCCGAGCACGAGCAGCGTGTAAAACCAGCCGCGGGTCTGGTCTAACCCTTCGGCGATGAAGTTCGCCGGGAAGAAGCGCTGCAGCGCGTCTTTGTTTTCGAAGGGGTAGTGCACCTGCGCGTACGGCATCGCGCCGGACTCGAACCAGCAGTCGAGCACCTCCGGTGTGCGCCGGTAGGTCTTGCCGCCCCGTTGGATGAGCACGCGGTCGACGACATCCTTGTGCAGGTCGGTGATGCGCACGCCGCTCAACGCCTCGAGCTCGGCGATCGAGCCGACACAGATGCGGTCTTCGGGGTCTTGCTCGTTGATCCAGACCGGGATGCACGAGCCCCAGAAGCGGTTGCGGCTGATGTTCCAGTCGTTCGCGTCTTTGAGCCAGTTGCCGAAGCGGCCGGAGCCCACCGCCGGGGGTACCCAGGTGACCGTGTCGTTTTGTGCGACCAGCTCCGAGCGCAGGTCCGCCACTTTCACGTACCAGGCGTCGATCGCGCGGTAGATGAGCGGTGTGTCCGTGCGCTCCTCGAACGGGTAGCTGTGGTCGATGGTGCTCTGCTGGAACAGCTTGTTGTCTTGCTTCAGCCGCCGAATGATGTTCGCGTCGGCATCCTTGCAGAACTGCCCCGCGAAGTCGGGCACGCGGGCGTCAAATCGCGCTTCGGTGTCGAGCGGGTCCACGAGCTCGATGCCCGCCGCGCGGCAGATGCGAAAGTCGTCTTCGCCATAGGCGGGCGCCATGTGCACGATGCCGGTGCCGTCCTCGGTGCTGACGAAGTCATCGGCGAGCACGACGAAGCTCCGCGCATGGCCGGCGAAATACGGCAGCAGCGGCTCGTAGCCGAGGCCGACGAGCTCGCTGCCGCGCAGGCGTGCCGTGACCTGCAGTCCCGGCTGATGCTTGGCGTATTCGGGCAGGCGCGCTTCGGCGAGCACGTAGGTCACACCGCTCGCGGCGTCTTTGGCGCACACGTAGTCGATCACCGAGCCGACGCACAGCGCGAGATTGCTCGGCAGCGTCCAGGGCGTCGTCGTCCAGGCGAGTAGCGCCACGTGGGCCGCGTCGGCTGCCGATAGGCCGAGCCGCTCCTGTCCGCTCCGCACACGGAAGCTGACCGTGATGGCTGGGTCCTGAACCTGCTTGTAGTTGCTGTTGGCTTCGAAGTTACTGAGCGGGGTGGTCAGCTTGTAGCTGTAGGGCATGATGCGGTAGGATTTGTAGATCCGCCCCTTGTCCCAGAGCTGCTTGAACACCCACCAGACGCTCTCCATGAAGCTCGCGTCCATGGTCTTGTAGTCGTTGTCGAAGTCGACCCAGCGCCCCAGCCGCGAGACGGTCTTCTTCCACTCCGCCACGTAGGTGAGCACCATCTGCCGGCATTGCGCGTTGAAGGCGTCCACCCCGAGCGCCAGGATCTGACTCGTGCCCGCGAGGCCGAGGGCCTCCTGCGCGAGCGCCTCGATCGGTAGCCCATGACAATCCCAACCGAAGCGGCGCTCCACCGGGTGGCCGCGCATGTTCCAGTAGCGAGGCACGATGTCTTTGATCGTGCTGGTGAGCAGGTGCCCGTGGTGAGGCGTGCCGGTCGCAAACGGCGGCCCGTCATAAAACACGAACGGTGTGCCGCCCGCTCGACGGCGATTGGACTCCTGGAAGGCATCCAGCTGCTCCCACAGCTGGAGCACGGACTGCTCCAGTTCCGGGAAACGCGCCTGGGCGTCGACTTTGCTGAAGGGGCTGGTGCGGTTCGGGTCTGACTCGCGAGTCATGATCAGTGATCCGGGACGACGCACCGAGTCGCATCGGGAAACGATTCCAGACGAAGTGCGCCGATGTGGGCAGAGTACGGGGACGGGTGCGGGGATATCAGCGTGTGTGGCATCGCACCAGGCCGGTCTTCTATCGGGGCTGAAATACAGGGCTTTTATGCGTGGGACAATGTCAGGAAACAGCCCCGCGCTCGACGCTGGCGACCGGTGGGGAAGCTTGCATGATCCAGGCGCTTTTGGCAGGCTCCGCGCCGTTCACCCCCAATGTCTCGAGGGTTTGCTCCACTCGCCAGCCGCGCTAGAGTCGAAACTCTTATCGAAAGGTATTTTCAGAATGAAGGCTCCTCTTTCCTTTGGTTTGCTCGTGGCCGTTACCGGCACCTTCGCGTGTTCGGACAGCGGCGACGGCGTGCGGCGCGGCAACAACGGCGGGACAGGTAACGTCACCGCGACCGCCGGCAGCTCGTCGGGCGGTACGGCGGGCTCGGGCGCTGGCGGCACGGCGGGCTCGGGCGCCGGCGGTACGGCGGGCTCGAGCAGCACGGGCGGCAACTACGGTCCCGCCCTCGTCATCAACGCCGACGGCACGGTGAAGGATGAGCTCGGCAACACCGGCATCAACGGCGCAGCGCTCGTGGTCGCGAGCTCGGGCAACCCGGAAGCCGTCGCCGATTTCCGAGCTGGTGCGCTCTGCATGCACGGCTCCACGGCGTCGGGCTTCACCGATTACGGCGTGTACTGGGGCGCGCAGATCAACCTGGATCTGAACCGCGTGGCAAACCCGGCCGCGGGTGATGCGGGCGCAGCGCCTGCCGGCGACGCCGGTGCGGCGGACGCGGGCGACGCGGGCGGCGGCGAGGTGCTGGGCCAGGTCGCGCAGCCGTGGGATCCCAACCCGGCCAACGTCGTCGGCTTCTCCTTCAAGATCGACGGGCCCACCGTCGCACCGGTGCTGAGCGTCAGCGCCGCGCCGTCGGGCAGGGATCCATCGCTCGATCCGTTCTGCTATCGCGGGGCCAGCCCCGTGGCGGGTCAGACCATCGACGTGCTCTTCACCGACGTGCGTCTCGCCTGCTGGAACGCCCCGCCGATCACGGCGTCCGTGTTCCAGGATCCGGCGGGCTATACCACCCTCAACAACCTCGGCTGGCAGATCAACGCGGGGCCCGAGCTGGCCTACCAGTTCGATTTCTGCATCAGCGAGATCAGGCCGATCCTCGGCAACTGAGCGGCTCTCGGCGTGCGCGCTCGCCCAGGCGCACGCCGAATGAACTCTGCCCCGGGGACCCAGCCGGCCTCGGGGCGGTGACGGGAGTGGCGAGGCAGCGGCCCCGGTCCTCGAATTGCCCGAAATTGCCCTCCCGGTCACGGGCGCCGCACCGGGGTCGGGGTGCAACGATTCGAAATCCGGCCCCTTGCGTTTGGCGAGCCGCGTTATGCTCGCGCCGGCGTGGCGACCCGAGGTGAGCCGGACAAGCGGAACCCGAGCAAAACCAACCTCCCCGAGGCGCGCGTCTTCGTGCGCGAAGGGCTGCGCTCGTATCGCAAGAGCTACGACGTGCGCGAGGTGTACTGGGGTGCGGGCGTGGGCGCCGGGCTGGTCGCCGTCGTCGGGTGGGTTGGCTACCGCGGAGCTCACCCCGATCCCAGTTTGATGGACATGAGCGCGGCGCTGCAGGCGGAGCCTGCCGGTTCGGCGCGACCCCTCGAGAACGCGGCGCCGGGCGCGCGGGCCGCGCCACTCGGGGGCGCAGCGCAGGCTCCGGAGGGGTCTGTCGAGGTCGCGCGGGCGAGCAGCGCCGAGCGCGGAGCGCTGCCGAGCGGGCTGTCCGCCGCTGGTTTTGCCGAGGGCAAGCTGGGCGCGTATCTGCCGGACACCCTCTACGTCAAGATCAACGGCCGGGCGGAGTTCTACCTGTCGTTCGGCGTTCAGAGCCTGCACGCGGTCACGCTGGAGGGGCCCGCGGGCGCCAGCGTGGACATCGAGCTGTACGATCTCGGTGAGTCGCGCAATGCGCTCGGCTGCTACAACGGGGAACGGCCACCGGGGATGGACTCGGTGCTGGAGAACGGCAGCACGTTCCGTTTCGATCGCAACGCGGCGTTCCTGGCGCGGGGCCGTTACTACGTGCGCTTCGTCGGCTCCGACGAGTCGGCGGCGGTGCTCGGCGAGGTGCGGCGCCTGCTGGAGCTGTTTCGGCGCGAGCTGGTCGGGGAGGAGCTGCCCTGGGGGTTCGCCCTGTTCGTCGATCAGCTGAAGCTCGCGCCCTCGGCGGTCGGCTACCTGCGCGAAAACGCGTTTAGTTTTGGCTTTGCACGCGACGTGTACAAGGCGTCGCTCAGCCCGGCGGATTCCCAGGAAGACATGGAGGCCTTCGTGAGCGTGAAGGCCGACGCTGCGGCGGCGGAGCGTGCGGCGCTGGAGTACCAGGCGGCGTTTCGCAGCCAGGGTGTGCCCGCCGGCAAGACGGCGGATGGCTTGCCGCTGTCCAAGGACGAGTTTCTGGGCAGTGTCTCGACCGCCACCTCTGTCGAGCGCTGGGTGATCGGCGTGCGGGGCGCGCCGAGCGTCGAGCGTCTGAGCCAGACGCTGGCGCAGCTGCGGGCGGGTCTGCGTGCGGCGCCCGCGGCGGTGCTCGCCAGAGCCGTGCCCAGCCCCGAAGCGAGCGGCGAGGCCGAACCCCGGGGTGAAGCCGTAGCGGGGCCCAGCGGCGAGAGCGCGGCCGGGCCGAGCGGCGAGACGCCAGCCGAGCCGCCGGCGGGCGCAGCGCCTGCCCGCCCCGCGGAAGCCAAGACGCTCGAAGGAGAGGACCAATGAGTACCGAACGTCGACGGGGTCGTCGGGAGCCGGAGCCGTCCGAGCCCTCGGCGCAGGATCGGTTGGACCGAGAGGCGCACCAGCGCATCGAGCGCCGCGCGCTCTTGAAAGGGGCGCTGGGCGTGGGCGGCGCCTGCGCGGCGGCAGGTTGGCTGAGCCTGGCCCCTGCGCACTGGCCGCTCTCGTTGCGCGACCCCGACGGTGAGCTCGGCAAACCCAAGCCGAAGATCTGGAGCCTGCCGGCAGGTGGCTTCGTGGTGCCCGACGCCCCGTCCGTGGCCGACCTCGGCGTCGCGCATGGCTCGCAGCTGCGCGACATGCTGCGAGCCGCGCTCGACGCGCTCGGCGGCATCGCTCGCTTCATCCAGCGCGGCGACGTGGTGGTGATCAAGCCGAACGTTGCGTTCGAGCGGCCCGCGGCGCTCGGCGCCACCACCAACCCCGAGGTGCTGACTGCGCTGATCGAGCTCGTGCGCGAGGCGGGGGCCAAAGAGATCCGCGTGGCCGACAATCCGATCGAGTCGCCCGAGAGCTGCTTTGCGCGCAGCGGGATTCGAGCGGCGGCCGAGGCCGCCGGCGCGCGCGTGTACCTGCCCAATCCGAGTTCGTTTGCGCTACTCGGCACGCCGGGCGCCACCTGGATTGAGCGCTGGCCGTTTTTCTGGGCGCCATTCGAGGGCGCCAACAAGGTGATCGGCGTGTCGCCGATCAAAGATCACAACCTGTGCCGCGCCTCGATGACCACCAAGAATTGGTACGGGCTGCTCGGCGGGCGCCGCAATCAGTTCCACCAGGACATCCACGGCATCATCGCCGATCTGGCGCTGATGCTACGGCCGACGTTCGTCGTGCTCGACGCCACGCGCGTGCTCTTTCGCAGCGGTCCAACCGGCGGCAGCCTGGGTGACGTCAAGCCGGGCCACACCGTGGTCGTGTCGCGGGACTCGCTCGCCGCGGACGCCTACGGTTGGGATCAGCTGCTCGAGCGGCAGGGCGAGGCGCTGCCGGCCTACTTCGAGAAATCGGCAGCCCGCAAGCTCGGCCAGCCCGACTGGCGCAAACTCACGTTGCGCGAGGTGCAGGTCGGATGAAGCGGCTGCCGGTCATCCAGTCCGTGCCCCAGGCGATCGAGCGCGTGACGCGGGACAACCGCGACGGGTCGCCCTGGTTTGCGCGGGTGTTTCGTCTGACCACGACCCGCATCGTCACGCAGGCCGCGTTCTTCGGGCTGTTCATGTTTCTGCTCTGGGTCACCTGGTTCTCGCGCCTGGAGGGTTACCCGGCGTCCTTGTTTCTCGAGCTCGATCCGCTGGTGACGCTGGCGACGGCGATCTCGACGCACACGGTGTACCGTTGGCTCTGGAGGTCGCTCTGGATCCTGGTGCCCACGCTGGTGCTGGGCCGCGTGTTCTGCGGCTGGATGTGCCCCTACGGCAGCTTGCATCAGTTCATGGGCTGGCTGTTCAACATCCGCCGCAACAAGGACAACATCCAGGTCAACGCTTACCGGCCCATCTTTGCGTTCAAGTATTACCTGCTCGTCGTGATGCTCGTGCTGTCGGCCTTCGGCGCGCTGCAGATCGGGCTGCTCGATCCGATCTGCCTGCTCACGCGCTCGGTGGCCACGGCGATTCAACCGGCCTTCGATGCGGCGCTGCCGGATGCGCTCGCCGGGCTCGCTTCTTCCCCGGGTGCGCCGCACCCGCGCGTGTTCTCCGGCGCCTGGTTCATCGGTTTTCTCCTGATCGGCCTGGTCGGGATGAACCTGGTGATCCCCCGCTTTTTCTGCCGCGTGCTGTGCCCGCTCGGCGCACTCCTGGGCACGCTGTCGCGCTTTGCGCTGGTGCGCATCGATCGCGATCTCACCAAGTGCACCGACTGCAACCTGTGCATGCGCCATTGCGAGGGGGCGAGCGACCCGCAGGAGGCGCTGCGCAAGAGCGAGTGTTTCGTGTGCTTCAACTGCATCGATGATTGCCCAGAGGACGCCCTGGCGTTCCGCCTGGCGCCGGTCCCGATGCACCAGCAGATCTTGGGCTCGATCCAGGAGGGCACCGCCCAGCTCTTCGGCCGCCGCGTGATTTCCAAGCTGCCCGAGACGGTGCTGGCGGCGCCGGACGTGCCGCGTCGGCGCTGGCTGTTCGCGGGTTTGGCCGGCGTGCTGGCGTATCCGTTCTTGCGTTACTCCAAGGCGGTGAACGCCAAATCGTACTCGGCGAAGGCGATTCGCCCGCCGGGTTCGGTAGCCGAACCCGAATTTCTCGAGCGCTGCATCAAGTGCGATCAGTGCATCAACGTCTGCCCGACCAACGTGCTGCAACCTTCCACTCTCGCCGAAGGTGGGCTCGAGGGTCTGTGGACCCCGGTGATGGATTTCCGCACGGGCTTCTGCCAGCTGAACTGCACCCTGTGCAGCGAGGTCTGCCCGACGGGTGCGATCCAGAAGATCGATCTCGCGCGCAAGCTGGGCAAAGAGCCGCACGCGGAAGCGGGGCCGATTCGTCTGGGCACCGCGTTTTTCGATCGCGGGCGCTGCCTTCCCTGGGCGATGGAGACGCCGTGTGTGGTATGCGAGGAAGTATGTCCGACCAGCCCCAAGGCGATCGGTACCTACGAGCAGCCGATCACGCGCTGGGACGGCAAGCAGGTGGTCCTACAGCAGCCGTACATGCGGCCCGAGTTGTGTATCGGGTGCGGCATCTGCGAGCACGAGTGCCCGGTGCAAGATCAGCCGGCCGTGTACGTCACCGCGATCGGTGAGTCGCGCTCCAAGGATCGGACGCTGCTCCTGGGCAGTCGCGAGGCGCAGAGCAGTAAAACGTAACACCAAAAGGTAGGCCGCTCTCGGTGGCGGCGACTAGAGAAACCGCAGCGGGGATACAGGGGATCGCATGAGCGTGGACAAACCAATCAGCCGGCGCCAGTTGCTACGTCGGGGAAGCGCAGTCGGCGGAGGCCTGCTGCTCAGTGAAGTCGGCCTCGGCTCCGTGGCGCGCGAGGCCTACGCGCTCGCCGACACCGACGCGAAGCCGGGCCCGCTGCCCCGGCGCGTGTTGGGCAAGACGGGCCAGACGATCCCGATCCTGTTGCAGGGCGGGTCGATGTCCTGGAACACCAAGTGGGACCCGAAGCTGCCGGAGGCGCTCAAGCACGGCATCGACTACTTCGACGCGGCGTGGGTGTACTCCGGTGGCACGAACGAGCTGGCCCTCGGCAGCTTCGTCGAGCGCTCGAAGCTGCGTGACAAGATCTGGATCACCAGCAAGAGCAACCTGTTCGATCCCGACGGCCTGGAGCAGCGCCTGAACGACAGCCTCGGCCGGATGAAAACCTCGTACGTGAACCTGTACTTCCTGCACGGGATCGATGATCCGCGCCTGCTCGACAAGCCCTTGCTGGCCAAGGTGGAGCAGCTGAAAAAGCAGAAGAAGCTGCGGCACTTCGGCTTCTCCTGCCACGACGGCAACGTGGTCGAGCTGCTGAACGCGGCAGCTCGCACGCCGTGGATCGACGCGGTGATGTTTCGTTATAACTTTCGCCAGTACGGCAACAAGGAGCTCAACCAGGCGATGGACGCCTGCCACAAAGCCGGCGTGGGCCTGATCGCCATGAAAACGCAGGGCTCCGCCGTCTCGTTCGAGCAGAGCTGGCAAAAATTCCAACAGACGGGCAAGTGGAACAAGTTCCAGGCCGTGCTCAAGGCCGTGTGGGCGGACGAACGCATCAGCGCGGCGGTGAGCGAGATGGACAGCCTGGAAAAGATTCAGGAGAACGCGGCGGCCGCGCGCGATCCCGGCAAGCTCGGCGAGATCGATCGGCGCGAGCTGCAGCGGTACGCCCTGGCGACCCGCTCGATGACCTGTGACGGCTGCAGTCACCTGTGTGGCAAGGCGCTGAATGCGCCGATTCCGGTGGCCACGACATTGCGCTATCTCATGTATCACGATAGCTACGGCAAACGAGATGCGGCGCGGGCGCTGTATCAAGCGCTGCCGGAGGCAGCGCGCCGTCTCGACGGCGTCGATTTCTCGGCTGCCACGGCAGCCTGTCCGAATGGTCTGGATCTGGCGGAGCACCTGAAACGGGCAGCCCAGATCCTCGCCTGATGTAATGACTTCCGAAATCAAACCGCTCCCGGTGCTGTGGCACTGGGTCACGGAAAATGGGGCGCCCCAGCAGGGCGGTCGCGAAGAGCTCGCGGAGCAACTCGCGAGCGGTGCGCTGCCGGGTTTTGCCCTCGTGTGGCGCGCTGGTTGGGGCGAGTGGCTACCGGCGATGCAAGTGGCAGAGCTGGCCTCCGCGTTGCCGTTTGCTCCCCCCTCGGAGCGGCGGAGCGCCGTCCCGGCGAGCGACCCGAACGCCGTGCCTCCGGTGCCCATCTCCGAGTATCCGCGCCTGCGTCTGCTGGCCAAGCAGGCCCTGCGCCTGTCGCGGCCACCCGCGGGCGTCGTGGGTCTGCGTGAGGGAGGCGCGGCGCGCGCGCTCCAGACCGGCGTGGCTGTCGAGTTCGATTGTCCGGAGCGAGAGGTGGTGACCTCTCCGCTCCCGGACGAGGCCCTGCTCGAGGCCGCCCGCGTGATGACGGAGCCGAGCCCCCCGCTCGATCTCGGCCTCGAAGCGGCGCTGGACGCGCCGGCGTCGGGGCGCCGCGCTCCCAGCCCAACTCCTCCAGACGCACGGCTTGCCACGCCGGCGTCTCGCCCGGCCCTGCCGTTGGTCGCGGAGTTTGGGCTCGAGGAGCTGATCGACCCTACGCCGAAGCGCAGCTGGGCGCTGTGGCTGCGCGCTCACGGCCTCTGGGTCGCGGTCGGCACGATGGTGTTCTGGCTCATCATTTCCTTCGCCGCGCGCTGGCTGTCGGTGCCCGCTGCGCCCGAGGTCTCGCTCGCTCCCCAGCGCGCTCCAGAAACCGCGCTGCAGCCGCTGGCGGCCGCTCGGGCGAGCGCCGCGGCGGCGCGCGAGGTGCCCGTGCTGGGCTGTCGGCTACGTCGCCCGGCGCAGAAGCTCGACGATTGGGCGGTGGCCGATGTGCGGCCAGGCCTGTTCTCATCGCCCGAGGCAGCGCCGTCCGCTGCAGCACCGTCCGGCGCGGGGGCAGCCGGCGCCGGGATGCTCTCGGTCGCTTACGCGCAGGGCCACCAGCAGGCCGTGGGCGGCACGCTCGATCTAGGCACGCTGCGCTTCAGACGCGACTTCGCGGAGCGAGAAGATTACGACATTTTCAGCGTCATGCCCTTCGGCAGCGCTGGTGTTGGCAGTGCCGGTTCCGCAGGTGCGGGCGCCGTCTCGTACCGCGTGGAGCACAGGGGCATCCCGCTCGCCTATGGTCGTGTCGTCGACGGCGTGCCGCCGCTGCGCCTGGGCATGAGAGACGCGGCGCTGGTGGTGGGCCCGCTGGAGCGGCGCCCGGAGAAGGTGTGGGACCTGCCGGTGGGGGCGATCATTTCCGTGCCCGAGGTGGCGGCGCACCCGCTCGGGTTCACCCTGGCGACACGCGTCGGGCGCAGCAACGGTTCGATTCTGGTGGGGGCTCTGAGTCGCAGCGGGGCGGCGCTGTCGAGGCTCGAATCGGTGGGCCCGGCCGGCGCCGACTACAGCCGCCCGGCACTGGCGAGCGGCCCCGAGCAAACGCTGTTGGCGGTGGTGCGGCGCGCGGACGCCGAACGCGGGTCAGCGCTCTTGGTCGCTCGCGCCCCGAACGGGCAGCTGCCGCTGGTGCTCGAGCCGCTGGACCTGTTCGAAGCATCCGCGGCCGAACCGGTGGCGCCGGCTATCGCTGCCCTGCCCGATGGGGGGTTTGTGCTGATGTGGAGCCAAGGCGAGGGCTGGCGCCGGCAGGTCCGCGTGCAACGGTTGTCGTCGGAGCTGGTCCCGATGGGGGCCGCGCTGGATCTCACCACGGCGGACCCGGCGCTCCTCGGTGCCACGCCCGGGGCCATGCTGTGGGTCGACCAGCAGCTGATCGCGCTGCATTTCGTGCGTCGCGAGGAGGGGCAATCGCTCTGGGCGAGCAGTCTGGGGTGCGGCAGCTGACTCCGCTCGGCGGCCATGCTAGAGCCCGCCGCCCCCCCTCCTCCAAGAGATGAAGACTAGAGCATTTACCGCCGGGCGCGTCGTTTCGGAGCTCGGCCTGGGGACGTGGGGCCTGTCGGGCGACGGCTACGGCGCCGTCAGCGACGCGGTTCAGGACGAGGTGATCCTGCGGGCGCGCGCCTACGGAGTGACGCTGTACGAAACGGCGGACGTGTACGGCGGGGGAGGCATGGAGCGGCGCCTGGGCAGGCTGCTGGGCGCGGACTCGGCAGCGATTTTCGTCACCAAGATCGGCACCGATCTGGCGTCCTTGCCCACGCGCAAGCGTTTCGACCCCGACTATTTGCGCCAGGCCTGCGCGCGCAGCGCCGAGCGGCTGCAGCGCGACAGTCTCGACGTGGTGCTGCTGCACAACCCGTGTGAGCAGACCCTGGAGCGCGGGGAGGCGCGCGTGGCCCTGCAAGAACTGAAGGCCAGCGGCCAGATTGGCGCATGGGGCGTCAGTGCCGGGTCGGCTGCAGTGGCTCGCGCCGCGCTCACGCAGGGGGCCGAGGTGCTGGAGCTGGCCTACAACGTCTTCTCCAGCGACGATCTCGAGGGCCTGGACTTTGGCGCGGTGAAAGTGCCCGTGCTGGCTCGTTCCGTGCTCGCCTACGGGCTATTGTGTGGTCAATGGGCGGACAACAAGGTCTTTGCGAGCGGCGATCATCGTGCCGAGCGCTGGACGACCGAACAACTTCGCAGCCGCCTGCGGCAGCTCTCGGTGGTCTCCGGCATGCTCGGCGGTGAGGTGCTGACGCTGCGCTCGGCCGCGCTGCGCTTCGCGCTCGCCCATCCCAAGGTGAGCTGTGCGGTGCTCGGTCCGCGCAGCCGGGTCCAGCTGGATCAGCTGGTGCGCGAGGCGGGCACAGGTCCCGAGTATCTGCCTGCCGGCGTGGCGGAACGCGCCCGGGACCAGGTGGCGCGCTTCGGAGTGCAGCGTTGAGCCGTGCCGAGCTGGAGTTCCTGGCGGGCGTCGCGCGCGACGCCGGCCGCGTGATCATGCAGCACTATTCGACGGACTTTCGCGTCGACTACAAGGGCCCGGGCGATCCCGTCACCGACGCTGATCGTGCCGCAAACACGCTGATCTGCGAGCGGTTGCGCGCCCAGTTTCCCGATGCCGCCATCGTCGCCGAGGAGAGCCCCGAGGAGGCGTATCGCGGCTACCGTGAGCGGCAGCGCGTGTTCTTTGTCGATCCGCTGGATGGGACGCGCGAGTTCGTGTCCAAAAATGGCGAGTTCGTGGTCATGATCGGCCTGCTCGTCGCGGACCAGGTGACGCTCGGCGTGGTCTACGCTCCGGCCACCAATAGGCTCTGGTGTGGGGAGCCCGGCGTCGGCGCGTACCGCGTGGACGCGGACGGCACGGAGCGGCCGCTGCGCGTCGGTGGCGTCACGGACCCGACGCAGGCGCGCATCACGATCTCGCGCTCCCGCCGCGGCGAACCGCTGAATCGCGCGCTGCGCCGCATCAGCCCGAGCGTCGTGACGCCGCGGGGCAGCGCTGGCCTCAAGGGTTCGCTGGTCGCCGACGACGAAGCAGATGCGTATCTCGCGATCGGCGGGGCGGGCAAATACTGGGACTCCTGTGCACCAGAAGCGCTCGTGGTCGCCGCGGGGGGCACTGTCACGGACACGTTCGGGCGGGCTTTGCACTACCGTTCCGAGGGGCTGGAGCTCGAGCATGGCCTGCTGGTGACCAACCCAGGCTTGCAGCGTGCGCTGCTGCCGCTCTTGGTGGACCCAGGCACGCGAGCGTGATGCGTCGCGTCAGATGCGCGTCCGTCAGTGCACGGCCGTGTTGTCGTTTGCCCCTTCGTTGACACCGCAGCTCGAGGCGGCCTACCGTTTTTTTCTGTTCAGTCTGTGCTCCAGGAGGAAAGTCATGTTTCGTACTCGGCGCGCTACATATGCCCTGCTCCGCGCTCTCGCTTTCGGCATGGCCATTCCCGCCCTCGGGTTGAGCGTCCTCACGCTCGGGGCCTGCCAGGATGAAGGTCAGCCCGAGTATTGGGTCGACAAGCTGGGGGACGCCGGCCGGCGTGCGCTAGCCATCAAACAGCTCGACCAGTTCTATGAAGACGCGGCGACGCGGGCCGCCAATCAGTCCGGGGACTCGCCGGAGATTCGCGCCCTGGTGGAGAAGACGGTGGTGCCGCTGACCACCACCTACGTCGAACAGTACGACAACCTCGACGAGAAGACGCGGCATCGCCTGATCAAATTGCTGGCCACCATGCGCGACGCGCGCACGGAGCCCGCGCTCACCAAGGCCATGGGGGAGTTCGCGCAGAAGGGGCGCGGCGGCGAGGACCTGAAGTGGGCGGCGCGCGCCGCTGCGGACCTCAAGCTCGCCAGCGTCTCGGACGAACTGATCGGCGCCTTCGTCAAGCTGCGTGCCGACTCGGAAGAGGGCGGCGGCGTGTATCGGGATCTGAACACCTCCATGCTCGCCATCGCGGACAAGAGCTGGACCAAGCCCCTGATCGACAAGCTGGACCCGCCCATGGAGCTGCCGGGTCAGGGCGAGCAAAACAAGGAGAAGGTGAGCGAGTTTCGCAACCAGCAGTTCTGGCAGACCACCTCGGCGCAGCTGCTCGGTGTGATCGGAGATCCTGCCGCGGTGGAGCCGCTCTTGCGCGTGCTGCTCGACCCGGGCAAGGGCAACGTCCAGCCCGACGCCGTCGTGGCGCTGGTCAAGATCGGCAAGCCGGCGCTGGCGCGCGCGACGCAGTTGCTCGCCGGGCAGGACAAAGAGTTGGTCGAGTTCGCGGCGGCCAAGGCTCGCAAGGCGGCGGGCGCTCCGCTGCTCGCCACGGACGCGCCGCACGTGCGCACGGCGGCCATGGTGCTCGGTACCATCGGCCAGGCCTCGGCGGCCCCCGCGCTGATCGCCGCCCTGCAGGCCTCGCAGAACGAGTCGAACAAGGCGGTGATCCTGCGCGAGTTGGCCAAGCTGCCTCCCAGCGCGGAAACCAAGCAGGCCTTCCGCAACGGCTTTAGCGCCTTGTCCCAGGACGCCGTGATCCCCCCCGGCGGCGGAGCCCAGCAGCAGCTGGCGGAGTCGGCCACGTCGTTCTTCGACCCCGAGTTCGTGCCCTGGCTGCTGCAGCAGGCGGCCGGCATCAAGGACGATCGAGACACCCAGTCGGCGCTGCTCGTGGCCGCCATGAAGCTGATGACTGCCGAGCAACTGAGCGCGGTGTCGACCGCCATCGACAAGTACGGCAGCGAGCTGGAAAAGAGCGTCTTTACCGAGGCCGCCGCGGTGGTGAAGGCGTGCGGCAAGACCGCTCAGTGCTACCTCGATGCGGCCACCAAGTCGTCGGCCCAGAGCGACAAGGGGCAGTTTGGTGGCATCAAGGCCGCCTACATGGTCGGCGTCTACGGCAACGAAAAGCTGCGCGATCAGCTCGTCGCCGGTGTCGATCCGATCAGCAACGCCGCCGTGCGTTTCACCGCCGCCAAGGTCATCGACTATCTCTCGCCGAAGGGCTCGGTCGCTGCCGCCGACCAGCTGCAGAAACTGGTCGACGCCAACATCAAGCGCGGCGACCAGGGCAAGATCTCCGGCGACGCCCCCCTCAAGCAAGTCATCTACCGCCTGCGCAGCCGCGCGCAGGGCTGACCAACCCCGCTGCCGCCCCTCGGTTGCCGAGGGGCGAAGGCCAGCGGATCTCCCGAACGATGCCGTCCGAGCAGGCTCGAGGGAGTGGGGCCGAGCCTGCATCTCACGGCGCCCGGCGGCACCTCGGGGCGCAGCGCGGAGGCGCCCGAAACGGCGTCGCAGGAAGCGTCTGTCGACGTTCGCTCGACTGAGTGCGGACACTTGCCGCGCCGCGGGCCTATCCGCGTAGCGCGGATCCGAGAGCGGTGCTGGGTTCGCCCATGGCTGTCACGCAGGAACGCCTGGACTCGTCGTGCCCCTCCGTCGCCCGAACCCGCAAGGGAACACTGGCGAAACCGCTGACCGCATCCAACGCCGCTCTCGAGGCCGCTGCAGCGCAGCGCGAGTCCTTCGCCGCAGCAGTGGCGGCTCGAGCGCACAGCGCACGGAAATTTCGGTCAAGCAGCATCGACGTGCAGCATCAGTCTTAACCGAGCGACATCGTGGCAACCCGGGCCACGGCCGTTGCCACTTTCCCTCGCCGACGCAAGGCCGCTCCGCGCTACGCGGATTGCCGACACTGGAGTGGATCCGCGCTGCGCGGATTGCCGATGCTGGAGTGGATCCGCGCTGCGCGGATTGCCGACGCCGGAGTGGATCCGCAACGCAGATCGGTCGGCAGCGGGCACGTGCCTGCACTGAGCGGAGCGCTGCCGTTCGTCGGCGCTCGAGGCGCGGGCAGTACCAGCACCAAACCGCGCGGGATCGCCAGGGAGATGGCGCTCGTCCTGGGCCCGAAAGCGTCGCCGGGAGTGTTGCATGGATGAATTAATTTACAATCAGGCTGTCCGCAGGCCAACCCCCGTTGGTCACCCACTCCAGTTGTCCTGGCGACATAAAGTGAAGACGCCCATACTAGGCGGCATGGCGACCGTTCCGCTTGTCCGTCTCACGCGTCCCGCTGGGCCGAGCGCATGGGTTCGAAGCGCTCTGTGGAGCTCGGTAATTCTGAGCGCCCTCCCGGGCGGCTGGGGCTGCAACGGCGGTGACCAGCAGGCTGGTGGTGTGATCCACGAACTGCGCGGCGACGCCACGCGCGTGCCGGCCCGTGCCGAGGCGCCCAACTCTGCTTCTGACGATACCTGGACCTTTGGCTGGAAGTTCTACGCGGAAGAAGCAGACAAGGGAGAGAACGTGTTCTTCTCCCCATACAGCATCTCGGCCGTGGGAGCGATGTTGGTCGCCGGGGCGAGCGGCGAAACGAAAAGTGAGATCGACGCCGCACTCTCGTTCTCTTCAGACGATGGCCCAGCCTTTCATCAGGCGAGAAACAGCCTGGCGCAAGCGCTGGAGGCGCGCAACCACCGGGCGGCGCCCAACTCGGGCGCGCAGAGCCTGCGCGTGAGCAACGATTTATGGCTCGATTCGCAGGTTCGACCTAGTGCCAGCTTCTTGGACACGCTGTCGGCGTATTACGGAGCCGGTACATTTCTGGCTCCATTTGCCACGGATGCGGAGCAGGCGCGCATTGCTATCAATGCGAAGGTTGCGCGCGACACGCAGCAACTGATCGGCGAACTCTTGCCGCCGGGCTCGGTGAATGAGAACGCGGCACTCGTCATCACCAACGCGCTCTACTTCAAGGCGAACTGGGCGACGCCGTTTTCCCATGCGGACACGAGTCTCGCGTCCTTCACGAACGCCCTCGGCGAAACGGCTACCGTGCCGATGATGCAGCTCAGCCTGGAGGCGCGCTATGTCGGCGGGCCCGGCTACGAGGCAATCGCGCTGCCGTACTCTCACGGCGAGGTCGAACTCGTGGCCATCATGCCCACGGCCGGCACGTTCGCAGCGTTCACCGACAGCCTGAGCGCTGATTCTATCTCGGCCATTAGCGGTAGCTTGCGGACCACCGAGCTCAACCTCCGCTTTCCGAAGTTGGAGCTGGCGACCAAGGTTTCGCTCAAACAGCGGCTACAGGGGCTTGGTATGCAACGGGCATTTGAGCAAGGGGCAGAGTTTGAGCGGCTCCTTCCGTCCCCTCCAGTGCACATCAGCGAAGCGTTTCACGACGCGACTCTGAGAATTGACGAGGGCGGTACGGAAGCCGCCGCCGCCACGGCAGTCGTTGTCGTCGTGGACATCACGCCCCCTCCCGATCCGACCGGTTTCCCCGTGGTGTTCGACCACCCCTTCTTGTTCTTCATCCGAGATGTCCAAACCAATGCCCTGCTCTTCGTCGGGCATGTCGACATGCCGTAACGAGGGCGAGCCCACGCAGCGGCCAAGGACGAGCTCGACGCTGCCCCTCGGGTGCCACCGCTCAGCGTTGG
>Ga0315912_10000455_pt1 | contig 78031 bp, 55 predicted proteins | sample VfabasoilMG_FD_204469 | JGI IMG/M metagenome (GOLD analysis project Ga0315912, IMG submission 204469) | Garden soil microbial communities collected in Santa Monica, California, United States - V. faba soil | ecosystem: Environmental > Terrestrial > Soil > Garden | place: USA: California... | reverse complement strand
GGTTTAGAGAATGATAACAGAATAGAAGTGTATGATTTTGTAGGTAACCTTGTGTACCAGGCAGCATCAAAAGGCACAAATGTGTCTGTAGATCTGAAAGCAAAAAGCCAGGGAATGTACATGTACAAGGTGATAAGTGAAAATGGAACAGAGACCGGAAAGCTGATGGTGTACTAAGCACAAGAGGCGTAACCTGTAAAAAATAATATCAGGAAACTACCCTTCTGTATAAAAGCGGAAGGGTAGTTTTTTTGATTAAGTTCTGATTAATCTTATCTTTAATACCCAATCGGTAAATAATGCTTTTTGAGGGTAAATGGATAGTGATCATTACAAATAAATAAGCGCTGCGGAAAAACAAATCTCTTTAAGAATGGTTGTAGACACATATCCGAAATCTGAAATATTAAAAAAATATATTCAGGGTTTTAATATGTTTGAAAAGAAGAAAGATTTTCCTCTTCATTTTTTTGTTTTTCCACAATTAGGGTCTACCATCAGGTTATTAAAAAATGCAAAAGTTTTTATAGAAACATCGAGAATAAAGTTTGTGCCGGTTGCCCATTCTGGCATGAAGGACAATAATTATTTTTTAGGAATTGCAGGAAAGTATATAGAACCAATGTCATTCAATTATAAAGGATATATTGATGGATTTGCCATAAATTTTAATTCGCTTGGAATTAATTATTTTTTTGACAGACCGTATAAAAAAATTGCGCCTGAAAACTTTCAGGAGTTTTCAGATTTAAAATGGCAGAAATTTGCCAAGGATCTTTTTGCAATAAAAGATTTTGGTGGAAGGGTTAAACTTGCAGAGCTATTTTTGGAAAGTATAATTAAGAATATCAATATAACGGAAATAGAGAAAGCCATTGAAATTATATTTCAGGACCAGACGATAAGTATAAACGAGCTCGCAAGCAAATGCTGCATGAGCAATAGAAATTTTCTCCGGAAATTCAGTGAATACGTTGGTTGTTCGCCAACGATATATAAAAGGATTGTCCGGTTTAGAAAATCCATCGATTTTAATACGTGGAAGGACCAAAACCTGAATTGTACCGATATATCCAACAGGAATAATTACTACGATACTGCACATTTCCGGAAGGAATTTATAAAATTAACCCATCAAAATCCAGTCGATTTTTTTAAAACAATTTCGGCATTAGGGAGCCATAAATTCCCATTCAGAATAGTATAAGGTGTCCGATTCATACTTTGGATTTTAACAGTCCCTTTCTTACCTTTATTCATTCCAAACACTAAATATCTATCCTATGAAGAAAACATTACAATTAATTGCACTCTTTCTGGTATTGAGCTGGAGTGCGTACGGTCAAAATTTCCTTCAGGTAACACAGGCGGATCAGCAGGTTAGGCTGGCCCAGGACCAGGCCCTGGAAGTAAGATTACCATCAACTCCTTCTACGGGTTTTTCATGGTATCCTGCAAACAGCAATGCAGTAATTAAGCAAGTTGGAAATTGGGAATTTATTTCAGACAATCCGGATAGCCCGGTAGGAGCGTCGGGAACACAGGTTACCCATTTTGTAAGCATTGCAGCCGGAACAGCAGAACTTGAACTGCTTTACAAACGTCCTTGGGAAGACGCAAGCCAGGCAACCGCTTCTTACAAAATAACAATTGTGAGCGAAGGAACTTACACCGGAAAAGAAGTAAAGTCGTATGTACCTGCTGAAGTAGCAGCCGATCAGTCAGAAAATAACGAAAGCACACGGGCCCTTCCTGCCGCCTTTACCTGGCTGGGACAAGGCAAGATGACACCCTGCAAAAACCAGGGATCATGCGGAAGTTGTTGGGCATTTGCTTCCTGCGGTTCTTTTGAAAGCGTGGTAAAGATCTGGGACAATGTTAGCCGTGATATGTCCGAGCAATGGCTGGTGAATTGCACCCCAAATTCTGATTGTGGTGGAGGCTGGTGTCCTAATAATATGTTCAAAAGCAAAGGAGCTGTTTATGAAGTGGATGAAAAATACAAAGGAGCAAACGGAACCTGCAAAACCACTTATCCCTACCACGAAAAACCGGTAGGATATAAAGAGATAGCTACCAACCCAACATCGACGCAGATTAAACAAGCGATCTACGATTACGGCCCGCTTTGGGTTTGTGTTTGTGCCGGAAGTAATTTTCAAAATTACAAAAGCGGTGTTTTAACGCAATCCGATGGTACAACGGTTAATCACGCTGTTGTTCTTTGCGGATGGGACGATGCAACCAGCAGCTGGGTACTGAGGAACTCCTGGGGAACCGGCTGGGGAGAAAATCAAGGCTATATGAGAATAAAATGGGGAGTATCCAACATCGGGTATAAGGCAACCTATTTTGACTACAAAGGAATCATCAATCATAACACGACAGGTATTTCGGATGTGGATCAGAACTCTTCTGTTCAGGTATTTCCTAACCCAAGCAACGGCGTATTTGCGTTTGCCGGTTTAGAGAATGAAAGCAGAATAGAAGTGTATGATTTTGTAGGTAATCTTGTATACCAGGCAGCATCAAAAGGCACAAACGTGTCTGTGGATCTGAAAGCAAAGAGCCAGGGAATGTATATGTACAAGGTGATAAGTGAGAATGGAACAAAGACCGGGAAGCTGATGGTGTACTAAGTACATACGTTCGATCCATAGGAGTAATAATCATAACAATCAGGAAACTACCCTTCTGTGTAAAAACGGAAGGGTAGTTTTTTGATTGAACATAGACTAAATTTATTTTGGAGAATTTTTGTGCAAAATCAATCAGATAAGAATCGGAATGACAAAATATTTCTTGGGAAATGTTTGCTTTTCCTTATCGATTGGTGTACCTTCACTAATTCCAAACTAAAACGATAAACTCATGAAAAAAGCTTTACACGTATTACACGTAATTACACTCTTACTGATTTTAAGTGGGGGTGCACAGGGCCAGAATTTTCTGCAGGTTACCCAGTCAGATATCCAGCATCCGATCAGGATATCTCAGGACCAGGCGCTGGAAGTAAGACTCCCTTCTACACCTTCTACGGGATTCGGTTGGTATGCTACTAATAACAATGCAGATATATTAAAGCAAGTAGGGAACTGGGAATTTGTTTCGGATAATCCTTCTTCCGATGTTGAAGGAGCATCGGGAACACAGGTTACCCATTTTGTAAGTGTAGCAGCCGGAACAACAGAGTTGGAGCTGCTTTACCGGCGTCCCTGGGAAGATGTAAGCCAGGCAACCTCTTCGTATAAGATAACAATCGTGAGCGAAGGTGCCTACACGGGCAAAGAAGTGAAACCGTATGTACCTGCTGAAGTAGCAGTTGATAATGGTGAAAGCACCCGGGCCCTCCCTGCAGCATTTAGCTGGCAGGCGCAAAATACTCCTGTAAAGAATCAGGCAAGTTGCGGCAGCTGCTGGACGTTTGCTTCATCGGCTGCATTTGAAACGGTAATAAATATTTGGGATAAGAAAGTGCTGGATCTTTCAGAGCAGTGGCTGGTTAATTGTGATAATGGCTCCAATGGCTGCAGCGGCGGAACATTTGCATTTAAAATGTTCATAAACAATGGTGCGGTATACGAAGTAGATGAGCCATACAAGGCAAAGGATGGAACTTGTAAGTCCACCTATCCTTACCACGAAAAAGCAAAAAGCTCAGGAACAGTCACTAATAATCTTGCTGCAATCAAACAAGCTCTTTTGGATTACGGCCCAATGTATGTGTCTGTATGCGCAGGTACTAATTTCAGTAATTACAAGAGCGGGATTTTAACCCAAACAGATGGAACTTCTACTAATCACGCTGTTTTACTTAGCGGTTGGGACGATAACGGTGGTACAAACGGGTACTGGATTATTAAAAACTCCTGGGGCAGTTCTTACGGCGAGAAAGGGTATCTAAGAGCTAAATATGGAATATCCGGTCTTGGCCAAAAAGTAGGTTGGGTAAATTATAAAGGGGTTATTCCATATACTCCAACCGGTGTAACCGATATTACCAGTACCAATTTGATAAATGTTTCTCCTAATCCAAGCAATGGTATTTTTCAATTTGATGGTTTGGAGAATGAAAACAAAATAGAAGTGTATGATTTTGTAGGAAATCTTGTATATCAAACCGTATCCAACAGCACTTCTGTATCTGTAGACTTGAAAGAAAAGACTCAGGGAATGTATATTTATAAAGTAATTAATACACCTACCAACGGCATAAAGACAGGAAAGCTGATGGTATATTGAACGCGTGTGTATTGGAATAATAATCATTAACTACCCTTCCGATTTACCGGAAGGGTAGTTTTTTTATCTCTGGCAAAATGATTATAGATGTTCAGCCAAAGTCCGAATTGCTTAGGAAATATATCCTGGGCTTTAACATGTTCGAGGAGTGCGAAAACTTTGATCTTAGTTATTTTGTTTTTCCTCAATTTGGTTCTACATTGGAGTTATTTGAGAATACACAAATTTCCAAGCACTCCAAAGGGATAAAAATAGCACCCGTTACGGACACCCGCGGCAAGAATAGTTATTCCGTAGCTATTTTTGGAAAGTATACCGAACCTGTGTCTTTCAATTACGAAGGATATGTTAACGGATTCGGAATAAATTTTAAACCAACAGGCATAAATTATTTTTTTGACAAATCGTATAAAAAAATCGCACCTTATAACTTTCAGGAATTCTCCGATGTACAGTGGCAGAAATTTGCCACGGAATTATTTTCAATAAAGGATTTTACCAAAAGAGTTGAATTCGCCGAAACGTTTTTAGAAAGCATTTTCAACGATGCGCATTTGACCGAAATTGAAAAAGCCATTGAAGCTATATTTCAAGACCAGACGGTAAGTATAAATGACTTGGCTGAATTGTGCAACATGAGCGCCCGAAGCCTGCTCCGGAAGTTTAATGAATATGTCGGCTGTTCTCCGGCAGTTTACAAGCGAATAGTACGATTTAGAAAGACAATAGAATTTAATGCATGGAAAGAGAAAAGCTTAAACTGCACGGATATCTGTTACACCAATAATTACTTTGATACGTCTCATTTGCGCAAGGAATTTAGAAAGTTAACTCATCAGAATCCCAGGGATTTCTTCAGGACGGTTTCTGCTGTAGGAAATCATAAATTTCCATATAAACTGGTTTAAATAGTCCGTTTATTACTTTTTATTTTTTAAGGGTTGGTATACCTTCATGCTCTCAAATTAAAAATATCTCATATTATGAAAAAGACATTACAATTAATCATGCTCTGTTCGGTAATGAGCTTGGGTGCATTTGGCCAGGTAACCCGGAGCCATACGCAATCACTCCCGGAGAGTGCAGGGCCAATAAAGGCAAATTTAATTTCATCCGATATTAAAACCAGTACTGTTAATTGTACTACATCCGGTTTTACTCTAAGTGAAATAAATACCTCCAGGGGAACTCAGAACATTTTAGATGTTCCCGATGGTATCCCGCTGTATGTTAAAGGTGCACCCGATCTGAGAAGAATAGCGATAGGACTCATCATCCCGGATCAGGGGACCACCAAGGTTGCGGTTTTATCTGCTGATTACAAGGATTACACGAACATTGAAATCGCTCCTTCCAAAGGAGTGCTGCTTATTTCACAGGATGCAGATAAAATTCCACTTGAGTATGGTGCAGAGTATACTAAAAATGCCTTTTTCCCAGGTACTCTTGCCGAGCTCCGCGAACCTCATATTATGAGAAATGTTCGGGGGCAAGTAGTGGATATTTATCCTTTCCAATACAATCCGGTTACTAAAGTCCTGAGAGTTTATTCGAATATTACTTTTCAGGTTACTACCGATGAAAGTGAACCAGGCTTGAATAGCTTTACACGGACAGTCGAGCATACCGTTCCGGGAGAATTCAGCCAGATGTATGAATCCCTGTACCTCAATTACGCATCTTCTTCTAAAACCAGGGGTATTACGGATGCCAATGGCAGGATGCTTATTATTTGCTATGATAATTTCAAAACAGCTATTCAGCCGTATGTTGACTGGAAGATCCGCAAGGGAATCCAGGTTGACCTGGTAGGGTACAGCACCGTTGGCTCAGGATCGGCCGCTATTCTTACGTATGTTAAGAATTATTACTCAAGCCACCCGGATTTTACATACCTGGTTATCGTAGGTGATCATCCTCAGGTTCCTTCTACGATGGTGAGCGGCAATTCCTCCGAGCAAAAATATTCTCAGCTGGTAGGAACCGATGCTAATCCGGAAATAATTTATGGCCGGATATCTGCGGAAACAACAGCAGATGTGGATGTTCAGGTTAAAAAATTCATTACGTACGAGAAGTATCCGGGCCGAATGGCTAGTAGCCGTTTTAATTACGGTGCAGTTGCTTCCTTAAAGCTGGGTCCGGATAACAGCACGAATGTATATCTTGACATGAGAGCGGCAAAAACAACACTGACCAGTACAAATGGAGGCTATGCAGCGGTAAAAGAGCTTTACGAGCAAAATGTGGGAGACATGCTTCCAAGTGCAGCAAATATCAGTGCCCAGATAAATGCTGGTATAAGCTACATGTCTTGGATCAGCCATGGTTCTTCCTCTTCCCTGGTTAGTTTCAACTTTAATACTACCAGTCTTAAAGGGTTAACGAATACAACCATGTGGCCTATGATCTGGAATTGTTCCTGTCAAACCGGAAATTTTGCAACCGGTTCGTCACCTTGTTTTTCAGAAGTTTGGATGAGAGCAAGTAAAAATGGAGATCCTATTGGAGCAATTGGTACAGCTATGTCGAGTCACGATATGCCCATGGGTCCCTCGGAAAAGTTAGGGCCAAATGCAGCTAAGTATCTGGTTGATCCTGCAAGAAAAAATAAAACCTACGGAGGGATAACGGTGGATACATATATAAAGACTGCTATCAATGATTACAAAATGCCAAACGAGTTTACGTGGATGGGGATGTTTGCCGATCCATCGCTGCAGTTACGTACAAAAACTCCAATGAATATGACAGTAACGCACAATGCAAAGGAGAATATCGGCCTGACAAGTTTGGTAGTAGGATCCAATGTTCAGGATGCATACATTGCATTGACACAGAAGAATAAAATAATCGGGACAGGATATATCAATAATGGCACAGTAACAATAAATTTCAGTGCTATTACAACAACAGATACGCTGTTTGTTACAGGTACCGGTTTCAACTATAGCCCTTACCTGGGATATGTCCTTATTAATTCTGCAACCGGAATAACCGATACAGATCAGAATTCATCCATCAATGTATTCCCGAATCCAAGCAATGGAGCTTTTACCATTAGCGGGTTAACCGGTGAAAATTCTGTAGAAATATTTGATGTTGCAGGTAAGCTTGTATATCAGACAATCTCTAAAAATACTTCTGCAATTATTGATCTTAAGGAAAAAGATAAGGGAGTATATTTTTACAAGGTTACCAATACTTCAACGAATGCAGTAGCGGAAGGAAAGATACTTGTAGACTAAAATTTTCGTGATAGTGTTTTAGTTTGTTGAACTACCCTTAGGCTGAAAGCCTAAGGGTAGTTTTTTTAATTAATTACAGTTATTGTTGTTAGAGTCTTACCTGTTATAATCTTTTTTCCTATTCCGGTAAGTTATTTCACAAGCCTTGATTCGTTAGAATTCCAAGGATGACGGCTGATCGAAACCTAATAGTTTGATCAAATCACCTTGCATTTCAGCATTCTATAGTATAATTTTACAGATATGAAATAAATTGGATACCAAGGCTGGATATACATCTTATAAAATATGAAATATTCCCGCTGTTAAGTTCCAATACAGAATAATTTATTGCAAAAAACTTGCTTTCACTTTTCATGTAATGTACCTTCACCTACTACAATTTAAACCAATTTAGTTATGAAGAAAACCATACAATTAATTACACTCTCCTTCCTGATGGTGAGCCTGGGGATGTCTTTCCCTGCACAAGGAAGTAATGACAATACCAATTTTAATATTGTTCGGAATGACAATAGTATTTTGCATTTCCAAAGTAAAATTCAACCCGGAAATATGAGGGTGCTGGATATTACAACCAAGGTTGGTAATTTCAGCGAGCTGTCTATTGACGGATTCGGAAGCAGCACTATTGTCGGAGCGCCTAAGCTACCCGTTTTAAAACAGCTGATCGAAGTACCGGTTGGGGCAGATTTTGATATCCAGGTGACTGATTTCACGATTAAAGAGTATAGCTTAAAAGATTTTGAAGTGAACTACCCTATTATGCCTGCGCAGGAACCTGTATCAAAAAGTGCAGACGTATCCAAAATAGAATTTAAGTATGATAAGAACTTGTATGCTACAGATGCTTTCCTGAGCCGCCCAATGGTGGAAATGGTACCTCTGGGAATAATGAGAGGAGTTAGATTGGTAAGATTGGAAGTATCACCTGTTCTTTACAACCCGGTTAAAAATACAGTAAGGATTTATGAGAATATGGAAGTGAGTGTGCGTTATAAGAATGCGAATATCATGGAAACGGAAAGGATCAAACAAAGTACCTATTCTCCGTATTTTGAAACATCCTATAGTGCGCTCGCAAACCATCAGGTAAATGATTCAAGAGCGAACTTCACACGCTACCCTGTGAAGTATGTAATTGTTTCGGATCCTATGTTTAAAGCAGCTTTGCAGCCATTCGTTAAATGGAAAACAAAAAAAGGATTTAAAATAATAGAAGCCTATACTGATAATCCTGCAGTAGGAAAAACTACTGCCAGTATAAAAGCATATTTAAAAGGTTTGTATACTGCCGGAACTGCAACTGATCCTGCAATGTCTTTTGTACTTTTTGTGGGAGATGTTGCCCAGGTACCCGCATTCAGTAAGAGCGGACACGTTAGTGATCTGGATTATTGTGAATATACCGGTGACAAGCTGCCGGAGGTTTACTACGGAAGGTTTTCTGCGACGTCGGTAGGACAACTGCAACCTCAGATAGATAAGACCTTAGAGTACGAACAATACCTGATGCCGGACCCGACTTTTTTGAATAATGCTATTCTGATTGCCGGTGCGGATGCGGATTTTGCACCCAAACATGGAAATGGCCAGATCAACTACGGCAGTGCAACTTATTTCAATTCTTCAAATAATATAAAAGCGTCTGTCTATTTATATCCAGCATCAAGCAGCAGTGCCAGTGCAATAATCTCAGGCGTGAACGCCGGAACATGCTATATAAATTATACGGCTCATGGCTCCCCCAGCGGCTGGGCGGATCCTTCGTTCTCTACCAGTAAGGTAGCCGGATTAACAAATGCGCATAAATATCCTTTAATGGTTGGTAATTGTTGTCTGACCAACAAGTTTGAAACAAGCGAATGTTTTGGAGAAGCTCTTTTAAGAGCCAAAGACAAGGGAGCTATCGGATACATTGGAGGTTCAAACAGTACCATGTGGGATGAAGACTTTTGGTTTGGGGTGGGTTACAGAGCTACTGTTACAAAAAACCCTACATACTCTGCTCCCCAGTTAGGGTCTTACGACAGGGCTTTTCATTCACACGGTGAAGTTTTTGGTGAATGGTATGCCACGCAGGGGCAAATGCTTAACTCAGGAAATTTAGCAGTTACGCAAAGTGGTAGCGGACAAACTTCTTACTATTGGGAAATTTATCACTTAATGGGCGATCCATCGTTAATGCCGTATTTTTCCGTTCCACCAAAAATGAATGTTACCGCTACACTGACAAACCCTACTACTGTTACTGTTCAGGCAGACCCCTATGCGTATGCAGCCATTTCACAAAATGGAGTTTTGCATGGCGTTGCACTCGCTGATGGTGCCGGACTAGCTACAATAAAATTAAGTACTCAATTAGCCGGTATGGCAGATGTTGTCGTTACCCGGCAAAATCGTCAGCCTTATATTGGAACATTAGGGGTTACCGGTATTTTGGATCTCAACGTTTCTTTTAATTCTTTAAATGTATTTCCTAATCCGAGCACCGGAGTATTTACCATGGGAGGATTGGAGAAAGAGAATACAATAGAGATTTACGACGTAGTTGGTAAGCTGGTGTATCAAACTATTTCAAAAGATTCTTCTGTTGCTATTGATTTGAAAGGGCAAGAGCATGGAGTTTACTTTTACAAGGTTGTTAACCCTTTAACAAAAGCAACTCTCACCGGAAAGATGCTTGTAAATTAATTAAAACGATTCATACGTTAAACTACTCTTCCACGGAAAAATGGAAGAGTAGTTTTTAACATTATGAATCTCTGTTGGTAACGACTTACTGTAAGTCGTTTTGTTGTTATTACAAGGATCCTGTGTAATAATTAATAATGCATTATCATAATCACATACATATTTCTATAAATGAATTTTTTGAAAAAGAATTTATTTCTTTTAATTGTTTTATTTAATAGCCTGATTTCCTTTGGCCAGACTTGCAAAGACGATGAGTTGGATGCACTGATAGAACAAGAGCGTAAAACGGCTATTCATACATTCAGCTACAAGCCTTCGGGTGCTACCGCTACGTATGATATTAAATACAACCGGTGCGAGTGGCAGGTAGATCCCAATGTGCTTTTTATAAAAGGGGCGGTTACCAGTTATTTTGTGCCAGTTGTAGCCAATTTCACATTTATTAGTTTTGATTTTGTTGCCAAGCTTAAGATAGATTCAATATTATACCACGGATCTAAGGTAACATCTACACAGGCAAATGATCTTTTAAAAATAAATTTTCCATCTGCTCTGCCTCAGCAGGTGATAGATTCGTTAACCATTTATTACCAGGGCACTCCCGCATCTTCCGGTTTTGGATCTTTCAACATAGGTAAACATGGTACAGAACCTATATTGTGGACCATGTCCTGTCCATCGTCTTCCAAAGACTGGTGGCCCAGTAAGATGGATTTAAACGATAAGATTGATTCGCTTGATATGATCGTTACAACGCCCAAAGCGTATCGCTCGGCGGGCATTGGAAAATTGCTCAGTGAGACTGTAGCTGGTAATAATAAAGTATATCATTGGAAAACCACTTATCCCATTGCCACCTATTTAGTGGCTATGGCTGTTACAAATTATTCAGCATATCACGATGTTGTCCCAATGGGAAACAAGCAGCTGGACGTTCTTAATTTTGTTTATCCCGAATCATTGGCTTCCGCTCAAACCAGTACGAAGGACATTGTTAAGATCATCACTTTGTATAACCAATTGGCCGGTGAATATCCTTTTGCCAAAGAGAAATACGGTCATGCCCAGTTTGGCTGGGGAGGTGGTATGGAACATCAAACCATGAGTTACATGACTAATTTTAGTTTTTCATTAATGGCACATGAATGTGCGCACCAATGGTTTGGGGATCATATAACTTGTGGCAGCTGGCAGGATGTATGGTTAAACGAAGGTTTCGCTACTTATTTCGAGGGCCTTACCGTGGAGAAATACACTCCTGCTTCGTGGAAGGCATGGAAGACGGGGAAAATAAATAATATCACAAGTGATCCTTCCGGCTCCGTTCTATGCCCGGATACTACAAATGTGAACAGGATCTTTAGCAGTCGTTTGACTTATAATAAAGGGGCTTATTTAGTACACATGCTTCGTTGGAAATTGGGCGACAGTCTTTTTTTTAAGGCGATAAGAAACTATCAATCGGATCCGAAATTAAGCTACGGATACGCCAGGACCACTGATTTAAAAAAGCATTTAGAAACTGCCGGTGGATTAAACCTGACAACGTTCTTTGACCAATGGTTCTATAAACAAGGATATCCCACATACAACGCAGAAATCACAGGCCCTTGCTGTCAATACACTCTTAAACTCTCTCAAAAGCAGTCGCATTCTTCTGTTAGTTTTTTTGAAATGCCTGTTCCTATTAAGTTTTACAGCAAAGGCTGGGATACTACATTGGTATTTAATCATACTTCATCCGGACAGCTATTTAATGTAGATATCGGACGCCAGGTGGATTCTATTAAAATAGATCCCGAGCTCTGGATATTATCGGCAAAAAACACGGTAAAGTATACTAACATGGTTGCGGTGGATGAGCTGGAGCAATTAAACAACGATATAAGTGTATCGCCGAATCCTATAGGCAGTAATGCACTGCTTACTATCGAGAATGTCAATACCTTAAATCCAATTACTAAAATTGAATGGATGGATATGTTAGGGAATGTGATAAGAACAAATAGCGGCTTCGTTAGTAATACCGGTAAAATCACGATGGATGTTGCTGCTTTGAATCCGGGTATTTACTTTGTTGTTCTACATGCAGGTAAATACCGTGTTGCAAAAAAAATGGTTAAGTTCTAAAGAACGAAAAAATAATTCTATAGTACCAATATTTTTTAAAACGTAAAACTATGAAATCGATCTGTCTATTCATGATGGCTTTTTTGTTTGCTTTTATGCAACCGGTCATCGCCCAGGATACGTTGAGATACAGAAGCATTGTAGATTCAATCTTTTCTAAAAAAGGAGAAGTCTATTTTAGTTTTCCCATTAACTCAAAAGAGGAAATACATACGCTTACTAAAATAGTTTCAATCGATCATTGTTCGGGGGACCTGGTAAAAGACAACCAGGTGCATGCCTACGCAAATAAAAAACAGTTTTACAATTTTTTAAAGCTGAACTATAAATACACGATTTTGCCGTCTCCGGGATCGCTTATTAATCCTATTATGCTGGATGACTATAATTTAAAACGAACTCGCGGAATAAATACTTTCCCGGCGTATCCTACGTATCCGGCGTATGAGAAACTCATGTATAAATTTGAAACCGATTATCCTAATTTGTGTAAAGTAGTAAATATAAAAACACTTGCCAGCGGCCGGAAATTGTTGTTATTAAAAATCACGGATAATATTAATACCAAAGAGGATGAACCGCAATTTCTATATACTTCCAGCATGCATGGAGATGAAATAACAGGATATCCTTTAATGCTGGACCTGATCGAATACTTGTTAATGAACTATAAAACAGATCCACGTGTAGCTAAACTTGTCAATAGCATTGAAATATGGATTAACCCTTGTGCAAATCCGGATGGTACGTATAAAGGCGGAAACAATACTGTAAACGGTGCAACAAGGTCTAATGCCAACAATATAGATATGAATCGTAATTATCCGGATCCCAAAGGCGGACAACATCCGGACGGAGAAGTATGGCAAACCGAAACAAAAGCATTTATGGCATTTGCCGATTCTATGAATGTGGTGATGTCTGCTAATTTTCACGGAGGAGCAGAGGTTTTTAATTATCCCTGGGATACCTGGAGCAAGGCCAATGCAGATAAAAATTGGTGGATCCAGCATGGGAAGAGGTATGCTGATACCGCACAGGCTCAAAGCCCGGGAAAAACATATATGGATGACTTATATTCCGGATCTGATAAGGGGGTTACTCAGGGTTATCCCTGGTACGAAGTAGAAGGCGGAAGGCAGGATTATATGAATTATTTCAAACACTGCAGGGAAGTAACCATTGAATTATCTTCCGTCAAATTGCTTGCGGAAAGCAACCTGGATAAACACTGGCAGTATAATTACAGATCCTTGCTTAATTATATGGAGGAATGTTTACATGGGATAAGGGGAATTGTAACCGATGAATGCACAGGGAAACCATTACGGGCTAAAGTGTTTGTTACCGGTCATGATTTTGACAGTTCTCATGTATACTCCTTTCTTCCTATAGGGAATTATCATCGTCCTATTTATGCAGGCACGTATAACGTAGAATTTTCGGCCACAGGATATCAATCCAAGACGATCAACGGTGTTTCTGTTACCACAGGAGGTACCAATGTGCTGAATGTCCAGTTAAAGCCCAATGCTCCTTCAAAACCGACCATTACTGAAAATAATGGAACGCTCTATTCAAGTGCCGCTTCAGGCAATCAATGGTATCTGAACAATGGTATTATTAATGGAGCCACTAATAATTCCTACAAACCCTCCCAGTCAGGGTTGTATACCGTATCAGCAAGTAACTGCGGTTCTACACCTTCAAACCCTTATAACTTTGTTTTTAGTGGTTTAAATGAATTACAGCAGGAAGGTATCAATATCTATCCGAATCCCAGTAATGGAAGATTTACTATTTCAGCTAATGGAATAAATACAGATGAATTGCATATACAGGTGTATAATATGCTGGGGAAACTGGTTCAGGATGAAAATGTAAGTTCAAAGAGCACAGCCTATTCATTTGATTTAAGCGGTATGTCCGAAGGAGTTTACCTGGCAAAGATATCTTCGAAAGAGGGCATGTATGTGACTAAACTTTTTTTACAGAAGAAATAGACTGATTTCTACTAAATGCATTTTGATTTTTCTGTGAGCCTGGGAAATAGTTTTGTATAAGTTACCGGAAATAAAATTTAATTAAAAACGGAAATTCCTCATCCTCCGGATTTTCTTTACAGGCCGTTTCTAACTTATTTCTGAATTCATCCGGGTTTCCCTGCAAAAAATAATAGAGGCCATCGGTCAGCAGTATATTTCCTTTTATAAACCTGTCCATTTTTTGCCCATCATCTATATTATAAAACACCTTGTCCATTCCTGTCCTGTTTTGTGATAAATATTGAAGGTTTTTAGTGAGGTTATTGGAATTAAAAGATGACAAGGAGAAAAATTCCAAATAGGAAAGGTCGTCGGTATTTACTTTTATTCCTCTTGTTGTTTTTTCTATTTGTGCACTGTCTAGGATCAAGCAGGCTGCCACATGATAGGGTTCAGTATAAAAAAAGATATCTCTTGCTGATCTGGAAATATTATTGGTCCATTTGGAGAAATCAATTTTCATTGTGCCATTGGAACCAATCAATACTGCATGATAATGGCCAATCCAAACGGTTGCATCCGGAAAAACGGAATGAAAGGTTTTTATAATGCCTAATAGATCCTGCAGCAATAATTTATGCAGTGGCAAGTACTGCGAAACCATTCCTCCTTTGTTGAGGTGTGCTTTGCACAATTCAAAATATTCCTTTGTATAGATATTCCCCGAACCTAAAATAGGATGTGTAGGGTCGCTCGAGATAAGGTCGTATTTTTTATGAGTAGATTGCAAGTAATGTCTGCCATCACCGGCATATATCTGTAGCCTGGTTTCCTGCGCTATGTCGTTATTCAACTCACGGTAATAATGTGCGGCATCTTTCAGGCCGGAAACTAACTCCACACAGTCAATAGACTTCACTTCAGGATGGGACGCAATAGCGGAAGTGGTCACTCCGATTCCAAAACCAATTACCAATGCGTTTTTGCATTGCAGTCCTGCAAAAAACGGGATATGACCAACCATTTTCACCGCTTTTATCGCATCATAGGTTGAACCAATTACCGCGCTGTTATTCACGTATGTAGACAGAATAATATTTTGCTCATTTGACTCTTGTCCTACTACATATGTTCCTTCTACCGTTTCTTTATAGGCCAGGATTCTTTTTTGGTATTTACTGAAGGAAGGTGGTAATATGTATACCGCTGGACGCAATATGAGAACGATTAACAATATGCTCGCAGATGCAATAACGGATAGTTTCAGAATGGTATTTTTCCTGGCGGCTTCCAGTTTGAATAAAATAACTAATGCAACTATCAGCAGTGTGAATAAAAATACAATGACGGATAATCCAGCACCCATAAAAGGTATAAGAATATAAGCGGCAAATAAGGGGCCCAGAACGCTGCCCACCGTATTGGATAGTAATACACGCCCGATATTGCGACTTATATCTTTATAATCAGAGGCATACATAGTACACGCGAGAGGAAATACATAGCCCGATATAAATGTGACGGGTATTAAGATAAATAGGGATGCAATCAAGGGAATAAAAATGATTCTGATTATATAGGTTTCCTGCAGACTTGCTAAAGGAAAAAATAAAAGAGAAGGAAGTTTTAACAAAATAAAGAATCCAAGCAGTAAAAAACCTCCCATGTACAATAAGAGTTTTAATAAGGTGTGACTTTGCTCTTTTATTCTTTCGCCCTTTTTCACATAAAGCCAACTCCCGGCAAACATTCCCACTATTACCATGGAAGCGATCAGGGTAAACGTATAGCTCGTATTGGTCATGTAAACCCGGAATATTCTCATCCACACCACTTGCATGCCGACTACAACAAATCCGCAAATAAATGCAGCGAGGAGAGCTGTTTGCTTGTTTCTACTTGAAAGGTTTACATTCTCCGTTTTTTTATCCTGCTTTATCCAATTTTTTGTACTTGTAGTTCCGCTTATGGAATTATCTTCCAGAGGGATGTTGAAAAGCTTTTTGGAAAATAATAAGCTGGCTGCGAGTATAAGGTTGGTCAATACAGCTATGAAGATCGTGTTTTTCTGACCTAAAATTCCAATAAGGAAAAAGCCACTTATAAATCCACCCAAGGTACTTCCCAACGTCTCGAATGCATATATCTTACCCATTTTACCCGAGCGCTCATTATTTGTATTAATTATTATTTTGGAAATTACCGGTAAAACTCCACCCATAAGAAAGGTGGGAATGAATAAAAATAAAACGGATAATAAGAAAACAAAAAATTCTGATAAGGAGGAAGAAAAGCCGGCAGTATTAAATAATGAATACAGCCATGAAATAAAATGGGTTATAAGAAAGTAGTTAACAAGTCCAAGAAACCCGATCGCAATGAACAAATAGTAAAGTAATTTTATGGGGTTTAAAACAGAAATCGCTTTCTTTCCCCAAAAATAGGCCCCTGCCCCAAATCCAGCCATAAACGCTACAAGAACAATTGTAGAGGCAGAAACCGTTGCGCCGATTACTAAAGACAACATCCGGAACCAGCTTACTTCGTAAACGAGAAAAGAAAAACCTGCAAAAAATATAATTAAGTAAAAGAACAGCGGACCTTGATTTTGTTTATTCATGCAAATAATAAATACAACTTTTACGGTCAGTTAATAAAAAGGCAAGGTTTTTAACAAAAAAGCACAAAGCATTCTATCCCTAGAACAGAATAAGTGGTTTACTCTAAATCCGTTGACCGCAAATACCAGTATGAAACATATTACCTGGAACAAATATACATGGTTGAAACACAATTACAAGCAGGAAATACTAAAAGTAAGATTGGTTTTCCGGGTATGAAGTAGTGAAAAACGGGTATGGAAATTGTTGTTTTTATTATCTTTAATAAGCCATGTACAGATCCGATTACGATACCCTGCTTGGGAAGCTTGATGAGTTTATACGCAAGTATTACAAAAATCAGCTTATTCGTGGGGTGCTGTATACTATCGGTGCGGTTTTAGCCTTTTTTCTTGCTATATCTTTGATGGAATACTACGGGCATTTCGACACCGTTTTTAGAACTGTATTGTTCTATCTTTTTCTTATTACCAACATATACATACTTGCGAAACTTATTGTATTGCCCGTTCTGAAATTGAACAGAATGGGAAAAGTACTTTCCAATGAACAGGCATCGGAGATCATCGGAAGGTATTTCTCAAATGTGCAGGATAAACTTTTAAACGTTCTCCAGCTGCATCGTATATCCGGACTTGAGGCGTCGGATCCGTTACTCATTGAAGCCAGCATCAATCAAAAAATAAGAGAGCTCAAGCCAATTCCTTTTTCTTCTGCCATAGATCTGGCGCAGAATAAAAAATATTTAAAATATGCATTGATTCCCCTTCTTCTGCTTTTTGCTATACTGTTTGGTGCACCGGGTGTTATCACCGAAAGCACAGAACGGCTGATCAAACACAGAACTTATTTTGAAAAACAGGCCCCTTTTCAGTTTATTATTAAAAACAAAGAGCTTAAAACTCCGCAGCAGGAGGATTTTCTTCTTACTGTACAAATGGATGGTAAGGAAATACCGGAACAGATCTTTGTAAACCTCGCGGGCAGCGAATACAAACTTACCAAGGAAAGTAAAAATGAGTTCAGTTTTCTTTTTAAGAATGTGCAGAAAAATATCTCTTTCCGGCTTTCGGCCGATAATTTTTCTTCCAAAGAGTTTGAGCTAGTTGCTCTTCCCAAACCTATTTTACTTGATTTTACGCTTGAGCTTAGTTACCCGAAGTACATTGGCAAAAAAGACGAAACCCTGCATAATACAGGGGACATGGTGATTCCGGCCGGCACAAAAGTATCCTGGAATTTTTCTACACAGAATACAAAACAGATGAGACTTGCTTTGATGGCTTCCGCCTCGTTAGGGTACGACACCGTTTTTTTTGTACAGCCATCGGATGAAAACACATTCAAGGCATCGCAGGTATTTTTTAAAGACAACATATATTCGATTGCAACATCTAACCAGTTTTTACAAAACAGCGATTCGGTAACGTATTCTGTAAATGTTATCCCCGATGTGTTCCCGACTATTTCAGTAGAAGAGCAGAAGGATTCGGTTTCTCTCAGACAGTTCTACTATGCAGGCAGCATCAAGGACGATTATGGATTCAGCAGGCTGACATTCAACTATCGTTTTATTACGCATACGGATTCCGCCGCTGGAAAAGCAGCTCCATCTGGCATACAATCGGTAACAATTCCTATCGCAAAAAACGTTTCACAGCAGTTGTTTTATCATTATTGGGATATGACAGGATTGAGCATTGATCCCGGAGATGAAATAGAGTATTATTTTGAAGTCTGGGATAACGATGGAGTAAATGGCAGTAAATCTTCAAAATCCCGGTCCATGGTTTACCGTGCACCAACGTTAAACGAAATTGCAGAGAACACAGAAAGGAATAATTCTGAGCTAAAAAGGGAAATGAGTGAGAGCATCAAACAGGCAAAGGAGTTACAAAAGGAACTGGATGAGTTCTATAAAAAGATACTGGAGAAGAAAAATCTATCCTGGGAAGACAAGAAAAAACTGGATGAGTTACTGAAACAGCAAAAGGATCTGGAACAGAAAATAAATAATATCAGGAAGGACAACTCGCAGAACGACCTGCAGAAATCGGAATTTCAAAAGCCAAGTGATGAAATTACCCAAAAACAAGAGCAATTGCAGCAGCTCATGGACCAGGTTATGACAGAAGAGATGAAAAAACTTCTTGAAGAGATGCAGAAAATGATGGATCATATGGATAAAAATAAGATCCAGGAAATGCTGGAGAAAATGCAATTGTCTAATAAAGATGTGGAGAAAGAACTGGATCGTTCACTTGAGCTTTTCAAAAAAATGGAGTTTGAACAGAAGCTTGAAAAAACACTTGATCAGCTCAACGAGCTTTCAAAAAAGCAGGACGACCTTGGCGATAAATCCCTGGAGAAGAACGCCGACAGTAAGGATATCAAAAGTCAGCAGGATGCACTCAATGAGAAATTTAACGATATAAAAAAGGCCCTGGAAGATTTGCAAAAGAAGAACGACGAACTGGAAAATCCGGAGAAGATGCCTGACACACAGGGAAAGCAGCAGGAGATCAGTAAAGACATGGAGAATAGCAGCAAAGAATTGAACGATGGTAAAAGCAAAAATGCATCTAAACCCCAGAAGGATGCTTCGCAGAAAATGAACCAGCTGTCGCAGCAGCTGCAGGAGATGATGAGCCAGAGTGAGGACCAACAGGCAGCAGAAGACGAAGAAGCGATCAGGGATATTCTTAATAACCTGCTGCAGCTGTCGTTTGATCAGGAAGCACTGATGAAGGAAGTAGAAAAGACAAGACCGGATAATCCGCAGTACGTAAAACTTTCGCAGCAACAGAAGAAACTGAAGGACGATTCTAAGATGATTGAGGACAGCTTGCTTGCACTCAGTAAAAGGCAGGCGGCCATTGCTTCGGTAGTAAACCGTGAGATTACAGCGATCAATTCAAATATGGAAAAATCCATTGGCCTGATGGGAAAGCGGGAAGATCGTTTTATTCCCGAAATAGCTTCGCGGCAGCAATTTTCAATGACCTCCATAAATAACCTTGCACTTATCCTCAATGAATCACTGAACCAGATGCAGAATGCTTCTAAAAAGAGCGGATCCTGTAATAAACCCGGCAAGGCTAAAAAGCCTGGGGAAGGGAAGAAGCCATCTGCTGCAACCATGCGTCAAATGCAGGAGCAATTGAAGCAGCAAATGGAGGCCCTTAAAAAAAGCATGGAAAAAGGCCAAAAAGAGGGTAATAAACAGGGAAGTGCGGGTGGCTTGAGCCAGGAACTGGTAAAAATCGCGGCCCAGCAGCAGGCACTCAAGCAAATGATGATGCAAATACAAAAAGAGGGGGGTATGAATCCCGGTGAAATGCAAAATACCATGAAAATGATGGAAGAATCGCAAAAAGACATAGTAAACAGGGTTTTGAACGAAGAGACGATAAAGCGTCAAAATCAGATACTTGACAAACTTCTGGACTTTGAAAAAGCAGAAAAAGAGAGGGGTATTGAACAAAAAAGACAGGCAAATCAAGCAAAAGATGACTATAAACGTAACCTTTCAGATTTTGCGGAGTATAACAAGCGTAAAGAAAAAGAGACCGAACTCCTTAAAACCGTTCCTCCCTCTTTTAAAACGTTTTACAAGAACAAGGTATCTGAATATTTTAATAATTTCGGTAACGAAAAAAAATAATTATGGTCTTGGCTGAAAATCAAAAATTGCTTATCCCCTCGAAAACAGAGAACATCGTACTGGTGGAGAAACTGGTAGACGATGTTTGTGACCTTTTCGACATTAAAGAAGAGATTTACGGGCATATCCTAGTTGCCTTAACTGAAGCGGTGAACAACGGGCTTCAGCATGGGAACAAAACAAATCCCGATACTCATATAGAAGTTACCTTCAAAGTTAAGAGCGATACACTCATTTTTACGGTGAAAGATCAGGGACCTGGTTTTGATTATGATAACCTTCCGGATCCTACAGACCCTAAAAACATTGAAAAACCTACGGGACGGGGCATTTTTCTAATGAAACACCTTTGCGATAACGTTATTTTTGAAGATAAGGGGACAAAGGTTGTTATGGAGTTTAAATTGAAGAAGTAAAATGTCCGATTTTCCTTCCTCCTGGAAACTTGTATAATTGTTTTTCTTTCCTAACTTTACAAGAGAGAATATATAACTTAAAACATGTTTTTTTTCTCTTTTTATAGAGGAAAAGCGTGTAATTAATCGATTTTGTATTTATGTTTAACATAGGCGGAAGCGAACTCTTTTTTATTCTATTTATTGTGCTGATGTTATTCGGCTCCAAGAAAATTCCTGAGATAGCACGGGGACTTGGAAAAGGTTTGCGTGAAATGAAAGATGCGGCTAACGGTATAGAAAAGGAGCTCACCAAAGAGATCAAGGATATTAAAGATGAAACTAATATCCGTAAGATGATAGATAAAGAGTAGCTATTCCATAAACTAAAATAATTAACATGAAAAAATTATTACTGTTTACATGTTATTTCATTTTCATCATCCCATCGTATTCTCAAAAGGAATTCTGGGGTATGACCAGTGAGGGTGGTGCAAACAATGCTGGAGTTATCTTTAAAACAGATGGCTCGGGGGATAATTATAGCCTGCAGCATACAATGTTCCGCTATGACGGAGATTATCCGAAAGCTGACTTGATCAAGGCCTCTGACGGCAAGCTCTATGGGATAACCAGTGCGTGCTGTGTTTTTGACGGACAAAGCGTTTTATTCCAGTACGATCTGACTACTTCCACGTATACTAAAAAATTTACTTTTAAAGATACTATTGATGGAACCAAAGCCTATGGCTCTTTGATAGAAGCTTCCGATGGAAAGCTTTACGGGCTGACAAGCTTAGGAGGGATACAAAACCTCGGAGCCATTTTTCAATACGATCCTGTTACTTCTGTTTATACCAAGCTATTTGATTTTGACGGCGCCACTCATGGAAGCGGCCCTCAGGGGTCTCTGATTCAGGCGCCTGACGGAAAACTTTACGGATTGACCCTCAAAGGAGGAGCGCATAATTTTGGAGTGTTATTTCAGTATGATCCTGGCACTAAAATTTTTACTAATAAGTTTGACTTTGACGGCATTGCACGCGGAAGTGGCCCTCAAGGCTCCCTGCTGGCTGTTAATGGTATGTTATATGGCATGACAAGCAGCGGTGGTGCAAATGAGCTTGGCGTTATATTTCGCTATGATCCTTTAACTTCAACATACACTAATATGTTTGATTTTGATGGAACAAATAGCGGGAGCAGCCCTTCAGGATGTCTGACCAAAGCACCGGATGGAACACTTTACGGCATGACAACTTACGGAGGAGCAATGGATATGGGTGTTTTATTTCAGTATAAGCCTGCCGATTCTTCGTATGTTAAGAAGATCGAGTTCAATAATACTGTGGACGGCAGCTATCCGTGGGGCTCTTTGTTGCTGGCTGCTGATGGAAATTTTTACGGTATGACACACGATGGAGGAGTAAACGATTTAGGTGTTTTATTCCAGTATGTTATTTCTTCGTCCACCTATACCAAGAAATTTGATTTCAGTTCCTCGGTAGGAGGCCATCCTTGCGGATCCCTGATACAGGACACGGACGGAACTTTTTATGGCATGACAAATGACGGAGGTATAAACAATGTGGGTGTTTTATTCCAGGTCAATCCTTCTAATTTCCAGTATACCAAAAAGCTTGATTTTCATTTTTCCGCTTCCGGAAGCTTCCCCATGGGAGCTTTAATGCAGGGATCCGATGGGATGCTGTATGGAACAACCCGAAACGGAGGAGTGAATGAAGACGGGGTTATCTTTCAGTATGATAAGAATAATGGAACATACACCAAGCGATTTGATTTTAATAAAGCTACAAGCGGACGGTCTCCCTCCGGATCATTGGTTCAAACTGCAGATGGAAAACTTTACGGCACGGCAACCTATGGAGGAGCAATGGATAAAGGCGTTTTATTCCGATATGATCCTGCCAATAATATTTTCACTAAGATGATTGATTTTGACGGCACAGCTAAAGGAGGCAATCCATGGGGAGCTTTGCTGAAAGCTGCGGATGGAAAACTTTATGGTATGACCCAATCTGGAGGTGCCAATGACCTGGGCGTAATATTCCAGTACGATCCATCCACTCCGCCTTATTATACAAAGATGTTTGATTTTAACAGTACCGGCGGGAAATTACCCGAAGGTGCTCTGGTACAAGGCAAGGATGGCGCATTTTATGGAATGACAAACCAGGGAGGCGCCAATGACCTGGGTGTAATATTCCGGTATGATCCATCCACTCCGCCCTATTATACAACATTGCTGGATTTTGATGATGCCAACGGTTCCAATCCGCAAGGCTCCTTGATAAGGGCATCGGATGACAATCTTTATGGCATGACAAACCGGGGAGGGGCAAATGATTTCGGCGTTTTATTTCAATATAAAACCTCGGGAAGTAATGCCTATACCAAAGAATTTGATTTTAACGGTGCTTTGAATGGAAGTTTTCCAAGTGGTTCTCTGATACAGGCGTCGGATGGAAAACTGTATGGTTTGACATCCGAAGGGGGAAAAAATAATATGGGCGTGCTGTTTCAGTTTGATCCGAATAATTCCGGTGCTTGTGTAACAAAAATTGATTTTGACGGCAAAAATGGAATGGATCCCTCGCGTATCAGCCTGCTGGAGATCGCTTCAACTAATTCCATAATTGATCCGGACTCACGGGAAAGAGAAGTTCACGTATATCCGAATCCCAGCGATGGAAAATTAATGGTGGTATTAAACCGGAAAGTGGTTAATGCTTCTTTAAAATTGGTTGCTGTTACCGGACAAAGTATGCTACTCATGGAAAATTTTTCGGGAGACAGGTTATCTTTGAATATTTCAGAACAAGCACAAGGGATTTATTTTATGGAAATCATAGAAAACAATGCTGTTTCCCGGGTCAAAATTGCTAAGAATTAAAATCTAAGTATCTTATTTAACTTTAAAAAGGTATCCGACCGGATACCTTTATTTTTTCATGTCATCCTAATTAGCAGAAATGTATTTCTTCCATATCAACCATCACACCATTGCTTTTTATCGCATGATTGATAAGAGCCAATTAAATATAGGAAGGATGTGTAATAGCAAAACGGCACCATCCCAAAATTCAAAATAAGAAAGGCGTTCCGAGACTTTGAAACGCCTTTCTTGTACTTAGTTATATTAAACCAGGACTTCTTTCTTTTTCTCTGCCGGCGCCGGTGTCTTTTTTGAGGCAGATCTGTCAAAATCAAGTACTACAGGAGTGGCTATACAGATAGAAGAATAGGTTCCGATAACAATACCGATCAGAAGTGCAAAAGAAAAGGAACGGATTACCTCACCGCCGAAAAGGAAAATAGCTATCAATACAAAGAAGGTGATGAGCGATGTGATCATGGTTCTGCTCAGAGTAGAATTAAGAGCATAGTTGATGATACGGTTCTTTTCTTCACCAGGTACAAGCGTACTCTTTCCTTTTTCATTCAAGTATTCACGTATCCTGTCAAATACCACAACGGTATCTGTCATGGAATATCCCATTACCGTAAGTATCGCAGCAATGAAATCCTGGTTTATCTCCAATGTAAATGGAAGTAAGCCGTCAAATATAGCATAGCAGGCAAGTACCACCGCCACATCGTGCAACAGGGCTACAGTTGCACCAAGTCCGTACTGCCATCCTTTAAACCGAACCAGGATGTACAGGAACATCAAGGCACACGAGAACAGAATTGTCATCATTCCGCTATTGCGTAAGTCGCGTGAAATAGTTCCACCCACCTTTTGGGATTGTACAATGGTGTATTTATTATTCAGTGTATTAAGTCCTTCGTTTAATTTTGCTTCTGCCGTCTGATCCGCTGTAGCGCTGGTATCATCAATCATGAAAGCAGTAGTAATACGCACCTGGTTGTTTTCTCCAAATGTTTTTACTTCCCTGCTTTCTCCGTTAAAAGGCTCCCTGAGAGCTTCTGTCACGTCTTCCGTAAGAACAGGATCTGCAAAACGAACATAATAGCTTCTACCCCCCTTGAAATCAACACCCATCCTGAATCCGTTATGTTTGAAAAAGAAAACGGCTCCTGTCAGGATAATTGCACTGGAGAAGATGTAGTAATATTTCCTGTTTTTAACGAAATCAATATTTATATTCTTGAAGGCATTATGTGTAAGAGGAATGGAAAAACTAACATTCACTTTTCTGGACAGCAGCATCTCAAATATCATACGTGAAATGAATATGGCACAGAAGAGAGAGCAGAGAATCCCAATAATCAAAGTAGTAGCAAAACCCTGAACAGGTCCTGAGCCGTATGTATACAGGATAATACCAAGCAGAATGGTTGTAATATTTGAATCAAGGATGGAAGACAGTGCATGCTTGTATCCGTCTGCAATTGCCAGCTGCAATCCCTTTCCTCCGCGTAATTCTTCACGTATGCGTTCAAAAATAAGTACGTTGGCATCTACCGAAATCCCGACTACAAGCACTATACCTGCAATACCCGGAAGCGTAAGTACTGCGCCCAGGGAAGCCAGGACTCCAAATATGAAAAAGGTATTTATCATCAGAACAATGTCAGCTACAATACCTGCTTTGCCGTAATAGAACAGCATGAATACAAAAACAAGGAGAAGCGCAATACCAAATGACTTGACACCGTTTAGAATGGATTCAGCGCCAAGCGTCGGACCTACTACAGTTTCTTCTACGATTCGTGCTGGTGCGGGCATTTTTCCGGCTTTAAGGATATTCACCATATCATCCACTTCGCTTATTGTAAAGTCTCCTGTAATTTGGGATTGTCCTCCGGTGATTTTTCCCTGAACGGTAGGGTAAGAGTATACATATCCATCCAGCACAATCGCTATGCTTTTGCCAATATTATCTCCTGTGAGTGTACCCCACGTTTGACCTGCTTCATCGGTCATGGTCATGGAAATATGCGGGCGACCTCCCTGACGCTGATCAAATTCCTTACGGGCATCGCTCATTATATCCCCATAAAGAGCAGCTTTCTTATCTCTGCGGGTAACTTTCAATGCAATCAGCTGTGTAACGGACTCTGCTCCTTTTACGGGCTTATAGGTCCATGCAAATTTGAGATTGTCAGGCAATACTCTTTTGATCTTTTCATTGTTGAGGTAAGTCATCACTTTAGCAGTATCCTTTATGAGTGATCTTCCTACAATAGGTCCTGGAACAGCATTCCCCTTTTGATCGAGGAATGGCTGCAACAGAAAGAAAAGAGGATGTTCCCGTTTGGCTTTCGCCATTGCTGAAGTGTCTTCCTGGGTGTTTTTTACAGCTGTATTTGTGACAGTGTCATTATTATCCAGTCCAAGTTTGGACAAGGCAGATCCTGTGTCTTTTTTAGCAGTATCGATTTTTACTGCAGTTGCAACAGAATCCGTTTTTGCATTTGCTTTTGTTGAATCTGTAACAGCAGTATCTTTTAAGCTGGAAAAACCGAGAATTTCAGCAAGGCGTTTGTCGGCTTCTACCAATTTTCCGATCACTTCGTTGTTCTCGTATGTTTCCCAAAACTCCAGATTAGCGGTTCCCTGCAGGAGATCTTCTACCCGTTTCTTATCGCTTACGCCCGGAAGCTCAATAAGTATCCTTCCCGATGCTTCCAGTTTCTGAATGTTTGGCTGTGTAACCCCGAATTTGTCGATACGTGCGCGGAGTGTTTTTTCAGAGGTGGCAATAGCTTCATCCACACGCTCCTTGATGAGCTTGATAACCGTTTCGTCAGGTGTGTTAAAGTCAATTTTGCCTTTCATCTCGATCGTGCGGAAATAGCTTGCAAGCGAAACACCGGGATCAAGGTTTTTTAACTCCTCGGCAAAAAGCTCAGCAAGGTGTTTTTTCTCTTTATGTTCGCGAACGCGTGCTTTGCCGATAGCAAGATTGAGTTTTGCATCGTCCGGTTTTGCCGACATATTTTTGATAATATCAGCAACTGAAATTTCCAGCGTAACGTTCATTCCGCCTTTCAGATCGAGGCCCAGGTTTATTTCGTGTTCTTTACAGTCTTCGTAGGTAAACATGTAACTGTACAGGGGAAAATCAACAGGAAGGTTTCTGACAGAATCTAAAAAGAGATTGGTTTCTTTCAGACGTACAGAGTCTAAAAACAATTTCTCCGCTTCGGGGCTTCCACTGGCATGTCTTTTAGCCAGCTCGAGTACTTCCGGTTTGTTTGCGATTTTTTCCGCATAGGCTTGTGCTTCGCCTTCCACTTTAAGTGTTATTACTTTGAAGGATAGATAAAACAGACAAGCAAGTCCGAGCAGAATTGCAAATATTCGAATGGCGCCTTTGTTTTGCATAGTTAAAAGTATCTGACCCGTCTAAATCCTTTCTTTCAGGAAAGGCTTAATATAGTCGGGATATGTGAGTTTATTGGTTTTTCAAAATTGGGTTGCAAATATAAAGAAAATGGGATAGGTTGTAAGAAAAAATGGGTGGACTTCCTCCCATTAAAACAGGCTAAAACCGTAGTTTAATGTTGAATTTTTTCAGGTACCCCCTTTTGTTCACCTCCCGTTCTATAACCAGGTAAGGAAGAGGCATTGTAATGCCATTTTAAAGTGGTAATCATCCTTTCCACATCTTTCTTCAGGAAGGAGATCACAGGAGACAAAGAATCATAATTGGGACGGGCAAAAAAGTATACGGACCCTCTCAGGAAATGGTGTACGCTGTCCGTAACATAAAACTGCAATGCAGAGGCTGCATTTCCCTCTATTTCAAACATCAGGCCATATACTTTGGCGCTGTCCCGCTTGATAAGTGTTTCTGGCATTCCGCTGGCTTTTATCTGATGCCGGGTTGCAAGGGTCCAGGATTCATTCAGGAACTTATGAAGATTATTATCCAAATGCTTATAGGTAAGATGTACTTCAGCTCTAAATTGTGGAAATACAATGTTTTTCCAGCAGGGCTCAGCATTGAAATCCTTATCAGGCATAACAATCGCATAATTGGAGGGATACTCAAACTCAAAAGGACAGGAGTCATTAAATGCAATGTATTTTTTTTCAGGAAAATCTATCCGGAAGTATCCATGGGGCTTTGGAGTTTGAATATCGTCACTGTCAGACCCACAGGAGGAAAGCAAATACAAAGTGCAAGGCAGTATGGCCAAAATAATACGCTCAGTAAAATTTTTAACATGTATTATTTGAAACAAGATCCTGGTTCTTTTCATACTTCTGTGGGAACGGTTACTTTCACCCGTTTAATTTTTCTGTTATCTGCCGATTCAACAGTGAAGATATAGTCTTTGAACTTTACCTCCTGGCCTTTTCTGGGAATATTTCCGGTATACTCAATAAGGAATCCTGCAAGCGTATCAACCTCTCTGCCGCTTGTGAGATCAAAAATATCATTTTCAATGTTGAGTTTTCTGGAAAGGTCGTTGAGTGAAATTTTTCCCTCAAATACATAATTAAATTTATCCAGTTTGGAGTAGATCAGGTCATCGTCGTCAAATTCGTCGTTTATTTCTCCAACAATTTCTTCTATTACATCTTCCAAAGTAACAATGCCTGATGTTCCGCCAAACTCATCCACCACCACGGCCATGTGTATTTTCCGGTGCTGAAACTCTTTCAGAAGATCGTCGTTTTTTTTGTTCTCAGGAACAAAGAAAGGTTCCCGGATGAGCGATTGCCATTTAAAGTCATCCGGATTATCAAGGTAAGGAATAAGGTCTTTCACGTACAGGATACCTGAAATTTTATCAATAGCCTCCCTGTAAATCGGCACACGGGAATACCCCGATGCAAGAATATTTTCCAGCAATTTTCTGAAAGGTGAATTGTACTCAAAAGCGGTAATATCCATTCTCGGTATCATGATCTGTTTTACATTTACCTGTCCGAACTTCACAATACCTTTAAGAATTTTCCTTTCTGCCTCGGGAGTATCGGCAGAGATAGTAAGCTCAAGGGCATGGGAAAGATCTTCAACGGAGATATGCTGGGTTTTCTTTTTTACTTTTTTGTCTATAAAGGAAGTGGAAGAAATAAGGATCAAACTCAACGGGTAAAGAAGCTTTTCTAAAAAGGATACAGGGAATGCCATGAAACGTGCCACGCTTAATGAATGCTGATTGGCAAAGACTTTTGGAATTACTTCTGCAAAAAGCAGGATCAAAAAGGTTACTGCTACTACTTGAATCAAAAATGCAATAACCGGATTGGAAATAAAACCCAGTTCTTTCTTCGCAACTACCTCTGAAATGAGGACAATGCCGATGTTCACAACATTGCTAGAGATCAATATAGTTGCCAGCAGTTGTTTCGGCTTTTCAAATATCTGTAGGGCTATCTTATCACGGGAAGAAGCGGATTTCCGAAGTTCATCTCTGTTTTTGGGCGATAGTGAAAAAAAGGCTACTTCCGATGCGGATATGAGCGCAGATATGCAAAGCAGGATTGCAGAACAAAATAATGCAAATAATAAACTCATTTAACCTGCAAATGTAAGTACAAAAAGAAAGCACCCCGTAGTTACAGGGTGCTTTGATTATTATACCTATACCTAGCTGGGCGCAGGGAAACTAAAACGGAAGATCTGAGCCACCCTCAGAAGCGGGTGCATCTGCAGTGATTGCTTCTTCAGCAATCCGGTCTTTTTTTCTGGTTACTATAGTAAATGTGTCTGCGACAACTTCGACACTTGAACGCTTATTACCTTCTTTATCCTGCCATTGGCGGGTTCTTATTTTTCCTTCCAAATAAACACGGTCTCCTTTCTTAAGTTCAGATTTTTCGACGCTTTCTGCCAAATTGCGCCACATTACGATATTATGCCATTCGGTTTGTTCTCTTTTTTCACCGGAGCTTTTATCTCTGAAATTTTCAGAGGTGGCAATTGAAAAACTGGCAACGGTAACCCCACCCTCCAGATGCCGAATATCGGGGTCTTTGCCCAAATGCCCCAGCAAAATTACTTTATTTACTCCTCCCATGGTATGATAATTTAAATTTTACTTACTTTTTTAGCTAACAAAGGTAGCAATTAATAGATGATTTCAAAATTTTTGAGGGACTAAATGGGGGGTACTGCCAATTATTTTTTAAAATGGAGTTCTTCTAAATATTTTTCAATCAAGCGGGGGAAAGCGTACTTATTTAATTTATTTTCAGATACATATATGGTTCCAAGGGTCTCTAGACCTAAATCCGATAGCATTTCATCTGTCTTATATCCGAGTTCCCAGAACCTGGCAAAAATAATCTGATGGCTGAGAATGTGTTTGAAAGGTTTTGATACGGAGACTATGTTTTCCCGATCCAGCGGGGCGGATTTCATTTCTTTTTTTGATTCAACCATCGGAAAATCATACAAGTTTCTCCAAATATCGTTTTCAGTTCTTTTCTTTATGAGGATCTTCCCGTTTTTCCGGATTATAAAGTAGTTGAAGTGCCTTGTCCTGATTTTTGTTTTTTGCAATTTCACCGGAAGAGATGAAATGCTATTCATTGCCAGGGCTTTGCAATTCTTTTTCAACGGACATTTCCTGCAATCCGGATTATGAGGAAGGCATTGCATTGCTCCGAATTCCATAATTGCCTGATTAAATGTGCCAGGATCACTTTTATCGAGAAGAAACTCCGCTTTTTGAAAAAAAATATTTTTTCCTTCGGTGGAATCGATCGCCGTTTCTATTCCAAAATACCTGGACAGGACGCGGAATACATTTCCGTCCACTACTGCATGCGGTTTATTAAAGGCAAATGAAGCGATTGCACTGGCAGTGTAATCTCCGATTCCTTTTAACCTTTTTATCTCATTGTATTCTTTTGGAAAAACCCCTTTCAGATTTTTGGAAATGAACTTTGCGGAATGATGAAGATTCCTTGCTCTTGAGTAATATCCCAGGCCTTGCCAGGTTTTCATCACGGTATCTTCTTTTGCTTTTGCAAGATGATGGACGGTTGGAAATTTTAAGACAAATGTTTTGTAATACGGCAGACCCTGTTGCACCCTGGTTTGCTGCATAATAATCTCAGAAAGCCATATTTTATACGGATCTTTTGTATGACGCCAGGGCAGGTCCCGTTTATTTTTATTATACCAATGTATGATAATGTGCGAAAAGGCCATAAAAAAGGCAAAATCAACGATATTCTAAGTGTCAAAAATAGAATACTTTATAGGATAATTTGTATATTTGTCACAACGAAAAAATATTTTTATGACCAAAGCAGATATAGTTGCCAAAATTTCCGAAAAGACCGGTGTTGAAAAAAAGGAAACAATGGCTATTGTCGAAGCATTCATGAGTGTTGTAAAAAATTCCATGTGCGAAGGAAAAAATGTTTACCTCCGAGGATTTGGCACGTTGTACATAAAGAAGCGTGCAAAAAAACCAGGCCGGATAATTTCACGCAATACTACCATTATGATTCCTGCTCATAATATTCCGGCATTCAAACCGGCTAAATCTTTCGGGAACAAATTAAAAAAGAGTGTCCCGGTTGTAGAATAAGCCCGTTTCTCCCAGTCAATGACTTTCATACAAAAATTTATTATTCTGCTTACAGTTGCATTGGCCTTGCTATTGTACTTTGCTCCTAAAGCAGCTTCTGAAAGGAAGCTGGAGGAGAAGGCGGATACTGATTTTACTACCCAGTTTGAAGAAGCAAAGAAAAATCTTACTCCGGAACAGCAGACTATTTTCGACAGACTGGATCTGTCCTTGAAAAAGGCTCAGTCAACTGATAACGAGGAAGCTTGGATGGCTTCTGCAACTGATTTTTTAAAAGGGGCGAGATTTGTTCCAAATGAAAAAAAGGCGATTTTATACCAGGGAGCAATTAAGGGATTTGAGAAGGCACTCTTTTTTGATGCAAATAACCTATCGGCAAAAACCAATCTGGGAGTAAGTATTGTGGAAAGTTCTTCGCTGCTGGGAACTCAGCCAATGAAGGGGATTACCTTACTAAGGGAGGTTGTACAGAAGGATTCCAATAACATTGAAGCAAATCTTCAATTAGGATTATTTTCTGTAACTTCGCGTCAGTTTGATAAAGCCATTGAACGTTTCCAGCGAATCCTCAGGATTGACTCCACGCACATCGATATGTATGTTTACCTTGGAGATACGTACCTGACAATGGGTGAAAAGAATATGGCTGTTAAGAGCTATGAAAATTATAAAGTACGGGTTAAAGACACATTAATCGTAAGAAATATTGACGAATACATTAAAAAACTAAAACAACAACAATGACATGAGATATGGATCTGAGGTGTAAGACGAAAACTCACACATCGCAGGTTCACTACTCACATCTCAAAATTAAAGAACTATGCCAAGCGGAAAAAAAAGAAAGCGCAAAAAAATGAACACTCACAAACGCAAAAAGCGCCTGCGTAAGAATCGTCATAAAAAGAAAGGCCGATAGTACACCTTAAGGTGTGCCGGAATTCCTACAGTTTATCTCACCCAGAATCTGTTGTGCGGACAGATTTTTCTTCCAACGAAGAGGATGTGAGCGTCTCCCCCTTTATCCATGATGAAACCGGTAGGGACGGACTAAAGAATTTCTACTTTTCTGTTCCTTTTTCATTTTCAGGCAATTGGATGGGAGCATCATTTTTAAACTAAAAATATTTTACATTGAATAGCGAACTATACATTAATACAACTTCTTCGGAGGTTGTCATTGCTCTGCTACACGATAAGCGTCTTAAAGAACTTAACCGCGAACGATCAGATGCAGGATTTTCCGTGGGCGATATTATTCTCGGGAGAGTGAAAAAAATTATGCCCGGGCTAAATGCAGCATTTGTAGACGTGGGGTACGAAAAAGATGCATTTCTGCATTACCTTGATCTTGGACCTCAGTTTATGTCACTTAACAAGTTTACGAGCCAGGCAATCCAGGGACAAAGCAAAACCCCTTTACTCGGTGATTTTCAATGCGAAAAAGACATTGTCAAAACCGGAAAGATCAATAAAGCACTTACGCATAATCAGAATCTGTTGGTTCAAGTTATGAAAGAACCAATATCCAACAAAGGTCCCCGTATTACTTCCGATGTTTCCATACCCGGCAGGTTCCTGGTATTGATCCCTTTTTCCGATAAAATATCCATTTCACAAAAAGTCAGAAGGCTTGAAGAAAGGGATCGTCTTCGGAAATTAGTACAAAGCATCAAGCCGAAGAATTTTGGTGTGATTATCCGAACAGTAGCAGAAAATAAGTCTGTTGCCGAACTGGATACAGATCTTAAAGACCTGGTGGACAAGTGGGAGAAATTATGGGGTGCCTTAAAGGGCGCGGTTCCTCCTAAAATCATGCTGGGGGAAATGGACAGATCCATTACCATATTGCGTGATATGCTTAACCCTTCGTTCTCCAATATTTATGTAAACGATCAAAAGCTGTATGAAAAAATCAGGACTTACCTGCGAACCATTGCTCCGGATAAAGAAGGTATAGTGAAGTACTACAAAGGAAAGGAACCCCTTTTCGAGCATTTTGGAATTGATAAACAGATAAAATCTTCTTTTGGAAGGATTGTGAATTTGAGAAGCGGAGGATATTTGATTATTGAGCATACAGAGGCTATGCATGTAATTGATGTGAACAGCGGACATCGCGCTCCGTCTGATAAAGATCAGGACGCAAATGCGCTTGCTGTGAACCTGGAGGCAGCCGAAGAAATAGCAAGGCAGCTTCGACTAAGGGATATTGGAGGAATAATTGTAGCCGATTTCATCGACATGCGCAATCCCAATAACCGTAAAACATTGTTCGAAAAAATGCGGGAGTTCATGAAAACGGACCCTGCTACACATACGATTCTGCCCCCCAGTAAATTCGGATTGGTACAGATTACGCGTGAACGTGTGCGCCCGCAAGTGAAGGAGAAAACAACCGAAAAATGTCCTTCCTGTGGCGGCAGCGGGGAAGTACAGTCAACCATTTTACTGGCTGACCAAATCGAAAAGGACCTGAACTATCTGGTAAAAGAGCAGAACCAGAAGAATGTTACACTCGCTGTACATCCATTTTTAGAGGCTTATTTTACCAAAGGCATTCCAAGCCGCAGGCAAAAATGGTTCTTGAAATACGGAAAAACAATCCGTGTGAAGCCGGTATCGTCACATCATATTCTGGAATATCATTTTTACAACAAGGACGAAGAGGAGATAAAGATCTAGAAAGCTGGAGCCTGCCTGAACCCTCCCCTGAGGAGGGAGTTGCAATATCACAAGTTCTTTCCTTTGATTAGGGATTTAGGATGAGCCGCGTTTGGTTGCTCCGAAAATGACAATCACTCTCCACGGAAGAGCAAAAGGCGCGAGATAGATAGTAGAAACTCCAAATAGTAATCGTAAAAGAATTGCTGTACCAATAGTGGCTGCAAAACCCATAAAACCGATTTTGAGTGTACGATTGGGAAGGAGCATGTTCTCAATATCTTCTTTACTTTAACTGTTAACTCCTTCCGATAAGCAGGGTTTCCGGAACGGTTTTTAATTTTATATTATTTGATCATAGATTTATTCCAATAAATAATGTATGCTGCATGTACTTATCGTTCTTGTCTTTCATTTTCATATTATTTATATCATTTACCGAAGCATATACTTTATCTTTTGTAAAGTATCCTATTCCTAAATTGTAACCAATATTAAGCTGTTCGTTTATATTATACTTAAAACCACTGCCTCCATTTACAGAAAAATGATTACCCGTATTAACACATTGTCTTTTCATTCTGTCCGTGAGGTAATTGATTCCCATGCCAACGTATACGTAGGGGGCAATTTTGGAATCTTCTTGGAAGATAGTACCATTCGCAAATTTGTATTTGAGAGCAATGTTTCCTGAAAACATTCTGGAACGTAGTTCTCCCATTCCTGATTTGTCTCTACAACCCGGACACCTTTGGCTTATCGGGATCACCTTATTTGCTTCAGATGCAGGCTGGCAATATCCATAGTCTCCAATAGAGGCAGAAACATTGAAATCAAAGGTTCTATCTAAATAATATCCAAAGGTAAGTACCTCTGCACCAAAACAGCTTGTATTAAATTTAAAAAAACTACTTCCTAGGTTTCCATTGTATTGTTGAATGCAACCCCCGGAGGTAATTCCTATTTTATGATTTGCAGTTTGTGCGGTTGCTACTATTGAAACTAAAAACAACAGAAGGGCAGATAAAGGAGTCTTCATGAGGATGAATAAACATTAAAAATTTGTGTTAAGTGACAAGAGTATGCAAACTTAAACTTTTTTAAAACAAAAAACCCTGACGCCTTTCGGGTCAGGGTTTTCGCGATTTTGCGTTATTAACCTGTGCTTAGTAATCCATTCCACCGCCCATGCCTCCTGGCATTGGTGGCATAGCAGGTTTTTCTTCCTTAATGTCGGCCAATACGCACTCTGTAGTAAGGATCATTCCTCCTACTGAAGCCGCATTTTCCAGCGCAACACGAACAACTTTCGTAGGGTCTATTACTCCGGCAGCAATGAGGTTTTCATACACATCTGTTCGTGCATTGTACCCATAATCGCTTTTGCCTTCGCGCACTTTCTGAACAACCACAGATCCCTCAATTCCGCAGTTTGCAGAAATCTGACGCAGCGGCTCTTCCAAAGCGCGTCTGACAATCGCGATTCCTGTTGCTTCATCTTCGTTGGAACCCTTCATTTTTTCTATTGATTCAATAGCACGGAGATAAGAAACTCCTCCTCCTGCGACGATACCTTCTTCAACGGCGGCGCGGGTAGCATGGAGAGCATCGTCCACACGGTCTTTCTTTTCTTTCATTTCCACTTCTGTAGCAGCACCTACATAAAGAACTGCAACACCTCCTGCTAATTTAGCAAGACGCTCCTGTAATTTTTCTTTGTCATAATCAGAGGTAGTGGATTCAATTTGCGATTTGATCTGGTTAACGCGTGCTGTGATGTCAGCTTTTTTACCGGCACCTCCTACGAGTGTAGTATTGTCCTTGTCAACGGTGATCTTCTCCGCTGTTCCTAAGTAAGACAGATCAGCATTTTCAAGTTTGAAGCCTCTTTCTTCGGAGATCAATGTTCCGCCTGTTAATGTGGCAAGATCCTGCATCATTTCTTTTCTACGGTCACCAAATCCAGGAGCTTTTACCGCACAGATCTTCAAGGATCCTCGTATTTTATTTACAACCAGTGTAGCAAGCGCTTCTCCATCTAAATCTTCGCAGATGATAAGAAGAGGCTTACCTGTTTGCACTGCTTTTTCAAGGATAGGAAGCAGCTCTTTCATGGTAGACAATTTCTTGTCGTATAAAAGAATGTATGGGTTATCCAATACAGCTGTCATTTTATCCGCATTGGTAACAAAATAAGGGGAAACATATCCGCGGTCAAACTGCATACCTTCTACAACTTCTACGGTTGTTTCAGTACCTTTTGCTTCTTCCACAGTGATAACACCTTCTTTTTTCACTTTTGCCATTGCCTGCGCAATCAGCTTTCCAATTGCTGAATCATTATTTGCAGAGATAGTAGCAACCTGTTCTATTTTTTTGTTGTCATCGCCAACCGCTTTGGATTGTTTTTTCAATTCGGCAACAACCGATTCCACCGCTTTGTCGATACCGCGTTTAAGATCCATTGGGTTTGCACCGGCAGCCACGTTCTTCAGACCGGCTGTTACAATTGCTTGCGCAAGAACCGTTGCGGTTGTAGTTCCATCTCCCGCCATATCAGCAGTTTTAGAAGCAACTTCTTTTAGAAGTTGTGCTCCCATATTTTCTACTGCATCCTGGAGTTCAATTTCTTTTGCAACAGTTACACCGTCTTTAGTGATCTGCGGTGAGCCGAATTTTTTGTCAATAATAACGTTACGTCCTTTAGGACCCAGCGTTACCTTCACTGCATTTGCCAGAGCATCAACACCGCGTTTCATTGCATCACGTGCATCGGTGTCGAAAGTTATTTTTTTTGCCATTTTTATTTTAGAGTTTAATTGTTTTTTACTTTTTTGTCTTTGTCATACCCGAGCGCATATGAGGCTCAGGATGGCAGAAAATTACCCAATCACACCAAACACGTCATCCTGACGCATGATGAGATATTCTTTACCATCAACGGTAATTTCTGTTCCGGCATACTTCCCGTAGAATACAGTATCACCTAGTTTAACAGTCATGGGCTCATCTTTTTTCTTGCCCGGGCCTACTGCTACGATGGTTCCTTTTTGTGGTTTTTCCTTTGCTGTATCAGGAATAATGATTCCACCTGCGGTTTTTTCTTCAGCGGGAGCTGCTTCTACAAGCACTCTGTCGCCCTGTGGTTGAAATTTTACTTTTGCCATTGTTTTTGTGTTTATTTTTAGTTGAACTGGAATTTTACTTTTTCGCTTACGCCTGGTCAGTTTTTGTGCCAAATGCGATATATATTTTTAATCGGACAATTTTTCTGTGACTAATGTTTTATTAGCAATTTGTGTCAGGCCAATAATGACAGGATGACACCCCGTTAATTGTCTGTCCATCGAGGGCAGGTAATTGAGCGGGATATCGGCCGGCCTTTACTTTATTGTATCAGCCGCGGTAGCAGCCGGAGCAGGTGCTGGTTGTTGTTCTGCCGGCATGACCGGTGCAGAGTTCCCAGGCATTGGCATTTCGGATTTTCCAACAATGGATTCTTTTGCTTCAGGCGCTGAACCCGTGCCAACAATTGCGGAAAAGGCGATGCAGAGCACTACAAGTCCTCCTACAAAACCCCATGTGATCTGCTCAATAAGCTCTACTTGTTGTTTTGCACCGATGAACTGATTGGTAGACATAAAATTTGATGCAATTCCCCCTCCTTTGGGGTTTTGAATAAGTACCACTAAAACTAGTAATACACATACGATAATAATGAGAATTGAAAGAAAAGTTGCCATATCTGTATTGGTTTAAAAGCCGTTTTTTAACCTTCCCGTTAGGGAAGATTTTGTTATTCCTTTCCTTCCTTTCCGGAAAGCCGGGATGGGCTCTGTTGTTTAATTAATTCTTTTATTTTTTCTAAAAGGGGGGCGAATATATGAATTTTTTCCGGATGTTTTACAAGCAAAATCTCATAAATACGTTTGGCTTTTGACAAGTTTCCTTGCTTCAAGTATATTTTAGCCAGGGTTTCCGAAACGAAGTTTTCATCATCTCGCAGGCTCTTTTTGGCCATTGCATCTGCGGAATAAAAGGCAGCCTTTGGTTTTTGGACAGACTTGGAGGTTTCTTCCAGTAAAAAATTGTCAATTATCTCCGTTTTATTCTTTTTTGGAATTTTCAGTTCCCCATCGGCATTTTGTACCTGCTTAATTAAAGGCTTTTCACCTACAATTTTCAACCAGTCCCCAAAAGAATAAGATTCAGAGAGGGGGGATGGATCCTTGCTAAAGGGTGGGGATACTTCGGTTATACCCTCCATTGTGTGACCCGGATCTGTTTCCCCAATCAGATCAACTGTCATAGAAGTGCGGTATGCTTCACGAAGCATTTGTTTTTCCAGCACTTGCATTTCATCGGAATCATCTTGTTTTATTTCTTCATAGGCAGCCGGGGCTTCTGTGGATATGACTGTTAGTTCCTCTAAGATCGCAATGGGTTCCAGTTTTGGAAGAATTTCACTTTCGGATATTACCGTTTTACTAAGAACAGGTAAAACCTCCATTGCAGCATCTTTCAATTCTTCCTTTTTAGTTTCTTCGGGTGATCGGCGGATCGCTTTTTTCTTTATAAGGTTGTAAAGCACTTTATTGTTAGGAGCATAGGCGGAAGTGATATGTATATTTTTTTCATAATCAATGTTGTTCTCGTTATGAAGATTCTTCAGATACAACATTCGCCCTATCTGGAAATACGGATATTGCTGCACCAGTTTTTCGAGGGCATCAATGCTATGTCCGTTTAATTTTTCCGGGTGAGAAAGATATTCTATGAAATCTAATTTGGTCATTAAATGATCGGGAATGAAACCTTACGAAAAATACAAAATTCTTAAACTCATTTAGGAAAAAGCTTTTTATGCTTGCTTAACGGGTTCCTACCAATTGATCATTGCTTTATTAAAGATATCCTGTACCAGTTGCGCATTTATTTGACGGATAAGCTCATCTTCTACGCTCGGCAATGATTTTGAGCTGGGGAAATCAGCATAACGGGAAAAAGTAGTTTCAAATTTTTGTTTTTCGTCTTTTACATTGGTAAAACGTACGTTTACCGTAATAGTAAGACGGTTTAGGGCAGCCTGGTCATTGCTTTGGAGGGCAACCGGAGCTGTCATGTAATTGGTTATTTCTCCTTCAAAATTAAGGTCGCCATCCCTGGCAATTATACCGAGACTGGTTTGTGACGTAAAAATGTCTTTCAACGCCTCCGTAAGGGATTGGCTGAGCGTAGCCTTAGCCAGCGAGGCGTTGTTTTTGAAGTATTGAATAGAAACAGTTTTTACATCGGGAGAAACGGATGCTCCCGAGAAGGAGTAATTTATTTTGCATCCGAATAAAATGAGCAACAATGAGCTACTTAGAAAGCAATACTTGAAAATACTTTTTTGCATAATAATGTCAATGTTCGCGAAGTTACAAAGAAGAATTGAGGGAGCATCTCTTGCATCCGGGTATCGAGTTTACCTATTAGAGATAAATAGCAGTGTATACGAATGCTATAAAGTATCATTATAAAGTTTCCCGGTCTCCATCTTTATGATTAAACTTGCAATGTGATTGGATCTTTAGTTATAAAAGTATGTGCTCTTATTACTCCAGGAAGGATGACAAAAAATGTTGTTTTACAATTACTCTTTAGCCTCATGGTGCAAATACAATTGCATTCCCAGACTGCTGTTCGGCCTATTAACGGACCTCGTTCGGAGAAGCATGTGACCGATGAATTGGGAAGAAGACAAGGTGTATGGAAATACTATTACGCGAACGGAGACCTGCGGGAAGAAATCAATTATGTTAATAATCTGCAGGAAGGCTTGAATACAAAATATTATCAAGGGAAAAAAACACACATTGAAGGCAATTATTTAAACGGAAGAAAGGATGGAGATTACAAAAGATATTTTTTGTCAGGGCAGGTTGCAATAGAAGGGAAGTATATTTATGGGCAAAGGGATGGAATATGGACCGAATATTATGAAGACGGGCAAATAAAGTCGCAACGGGAATATAAAAAAGGGGTAAAAGAGGGAAATTGGAAGTTTTACAATAGAAAAGGAGAGGTGCTTAGCGAGGCTACTTACAAAAATGGGGTAAATACAAGTGCTCCGCCTCCGCCCCCAAAAGAAAAACCAGGTGCAAATAAAAAAGTGCTTCCCAAGACCAAGGATTATAAAATCAAAGGATCGGTCCAGGATACGGCAAAGATCAACTAGGGGCGATTATAACCCGAGCACAATTTCCACAGGATCTTTTCCGCTGAATAGCATACGGGAAGGGTTCTCGCACATTTCCTTCACTTTTACTAAAAAACCTACGGATTCACGTCCGTCAATGATCCGATGATCGTATGAGAGGGCAACGTACATCATGGGACGGATCTCTACCTTTCCATTTATTGCAACAGGTCTTTCAACCACATTATGCATGCCCAGGATTGCCACTTGAGGAGGGTTGATAATGGGTGTACTCATGAGTGAGCCAAATACTCCTCCGTTGGTGATGGTGAAGGTACCGCCTGTCATTTCTTCGATACTGAGTTTATTGTCCCTGGCTTTTAGTGCAAGCTCTTTAATTCTAAGCTCGATGTTACTGAGTGAGAGGACTTCTGCATTTCGCACAACCGGAACTACCAAACCCTTTGGCGCGCTTACCGCAATTCCTATATCACAGAATTTGTGATGTACAATTTCCTCTCCGTCTATCATGGCATTTACAGAAGGGAATAACTGCAATGCTTCACATACTGCTTTGGTAAAAAAGCTCATGAAGCCAAGCTTGGTGCCATACTGTTTCTCTATCTGAGAGTTGTATTTTGTGCGCAGCTCCATTATTTTACTCATATCCACTTCGTTGAACGTGGTAAGCATTGCGGTTTGATTTTTAACCGCTACCAAACGCTGAGAAAGTTTTTTTCGCAGTGGAGTCATCTTCCGGCGTTCTTCGTCTCTGGATCCGGTCCATCCCTTTTCTCCGCCAAAACTTTTTGTCATGGCTTTAAGCACATCGTGTTTGGTGATCTTACCATTACTCCCGCTTCCTGAGATTTTTTGAGTAATCTTATTTTCTTCTATGATTTTCTTTGCAAGAGGAGTTGCCGGAGCAATGGATGGGGCTGATTCAGTGGAGGATACCTTAACTGCAGGAATAGCTTGTGGCTGTGGCTTTACTTCTGATTTCCGGCTTTTGGTCTCTGAACCAGCAGGTGCTTTCGCATTTGTATCAATTTTTCCTACTGCAGTTCCTACCTTCACTGTATCGCCCTCTTTTGCAATCGCGGTTAAAGATCCGCCCTGCTCAGCACTTACTGTGAGCGTTGCTTTATCCGAATCAATCTCCAGGATTTCTTCATCTTTGAAAACATACTCACCATTTTTTTTCAACCAACGGGAAATAGTTACTTCAGTGATGGACTCACCGGGACTTGGGACTTTTATATCTACTAGTGGCATTGTTTTTTTAATTAAGATAGGAATATGAGAGCATTTGTTTTTTTGATACGATCGAGGCCTTATACGAAGAACTATTTTCGTTTTGCATGTTAAATTACTTAAACACTTTTTCTAAAATATCCTTCTGTTGTTGTTCATGTACTTTCTTACTTCCTGTTGCCGGACTCGCACTTTCCGGACGTGAAATGCATTTTAACTCCCCGCCTTTCAGGTAAGGGGAAACCGTACGGAGCAGATAACCCCATGCCCCCATGTTATGCGGTTCTTCCTGTACCCATAAAAATTCTTTCGCTGAATTATATTTTAGCAATATATCAGCAAATTGTTTTTTGGGAAAAGGATAGATCTGTTCCAGGCGGATCAACGCTGTATCTGAATTATTGATTTCTTCCTTCTTTGACAAAAGGTCATAGTAAATCTTTCCAAAGCTGAAAACCAGTTTTTTTACCGCCTTAAAGTCTGCGGTTACGTCGTCTATTATTTCCTTAAACCCGCCCTTTGAAAAATCTGCAAGCGGGGAAATGCATTTAGGATGGCGCAATAAACTCTTTGGGGTGAAAGCGATCAGCGGTTTTCGGATAGGTTGTTTCAATTGCCTGCGCAATGCGTGGAAAAAATTTGCCGGGGTTGTTGCATTGATAACGTACATATTGTTTTCTGCACAAAGGGTTAGAAAACGTTCGATCCGGGCGCTGGAATGTTCAGCTCCCTGGCCCTCGTAACCATGCGGAAGGAACAAGCATATGCCATTCATTCTGCGCCATTTATCTTCCGCTGCACTGATGTACTGATCTATTACTACCTGAGCACAATTTGCAAAATCTCCGAATTGGGCTTCCCATACGGTAAGCGTGTCCGGCGAGGCCATGGCATAACCGTATTCAAAACCCAATACGGCATATTCGGACAGGTGAGAATTGTAAATATTAAATTTTGAATTTTTTTCTGTGGAGGCAAGCGGAATATACTCTTCTTCGCTGTCTTCCAGTTTTATTACAGCATGCCGGTGGGAAAAAGTTCCCCGTTCCACATCCTGCCCGCTGAACCGGACGGAATGTCCTTCATTCAGCAAAGTACCATAGGCAAGGAGCTCTCCCATTCCCCAGTCAAGTTTATCGCCATCCAGCATGGCCCTTCTGTCGTTGAAAAGCCTCTCTATTTTATTGAAGAATTTTTTTCCTGAAGGAACGTCTGTGATCTTTTTTCCCAGTTCAAGCAGAATTTTTTTATCTACAGCTGTGTCCGGGGATTTTTCAAAATCAGCGTCCGAGGCCATTTTTACCCCCTTCCACTGGCCTTCCAGGAATGAAGTGACTTTTGTTTTCTTGATCTGCTTTGATTCGTTCAGTCGTTCATTGAGCAGTACTCGGAAATCATTTTCAATTTGTTTGGCTTGTGCCTCGTCAATGACATTTTCTGCTACCAGTTTTTTAATGTAGATCTCGCGGGGATTCGGATGCGATGCAATGCTTTTGTATAAAAGAGGTTGAGTGAACCGCGGTTCATCACCTTCGTTATGTCCGTATTTTCTGTATCCAAGCAAATCAATAAAAACATCGCGATGAAATCTCTGACGGAATTCCATGGCAAGCTGTATAACATAAATAACCGCTTCCGTATCATCTGCATTCACATGAAACACAGGTGAAAGGGTTACTTTTGCAACGTCCGTACAATAGGTTGATGAGCGTGCGTCCATGTAGTTTGTGGTAAATCCGATCTGATTGTTTGTCACAAGATGAATTGTTCCGCCCGTCTTATATGCATCTAACCGCACCATCTGGATAATTTCATACAGGATACCCTGACCGGCAATTGCCGCATCTCCATGAATAATAATAGGACACAGCTTTGTATTATCATCCGAATAATTTTTGTCAATTTTTGCGCGGCAAATTCCTTCAGTTACCGCTCCGACGGTTTCCAGGTGCGATGGGTTGGGAGTTAAGCTCAAATGAACTTTATGACCGTTTCTGGTAACCACGTTGGAAGAATATCCCTGATGGTACTTGACATCTCCGTCAAAAAGGGCTTCTTCAAATTCCTTTCCTTCGAACTCAGTGAAAATATCTTCGTAGGTCTTTTTCATGATGTTGGCCAGCACATTCAGTCTTCCCCGATGAGCCATTCCGATTACAAATTCTTCTATTCCCAGGGACGCTCCTTTCTGAATTACAGAGTCCATGGCAGGGATTAACGCTTCACACCCTTCGAGCGAAAACCGTTTTTCGCCGACAAATTTTGTATGCAGGAAGTGCTCAAAGACCACTGCTTTATTGATATCGCTGAGAATATTTATTTTTTCTTCTTTGGAAAATTCCGGAGTGTTCCGTTTGGGTTCCATCTTTTCCTGCAGCCATTTGGTGATTTCTGCATTCCGGATATACCGGTATTCAACGCCGATACTTTGGCAATAGGTCTGTTTGAGAACAGCAATGATCTCGCGAAGTGTGGCAGGAGGCATCCCAATTTCCGACCCGGCGTGGAACACGGTATCCATGTCTTTTTCCGAAAGGCCGATAAGCCCGATCTCATCCAGGGAAGGAGAATATTTTCTGCGTTCCCGGACAGGATTGGTACGGGTAAAAAGATGCCCTACTGCGCGGTAAAGGTTAATGAGATTAAGGACGCAAAATTCTTTGCGGACATTCTCAGGTACGCTTGCATCCGCTGTTTCAGCAAAATTTGTGCGGGCAAACTCAAAACCTTCAAAAAATTTTTTCCAACCTTCATCCAGGTCATCGCCGTTGTTTATATACTTCTGATATAACTGGTCCACAGCCGAAATTTCCGAGCTGCTGATATACGTTTGTTTCTCCATAGAATAGTCTCAAATATACGAAATCGAAAGAAATCATTGTGGATGCAAAAATACTGAAATCAGATTTCTTTGCCTGCCGAATAAAAATTTCGGGTAACAACTTTCAGTAACTCCCGTTTCAACACCAGCCCGGTTACAACTTCGGTAAATGATTTATCAATAGCCTGTGCAACCTCTTTCCGGATCTGTTCTTCGTTTATATCTATGCGGTACATCAGGCTGTAAAAATTCTGAAAATTTTCTTTTTGTAATTTTTCTATCAGAGGAAGTATTTGAGAAAATAATTCTGCATAGGCCTTTTCAGGTTCCCCGGAAAATTTAATTTCTGTTCCCGCCATACCGAAATCCTTTATCACCTGCGCGGCTGTATCGCTGAGTATGTCAAAGCCCTTAAAATAGGGTCCAAGATCGGTCATGGTCAGAGTTTCGGTTTAGCCCGCAGAATCAATTAATAGTTTTCGGGATTCAGAAGCAACCTTCTGACAGGCCTGTTATTGACGATGTGCTCTTCAATGATCTCATCGATATCTCCGAGTTCTACGCCAACGTAAAAAATACCTTCCGGGTAAATAACAACCGTTTGTCCATAATCACATATGTCCAGGCAGCCTGATTTCTGGGCACGGAGCCTGATGGGAATGTTTTTTTCTTTAAGTTTTTTCTTAAATGCATCCACAATTTCCAGTCCATGGGCTTCTCCGCAGCTTCTGCGGGCTGCATCTTTTGCCCGCTGGTTGGTGCAGATAAAAATATGTTTATCGTATTTAAGCATAAAAAATCAGTGTGTATTATTTAACGTATCAGATATATTTTCCCATATCCCTGCGTAAAGAAAGAGTCAGCACTGCTTTCGCGGTGTTCGAGTGATTCTCCGTCCAATCGGGTAATTACCCTGTACAGGTACAGGCCGTTTGCCAGCAGATCTCCAAAATCATCTTTACCATCCCAGGCATATTCGGTAATATTCCGGCCAATATGCAATGGACCAAGCTCGTATTTATCCAGGTCTTTCACAATTTTCCCTGTAACGGTAAGTATCTGTATTTTAAAATAGTCAGGAATTTGTGATCCGGTTAACGTAAAAACGAACCGTGTGGAAGTAGAGAATGGATTGGGGTAATTCAAAACACTGGTGATTGTAGGTTTGTTAACAACTTCAAAAGTTATGTTATACTCTGTTTTTCCGGAAGCGTTCCCGCTGCGGTCTTTCGCCTGAACCTTTAAACCGTATTTTCCATCTGCAAGTACGGGAGCATAGTTAATCCGGCAACTGTTGTTGGGTATAGAAGCCGGATCAAAAGTCATCTGGTTTCCAAAATAAACTCTTTCATAGGAAACTTTTGAAGGGTATTTCAGGAAAACTTCGAAATCAGAAGTATCATTCAAAGCAAGAAATATATTCTCATCCTTAAGCCGTATGGTGATCACCGGTTTCGCAGAAACCAGGTCTCCATTCATGATGTGTATACCATCAAATGTAACATCGAGCAATGGATTGATATTGTCCATAGTTACATTGAAAGGAAGAGTACCAATGTTATTGAAATGGTATTGCTCTAATTGATGCGCATTGTTAAAAGGGTTTGCTTCTACCCACAGGCTGCTCATTCCTCCGGGGAGATTTTCGGTAGAGAATTCAACAGCCGGGGTCAATATACTGTCTATCCTAAGAGAATCAAGTTTTATGGATTTGAGCGGAACCAGGTTTCTGTTTGCATCGTACGCCCAAAAATTGACCCATAGGCTATCCATGTCATAGCCTCCTATATTTTCTATGGCTATGCTCATTTTAATGCTGTCTCCCTGCTGAACAATTGGTTTATAGAATGAAAAATGTTTTACAGGATTCAATGCGGCATCGGGTATTCCATCGTAACAGATACGCCAGTATTTAAGCTGTGCCGGAGTATGAAGCTCTTTGTCTTTCACCCATGCCCGCAGTTGCAGGTAGGGGTAAATTTTTGCATCGATGCTTTGATCCAGGTTGTATATATTCAGCGAGTCCTTCGAAATATTTTTGAATAAGGTATCGGTACTGCCGGAAAGTTTAATTCCAAGTACCGTCATCTTCATGGTGTCTTTAGCGGCTTGGTTAGGATTTGTGATTTCCTCAGGAGACGTGTATTTCCAATGAAGGGATTTCCATTTGGATGCAGGTCCTATTGTTTCAGAATGGATAAATCCACTTTCTCGTTTTAGTAAAAGCGTATCGTATACAAAAATCACCGAAGAGTCTTTCGTTCCTATCTGCTCAATTGCGGCACCGCATTTTCTCCCTACAAGAATATACGGGTTATTATTCCGAACGTTGGGAAATTGTGTTCCTCCTACTGATTGGAATGCCTGCACCAGGCCCGGGTTTGCTGTTGGACTGTTTCCTCCTAAAATATCGCCCAGGTTATGATCGCCCGATGTGAATATTATTACCTTGCTTCCGCACGGCAGCGTATCCTGCAAAAAGCGTCTTAGGTTTTCCTGTTGTACTGGAGTACTGGTGTAAAATTCAAAACCGTGATCACCCGTGCTCGAGGGATGTCCGGTGGCATAACTGCCATAAGGACCAGTTCCATTGTTACGCCAGACATTTCCGGTGATTGGATCTACCACTGATATTATTACATGTGGAGTGATGGCTCCTAAATAAGACCACAAGTATTGTTCAAGTGTGTTAAGCTCAAAATATACGTCGGAGAAATGAGCTGAACCCCAAACATGAGCGTTAAGGGTCTTGACTGTAATTGCATCGTTTTTATAATCAAAGTCAAAATATCTTGTAATTCTGTTGGTATCTATATAATTGAATTTGTCTCCTTTAAGAAACTGGAAAAAGTGAGCCTGTGCCCACCCATTTTTATCCGGAATGTATTGAAAGGAGCTTTCGCGCCAACGGAAATTTACGAGGTCGCTCGTATCTCTGCGGACACGCCAGAAATAAACGGTGCTGTCCGAGAGTACCAGAGGGGCAGGAGACCATACGTGAAAAGGTGCTTTTACCACAGCTCCCATTTGAGTTACATATTGTGTCTTTTTAAACGGGCTATTGAACAGGTCCGTTGTATCCACCTCAAAAATATAACGTACGGAGGATGCAAAAGGATTTGCGGCATATGCTTTCAGAATGATCGTATCATTTGGAACGATTGCGCACTTAGGCGGATATACGGGAATAATATCTCCTGAATAAATCAGAAGCGGGATTTCATTCGGGGCAACAATGTTGTTATTGATAACATCTTCCAGTTCGGAAACGGAGTTAGCCGGGTCAATGCGTACTTCAAATTTATTAAGACCGGCACCCCGGGCCGGATCAACAGGTAATGTGAAGGTTAGGGTATCTTTATAATACAGGCGGGGAAAACTTTTTAAATAGACGGAAGATGTGCCGTCAGTAAAAATCCGTTTGATGTTAACCTTCACACTGTCCCGGCTTGCTTTGCCGATATTTGATACAATAACGTTCACTTTAAAGGAATCAAGATCCGTAGAAATGTAGGGCGGGCTGAAATAAACAGATGAACTGCTGACAGCATAATCCGGTAGTTTATGTGAGTGGATAGTAATGGAAGGATCACCATGCAGCGTCATTTCCAGGCAGGTAGCAACCATATATGGGTCTGTAGCATTTCCATCCACGCTGTCAATAGCTGCCTGAATGCATTTTCCTATAGACTTTCCGTATAAATCCTTTCCCATTCCGCTGTACAGGTATTGGGTGAGCAGATCCATTTCAAAAGGAGTACCGGGTCCTGAGGAGGCGAGGAAACCGATCATACCCTGGTTAGCCAGCATGTATATTTCACTGGAACTGCTGCCATTTTGAACCGGTTGATGAATATCTCCGGCAACACATCCGTCTGCAATAAAGAAGGGGTACTTGCCGTTTTTATTATTGTACTGATCCGGTGGTAATAAATTGAATTCAAAAACAGTAGCTGAAGTATGACCGAAAAAAGTAATAAGAGAAACCCCTTTATTTACCAGGTTACGGATAGAATCTGTATAGGAAACTTGTGTAGTGGAAGAAGAATTTTTACAGAATCGGTAGGCATTTCCGCCAAAGCAGGTGTCCTCGATTATATTTTCATATCCGTTCAGGTAACTGCAAAACTGCGACTGCTGACCGGCACTTGAACCTCCTCCCATAAAAATAACATGCTTCATCCATTCCTCCCGGTTCGGTATGGGGTGTTCATATTCTTTTACTTTATTGAGGTACGTTGAAATATCGGTAATATCTTTTGCGGCTAGGCGGCCTATAGGAATTGCGGGAGCCAATACATTTCCATTCAATGCAGCAACAAGCATGTTATCACACGTAGGATAACCAATAGAGGGAACCAGCGATTGCGGATAATATTTTCCAGAAGGATCTGTATTTGTATTTCTTATCGTGTTTGTCTGAATGGCTTTACCCAACAAAAATAAATTTTGCGGAATAGAAGGAAAAGTATCCAGGCAATAATCAATGAAGTGACGGATGGAAAACGGGTGCTTCGGAATTCCGTATCCAAACTGATCATAAAGGTCGTCTATATTTACCAGTAGAACATGATGCGAGCCTCCGGCAGCACTTGCGCGGTAGCTGGCGTAAGCGTCTGCGCCCGGAGATCCTCTTAAGCTTTTGTGCGTAATGATAATAAATGCGGAATCAATACCCAGTTGAGCATAATTTGTAAAGAAGCCGGAACCATTTATGGGCATGATCGATTGTATATTCAAGTATTGATTTTCTGATTTCACAATACAGAATTTTTCTGCTGAAGAAATTGCGTTGGGGACAAGTACTTTAAAAGTATTTCCGCTTTTGACGACCGGAATTCTCAAGTGATTCGTCAGATCGTACAGGTAAATCGGAACTCCTGCATCCTTGATGTTGGTCAGGCTGAAATTTGACTTTGGCTGCGACTGGTTATCCGGTACATACAGCTCATAGTAGTCATTGTTTTCAAGATTTAAGTTATGCGGGTATTTGAGAACAACGTATGGAACGGCATTTCTGCTGGTAGAAAAATTTCCATTTTGTGCGGCCACCACGATTTCGGTAGAAGTGCCAAGAGTTGTTGCGGGAAAGGAATAAACAGAATCAAAGAGCTGATATCCGTCAAATACCAGGTGATCAAGTGGTGCATATACACCGGCATTATCCTTATATGCTATTTTCAGATCATGATCCTGTCCGCTGCTCGGATCATCGGAAGCACCCATTACTGCAAGCATAACTTCCACTTTTTGCCCGGAGGAATAAATATTAGGAATATTAAAGGGTGTAGTATGACTTGCATTTTGGTAGAAATTTAATCCGGCCCATCCTTCTACTTGGTGATATTCCGGAAAGATAATATTTGTAGTTGTGGCCTTTCCGTAATAATAGTTCGTGTGATTTTCCACGATCACTTCCTTCATAAAATAATTTGAAGGTATAGGTGAAGAAGAAAAGGAGGTGTCGGTACTTAAAATTATTCTTTTGTTGGAAGTTAAATTATTCCAGGTAAGAAAATAAGCCGATGTATCATTGAACAAGCTGTAATAGGGATTGGGCTGTCGAACCGGGCGATTGTATAAATCTCCTTTGTAAAGAATTGAATCCAGGGACCCGTCATTTTTTTGCCCGTAAAATTCCAGGTAGTCCTGAGAATTAAATATGCCGTCGGTCTCTCCCTGAACAAAAATGTATTGCTCCTGGCCTCGAAAAAACAATTGAATATTGCGTGGATCAATTGAAGAAAGTGGAATCCCGGCAGTTGCAAGTTTGAGGGAGTCAAGACGGTAAATACCGTTTTGGCTTACCGGAATTTTATAATATTTCTGTGAGAAATTTATCCATTCATTCCAATAAGGCTGAGAGTAACAGTAAGAAACGCTTAACAACGAGTAGCAGGAAATGAATAAAAATATCTGTAAATATTTTTGCATTCACAATTATTTTGCCTGTCTGTTAATATCCAGGCGAATGGAGATTATATTAGAATAAAGGGTAGTAGAATTATCTCCAATATCTGTTTTCGCATAATCGATGCTGATGCGTTTAATTTTAACACCCACTCCGAAATTAGCCTGCGAAGTAGTGACTGAATTTCCTATTACATCTTTTTCCCGCTGAATATTCATAATGCCGCCTCTCAGAAATACCATGTCCTTATATCCCAGCTCAAGTCCGAAATGCGGATCAGCGCTCATGGGTTCGCCTATTAGAAGCACATTTCGTTGTTCATCAAAGGTCAGGTCTATATTTAATTCGGTCAGAAGAGCCAGGTCTTTCATAAGATCAAATTTTCTTGCACCTCCGATAATTAGCCGTGGCAAAGTAATTTCAATGGAATTGGTAGGAATTTCATTTCCGGTTACAGCAAAAACATCTTTCATTTCCTGGGTTAGGGAATAACTCCAGGCATTGAAAGTAGTGGATATATCTCTCGCCATCGCTCCGAATTTCCACCCTTTGTATTCATACTGTGCTCCCGCATCCAGGCCGAATCCCCAGGCACCGGCAAAATCTCCCACTATTCTTCGGACAATTTTTGCACTTCCACCCAGGTGAAGTCCTTTGATTTTGGGCGTGCGTGCATAGGACAGGACAAAAGCATAGTCTGCTGCTGAGAATTGTGTAATCTTATCATAATCTACATTTCCGGCAGCATCAATCAATTCTGTAGTGTTAGGGATATTATCTACACCGAAGCGTATAAAGCTTAAAGCAAAGGTACTGCTGCTGTCTATTTTTCTTGCAAGTGCTCCGTAATCGTATTTTGCAATTCCGGCAAAATATTCTGAATGCATCAGCCCCACCTGCATGTCATTTCTTATGCCAAGCAAACCCGCAGGATTCCAGTAGCCCGCAGTTACATCATTTATTGTTGATACGCAGGAATTGGACATCCCAAATGCTCTGCCACCCACACCAATTGACAAAAATTCATTGCTATATTTTCGTGACTGCGCAAAAGAGGAATAATCTGTGGCCAGCAGCCAGTAACCGGTAATAATTAATATTCTTTTCATACCTCGTAAAGTTAGAAATTATTTAAAGAAATGCTAATTCAGGATAACTTCTTTTCAGTCAGAATATTGTTACATCATTCTACTTTTTTCCATATACTGTTTGACAGGTAAATGAATATAGAGTTTTTTGGGATTTCGTGTTTGAACAAAAGCACATAAGAGCATCCGGTTGGGTCATATTCTACGGAATATTCATCGGTTTTAAATGATCGTGCCCATCCCCCTCCTGTGCTGAAATAAGGGTTCTCTTTTTGTGGGCCGAGGACATTTATTGTATTCCCCTTTTTTGAAACAGATATTAGCGTATCAGATCCGGATTCCTGGTAGCATCCCGAGATGACCCGGATATTGTTAATTGATGATTTATCCAATTTCATATAGATTGTTTCTGCAAAGGCAGATCTATATGCCGCAACTCCCTTGTAATAGGTTGGTACGTTTAAGATATATACCCTGTCATATTTTTTAAGGAATGGTTTGTAATTTTGGGTTATTTGTTCGCAGTAACTACTTACTGAACGCCAAACAGCAGTCGTTTGAAAGAGTAAAAACCAGCATAGCACACAATAAAAGATCAAAAAAGGGATAGCAAATTTTTTGAGCAGATGAAATAATACAAGGACAAAAAAAATATAAAAGAATGCAGATGGCAGATAGCCGTACCGGTCCGGGTAAATATAACTCAAAAATGATGAATCAAGTATCAGGACAGGAAGAAGTGAAACGATAAAACAGGCAAACAGTGCAAATATAATATAGGCCATTTCCTTATCGGTTCTCAATAATCTTCTGAAAAAATAGATAAACGTGCTTATAATGACAAGAAACAACAAGCTTCCTAGATAATAATTGCTTATAATATATTTTGTAAAAGCCTTCTGTTCGCCTAGCGGAATATACCTGTAGAAAAGAAAAAATTTTACCAGGTATTTTAGTCCTGTCTTTATAAGACTAAAAACGGAGAATGAAATTTCAAAGCTTCCGCTATGCCATAGCCAACTGCCAAATAGTAATTTGGTAACTATCAGATAGGATAAAATAATTCCGATCTGGGGAAGCAATATTTTCAGCATAAAATTCACAGGTTGCAAGGAAGATTTACCGTTGAAATAATACAGCGTGTAAATAAATACGGAGATTCCGGGAATTATACAAGAGGTCTCATAGGAGAACATAGCGAGCAGGAACAGTATATGAAATCCGCGGAGGGATAATTTTCCGGAGAACTCAAAATAGGTTAATAACATCAACGAACAACCCAGGCATAATCCTGTAGAAATAAGTATAAAGATATCTGTAGGAGTCCATAAGATTGCTTCTGTTTGATAAGGTGAAATAAGGAAGACTAACCCTGAAAAAAATGGGAGTAAGGGGATTGGTTTTTTAACAAACGAAATTATTATTGCCTTTGTGAACCGGTAAGCAAGATAGGCGTTTATAATATGCAGAATAACAGAGATCCCTACCCATGCGTACGGGGCCAGGCCGATAAATTTATATAAACAAAAAATCAAAGGCAGTGTAACGAAATACGGTCCAAGATTTTTTATACTTCCTGTTATACCTTTTTCGTCAAATAAATAGAAGATGGAATAATTGTCCCCGGGAATAAAAACATCAAAACAATTGCTGTATGCTGCAAAAGCAAGAACGGTAAACGAGAGCAATACCCGGATTTTTTCTTTTTGCATAAGAGGACTAAAGGTATAACGAATACCGTAAAAGGGCATTCTGCCGGTTTTTGTACATTTGTTTGGTCTCGATTTTACTGCTGCGTGCAATGATCAAAAAAAACATCCCAAATCTCTTTACACTTTGCAATTTGTTTTGTGGCTGCATTGCTATTGTTTTTGCCCTGGAAGGTAATTTAATCTGGTGCGCTTATATGGTTGGATTTGCATGTTTATTTGATGTTCTTGACGGTCTGGTTGCGCGTGTATTAGGGGTTACATCGGAAATCGGTAAACAATTAGACTCAATGGCAGATATGGTTTCGTTTGGAGTAGTACCTGGTGTGCTGCTTTATAAAATGATCGTCTGTACCCAACTGCTGGTTTCGTTTGATAAAGACCCGTTGGGATTCATCAGTGAGCAGATCAACCACAGTGCTCACATTAATTACCTGGCCATGACAGGCTTTTTGGTTACCATTTTTTCAGCCATACGCCTGGCAAATTTTAACATCGATACCCGGCAGACCTATTCTTTTATCGGACTGCCTACCCCCGGTAACGCAGTGCTCATTGCGTCTCTTCCACTGAGCATCCCGGAATCCCTGACCAATATGTTACGTCCGGGTGCTATGACCTTTGAGCAACTGGGTGCATTCAGTGCGGTAATAGCTGGTAAGAATAACATTTATCTTTTTCTTCTTCATCCGAACTCCGTTATTTTACTGACACTTATTTCTTCTTTTCTGCTTGTATCTCCTCTTCCGCTTTTCGCCCTTAAATTCAAAAATATATCCTGGAAGGATAATAAAATACGTTATATTTTTCTGCTGCTGTCCCCTGTACTTTTAATATTATTTAAGTTTATGGGTATTCCATTAATTATAATTTTGTACATCGTTCTGTCTGTAATTAATAATGTAACAACAAAGAACAAAAAACAGGAAATTACTTCTGATCTGTAATAGTTGTAATTAAATCGTTAGCTGTATGCCTAAATTCAAAGCCGAAATAAACGTGATGCCTCTCAAGGCCCTTCTCGATCCGCAGGGAAAAGCAGTTGCCGGAAGCATGAAAAACATCGGACTTCCTGAAATTCAAAATGTGCGCATCGGGAAGCATATTTCACTGGAGATAGATGCTGCAAGCAAAGAAACTGCTCAAAAAAAAGTGGAAGAGTCCTGTAAAAAGCTACTTGCAAATCCCATCATGGAGTTTTTTGAGATTACGCTGGAGGAAAGCAAATAGCAACTTTCTTAATTTTTCTCAAAAAAACACACTGCTGAAAATTTTTTGCGTTGGGGAGGCACCCGTTTAATCCAGCTTCAACACGGCCACAAATGCGCTCTGAGGGATCTCAACGTTGCCAATTTGCTTCATTTTCTTTTTCCCTTCTTTTTGTTTCTCCAGGAGTTTTCGTTTACGGGAAATATCACCTCCGTAACATTTTGCTGTAACATCTTTTCTAAGGGCAGAAATTGTTTCCCGGGCCACAATTTTTGCTCCGATGGCGGCTTGTATTGCTATCTGAAACTGTTGCTGAGGGATAAGTTCTTTTAATTTTTCACAGATCTTTCGCCCGAAATCCTGCACATGACTTTTATGTATCAGGGCAGATAAGGCATCCACCTGATCCCCATTCACAAGGATGTCCAGCTTGGCCAGATCAGATTCACGAAAATCCAATGGATGATAATCGAACGACGCATATCCTTTGGAAATGCTTTTAAGCTTATCGTAAAAATCAAACACCACTTCACCGAGCGGAAGCTCAAAAGTAAGTTCGACCCTATCCGTAGTGAGGTATACCTGATTTTTAATAATCCCCCTTTTTTCCATACAGAGATTCATGATGCTGCCTACATAATCTACTTTTGTTATAATGTTTGCAATGATATAAGGCTCTTCCACTTTCAGCATTTGTGTGGGGTCCGGCATCTCCGAGGGGTTATTCATCATTTTCATTTCACCCTTGGTATTGTACACTTTGTATCCCACGTTGGGTACGGTGGTGATCACATTCATATTAAACTCCCGGTCCAGTCTTTCCTGTACAATTTCCATATGAAGCAACCCTAAAAATCCGCAACGAAAACCAAATCCCAAAGCAGCAGATGATTCCGGATCCCAGGTAAGGGAAGCGTCGTTAAGCTGAAGCTTTTCCATGGCATCGCGCAGTTCGTCAAAATCATCGGTACTTACCGGATAAATTCCGGCAAACACCATGGGTTTCACATCTTCAAATCCCTGAATACCTTCTGCCGGGTTTGAGACAAGTGTAATTGTATCGCCTACTTTTACCTCACTTGCTTTTTTGATTCCTGAAATAATGTAACCCACGTTTCCGGTTTCCACTATGTCTTTAGGCACCGGCTTCATCTTAAGGATTCCAATTTCATCTGCAACGTATTCTTTACCGGTGTTTACAAATTTAATTTTGTCTCCTTTCTTTACTTGACCGTTGAAAATACGGAAATACGCTACTATGCCCCTGAATGAATTGAACATCGAGTCAAAAATCAACGCCTGGAGCGGTTGCTGAGGATCTCCTTTGGGAGAAGGGATTTTTTCTATGATGGCTGTCAGAACTTCTTCCATCCCCATGCCTGTTTTTCCGCTGGCTCTCAGAATATCTTCCCGTTTGCAGCCTATAATATCCACCATCTGGTCAGAAACCTCATCCGGCTTTGATGATTCCATGTCACATTTGTTCAGCACGGGAATAATTTCCAGGTTATTATTCAGCGCCAGGTACATATTTGAAATCGTTTGAGCCTGAATTCCCTGGGAAGCATCTACTAACAGCAGCGCTCCTTCGCATGCTGCGATGGCACGGGATACTTCGTACGAAAAGTCGACGTGACCGGGAGTATCTATAAGATTAAGGTAGTATTTTTCACCTTTATGGATATACTCCATTTGGATTGCATGGCTCTTGATGGTAATCCCACGTTCGCGCTCAATGTCCATGTCATCAAGCACCTGGGCCATCATATCCCGCTTGTTAATGGTTTTGGTTATCTCAAGCAAACGATCAGCGAGTGTGCTCTTACCGTGATCAATATGGGCAATAATGCAGAAGTTACGTATGTTTTTCAAAGGAATTGCCATAGGGCGGCGAAGATAACCAAAAAGAGTGTAGTGTATCTATTCTACCTATATAATAGGTTAGGATTGCCTATCAAGCAGCGAAGAGGTAAATTCAATCAATAAACGCCTTTTTTCTGCAGGAGCCGTCACTTTTTCAAGTGCTGTCACTCCTTTTTGGTGATAGGAGTTAATCTCTTCTTCTGTGATTTTCCGGACATTCACAAAGTCATAGATACGGGTCACGGCTTTTATCTTTTCGGCAGCATCCTTTTCGTTGGTAGTTTTAATACCCATCCACTGATCGAGCTCTTCTTTCAGGTAATGATTGTTTGAAGCAATATCCATTGCTTTTAGAAGAAGAAATGTTTTTTTGTTTGCCAGGATGTCCCCGCCAGTAAGTTTACCAAACTTTTTTTCTTCCCCGTATACATCCAGCAGATCATCCTGCAACTGGAAGGCAATTCCCGTATTCCTGCCAAACTCGTAAAGATGTTTTGCATCTTCTTCTTTTGCTCCGCCGATAAGTGCGCCTATTTTTAAGCAAGCTGCCAGCAGTACCGCTGTTTTTAATTCTATCATTTTGAAATATTGCGGAACCGATATTTTATGCAGCTGCTCATAGTTCAGGTCCCATTGCTGCCCCTCACATACTTTCACGGCCATGTCATTAAAGGAAGAAAGCACAGCAACAAGGACCTCAGGAGCTAATTTGCCCGTGCCGATAAGCTCGTAGGCTTTTACCATCATTACATCGCCGCTTAAGATTGCAACGTTAGCATTCCATTTATTGTGAACGGTGGATTTGTTTCTGCGTAACGGGGCATTGTCCATGATATCGTCATGCACCAAGGTGAAATTATGGAAGAGCTCAACTGCGAGTGCAGCAGAAACAGCTTCGTCGGTATTTTTGCTGAATAATTCACATGCCATTAATACAAAAAGTGGCCGTATCCTTTTTCCTCCAAGCGCCAGCATATATGTAACGGGCTCGTATAATTCAGCCGGAGATACGGGAAGCCGGGCAGATAATTTTTCAATTGCCTCTTTGATCTTATTTTGATGATTCTGGATCAAGAAAAAATTATTTTCCGAGAATATACTGTGTATTGGCAAGTATCTTTTTCAGCCCGTCTTCCAGCGGCAAAAAAGGTTTTCCCAGGAGCTGTTTCATTTTAGATGCCTCGGGCATCCGGCGTGTCATGTCACCTTCCGGAAGCGGAGGAAGATGTACTATTTTTGATTTTGATCCGGTAAGCTTAATTATGGTATTTGCCAGGTCCAGTATCGTTATTTCAATATCGCTGCCTATATTCATTACATCATTGACATATTTTTCTCCGTAAAAAGCATTTGTTGTAGCTATAATATTATCGTCAATAAAGCAAAATGTACGAGTTTGTTTTCCGTCTCCGAATACTTCTATATTTTCATTTCTAAGCGCGTGGCTGATGAATTTGGAAATAACAAAATCCTTGCTTTGCTTGGGTCCGTATGTGTTAAAGAAACGGAATATGGAAAAATCCAATCCGAATTCTTTTTTATAAGCTTTCATATATGCTTCTCCGATGTTCTTTACGATTGCATAAGGTAAACGGGAATTGAGCGGGGTGGTTTCTTCGTGTTGCGGAAGCTCTACAGGCTCTCCGTACACTTCGGAAGAAGATGAAAAAAATACACGTTTAACACTTGTGCTTTTTGAAAGATTCAGGATATTTTTAATTCCGGTTACATCGTTGAGCACCTTTACCGGATTAGCCAGCGTGCGTTTTACACCGACCAAGGCAGCATAGTGAAAAACATAATCGGGCTGAAAAGAGAAAAAAATATTTGAGACGTCTTCAAATGCGTTTATGTCGGCTTTTATAAAACGTATGTTTTTATTTTTGGAGGAGGGTATTTTTCCTATATCACCCGTTGAAAGATCATCCACAATAACCACCTGGTTATTGGGATCCTCTGCAAGTTTTTCGGCTAAGGCGCTTCCGATAAAACCGGCTCCGCCCGTTACTAAGATTTTTTTCATACACTACTCTTCTGAGAGATTAACAAGATAATTTCCATAACCGCTTTTCAACAAGGGCTCTGCAAGTTTTTTCAGCTGGACACTGTCAATATATCCCATCCGGTAAGCAACTTCTTCAATACATCCTATTTTCAAATCCTGTCTCTCTTCAATAACCTGAACGAACTGACCAGCCTGCATAAGTGAGGAAAAAGTGCCGGTATCGAGCCATGCTGTACCCCGGTCCAGAATCCCTACCTTTAGTTTACCCTGTTTAAGATATTGTTTATTTACATCTGTAATTTCATATTCACCACGCGCACTCGGCTGGAGATTTTTTGCAATCTCTACCACCGAGTTATCGTAAAAGTACAATCCCGGCACAGCGTAATTGGATTTGGGCTCTTTGGGTTTTTCCTCAATGGAGATTACATTTCCTTTTTTGTCAAATTCCACTACACCGTACCGCTCGGGATCGGAAACGTGATACGCAAAAACCACTCCGCCGTTAACTGCATGGTGTTGTTTTAATAACCTGCCGAGGCCTCCTCCGTAAAAGATATTGTCGCCCAGTATGAGTGCAACCGAATCTTTTCCGATGAACTTTTCTCCAATCACAAAAGCCTGTGCAAGTCCATTGGGGATCTTTTGCTCAGCATATTCAAATTTGCAACCGAGATTTTTTCCATCTCCAAGCAATTTTTGAAAACAAGGGAGATCATGAGGTGTTGAGATAATAAGTATTTCATTGATTCCCGCCATCATCAATACTGAGAGCGGATAATATATCATTGGTTTGTCGTAAATCGGCATTAGTTGCTTGCTGATAGCCAGTGTGAGAGGGTGTAAACGTGTTCCGGAACCTCCGGCTAAAATTATTCCTTTCATGTTGTTTTTCTAAAAAGGGAATGGGTATGAAAATACGAAAGTATTAAATCTATATTTACGAGCTGCTTACCGGATATGTTCTGGTCAGGCTGTTGCAATCCCCTCATTATTCGTCTTCTTCATTTACTTCAATGAGGGGTTTTTCCAGTATATCTTTTGTCGCAATACGTTTTTCCAGGGATAATAAAATGGATGGCAGTAACAGCAGGTTCGTGATAAGTGAAACGAGCAGGGTTATGGAAATCAGGATTCCCATTGCAACCGTACCGCCGAATGAAGAAGCAGCAAAAATTGCAAAACCAAAAAATAAAATTGTATTTGTGTAGATCATGCTTGTGCCAAGTTCACGAACAGTACGGGAAATAGCTTTGGACCTGTCCAGGTGCAGTTTGCGAAGCTGATGGCGGTATTCGGTGAGAATATAAATGGTGCCATCCGACGCGATTCCAAACGCGATACTGAAAATGAGAATGGTGGATGGCTTGAAGGGGATACCGGCAAAGCCCATAATACCTGCAGTAATTGCAAGAGGTATAAGGCATGGAAGTTTGGATAAAACAACTATCGGGATGGACCGGAAGAGAGCAATTCCAATTATCAGTATCAGGCCGATCGCAATTAATAAACTCACAAAAAGATGATGGAAAAGATAAGCATTGCTTTTTAGAAAAACATGGCTTAGCCCCGTGAGAGAAACATTGTATTTAAGGCTATCAGCAACCCATGTATTCGTTTCACGGTTAAAGTTGAAAATAGAATCTACCCGGGGGCGAATGACAGAAATTATTTTTTGCAGCGAATCTGTGCCTACATCGGCCATCTGATAACTTACCCGTGTGTAGCGCTTAGTGCTGTCCATAAAAGAAGCAAGCTTGTTTTCCTTGCCTTTAACGGTTTGCGTATACTCACGAAGCTTTGCAAGCTCCATGGCTCCCGGCAGGACCCGGTATTTTTTTTCATCTCCATAGTTATAAGCCTGGTATGTAAATTTTAACCCCTCCACGATTGAAAGCGGTCTTGAAAATGCATCGTATTTCTTCATCATGCGCTGCAAGGACTGAATCTTATACAATGTTGCAGCAGCAGAGCCTTCGCGGTCGGCAAAAACACCGTTTGGTTTTTGGGTATCCACATTTATTTCAAATGGCATTACGCCGTGAAAGTTGCGCTCGAAAAAATGCAAATGCTCATAAAGTGGATCCTTTTTGGGCAGGTCGTCAACCAGGTACCCGTTCACGTTTATTTTCGTCATCCCGTAAATGGAGATGAGTGTGATAAGCGTAATAGTAACATAGATGGCATTGCGATGACTATGGACGAGCTTATCCACTACTTTCATCACACGGGTTATATTTTTATTCTGCAAATGCTTTGTATATTTTGGAGCAGGAGCAGGAAGAAAACTATAAATTATAGGCAATAAGATGTGTGCAATAGCAAAAACTGCCATTACATTGATTGCGGCCACAATTCCGAATTCCATCAGCATGGAACTATTTGTAAAATAAAAAACCCCAAAACCAATGGCGGTGGTTACGTTGGCAAGAAAATTTGACATAGCCATTTTTTCAACGGCGCGGGAAAGGGCTTTGACCTTGTTCCCATGACGAACCAGCTCTTCCTGGTATTTATTGATAATAAAAATGCAGTTGGGCACTCCTATGACAAGAATAAGTGGGGGAATTAAGGCCGAAAGAAGGGTAAGTTTAAATGAGAATAATTCCAGCGTGCCCAGTGAAATTACTACTCCAATAAGGCATACAAAAATTGAAAAGAACACCGCAACGAAGGATCGAAAAAAAAGAAAAAGAATAATAAATGTTACAACCACTGCCAGGATCAGAAACAAAGTCATTTCGCTTGAAACCTTCTGCATGAAAGCAGTCCGGATATACGGCATCCCGGAATAGTGCAGGGTAAGATTGTTTTCCCGGGCAAATTCATTTCCCAATCGTTGGATTTCGTTAACTGCCTCTATACGCTTTTTGGAATTCAGATGAAATTTGTCAAAAGTGATTGCCATCAGGGTAGCATGTGAGTCCGTATTGAAGATCAACCCTTCGTAAAACGGAAGGGATTTAATTACTTGCCTGATACTGTCAAGTTCGTTTTGTGTGGAAGGCTTGTTTTTTAATACAGGCACAAAATCGAAACGGCTCAAGCTGTCGTTGCGCTTCATATTGTAAAGCGTAGCTTCAGACAGTACATCCTGGATTCCTTCGATCGCTTTGATCTTTACACCCAGGTCGTACCAGCCATTAAATTTTTTCAGGCTGTAAAAACTGGTATCGCTGAAACCCAGTACCATCACACTTCCGTCTTCCCCGTAAAGTTCCTTGAGCTTTTCATAATCAATGTAAGCAGGATCGTTAACCGGGAGCGTACGTGCGTAGGAGTAAGATTGTTCAATGTGAGTTGCACGCCAGCCAAAAAATACTGTAATGAGAAACAGTGCAATCAGGAATGCCGCACGGTTTCTTAAGATAATTCTGCTTAAGGCTGCCCACATAGTTGGCGAAGATACAAAAGATGAATCAGTTGACCGGCTAATTAAATGAAAACCCGCTCCTTTGTTATTTGTATTTTCGTATTGTCCCTGAGCTTGTTAAAGGACACATCTCACCCATGGATTCCCTCAATCTTTTATTCAGGCTGACTCCTCGGAAAACTGTGAATGCGGTAAAGGTCACAGCGGGATATTATTATTCCAGGTGGATGAGGAAACCCTATCAATGGGGAATGCCGATCAGCATTTCCTTTGAGCCGACTACAAGTTGTAACCTGCGATGCCCGGAATGCCCGAGCGGGCTGAGAAGTTTTACGCGAAAAACCGGTATGCTGGAAGAATCTTTTTTTCAAAAGACCATTGATGAGTTACATAAAAACCTTCTTTACCTGACATTTTATTTTCAGGGGGAGCCTTATTTGAATCCTGAATTTTTGAAAATGGTTAAGTATGCCTCCGAAAAAAATATTTACACAGCAACTTCTACCAATGCCCATTACCTGGATGACAGGAACGCAAAACATACGGTTGAATCAGGCTTAGACCGGTTGATTATTTCTATTGACGGGACTACCCAGGAAAGTTATCAGTCGTACAGAATAGGAGGTGATTTGCAGAAAGTAATTGAAGGAACAAAAAATATTTTCAGGTGGAAAAAGGAGTTAAGATCAAAGACACCGTATGTGATTTTTCAGTTTGTTGTTTTCAGGCAGAATGAGCACGAAGTAGAAGATATAAAGAAATTAGGGAAACAGCTTGGGGTCGACGAAGTGAGAATAAAATCGGCACAGATTTACGATTATGAAAACGGAAATGAACGGATACCGGTGAACGAAAAACTTACACGATATAAAAAAACTGAAAGTGGTAAGTTTGAGATGCATACTGGGTTCCGAACTCCGGACTTCAAGCATAAAAACTGCTGGAAAATGTGGCATTCCTGTGTTATTACCTGGGATGGTAAAATTGTTCCCTGCTGTTTTGACAAGGATGCAAAGCACCAGCTTGGAAATTTGAAAGAAAGAACCTTCCGGGAAATATGGTTTAACGGGTCATATACAAAATTCCGTTCCACGCTTTTAAAATCCAGAAAAGAAATTGATATTTGCAAGAACTGTTCTGAAGGAGCAAAAGTTTGGGTGTAGCTTATTAATTATAAGGGAGAATGAAAAAAGTTGTTTTCAATTTAGTTGTATTTCTTTCTTTCACGAATGCTCTTAAGACAACCAATTATTATGTCTCCAACTCAGGGAATAATAGTAACAGCGGACTTACGCTGTCTTTGGCATGGGCTACGTTGCAGTATGCTGCAAATAAAATTGCTCCCGGGGATTGTGTGCTGGTTGCGAATGGTACTTATGCAGGGTGTTATATAAGTACCGACGGAACTTCCGGGAATCCTATTGTTTTCAAAGCGCTTGGAAACAGTGTAACGGTAAATCAGCCCAATGCTACCACTAACGATGGTATTAACGTGGAAGGGGCCGATTGGATCGTGATCGAAGGGTTTTGTGTTATTAATCAGCCCCGTACCGGTATACGTGTTGTGCTTGCCAACCATTGTGTAATACGAAAAAATTTCTGTGATAACAATTCACGCTGGGGCATCCTGACGGGTTTTGCAGATAACATAATTATAGAGTATAACGAGTGTTCCAATAGCCAGGTTGAACACGGAATTTATTTTTCAAACAGTGCCGATAATCCTATCATCCGGTATAACAAAAGTCATCATAATAACGCCAACGGTATTCACATGAACGGTGATATTAGCCTGGGCGGAGATGGTATTATTACCAATGCGCGGGTGGAGGGAAATATTATTTACGAGAACGGAGTTGCGGGAGGCTCGGGTATTAATTGTGACGGGGTATCAAATTCAATTTTCCTGAACAACCTGCTGTACTCAAATCATGCAAGTGGCATTTCTTTGTACAAGATTGATGGAGGCGGGGGTTCGTCAAATAATAAAGTGTACAATAACACCATTATCAACGCCAGCAACGCGCGGTGGTGTGTAAATATTGCCGACGGTTCTACGGGCAATTCCGTGTATAACAACATCCTCATTAATCTGCACCCAACACGCGGAAGCATTACCATTGACGCGAACTCCCTTACCGGGTTTACCAGCAACAATAACATTGTGATCAACCGCATGAGCAGGGACGGTGGTAATACGACCATAACACTCGCTGCCTGGCAGACCGCAGGGGGGACTGACGGCAATTCATTATTAGCCGCGTCCCAGGCCAGCATTTTTGTTAATCCGGGCAGTAACGATTATCATTTGCTTGCTGCTTCCCAGGCGATAAATGCAGGGAGCTCTTCTGTTTCTGCCTTTGTGCCCAACGACCTTGACCTGAATATCCGGCCGCAGGGCAGTGGATACGATATCGGATGTTACGAGTTTGTACAGGGCAATCCTGTTGCGGAAACGGATCAAGATGGATTCAGCGTTGCAGTTTTTCCGAATCCCTTTTCATCCCAGACTACGTTTACTTTCAGTAATCCTGTTCAGGATGCATCTCTTCGGATTTTCTCTCTGATAAGTGGGGAAAACAAACATATTTCTTTTTCAGGCAAGCAGTTTGTTCTTAACCGGGACCATTTATCTTCGGGCATTTATTTCTACCAGCTCATTTCAGGGACCGAAGTAATTGCAACCGGTAAATTGGCTATACAGTAGTTGGCCTGATGTTTCGAAGGGGTATCCATGTTTTAAACAATTCAATATTGCTTACTCCGGTCAATGCGCCAGAGTTGGTAATGACGAATACAAAAACAAATCATCATGAAAAGACTTTTGCCTTTTGCAACTATCTTATTTCTTTCCACTTTTTATGCATCCGCACAGCCGGCCACCTGGGTTTCCCGTGGAGTTGGGGGCGGAGGCGCCTTGTTCTCCCCGAGTATCAATCCGGCTAACAGCAATGAGTATTACATAGCTTGTGACATGAGTGAATTGTTCCATACCACCGATTTCGGGCTCACCTATTCACAGGTGCACTTCTCCCAGTTCTCTGGCGGACATAATTCGAAAGTGGTCTTTACTTCAACTGCTAATCTGCTTTACGCTATCTCTTATATCAACGACATTGGCACCCCAGTAAAAAGTACGGACAACGGGATAACCTGGTTACCACTCACCGGAAATCCCGATCCGGGCTCCGATGTGTATACTATCCATGCAGATTACGCTACTCCAACCCGGGTTATTATTTCTTCGTATGGTAATATTTATTTTTCCGGTAATGGAGGCACAACATTCACATCTATCCATACGGCAGCAAACTCCGGCTCCGGAAATATTGTGGGCGGAGTTTTCTTTGATGGGAATAACATTTACATGGGTACGAACGACGGCGTTTTGATTTCTACCAACGGAGGAACTGCATGGAGCATGGCAACTATCACAGGCATTCCTGCAGGGCAGGCAATATTTTCTTTTGCAGGAGCAAAGGCAGGTGCTGTCACCCGCTTTTTTTGTCTTACAGGAACAGCTGCGGATATGTACGTGGGCTTAGTAGGCAGTGATTACAATGGGTTCATGGCGGGAGTCTATTCCTGTGATTACGGAACCACCCAATGGGTATCGAAGATGACGGGCATCACTACCGGAACGGATTATCCCATGTATGTTGCCATGGCAGAAAATGATATCAACACTGCGTATCTCGCCGGGAGTAATGCAAGCGGCCATCCCAATATTATGAAGACCGTAAATGCCGGAGGCACCTGGACGCGCACATTTAACACAACCACCAATCAGAATATTATCACCGGCTGGAGTGGAAGCGGAGGTGACAAAGACTGGACATGGGGAGAATGCCCGTTTGGATTTGATGTAAGTGCAACCAATAAAGATATTGTTGTCTTCGGAGATTTTGGGTTTGTACATAAAACAAGCAATGGAGGAGTATCCTGGCAGCAGGCATATACGGATATTGCTAACCAGCATCCGGCAGGAGCGTTAACACCCAAAAAAGTAAGCTATACCAGCATAGGTCTTGAACAGACTACCTGCTGGCAGGTATTATTTATGGCTGCTGCAAATAACATGTGGGCCAGCTATTCGGATATAGGAGGGATACGCTCCACGGACGGAGGCAGTTCCTGGTCGTTCAATTATACTGGTAATTCGGTTAACTCAACATACAGGGTAGCGCAAGGTGCAAATGGAACATTGTATGCTGCCACTTCCAACATCCACGATATGTATCAAAGCACGCGTCTGACCGATGCAATACTGGACGCTGCAGATGCAAATGGTAAAATTGTTTATTCGACTGATAACGGGTTAAACTGGACACAACTTCATTTATTTGGACATCCTGTTTTCTGGATAGCCCTTGATCCCAATAATCCGAACAGGGCATATGCCAGTGTGATCAACCATGCCGGTTCAGGTGCTGCAGGCGGTGTATACCGGTGTGATAATCTGAATATGCTTGCAGCATCTACGTGGACACTTACTCCAGCACCTGCGCGTACAGAAGGGCATCCGGCATGCCTGGTTGTACTGAATGACGGGAAACTGGTAGCTACATTTTCAGGAAGACGAACTACCACTGCTTTTACACAAAGCTCGGGGTGTTTTGTTTATGATCCCTCCGCAAACTCCTGGACGGATGTTTCCCATTCAGGAATGCATTACTGGACAAAGGATATTGTGGTTGATCCGAACGATGCGGCTCAAAATACCTGGTACGCAGGAGTCTTCAGCGGGTGGGGAGGAGCTCCCAATGGCCTGGGTGGATTGTATAAAACAGTTAACCGCGGTACTTCCTGGACAAAACTTACAGGAAGCACGCTTGACCGTGTGACTTCCTGCACTTTTAATCCCGGAAATGCCAATCAGATTTATCTAACCACAGAAACACAGGGTCTTTGGATAAGTAACAATATCAATGCAGGAACGCCCGCATTTTCAAATGTTGCAAGTTATCCCTTCAGGCAACCGGAAAGAGTATTCTTCAAACCCAATAGTCTGGAAATGTGGGTAACCAGTTTTGGCAACGGGATGAAGATGGGTTTTATTAATCCAATGGGTGTCACTGAACTTTCTCCGGAGGCATTTTCTGTTTATCCGAATCCCGCCTCCTCATCATTCACAGTGGTTACCAATGACCCGGATAAACAATCTCAAATAATAATTTATAATGTATTTGGAGAGCAAATCAGCAGCCAGCAATTATATTCAGGTGAAAATAAGATAAATGTTTTAGATTTTCCAAATGGAATCTACTTTATCCGAATTGGAAACGCAGCGAGAAAAATATTAATTCACAAATAACTGTTCTCACCAGATACTTATCTGGGAAATTTAGAGCTATGATCCAGGCTCAAGCCAACAACTTCAATTACTGAATAAAAAGGATTATACCGTCATTATTTCCTTTTCTTTTTGCTCAAGGTGCTTGTCTATTTTGAGGATATAAGCATCCGTCATTGTCTGAATTTTTCCTTCGGCTTCTTTTACTTCATCCTGCGTAAGGGCAGGTTTGGTGATTTTTTTAACAGCATCATTTCCTTCCTGACGGGCTTTGCGGATACTCACTTTTGCATTTTCTCCTTCTGATTTCGCTTTTTTTACCAATTCCTTCCTGCGATCCTCTGTAAGCGCCGGTACGTTGATGATAACTGCAGTGCCATTATTTCCCGGGTTGAAGCCGAGGTTGGCAGCCTGTATCGCTTTTTGTATAGGATCCAGCATATTTTTTTCCCAGGGTTGTACCATCAGTGTACGGGCTTCCGGCGAGCTGACATTTGCTACCTGACTTAACGGAGCCATGCTTCCATAGTAATCCACGCGAATACCGTCGAGCATAGAAGGGTTTGCCCTTCCTGTCCGTACCTTTGTTAATTCGGACTCAAGATGGGAAATGGCTTTCTCCATTTGATCATTTATAGCGTTTATTACAGTTTGTGCATTTGCGTTCATAGCTTGATATTTTAAGAGTACAAACCTACATAAATTTTTTTGATGAAAAATTATATCCGGTTACGGGTAAAATAAAAAAGCCGGACTAAATTTTAGTCCGGCTTTTACGCGCTCTCTTTAGAGAGAGGACAATATGTGGAGTATCTAGCTTCCGCAAGCTTCGCATCCATCCGGGTCATCCAGGGAGCATGCTATCTGAGTCATGGCGTCCTGAGGAGCTATTGCCGCAGCGGGCTGTTCGGTGGTATAAACCGCTGCTCTTTCAGCTGCAATTGTATTCTGAACCTCTTCCTCTTTTTTGGTATTTATCTCTGCAGCAACTTCAACAGCAACGGGTTGCTTAAGCTGCGTCTGGTCAACCGTAAATTTAATTGCGTCAGAAGCCGCTTTGGTTCTCAGGTAATACATACCTGTTTTCAGTCCTTTCTTCCAGGCATAAAAGTGCATGGAAGTAAGCTTCCCGAAATTGGCATTCTCAACGAAAAGATTCAATGACTGGGACTGGCAAATATAAGCCCCGCGATCTGCTGCCATATCGATCACTGCTTTTTGTTTTATTTCCCAAACCGTTTTATACAATTCTTTCAGGTCCTGAGGGATTTCCTCGATGTTTTGCACGGAACCATTACCTGCAATGATCTTATTTTTGAGATTATCGTTCCATAGCTTGCGTTTTACGAGATCCTTCAAAAGATATTTATTCACTACTACAAACTCACCCGAAAGTGTTCGGCGGGTATATATATTGGAGGTGAATGGTTCGAAACACTCGTTATTGCCAAGTATCTGCGAAGTAGAAGCGGTTGGCATGGGAGCCAGAAGCAAGGAATTACGAACTCCATATTTCTTCACTTCTGCTTTCAGTTCGGTCCAGTTCCAGCGGGGAGAAGGCATGACATCCCACATATCGAATTGGAAAACACCTTTAGATGCAGGCGATCCTTCGTACGATTCATAAGCACCGTGCTTTTTTGCCTGCTCCTTGGATTCAGTCATGCCGGCAAAATAAATTGTTTCAAAGATCTCTTTATTTAATTTTCTGGCTTCTTCGGATTCAAACGGCATATTCAGCAGCACGAACGTATCGGCAAGGCCTTGTACACCAAGCCCGATGGGGCGGTGACGCATGTTAGACCTTCTTGCTTCCGGAACCGGGTAATAATTTTCATCGATTACACGGTTAAGATTGCGGGTAGCTGCACGGGTTACTTCGTAAAGTTTTTTATGATCAAACTCTCCGTTAATAACAAAGCGGGGAAGCGCAAGAGATGCAAGATTACAAACGGCTACTTCATCCGCTGAAGTGTACTCAAGAATTTCGGTACAAAGGTTGGATGATTTTATGGTACCCAGGTTTTGCTGGTTCGATTTACGGTTGCAGGCATCTTTGTAGAGGAGATACGGATTTCCGGTCTCGATCTGTGCTTCCATTATTTTAAACCATACGTCCTGTGCTTTAACGGTCTTCCGGGCTTTTCCTTCTTTTTCGTACTTAGTATAAAGCGCCTCAAAGTTTTGTCCCCAGCATTCGGACAATCCGGGAGCTTCGTTCGGGCAGAAAAGGGACCAATTTCCGTTTTCTTCCACGCGTTTCATGAAAAGGTCAGGGATCCAAAGGGCCAGGAAAAGGTCACGAGCACGGCCTTCTTCCTTCCCTGTATTTTTTCTAAGGTCTAAGAAATCAAAAACATCGGAATGCCAGGGTTCCAGGTAAATGGCAAAGCTTCCTTTGCGTTTTCCTCCCCCCTGATCCACGTAACGGGCTGTATCGTTGAATACGCGAAGCATGGGAATGATTCCGTTAGAAGTTCCGTTAGTACCACGGATATAAGAGCCTGTTGCGCGGATGTTATGGATGCTTAGTCCGATGCCGCCTGCACTCTGTGATATTTTTGCGCATTGTTTGAGTGTATCATAGATCCCGTCAATGCTGTCTTCCTTCATGGTCAGCAAAAAGCAGGATGACATCTGAGGTTTGGGAGTTCCTGCGTTGAAGAGCGTAGGTGTAGCATGTGTGAACCAGCGTTCACTCATCAGTGCATACGTGTCGATGGCTGCATCGATATCGTTTTTGTGAATGCCGATAGCAACCCGCATGAGCATATGCTGCGGACGCTCGGCAACTTTCCCATTCAGTTTTAAAAGATAAGAGCGTTCCAGTGTTTTGAAACCAAAATAATCGTAACCGAAATCCCGGTCATAAATAATTGTAGAGTCGAGTACCTCTGCATTTTTTTGAATAATGTCATGCACATCGTCTGCCAGGAGAGGAGCTTTCTTCCCGGTCTTTGGATCAATGTATGTATAAAGCAGCTCCATCGTTTTAGAAAACGATTTCTGGGTGTTCTTGTGAAGGTTGGAAACTGCAATACGTGATGCAAGGAGTGCATATTCGGGATGCGAAGTGGTAAGCGATGCCGCAACTTCTGCGGCCAGGTTATCCAACTCAGAGGTTGTTACCCCGTCGTAGATACCTTCAATTACTTTCATGGCTACCTTTACAGGTTCCACGGTGGGGTCGAGCCCGTAACATAGTTTTTGTATACGGGCGGTGATCTTGTCAAATTTTACCGACTCAGTTTTTCCATCTCTTTTTACTACAAGCATGGGTAATTATTTTTTCAATGATTAATGATTATGTTTTAACTCTCTTTTGAAAGAGACAAGAATGCTACTACGAGGAATTCGTGAAAAAGTAACCGTTTTTTTTAAACAAAAAATTAAAAATCTTCGTTTAGCGAAAATGTGTTGTCAGCTTTTGATGAACGTACACCTGCTTTTTGATATTCTGCAACTCGTTTCTCAAAGAAGTTTGTTTTACCCTGCAAGGAGATCATTTCCATGAAATCGAAAGGGTTGGTTGTGTTATAGAATTTAGGACAACCCAGAGAAAGTAATAAACGGTCAGCAACAAACTCAATATACTGGCACATCATATCTGCATTCATGCCAATTAATTTTACAGGAATTGCATCACGAACAAATTCATGTTCAATAGCAACAGCGCTGGTGATGAGTTCGGTTACTTGTGAAACAGGTAGCTGGTTTTTTAATTTGGAGTATAGTAAGCAAGCAAAATCACAATGCAATCCCTCATCGCGGGAGATAAGTTCGTTTGAAAAGGTAAGGCCGGGCATTAATCCGCGCTTTTTGAGCCAGAAGATGGAGCAAAAGCTTCCGGAAAAGAAAATTCCTTCCACGGCTGCAAAGGCAATAAGACGCTCGGCGAAATTTCCATTGCTGATCCAGCGTAAGGCCCATTCAGCTTTTTTTCCTACGCATGGAACGGTATCTACGGCATGAAACAAATAGTTCTTGTCCTTTTGATCTTTGATATAGGTATCGATCAGCAATGAGTAAGTTTCCGAATGAATGTTCTCGATCATGATCTGAAACCCGTAAAAACAACGTGCTTCGGGCCATTGCACTTCTTTCATGAAGTTAACCGCCAGATTTTCGTTCACAATGCCATCGCTGGCTGCAAAGAAGGCAAGCACGTGCCTGATAAAATGCTTTTCATCGTTGTTAAGCTTATTTTCCCAGTCCTGAACATCGGGAGACAGATCGATCTCTTCAGCTGTCCAGAAGCTTGCTTCTGCTTTTTTGTACATCTCCCAAATATCCTGGTGCTGAATAGGAAACAGAACAAATCTGTCTTTGTTTTCTTGTAGAATGGGTTCAATAGCTTTGCTCATGCTTAATTTTTTTTGGATTTATAGTATTAAAAATTCTTTTTAGAGGTAGAAAAACCCCGACTTGGTCGAGGTTTCCGGAAAAATCTTTTTTCGTTTTTCGTTGCCACAAATTTTCTATTTTTTTTCATGCGTACGCAACTTTTTCAATCAACATTCGAACTTAGTTATGAACAAAAATCTTTTTTTCAAAAATTTCCGCAAAAAAATTTTGCGGGTAATTTTTTTTTAGTAGTTCAACTAATTATTCAACATGTAAACCTTTCCGGGAAGTGATTTCACCACTCCCGAAAACTCCAGGTTGAGTAAAAGAGCTGCCGTTTTACTCATGGCAAGTCCCGAAGCATGGCTAATTTCGTCCACGTGAGCTTTTTCGTGTTGTTTCAGAATTTTTACAAGCCTTTCTTCATCGTCCGAGAGATGTGCAAATAATTCGTGCTGAATGTATTTTGATTTTTTCTTCTTATCATCCCAACTCATGGCACGTATCATGTCTTCGGCGGACTGCATCAGCATTGCTTTGTTCGCTTTTATCAATAAGTTACAGCCTTCCGACGCTGTATCGTCCAGCCGGCCAGGTACTGCAAATACATCGCGGTCGTACGAGTTTGCTATTTCAGCGGTTATAAGTGCTCCGCTCTTCACGGTTGCTTCAACAACAACAGTGGCATCTGCTATACCTGCAACAATCCGGTTTCTTCTTGGAAAATATTCCGGGTTCATTTTTGTATCACTCATGAATTCGGTCAACAATCCTCCGTTTTTGACCATCTTGAGGGAAGTATTGTAATGTTCCGAAGGATAAAGGATATCCAACCCATGTGCCAGCACACCCACCGTGGGTAAATTATTCTTCACGGAAGCCCGGTGCGCACAGATATCGATTCCATATGCCAGCCCGCTTAAAATGAGAACGTTGTAAGGGGAAAGAGCATCCACCAATTGTTCACATATCTTTTTGCCGTAGGAAGTAGATTTTCTTGATCCTACAATGCTCACAATACGTTCCGCATTCAGGTCCATGCTCCCTTTTGTATACAACATTACCGGGCCATCCGAGCATTCCTTTAGGCGGGTTGGAAACCCAGGATCGGTAAAAAAAAGAGAAACAATATTTTCCTTTTCAATGAACTTAATTTCTTTTTCAGCACGTTTCAGGGCATCTTTTTGAACAGAACTGCTTGAGATCGTTTCAGCAACTGTAGCCCCAATACCCGGTATTTTTTCCAATCGCGATCTTTTTTCGCTAAACACCTTTTCGGAGCTTCCGCAATAAGCAATCAGGTGTTTTGCAGTGACAGCACCAACTCCCGGCAAAAGTGTTAATCCTATATTGTATGCCAGTGTATCAGCGGTCATTTTCTTATTTCTATTTTTGCATGAACAGAACCCGATAAGGAGCGCAAAAATAATATAATGTCAATACGAATCCTTGTACTTTCTATTGCAATTATTTATTTTGGTTTTCTGTCCGCTCAAGACGGAATGGTGAGAGGAAAGGTTACAGACAGCCGCACCGGAGAAGCTCTTGGCGGCGTGAGCGTGTATATGGATAAAAAGGGAGTAACCACCTCCAATGCGGACGGAACTTACGAACTTAAAATCCCGGCCGGAACCCATTCCATTGAGTTTAATCTTATTGGATATAAAAGCCGTACTCAGGATGTTACTATTAAGGAGCAAGAAACAGTTGTTTTGGATATCTTCTTTGAAGTAGCATCCACCGAATTAGGTGTAATAGTTGTTTCAGCAGGAAAGTTTGAGCAGAAGCTTGAAGATGTTACTGTTTCAATGGATGTGCTGAAATCAACTCTTATTCAGAACAAGAATACGACCTCCGTGGATAATATCATGGACCAGTGTCCGGGAGTGAATGTTTTGGACGGGCAGGCAAACATACGGGGAGGAAGCGGATTCAGTTATGGTGCCGGAAGCAGGGTGATGGTGCTGGTAGACGATCTGCCCGTTTTGACCGCCGATGCAGGAGATGTAAAATGGAATTTTATTCCCGTGGAGAATATTGAACAGGCGGAGGTCATTAAAGGAGCTTCTTCTGCTCTTTTCGGTTCCTCTGCTCTTAACGGAGTGATCAATTTCCGTACTGCTTATCCAAAAGATTCCAATCAAACAGCAATAAGCATTTCCCAGGGAATATACGATGACCCCCAAAGGAATGAACTTACCTGGTGGAAAAAACAGAACCCGGTTTTTGGAATGGCTTCATTTCTTCATACAAGGCAGTTCGGGAATTTTGATCTTGTACTTGGAGGTAACCATTTTTCCGATGATGGGTACAGGAAATTGGAGAAAGAACAGCGTAACCGCTTCAACTTTGGGACGCGTTACCGTTGCCAGAAGTTAAAAGGTCTTTCGGCAGGAGTAAATGGAAATTTTATGGATTCAAAAGGAGGTTATTTTATATTATGGCAGAATGCGGATTCGGCCTATTACCCGCAGGGTGGTACGGTGAGCGATTATCATACACTGCGTACAACAGTAGATCCATTCATTGTGTATTTTACACCCGCGGGAGACAAGCACAGCTTAAGAACGAGATTTTACAAAGCCAACAATACGAATAACACGGATCAGGAATCGGTTTCCACCGTCTGGTACGGAGAATATCAGTATCAGCTCCATCTGCAAAAGGATCTGACTATAACCAACGGTATTACAAGCACCTATTCCGAGGTTCGTTCCGCTTCTCTTTATGGCAATCATTTCAGCAGTAATGCGGGAGTTTTTTCCCAGGCCGACAAAAAATTCAAACGCCTCATTTTTTCGTTAGGGGTGAGGGGTGAGTATTTTAAAGTAGATACTGCCGAAACAAAGTATAAAGTTGTTCTTGGGCAGGATACTACAGTACTTCCTGTTTACCCGGTTTTCAGGACCGGAGTAAATTACAGGCTTTTTACACATACACATTTACGTGCATCCTTTGGGCAAGGATATCGCTTTTCAAGTGTTGCAGAAAAATTTATTAAAACAAAAGTAAGCGGGCTTACTATTTATCCAAATCCCGATATTCAGCCGGAAACCGGATGGAGTACGGAGATTGGTGTTAAGCAGGCATTTAAAATAGGCGAACTAAAAGGATATTTGGATATTGCCGGTTTTATACAGGAGTATAAAAACATGATGGAGTTTACATTTGATTATTGGGTGCCTCCCGGCACACCAAACCCCACTAACCCTTTTACGAAACTGCAATATTTCGGAGCAAAATCCATTAATGTAGGAAGGACAAGAATAACCGGGACAGAAGTTACTATGGCAGGGGAAGGAAAAATAGGAAAAGTGCTTTTTACATTTTTAGGCGGGTACGTATATATAAAACCCGTTGATCTCGATTATGATTCTGTTAAATCAGGAGGCACATATCAGGGAAATATTCTGAAATACCGGTATGAGCATACTGTTAAAATGGATGTGCAGGCAGATTATAAAAAATGGAGTATGGGTATCAGTGCGCGGTATAACAGCTTTATGAAAAATATAGATCTGAGCTTTCAGAAGGAACTTTTTAATGACCTGTTCCCAACGCTTCATTCAAATCTGTACATCCTTCCGGGACTGAAGGAATACCGGGATATACATAATAAAGGAGATTTAATACTTGATTACCGTATTTCTTTTGAACTTACACAGGAAGTAAAGGCGTCGGTCCTGGTTAACAATTTACTGAACCGGGAGTATATGGGCCGGCCGGGGGATGTGCAGCCGCCCAGAAGCTTTGTATTGATGTTTCGTGCTACGATTTAAAACCCGTAACCCTTGTATTCCCGGGTGAATTCTTCTTCTGCAATTCTTGGATTCAGCTGCAGGTCATGGTATTCATAGGACTCAAAAAGGCCTTTATCGTCGTATACTTTAATAACGCGCGGTATGAACAGCTCCTTATCAATATAGAGGATCATTTTTTTGCCATATACATTCGGAACTTTTATTTTTTGATTGACCCGTACATCGCGGTAATTATTTACCTTGTCTGCATTCAGTTCCAATATCATGTAATCACTGACTTTTAATTTTCGTGCAATGCTTATAATCGTTTCTCCTTCCTGAACAGTATAATCCACGGATTTAAAATCAGGATACTCTGCGGTAATAAAATAGCAGTCGTGATTATCCCAGTTGATTGAACCGCCGCATTTAAAATAATCGTCAAACTCGTCTCCTGTTATCTGCATGGAGTATTTTATAACAGATGCAAAATAGCTGAATCCTATCTCATTGATGGTATGATGCTGGTTGTCGCGCATGAGCGACCCCATGGGATCGAGGTTGATGTTTACGTAAGGGAATCCATTTGGGTTTATAAGGGCATTCCCGTTATTTTTTTCCGCTACCCAAAGCAGTTCCGGTCCCTTGAGATAGATATAAATTTTTCGCGGTGAGGCATTGAGTTTTACCTGTGATTCGGTGGCAACAAGTTTCCCTTTGATCCGTTCGTTGCATTTAAGATGAAACTTAAGTGTTTGTATTTGTTCTACTGCAACAATTGCATTTTGCAGGATTTCCTTACAGGAAGGCGGAGCAGGTGCCCATGAAAATAAAAATAAACAGCAGGTCCATGACAAAAGCAGGAGGATAAAATTTCGTCCGAAAAACATTTGCAAATTTAAAAAAGAAAGATGCCGGGAAGGTACAAAACGCAAGAATCAGCAATCAATTTCTATCTTTACCGGATGAGAATCCTGGGTATCATTCCCGCCCGATATGCTTCTACGCGTTTCCCCGGAAAACCTCTGGCTGACATAGATGGCAGACCTATGGTCCGGTGTGTTTATGAACAAGCTGTTAAAAATAAACAGCTGAACGAAGTGATAATAGCAACCGATGATAAACGCATAGAGGCAGCTGTTAAAAAATTCAACGGGAATGTTGTAATGACTTCCCGCAAACATGCCAGTGGTACCGACAGGTGCAACGAAGCCTTAAAAAAGTCGGGAGGAAGATACGATGCAGTTATCAATATTCAAGGCGATGAGCCATTCATTTTCCCGAAGCAAATATCTAACGTTGCAAACTGTTTCATTTCGCCTGCCGGGAATAAGACACAAATTGCCACCCTTGTCATGAAGGTAAAAAGCATACGGGAGCTGGAGAATCACAACACGGTAAAAGTAGTAGTCAATAAGAAGAAGGAAGCACTCTATTTCAGCAGAACGGCGATCCCGTATTACCGGGGGAAAAATTTTTCTGCATGGATGAAATCCCATACCTATTATAAACACATTGGAATATACGGCTACCGTGCCGATATTCTCAAGGAAATTACCAGGCTGAAAAGATCTTCGCTGGAAATAGCAGAATCACTGGAGCAATTAAGGTGGCTGGAAAACGGATACAGGATAACGGTTGAGCTTACTGATTTAGAGTCATTTTCCATTGATACTCCGGAGGATTTGGCCAGGCATTCCATTTTGAAAAGAGCACGTTAGTTTTTTTATGAAAAATCGTATCTTCGCCTTGTCGTGAATATTGAAAAGAACATAAGTGAGCTTTTGTTTGAGCACGATTGTGTGATTATCCCTGATTTCGGAGGATTTGTCTGCAATTATTCTTCGGCGAGAGTACAAAGGCAGAAACACCAGTTTTATCCTCCTTATAAGAGGATATCTTTCAACCGCAACCTGAAAAATAACGATGGGCTGCTTGCCAATCAGGTGGCGCAGGTGCAGGGAATTTCTTATGCAGACTCAAACCGGATAATTTCGGAATATGTCAGTAACCTGAAGAAGGATCTGAACTCCAATAAGCGCTTTGTTTTTAACAATATCGGAACAATTTATCTGGGAGAGGAAAGTAATTTACTTTTTGAGCAGGATGAGAAAGTGAATTACCTTCCCGAGTCTTTCGGGCTTTCTGTTTTTAATTCCCCTGCGATCAAAAGTGAGCCTATTGAGCGAAAGATCGAGAAGCAATTTAAAGACAAAACAACAATCCCTTCCCGGGAGAAAAAAGAGGTGGTGCTTTCTGGAAGAAAAACTTCCCGTTATTTTGTTGCTTCTGCAGCAGTATTATTAGTAGCATTTTTTATCTGGATTCCGTTTCAACCCGATTTTATTAAAAGTATCGACTATTCCAGCCTGAACCCTTTTGCAGCAAAAGAACAACCGCTGTATCAGCCTTCGGAAAGTGATCAGCCCGACCCGGACACAGATAAAGAAAATGTGGGCAGATTACTTGCCGCTGCAAACGATACAACAAGGTATCTGAATATTGTAATTGACGGAAGGTTCCCGATTGTAGTCCGATTAAAGGAGGATGCCACTGCCGTGGTAAAAACAAAGAAAAAAGATACGCATACAAAATACCGTTTTCATATAGTCGGTGGAGCATTTGTTATTTCGGAGAATGCTGAGAAATTTTATACCAAGCTTATAAAGGATGGTCATCAGGCCAGCATTATTGACAAAAACAATCTCCGTTTTGTTTCTTACGGAGGCTTTTCAACCAAAGAGGAAGCAATACAGGCGCTTGATAAAATACGGGCTGTTCAGGGAGATGCTTGGTTAATGATAAATTAGTTCAAAGACAAACAAGAAGACCTCTTATTCATTATTTTTCCTCCTGTTTTTATAGATCTTAATGGCAAGGAAAATGGATGCGCTGAACAGGATAAGACCCAGCAGTGCCCAGATAAAACTCAGGGTATCCTTCATTACAACAATGAAAACAATGGCAACCAGGAAAATGGTTGCTACCTCGTTCCATACCCTGAGCCTGAAGGAGGAATATTTTACAATGTCTTTTTGAAAGTGAGTGAACATTACATGGCATTGAACATGGTAAAGTGTCAGCCCGAATACAAATGCCAGCTTTA
>Ga0315912_10000454_pt1 | contig 78122 bp, 56 predicted proteins | sample VfabasoilMG_FD_204469 | JGI IMG/M metagenome (GOLD analysis project Ga0315912, IMG submission 204469) | Garden soil microbial communities collected in Santa Monica, California, United States - V. faba soil | ecosystem: Environmental > Terrestrial > Soil > Garden | place: USA: California... | reverse complement strand
CGGCGAGCGCGCGGACGCGCGCTCGCCACTCCGCCGGGGGCAGTGTCTTCATCTCGGCCTGAACCATCGCGCCGAACACCATCTCACGCAGCATCGGCACGAACGGGAACTCGAGTGCAGCCTTCGGCCGTGCCGCGCGATCGAGGATCGCGACCCGCTCGTCGCGCCACGCGTCGAGCGGCGTCGCGTTCAGTGACAGCACGGCGAGCGCGTCGAGGCCGACCGCGCCGAGATCGGCGAGGTCGGCCACAAGCGGCGCTGTCTCCTTCAGGGCTGGCGCACGGGCGACCAGCGCATCGAGCGCTGGCCGCCCGTCGCGCCAGGCGGTGAAGATGGCGCGCAGACGATCGCGCCCCAACGCAAACCGCGGCGCGTCCGACAACAGTCCGTCCATCAGCTGCCGCACTTCGCGCGCGCCCGGACTGTCGGTGCTCACCGCGTCCACCAGATGCGTCAACGGCCCCAGCGTCGTCCATCGCTGCTGGCCGCCGCGCGTGTAACCCTTGACAGGTTCGACCACGCCCGCGAGCACCTTCAGCGCCGAAATATCGCGCTCCCCCACCAGCCGCCGCAGCAGCACGTCGCCGTTGCGCTCATGGGTCAGGCCGAGCGCTTCGAGCTGCACGCTGACACGCTCGAGCCGGCGGTACATGTCATCGACGTCCGTGACCTCACGCGGTGACCAGAACCGCTCGGCAATCGCCGCCGTCCGCGGCCAGACACGCGAGTCGATCGTCTCCGGACTCACCCACTCGCCCCACATCGTCGCTTCGCCGCCCAGAATGTGCGCGGCTTCGGCGTCGGTCAGGCCGCTGTTCGCCGGCAGCGGATCCACCGCGTAGTGACGCGCCGCGGTCTCGAGCAAATCGATGTAGTACCCGGCGGACAACACGCCGTCGTAGCCTTGCTTGGCGGCATCAAACAGCGACTTCTGCCCCCGCCATGAATGCACGACAGTCTCCTTCGGCAGGCCAGGTTGGAAGATCTCATCCCAACCCATCATCCGTTTCCCGTGCTTCTTCAGAATCGGCAACAGGCGCTGGTTGAAATACGTCTGGAGCGCGTGGGCGTCCTTGAGCTTCTTCTGCTCCATGAACGCCTGAATCTTCGGATTCGCCGCCCACTGCTTGCCGTTGTTCTCGTCGCCGCCGATGTGCCAGTACGGATCCGGGAAGATCTTCGCCATCTCCTCGATGAACCCGTCGATGAACCTGTAGGTGGACTCGCGCGTCGGATCGAACGTGGCATCAAAGACGCCGAAGCGGCGCTCGATCGCGTACGGACCGGGCGCGCTCATCAGCTCGGGATAACCGACGGCCCAGCTCTGCGCATGGCCCGGCATATCGAACTCCGGCACCACGCGAATACCACGTGCGGTCGCATAGCGCACGATGTCCCGAAGCTGATCCTGCGTGTAGTAGTCACCATCCGATCCCATCTCCTGGAGCTTCGGATATTTACGGCTCTCGACGCGGAACCCCTGGTCCTCGCTCAGGTGAAAATGCAGCACGTTCATCTTGACGGCCGCCATGCCATCGAGCTGGCGCTTGATGACATCGACCGGTTCGAAGTGTCGGGCTGCGTCGATCAGCAGGCCACGCCACTTGAAACGGGGCCGGTCCTGAATCTCAACGCCGGGAAAAAAGAATCCGTCGGCGTCTCCTGACGCTAGCTGCAGGAGCGTCTCCACGCCACGAATGGCGCCGACCACCGTCGGCGCCCGTAACACGACCTGGGACGACGACGCGATCAGCGCGTACGACTCATCTTCATCGGCCGTGGGAATTGAAGCGCCAGCGGTCTGACACTCGATCACAATCGTCGCGGCGGCCGGATCCGCCCACGCGCGCGACATCGTGTAGCCCGTGCGACCTTCGAGCCGCCTCATCGCGCGCTGAACCGCCGAGCGAAGCCGTTCATCCGCAAATCCGCGCAGCCCGACGGTCGTGGCCGTGGTGATCGGCACGCGGCCGGCGTCAAACTTCACCGACGCGGGCACGGGCATCAGCGCGTGCGTGACGTCAGCCGCCACGCGTCCACGCGACGATCCCGCCGTCAGCGCCACAGCCGTTGCGACGATCGTCACGGCCACTGACATCGCAAGTATCCACGACCGTTTCATGACCGGCTCCATGTTCAGGCGTACAGCTTGATCGCGAGCGGAGGCGGCTCACCCGCGCAGTCGAATGACAGAGTCACCTGCGTCACGGTCCGTGCGGCGAATCGCTCGAGCCGTGCGTGGCCAATGGTTGTGCCGCGCACGATTTCGGTCGGGGCCGAGCCTTCGACGTTGCCCCTGAGGACGAACGTCTTCACCACCTGTCCCCGTTCAATCGGTTCCTCAAGTCGGACGACCGAGATCGAGATGGGCCGGTTGAACTGCACGTGGACTTCGGCGCCCCCCGGACCCCCAATGGTCTGTTTGGGTCCGCCGCCGCCCGCGACCGCCACCAGATCCTCGGCAAACATCGCGCGCCGCCGGTCGGCGAATCCGGTGAGCCTGGCAACATCCGTCGGATGCAGCACGCCGTCCTTGGTGGGTGGAACATTGAGCAGCAATTTCGAATTGCGCCCCACTGAACGGAAATACAGATTCACCAGCGTGTCGATCGAACGCACACGCTCGTCTTCTGCCGGATGATGGAACCAGCCGGGTCGAATCGACGTGTCCGCTTCGGCCGGCCGCCAGACGGTGCCGTCGGGATCGCCATGTTGCAGCGACTCGATGATGCCCGGGCCGCTGACGCCGGGCGCCTGCACAATCGCGGGATTCACCATCGACCAGTTCGGATCGCCGGCCGATCCGTTTTCGTTGCCACACCAACGCACGTCCGGCCCCGCATCGGAGAACATCACCGCTCGCGGCTGGAGGCGCCGCACTTCGCCCCAGACGCGCGGCCAGTCGTAGACCTGTTTTTTCCCGTTCGGCCCCTCGCCATTCGCCCCGTCGAACCACACTTCGTGGATCTCGCCGTAGTTGGTCAGGAGCTCGCGCAGTTGATCGACATACAGGTCGTTGTAGCGCGGCGAGTCGCCGTAGACGGGATTGTTGCGATCCCACGGTGACAAATAGAGCCCGGGCTTGAGTCCCTCGGCGCGGCAGGCGTCCACGAATTCCCGCACGAGATCGCCACGTCCGCCCCGCCACGGACTCGCGGCGACCGTATGCGTGGTCGTGCGGCTCGGCCAGAGACAGAACCCGTCGTGATGTTTGGCGGTCAGAATCATCGCGCGGAAGCCTGCGGCACGCGCCGTGCGTGCCCACTCGCGCGCATCGAGATTCGTCGGCGCAAAGATCGCCGGCGACTCTTTGCCGTCGCCCCATTCGCGATCGGTGAAGGTGTTCACGCCGAAGTGGAAGAACATCGCGAGTTCGTCCCGCTGCCAGGCGAGCTGGGACGCCGTGGGACGCGGTCGCGCCTGGCCGACGGCCGGCGCCGAGGCCGACTGCGCAAAGCTGAACCTCGTGGCGGCAAGTGCCGCCGCGCCGCTGATCAGAAAAGTCCGCCGGGTCATCGGCCCTCCACGACGAACGCGCGCGGGGCCATCTCGGCACCGTTGAACCTCGTGCCTAGCACTCCGGTCGCGGCATCGAGTTGGCGGGCAATGGGCATCGGTTCGGTCAGGAAAGAGTTCCGGCGTGAGTCTACCCAAACTTCAGGTCCGGCGGGCAAAATCCGAATAACCCCGGCCCGCGCTGGTAACATGGCGACGTCCGGACCATGAGGCCGCTCGGCCGACTCGCCTTCGTCGCAGCCGTCGTCGCCGCGAGCGCGACGCTTGCCGCACAGTCACGGCGGAATCCAACCGTGCCCGAACTGCTGGCGGCCGCGGCGAACTACCTCGACAGTTACGAGAAGCAGTTTTCGGCGGTCGTCTCCGAAGAGCGCTATCAACAGAGCGCCGATCCGCTGGCGGCGCGCGGCGTACGCCAGCGCATCCTCCGCTCGGACCTCATCGTGATCAATGCCGGTCAAGCCGGTTGGATCTCGCTCCGCGATGTCTACGAGGTGGACGGCTTGCCGGTGCGCGATCGCGCGGATCGCCTGATGAAGCTCGTCACCGAGCCCGCCCCGGATTCGTTCGCCCAGGCCCTGCGCGTGGCCGAAGAGAGCGCGCGCTTCAATCTGGGCACTGTCTGGCGAACCATCAACACGCCGACGACGGCGCTGATGTTCCTCAGACGCGATGACCAGGATCGATCGAAGTTCACATTTGAAGGTATGAAGACCGTCGACGGCGTGCGGGTGGCTGAGCTCGACTTCAAGGAAAAGCTCATGCCGCGCATGATCCAATCGGTGGACAACGCCGCGGTAGAAGGCAAATTCTGGATCGAGCCCGTGTCAGGCCGAGTCGTCCAGACGGAGTTCAGGATCGCGTCCGCAGGCAACTCGGCCAAGATCTCGGTCCGTTACGCCCACCAGCCGAAGGTCGGCCTGTGGCTGCCGGTCAGGATGGACGAGGAATACCTGACCACGGTCGGTTCGAACTCCATGTTCCGCGTCCGCGGACAGATCACCGGCCGCGCGGACTACCAGAACTTCCGCAAGTTCGACGTGGACGTCGCCACCATCATTAAGTAAGCCCCCTTTGCGGGTGACGACATGTAACGACTGGGAACAGCGCACCTTTGCCAGCGACCCGCCCCTGGCTGGTATAATCCGGAGTTCCTGGTCATGACGGGCGCCTTGGCGTCCGGCGTGGAATGCGGAAATGGCGGAATTGGCAGACGCGCAAGCCTCAGGAGCTTGTTCCCGCAAGGGAGTGGAGGTTCGAGTCCTCTTTTCCGCACCAATATTCATTCGGGGGCTTCGCCCCCGAACCCCCTGCGCTTCGCTCGTGCCGCTCCCGCTGCGGGGGCTCCTCTGAAGATCCACTTCGCATACCTGCTGCGCTGCGCGGACGGGTCACTGTACGCGGGCTATACACGCGATCTGAAAGCGCGCGAGGCGCGCCACAACCAGGGGCATGGCGGCCGCTACACGGCAGCCCGGCTTCCGGTCCGCATCGTCTATTCAGAATCGTTCAGGACCCAGCAATTGGCCATGGCGCGCGAATACGCCTTCAAGCAACTGACCAAAGTTGACAAGGAAGCGCTCGTGCGACGACGCCGACGGCGGAAGTCGCGGTAGGCCTGCTACTTCACCTGCCACGTCTGCAGAATCTTCATGTAGTTGCCGCGCTCGAAGGCTTCGGGATCCGGGCATCGCAACAGGCTCATGCTGCCCTGCGCCTGGGCGAGTGATTCGTATTCGCGCTCCTCGAGCCAGTGCGACAACTCGACGCGGAGTCGGGCCAGGTGCCGCGGACCGTTCTTCAGCAACACCGCGACGACCTGCACGGCGTGCGCCCCGGCCATGACCGCTTTCACCGCATCAACGCCCGTGTGCACGCCACCGGTGGCGGCCAGCGAAGCGCGAATGCGCCCCGACAGTATCGCCAGCCATCGGAGCCTCAACAGTAATTCGCCCGAGTCAGAGAGGTGTAGTTGCGGCACGGCCGCCAACGCGTCGGGATCAATGTCCGGCTGATAGAACCGGTTGAAGATCACGAGCCCGTCGGCGCCGGCCTGATCCAGTTGATGCGCCACGTTGGCCACCGACGAGAAGAACGGGGAGATCTTCACCGCTACGGGAATCGTGACGCTCTGCTTCACGGCCCTGACCACATCGAGCAGCCGCCGCTCCACGGCTGCTCCGCTTTCGGCGGGATCAGTCGCGACATGATAGAGGTTCAGTTCGAGCGCGTCGGCGCCGGCATCCTGAATCAGGCGCGCGTACCCCAGCCAGCCCGCCGCCGTCGTCCCGTTGAGCGACCCCATCACCGGCACATGCACCGCCGCTTTCACGCGCCGTACGTGTTCGAGATACCGATCCGGACCCATCGCGTAGTCGTCCGCCAACGGAAAGTAGGAGAGCGCCTCGGCGTGCGCGCCTTCGTGTGCCCGCATGTGCTGCTCACTGCCCGCTTCGTCCGCGGCAATCTGTTCTTCGAACAGCGACGGCAGAATGATGGCTGCTGCACCGGCGTCCTCCAGGCGCCGGACTGTGTCGAGATCGGCCGAAAGCGGAGACGCCCCGGCGACCAGCGGGTGCGGCAGCGCGAAGCCCAGGTATCTGGTGGACAGGTCCATCATGACTACACCTCCTGCTTCCTTAGCTCTTGCCCTGGTTCTTGGGCTTTTGGGTCCGGCGGCGCCGCGGCCAGCTCTTCGTATAGCGCATAGCGCTCCCGGACGTGTGCCTGTGCACCGGCCAGCAGCGTCTTGAAGCGGTCGGGGTACATCTGCTCCACCGCCCGGAATCGGGACTCGTTGCGCATGTACTTGCCGAGGTCGCCCTTGGGCGGCGCCGATTCCAGTTGCATCGCCGGATGGCCGGCCGCCACGCGACGCGGATCAAACCGGAACAAGGGCCAGTACCCGGTCTCCACGGCCAGCTTCTGCTGATCCAGGCCGTGCGACAAGTCGTAACCGTGCGCAATGCAGGTGCTGTAGGCGATGATGAGCGACGGTCCCGGATACGCTTCGGCTTCCTGAAACGCCTTCACCGTCTGCGCATCCTTCGCGCCGAACGCCACCCGCGCCACGTAGACCGACCCATATGCCATCGCCATCAGCGCCAGATCTTTCTTGTGGGTCGCCTTGCCGGACGCGGCGAACTTCGCCGACGCACCCATGGGCGTGGACTTCGATTGCTGACCGCCCGTGTTCGAGTACACCTCCGTGTCGAGCACCAGGATGTTCACGTTCTTGCCCGTGGCCATCACATGGTCCAGACCGCCGTAGCCAATGTCGTAGGCCCAGCCGTCCCCGCCGACGATCCATACGGTTTTCTTCGTGAGCGCATCGGCGAGCACGCGCAGCCGCGCCGCCCTCGGGTCGCGAATCCCGGGCAGCAGCGGCTTCAGCGCCGCGACGCGCGCACGCTGGGCGTTGAGACCAGCATCCGTGGACTGATCCGCGTCGATCAGGGCTGCTGCCAAGGCGTTGTCAATCAATCCGTCCTCACAGAGACCCCGCAAGAGGCGATGGGCCTCATCCGCTTGCGATTCGACAGCGAGCCGCATGCCCAGTCCGAACTCCGCGTTGTCCTCGAACAACGAGTTCGACCAGCTCGGCCCGCGGCCGTCGCGATTCGTGGTGTACGGCGTGGTCGGCAGGTTGCCACCATAGATCGATGAACAGCCGGTGGCGTTGGCTATCAGCAGGTGATCGCCGAACAGCTGCGTCAGCAGCTTGATGTACGGCGTCTCGCCGCATCCCGAGCAGGCGCCGGAGTACTCGAAGAGCGGCTCGAGGAACTGCGTGCTCTTGATGTCGCCCTTCACCGTCTGTCGATCGACCTCCGGCAGTTCCAGGAAGAACGCGTAGTTCTCGCGTTCGGCTTCGCGCAGGGGCCGTTGCGGATGGAGGTCCAGCGCTTTGTGCTTCGGGTTCGCCTTGTCCTTCGCGGGACACACCATCACGCAGAGCGAACATCCCGTGCAGTCCTCCGGCGCGACCTGGATGATGTAGTCCATGCCGGCGTATTCCGCGCCCTTGTACGGCACGGACTTGAACGTCGCTGGATGGGCCGCCAGCGAATCTGGCGTCGCCACCTTCGCACGAATGGCGGCGTGCGGGCACACGAGCGCGCACTTATTGCACTGGATGCACAGCGCCTCGTCCCAGACCGGAATCTCGGTGGCAATCGATCGCTTCTCCCACTTCGCCGTGCCGACCGGCCATGTGCCGTCGACCGGGAACGCACTCACCGGCAGCAGGTCTCCCTGATTGGACAGCATCATCGCGGTGATGCGCTGCACGAAGTCCGGCGCCGCGGCTGACACGATGGGTGCCGGCCGGCGTGTCGAGGTGACCGCTCCCGGCACCGTCACCTGATGCAGATGCGCCAGCGCCGCGTCCACGGCCGCGAAGTTCGCCTGCACCACCACGTCGCCGCGCTTGCCGTAGGTCTTGCGGATGGCATCCTTGATATGCCGAATGGCTTCGTCACGTGGCAACACCCCGGAAATCGCAAAGAAGCACACCTGCATGATCGTGTTGATGCGATTGCCCATCCCCGCCTCACGCGCGACGGTGTAGCCGTCAATCGTGTAGAGGCGAATGCGTTTGTCGATGATGCGCTGCTGCATCTCCGCCGACAGCTGGCCCCACACGGCGTCCGCGGTATACGGCGCGTTCAGGAGCAGCACGGCTCCAGGTTCCGCATATCCAAGCACGTCATATTTGTCGAGGAAATCGAACTGATGACAGGCGACGAAACCGGCCTGGCGGACGAGATACGGCGCGCGAATCGGCCTCGGCCCGAATCGCAGATGCGAGATGGTGACGGCTCCGGACTTCTTCGAGTCGTACACGAAGAATCCCTGCGCGAAGTTCGGCGTGTCCTCACCAATGATCTTGATCGAGTTCTTGTTGGCGCCGACCGTGCCGTCCGCGCCGAGACCGAAGAACACGGCGCTGACGACGCCCGGCTGTTCCAGCGCGAAGTCCGGATCGACATCGAGCGACAGGCGCGTCACATCGTCATTAATCCCGACCGTGAAATGCGGTTTGGGGTTTGGCTTGGCCAGTTCGTCGAAGATGGCTTTCGCCATCGCGGGCGTAAATTCCTTTGAGGCCAATCCATACCGGCCGCCAATAACTTTCGGACGCAACTGGCCGTGCTCGTTGAGCGCCGCCACCACGTCGAGAAACAACGGATCGCCAATGGCGCCAGGTTCCTTCGTGCGATCCATCACGGCGATCGCTTTCACCGTGGCCGGCAGCGCCGACATGAACGCGGCCACCGAGAACGGTCGATAGAGGCGGACGATGAGCACGCCGATACGTTCGCCCGAGGCCACCATCGCCTCAACCAGGGTCTGCACCGTCTCCGCGCCCGATCCCATGATCACGACGACCCGTTCTGCGCCAGGATGGCCGACGTAGTCGAACAAGCGATACTGCCGGCCGGTCAGGGCCGCGAATTGATTCATCGCGTCCTGCACGTGCCCGGGACAATCCGTGTGAACGCTGTTGGCTGCCTCACGTGCCTGGAAGAACACGTCGGGGTTCTGGGCCGTTCCGCGCAGCACCGGATGGTCGGGTGACAGGGCACGCTGCCGGTGCGCCGCAATAGCCTCTTCCGGAAGCAGGGACCTGAGATCGTCGTCGGTCAATTCTTCGATCCGCGACACTTCATGCGACGTACGGAACCCGTCGAAGAAGTGGATGAAGGGGATCCGCGACTCGAGCGTCGCCATCTGCGAGATACAGGCGAAGTCGTGCGCTTCCTGCACGGTGTTCGAGCACAGCATCGCGATGCCCGTTTGCCGGCAAGCCATCACGTCGGAGTGATCGCCGAAAATCGACAATGCGTGGGTCGCGATCGTGCGGGCGGTTACGTGCATCGCGAACGGCGTCAACTCCCCCACAATCTTGTAGAGATTGGGAATCATCAGGAGCAGGCCCTGACTGGCGGTGAACGTCGTCGCCAGCGCGCCGGCTTGCAGCGCGCCGTGGACCGCGCCGGCGGCGCCACCCTCGGACTGCATCTCCATCACGCTGGGCACCTGGCCCCAGATGTTGACGCGGCCCTTCGACGACCACTCGTCGGCCAACTCGCCCATCGTGGACGAAGGCGTGATCGGGTAGATGGCAATGACTTCGTTGGTGCGATGGGCGACGGACGCAGCGGCTTCGTTGCCGTCGACGGTGATCCAGCGGCGAGCCATTCAGGGCTCCGTAGGAGGGCGGATGGAGCGCCGGATCGCGGGAGGTATGAATGACGCCCGCGGGGCCGCTCTCGGTTCACGGTGCAACAAACTGCATGTGCACCAGCGATCTAGATCACTATACAACAGGTGACGACAGGTGACGACAGGTAACGACGGGTGACGACGGCAGATCCGCGTACAAAAAGAAACCGGCGGCCAAAAGGCCGCCGGCCACGTACCTGTCGTACCCGTCGTACCTGTCGTACCCGTCCGATGTTTACATCGGCACTTGCAGGTCGGGCATCGGCTTGCCGGCGAAGAGTCTCGCCGTGGGCTTGGAGATGATCCGCGCCCAGCGCTCGGCCGACGACGCGCGCGCGCTGTCGCTGGCGATGCCGGTGTTGGCGTACATCTGCCGGTAGAGCTTCGAAATCAGCACGAAGGCCAGGCGTCCCTTGAGGTTCTTGACGCATCGGCTGCGCTTCCACACCACCGGCAGGCTGTAGAACCGATCCCACACCTGCTGCGTGCGCGTCTGCACTTCTTCATGCGACATGTTCGGATGCGGCATGTAGTACTTCGGACGTCGCGACGCCGGGATGAGCCAGTGGCGCGTCAGCGGCGTGCCCTCGAACATCGGCGGACCGCCCACGAAGCTCTTTTCCCACTTGTCGAAATCGATCGTGCCGGGGAACGGCGTCAGCATCACGAATTGCGCGAACGTGATGTCGGCCGCTTCGGCCAGCGCCGCGGTGGCGTCGAACGTGGCGGCCGTGTCCGACGGCAGACCAAAAATGAACGAGCCGAGCACGTGTACGCCGTGTTCACGGAACACGCGGAGGCGCTTGGCCAATTCTGCGCCGTGCAGGTTGAAGTCCTTGTAGATGTCCTTCAGTCCTTCGGGCGTCACGGCCTCGACGCCGACGAGCGCACCCTTGATATTCGCCTTGCGCATCGCGTCGAGGAACTCGGGATCCTCGGCCGCTTCCATCGTGATCTGCGTGAAGAAGATCGTGTCTTGCGGCAGTTTGGCGAGTCGCGCCATCAACTCGAAACGCTCGGCACGCATCTCTTCGAGTTCGTGGAGATGCGTTTTGTCGGCGCGGCGCGCGGCCATTTCCAGGTCCTTGACGGCGACCGGATAGAAGTTGTCGTCGGCCAGCGCCAGAAAGCGGAAGCCACGGCGCCGCAGTTCGACGATTTCCTTGAGCACCACGTCCACGTTCCGCATGCGCGGCTCCTGGCCGTCGGTCCGCCACACGGAACAGAACGAGCAGTGCTTGGGGCACCCGCGCACGGTCTGCACCGACGCCCACATGTACTTACCGGGCGGCAGCAGGTCCCAGCGGGCCGGCACGAACGCGTCGCCCGGCACCCGGCCGCCGTCGTAGCGCGGCTTGAGCTGTCCGGCTGCGGCATCCTCGAGCGCGCGGCCCCAGACGAGGTCGCCGTCGCCGCTGACGATGGCGTGGCCCTGTCCGGCGTCCATCGCTTCATCGGGGAACAGCGTGGCGTGAATGCCGCCGTAAATGACCGTGGCGCCGGCCGCGCGCGCGGCCTTGCCGACCTCGTACCCGCGCAGCGCGTTGCCCGTGTGCACGCTCACGCCGACGACGTCACCCGGTTGGATTTGCGAGAAATCCATCCGTTCGAGCGTCTCGTCGACGAGGACGGGCGTGCCGAACTTCTCGGGCGTGGCGCCCGCCAGCACGAACATCCACCGCGGCGTGATGACCGCGATGCCGAACGACACGTTGCTCGGATTGACTAGAAAAACCTTCATCCATCCCTCATCGAAGAATACGGCTGGGCCACCGGAAACGCGGGAAAACCGCCAGAACCTACGAAACGCTCCGGATCAGGCCGCCGTCGACCTGCAGGGACGCACCTGTAATGTACCGCGAACCGTCGGAAAAGAGAAATACGGCCGCCGAGGCGAACTCGTCCGCCTCGCCGTACCGCCCGATCGGAATGTTCTTTGAATACGCCGTGCGGACCTCCTCGGGAGAGGATCCGCTGGCCTTTCCGCGAATCGTGTCGAGCTCGCGAATGCGGTCGGTGTTGATGCGGCCGGGCAGCAAATGATTGACGCGGATGCCATCCGCGGCGAGTTCGTTCGACAGCGTCTTCGACAACGCCGCCACCGACGAACGCACGACGTTCGAGAGCGCGAGGTTCGGAATCGGCTCCTTCACCGCCGACGACGTCGACACGACAATCGCGCCGCCGCCGCGCGCCTTCATTGACGGGACTGCCAGACGCACCATCCGAACGGCGCTCAGCACCAGGAGATCGAACGCGCCCGTCCACGCCGCATCGTCAAACGACAGCGCCGTGCCGGCCGGCGGTCCGCCCGCGTTGACGAACAGCAAATCGACGCCGCCGAAGGTCTTCGTCGTCTGCTCAAACCAGCGCGCGATGTCCTCAGCCTTCCGCACGTCCACCGCAGTGGCCAGCGTCCTGGCGCCTGTTTCTGAGGCGATCCGCGTCGCGGCGTCCGTGACCTTCGCCTCGTCCCGCGAACTGATCGACACGAGTGCGCCCTCAGCCGCCAGCCCGCGCGCGACGGCATAGCCCAGTCCTCGACTGGCGCCCGCCACCATCGCCACCTTGCCGGTCAATTTGAGATCCACTCTGCACCCTTCTGCGCCTTGGTCCAGGCGAGCACGCGATCCAGGGCCTCGCGCGTCCCAGGGTCCAGCGTCGGTCCCGGCGCGCGCGTGCCCGCATCCGCCAGCACACCGCGTCGCCGAAACACCTCTTTGCGGATGGCCATGCCGATGCCTTCCTGGAACTCGAAGCGCATTAGCGGCACAAAGCGATAAAACACGTCCGCCGCCTCGTCGATCTTTCCAGCGCGATAGAGCGAGACCACTTTGACGAGGACCTCGGGAAACGCGAACCCAGTCATCACGCCCGCGGCGCCAGCCATCAGTTCTTCAATCAGAAACACACCGCCGAGGCCGCCGAGAATCGCGACGGGCGTGTCCCCTGCCGCCGCGAGAATGCGCGCGGTCTTGAATGGCGTGGGCGGATCTTCGAGCTTGATCGTCCGCGCCGACGGAATTTCGCGGGCAATCCGGGCCAACAAGCCCGCTTCCATCGCGAACCCGGAAATCGGTGGATAGTCCTGGACAACGATCGGCAGATCCACGGCCTCAGCCAATGATTTGTAGTGATTGACGACCGATTCGGTGTTGAGTTTGAGCATCCGCGGCGGGCTGACCATTACGGCCGAGGCGCCGAGCGCCTTCGCCTCGCGGCTGTATTCAATGCACGTCCGGACGCCGTCGGCCGATGCCCCCACGATGACGCGCGCGCGACCGGCGACTTGACGGACGACGGTGTCAACGATGAGGTGCCGCTCGCGTTCATTCAGTCGCGCCACCTCGCCGGTGACGCCCAGCGCGGTCACGCCCGTGACGCCCGCGCCAACAATCAAATCAACGACTCGCTTCAGACTGTCAACATCAACATCGCCGCCCGCAGCAAACGGGGTCGGAAGCACGGAAAACACACCAGCGAACGTCACTCACCCTCCGGGGAACAGAAAGCGTATCATGCTCGACGATCGTGGACTGTAAGACTTGTGTACGCAGAGACTTCGATGAAACAGACCATAACTGCCCTGCTTCTCGTGATTGGCGCCTTGAGCGTCGTGATCGTCGCGCGCCAACGCGCGGCGGCGCCGACCGGCGAATGGCCAACCTACGGGCGCGATGCCGGCAACTCGCGCTACTCGCCGCTCGATCAAATCGGCCCCGGCACGCTGCCGTCGCTGCAGATGGCGTGGCGCTGGCAACCGGAAGTGGTCGCGGGCCAGGCGGCGGAATTCCGGAACGAGAGCACGCCCATCATGGTGGGCGGCACGCTGTATTTTCCGAGCGGCAGCCGGCGCGCAGTCGTCGCCGCCGACGCCGCCACGGGGACCACCAAATGGACGTGGTCGATGGACGAAGGCGAACGCGCGCGACGGGCGCCGCGCCGGGACTCCGGCCGTGGTGTGGCGTACTGGCGCAGCGGATCCTTCGAGCGGATCTTCACCGTGACACCGGGCTTTCAATTGGTCGCGCTCGATGCGAAGACCGGCGTGCCCGTCGAGGATTTCGGACAGCACGGCGTCGTCGATCTCAAGGCGCAACTGGGCGTCCCCATCGATCTGGTGAACGCCGCGATTGGATCCAGTTCCCCGCCGCTGGTGTTCGCCGACACGGTCGTCATCGGCCCCGCGCTCGAAGTCGGGACGGCTCCGCCATCGATGAAGAACGTGCCGGGCCGCATCCTGGCGATTGATGCGAAGACCGGCGTGCTCAAGTGGCGTTTCAACACCATCCCGGTCAAGGGTGAAGCGGGTTACGAGACGTGGGAGAACGGGTCGGCGGACTACACGGGCAACGCCGGGGCGTGGGCGCCGCTCTCGGTCGATGAGACGCGCGGATATCTCTACCTGCCGATTGAAGCGCCGACGGGCGACTACTTCGGTGGCCACCGCCACGGCAATAATCTGTTCGCCGACACGCTGGCGTGCATCGACATCAAGACCGGCAAGCTCGTGTGGCATTTCCAGACGGTGCATCACGACATCTGGGACTTCGACAATCCGACGGCACCGATCCTCGCGAACATCACGATTGACGGTCGGCCGCGCGAAATTGTGGTGCAGCTCACCAAACAGGCGTTCGCCTACGTGCTGGATCGTGTCACCGGCGTGCCCATCTGGCCCATTGTCGAACGCCCCGTCCCGCAATCGGACGTGCCGACGGAAAAGACGTCACCGACGCAGCCGATTCCGACGAAGCCCGCGGCCTACGATCGGCAGGGCGTCACGGCGAACGATCTGATCGACTTCACGCCCGAACTTCGCGCCGAAGCCGTGAAGGCGATCGAGGGCTACCGGCTCGGCGCGCTGTTCAGCCCGCCGTCGCTTGCGCAGGCGCCAGATGGGACGCGCGGAACGATCGTGCTGGCCGGCAATCTCGGCGGCAGCAACTGGGAGCCGTCGGCGCTCGACCCGGACACCGGCATGCTCTACGTCGGATCGTGGACGAATCCATCAGTGCTCGCGCTGACGTCGAATCCTCAACGTTCGGACATGACGTACATCGCGGCGCTGGGACGCGTGCCGCAAGTGCGCGGACTTCCGCTCATCAAGCCGCCCTACTCGCGCATCACGGCCATCAACCTCCGCACGGGTGAACACGCGTGGATGGTGCCGAACGGCGATACGCCGGCCGCCATTCGCAATAACCCGGCGCTGGCGGGGCTGACGATTCCTCCGACCGGCGCACAGACGCGCCCTGTGATGCTCGCGACGAAGACCGTGCTGTTCAATGCCGACGGCAGCGGGGGCGAGGCGAAGCTACGAGCGCTCGACAAGACGACCGGCAAGCGGCTTTGGGAAACGGCCCTGCCGGGCGCGGTTGGGAGCGCGCCGATGACGTACATGGTGAACGGGAAGCAGTATCTCCTGATGTGGATCAGCGACCGGGCGAGCGGACAAGGAGCGCAGTTGATTGCGCTCGCGATCAAATGACGGACCGCCACGTTCCGCTCGTCATCGGCGTCGCCGGCGGGTCCGGGTCCGGCAAGACGACCGTCGTCCGCCGCATCATGGAGGCGCTCGGCACGACCGATGTCACCGTGCTCGCGCACGATCGGTACTACCTTGATCACAAGCACCTGCGCCTCGAAGAACGCGGCGGCCTGAACTACGACCATCCGGACTCACTCGATACGCCGCTGATGGTGTCGCACCTGCGCGAACTCCGCGAAGGCCGCGTCGCCCACTTGCCGGTGTACGACTTCCGGAATCACATGCGCACGCAGGAGACCGAGGCGGTTCGTCCCGGTTCAGCGATTATTGTCGAGGGCATCCTGATCTTCGCGGACAAAGCGCTGCGGTCGCTGATGGATGTGAAGGTCTACGTGGACACGGACTCGGACATCCGGTTCATCCGCCGGCTCGAACGCGACATCGCCGAACGCGGCCGGACGGTCCCCTCCGTCATCGACCAGTACCTGACGACCGTCAAGCCGATGCATCTGGAGTTCATCGAACCGAGCAAACGCTACGCCGACCTGATCATCCCCGAAGGCGGCCACAACCAGGTGGCCATCGACATGCTGCTGACGCTGATCAGGAGTCTGGCGAATAAGAGCTGACAAGACACTGAAACGACGAAAACAACAGAACGGTGAACGGCGAGAACAAAAGGCCCTGGCCCAGTTCCCGTCGTTCGTCGTTCCCGTCGTTCCCGTCGTTACTTAATTACATTCAGCGTCACGTCCACCTTGACGACTTCCCCGCTCAGTTTGTCCGCAGCCGCGGTGTACTGAACGGCCTGGCCGTCGCGCAGAATGAGCCGGTTCGATGACCGGAAGTTCTGGAACTTCGGAACGGTCTCCGTGCGCCCTGCGGCACCCGCCGGAACCGTCTCGCTAATGACCTGCGAATCCTGAACGTTGATCGACACGTTGAACCGGTTCTCGTCCAACATCCGACCGGACGCGCTGATGTTGGTGCCGATCGAACGATATGTCACGGAGGACACCGTTTTGCCGTCGGTCACGGTCGTCGTCGGCATCGGAAAGTCCGAACCCATTTGCAAAGTGGTGGATTCGCCATCGCGAATTCCTCTCGGATCATCGCTCGGTGCCGGCACGGGCGACGGAACAATCATCAGCACGAATGGCAGGCTGCCCACCTTCTTGTCGCCCTCGAACCTCGAAATGACGACGGTTAGTTTCACAGTCACCGCCGGCGCCGTCGCCATCTGCGCTCCGGACGCCACCCGGCCCAAGGCAAACACTCTTCCGCCCGTCGGGGCACCAACCGCAATTGCCAGAGCCACTACCGCCGTAGAAACGAATCGCAGATACTTCACTTGGCACTCCTCTCCGCCATGTCGGCGGCAACTCTTCGAATGAACGGCAATACTCCGGGTGTCCCTGGCGGCTCGACCAGCCACCTGACCACCACTGGATTCACCTCGACTGGGGCGATCACTATGTCGCCAGCATTCTCTGGCAACGACGTATCGCCCGGCGCTACGACAGCCTGGGCCGCGCCCGCACGTACCCACATTGCACGCAACACCGCCGGCTGATTCGTAATGACTTCGAGCATTGGATCCGCGGTCGGCGGCGCAGCTGTCACGACTTGAGCGCGCGCGTTTGGAACGCGTCGCCCTACGTTCGTCGTTCGGCCTTCGAGAGCCTCAGGCCGCCCTGAGCCAGTCGAAGGGCGCCGTTCGTCGTTCGACGTTGCCAACGGCGCCACGACCGGCTTCTGAGTCTCGATCGTTGTCGGCGCCTGCGTTGCCGTCTCAATCGGCGCCTGGACCGTGATGTGCTCGGGCACATCAGCGCCGGACTTCGTCAACGCGATCACGGCGATCACGCCCGCTGCGACCGCGCCAACCGGCACGATCCATCGCCAGCCGGACGACCATGACAGACGTGCCTCGCGCGCCGCGTCAGCTTCCGCCACGCCCTGCCGCACGCGGACCGCGAACTCGGGCGACGGTGCGACCGCCGCGAGTTCGTCGCGCAGCAGATCCAGGTCACCGGCAATCCGCTGACGCACGCGCGACTGGAACTCGGGCGAGGGCGACACGGCCGCGAGTTCCGCCTTCAACGCGTCAATCGGATCGTCGTGTTCGCGTTGGGTCATCGCAGTAACTCCTGCAGCTTCTGTCGCGCTTCGAACAAGCGCGATTTCACCGTACCTTCGGGTGCATCGACCATCGCGGCGACGTCGCGAATGCTGTGCTCCTCGATCGACGCGAGCACGACCACCAGGCGCAACCGTTCGGGCAACTGATCGATCGCCGACCACAACCGCTCAGATCGCTCGCGAGCGAGCATGTCGGCTTCGTGACTCGGCGCCACGTCCGGCACCGCCGCGCGATCCTCGCGAACGACGCGGCGCGTATGGCCCCGGCGATGGTCGAGCGCCAGCCGCCAGCTCATCCGCGCCAGCCAGGCACGGAACCGGTCCCGATCCCGCAACTGGTGAAACTCCCGATGGGCCCGGATGAACGCCTCCTGCGCCACGTCTTCCGCATCCTGCTTGTGACGCAGCACCGAATAGGCCACGCGAAACGCCAGCGTGGATGAATCCACCAGCCGCAGCTCGAACTCGCGCGCCAGGTCCGCCGACACGTCGGCCGTAGACTCTCCGCTCACAAGCGATTGGGCGAACGGGCCAGCGACTTCATCCATCAGCTTCTAAGGGCAAGACGCCACGGGGGGCGGGGTGGTTCGACTTGGGTTCCGGGGTTCCGGGGTTCCGGGGTTCCGGGGTTCCGAGGTTCCGAGGTTCTAGGGTTCGGGGTTCGAGGTTCCGGGTTCGAGGTTCCCGGAACCGAGAATCCAGAACTCGGAACCAGAACTAAGAACCACGAACCCAGAACCCAGAACCCATAGAACCCCGGAACCTCGGAACCCCGGAACCCCGGAACCTCAATCAATTCTGCTCAGTCCGGGCTTCACCAGCGGAAACCGCTCGAACACCGCGGGGTCGTGGCCGGGGACGATGCGGGCGAGGGTGCCGGCGAGGGTCAGCATGCGCGCCTGGGCGGCCAGATTGGATTGGGCGTCGAGCGTCTGGGCGATCGCGACCTTCCGCTCGAGGTTCTCGTAGAGGTAGGCGTTGTCCGAGGCGATCAGGATGGGGCCGCTTCGCGTGGCCACGCCGACAAACTGCGACGCGAACGTGTGTTTGCCGCCGGTGTAGACGCGCACGCCTGGCAAGATCTCCCTGTCGTCGCCATCCACCAATGACACGCGCCCCTCACTGTTCATGCCGTGCAGCATCGTCGCGACGTCGGCATCGATCGCGCGATCGCGGACGGCGCCCGTCGCGTCAATGTGATGTTCGTACTCCTCGCGCTGGATCCACACGCGGGCCCTCGGAAACAGATCGAGTCCGTCCGCGTGGTCCCAGTGGATGTGCGACACGACGATGTCGGTGACTTGGTCAGGCGCGATGCCGAGTGCGGCGCGCACGGCGTCAGACGGCCGGCGGTAGTCCGCCGGCTTCCACTGCTGCATGAACTTGTCCCGATAGAAGCCTGAGTCCACGAGCACGACGCGTCCGCCAGGCCCGCGCAGGACCCAGACCATCATCGCGATGTCGAGGGTGCGGGTGCGATCAGCGCCGTTAATGAGTGAGGACACGCGGAAGGCCGGCAGCGTGGCGAAACGGACCGCGTGCACGTCCCAGGCGGGCGCCTGCGCGCGAGGTCCGGCGGCCGCGATCACCCCGACCAGTCCGGCGAGCATCGCCAGTGATTTCAGCCTCATGGTGGGGAGGATTCTGTGCTCTTGGGGAAAAACACGCAACATCACGCGTCGAAGGCGTTCCATCGGGCCGTGATGCCTATCTCAGAATGGGTATCCGTCTTGCACGGCAGGACAGCGAGGTTCAGCGCATGCCTGAGGCGATCTACATGGACGCGCGGACACACGCGCAATTTCAATCGCTCCACCGGCTCGTCGGCAATACTCCCCTCCTGGCGATCGAGCTCAGCTATCGGGGCGAGCCGCGCGTCATCTATGCCAAACAGGAAGCGCTGAACCTCACCGGCAGCATCAAGGACCGCATGGCGCTGTTCATTCTCGAACGCGCCTACCGCGAAGGACGAATCAAGCCCGGCGATCGGATCGCCGAAGCCACGAGCGGCAATACCGGTATCTCGTTTGCCGCCATCGGCCGGGCACTCAACCACCCGGTTTCGATCTTCATGCCGGACTGGATGAGCACGGAACGGATGTCGCTCATCGCGAGCTTCGGCGCCGACGTCATCCCGATCAGCCGCAGCGATGGGGGGTTTCTCGGCAGCATCGACCGGTCCGAAGCGCTGGCTGCTTCTGACCCCTCGGTCTTCCTCCCGCGACAGTTCGCGAACGAAGCCAACGTGCAGGCGCATGCGGAGACGACGGGACCTGAAATCTGGAGGCAACTGCTCTACGCCAACCTCACACCGGACGCGTTCGTGGCCGGCGTCGGCACGGGCGGCACGGTCATGGGCGTCGGCCGATTCCTGCGCGCTCGCAAGCCGGACGTGCGCATCCATCCGGTCGAGCCCGCAGAGTCCCCGACGCTGTCCACCGGGCACAAGGTCGGGCACCATCGCATCCAGGGCGTCTCGGACGAGTTCATCCCGGCCATCGTGAAACTGAATCAGCTCGATGACGTGATTGCGGTGCACGACGGCGATGCCATCCTGATGGCGCAGCAGTTGGCGCAGCGCGGGCTCGCCGTCGGCATTTCATCCGGCGCGAATCTGCTGGCCGCACTCATAGCCCAAGATACGCTCGGGCCCGAGGCCGTGGTCGTGACGGTGTTTCCGGACAGCAACAAGAAATATCTGAGCACGGACCTCCTCCGATCGGAGCCGGCCCGTTCTGACTACCTGTCGCCGATGATTGAAGTGAACGGCTTCCGCGCGTTCAACCGAGTGTGTAGCTTCTGTGCCTAGAGCGAGTACAAGTCAGAAGTCAGAAGTCAAAAGTCAAAAGTACGTGACGAACGTCAGCGCGTTCCGAACTTCTGACTTCTAACTTCTGACTTCTAACTTTCAGTAGTTCTTCCCCTGGAGCGGAACCACCTGGAATGTCTGCGGCGCGCCGATGGCCGTCACGGTGTCGCCGCTCAGCTTGCCGAGTTGCGCCGTGAAGCGTCCGGGCGTCACAGCGGCACCGCCGCCGCCACCGCGGCCGCCGCGACCGCCACCACCGCCAGCCTGCGCCGCGGCAATCTGCGCGGCGAGGGCCGGATCGACCGCCCCGGCGGCACCCGCACCACCAGCGCCAACGCCGGCCGCGCCCGCACCGCCACCGGCGGCTCCCGCACCCGCGCCACGTCCGCCGCCCGCAGGGGCCCCGCCCGGCGCGCCCGCAGCCGGTGCCGGCGCATCCGCGCGCAGGTTCCACGTCGTGCGATTGATGCCCGGAGTTTCCGGCACGTCGAGCCGGCGCACGGGCCGGCCCTGGTCGTCAGAAATCGTCAACACCAGGTTGCCGCTGAAGTTCGGCGCCACGTGATACGTCAGCACTGCGCCAACCGGCGGGTTCGGCGTCGTGAAGTTACCCCACGCCGCCTCCACATAGCCGTGCTGGTCGAACTGATACGCATGGCGCAGCGGGAGCAGTTCCGCTTCGGCCGACAACGCCTGCGCGTTCACGCCGCGCAACGCGCTGTAGTCATCGAGAATGTAGAAACCGCGGCCGAACGTGCCGAGCACCAGATCGGTCTCGCGTTTCTGGACCACCATGTCGCGGACCTGCGCGACCGGCAGGCCACCCTTCAACTGCGTCCAGTGCGATCCGCCGTCCACCGTGAAGTAGAGGCCGAACTCAGTGCCGGCAAAAATCAGATTGCCGTTCACGTGATCCTGAATCACCGACCACACCGGGTTGCGATCCGGCAGGTCGCCGGCGATCGACTTGAAGGTTTTGCCGCGGTCGTCACTTCGGAACAGGTACGGCTTGTAGTCGCCGCGCTGCCAGTTGTTCAGCGACAGGAACACGGTTTCGGCGCTGCGCGGTGAGGCGAAGACGTCGGAAACATAGAGCCCGTCCGGCGCGCTGCCGAACGCGGTCGTCTTGCGCCACGTCTTCCCGCCGTCTTCAGTCGTCTGCAGATTGCCGTCATCGGTCCCCACGTACAGCAATCCTTCGAAGACGGGCGATTCGTCCAGCGACACGATCGTGCTCAGCGTCGTCGTGGCGTTGTTGTAGGCCACGGTGGTCGCCGGATCCCACACTTTGCCCATGATCGGAATGACGCGCGGATCGAGGGCGCGAGTCAGGTCTTCGCTGATCGGCGTCCACGATGCTCCGCGGTCCTCGCTGCGATACATGCGGTTGCTGCCCCAATAGAGGCGCGTCGCCGAATGCGGGCTCGTGATGTACGTCACGTCCCAGTTCACGCGCTCGGCTGCGATGCCGCCACCGCCACCCGCCCCACGTCCGCCGCCACCGCCCGCGCGACCGCCGCCGGCCGCTCCACCGCCGCCACCCGCCGCGCCACCACCGGCCGCGCCGGCACCGGGTCCGCCGGCGCGCGGCCGAATGCCCACCGACTGGCCCGTGCGCAGGTCCAGGCGCGTGATCGCGCCCTGCTGCGACGTCGCGTAAACGTAGTTCGGGTCTTCCATGTCGCTGCGTGACTGGAAGCCGTCACCGCCGCCGACCGTGTACCAATCGCTCGTGCGGATGCCGACGCTCGCCTGCGTCCGGCTCGGCCCGCACATCGATCCGTTGTCCTGCGCGCCGCCGCACACGTGATAGAACGGCAGCGCGTTGTCGATGCTGACGCGATAGAACTGCGTCACCGGCAGGTTCGCGAAGTGCCGCCACGATTTGCCTTCGTCCCACGACTCGTACAACCCGCCGTCGTTGCCGATGACGATGTGGTTCTTGTCTTTCGTGTCGCTCCACACCTCGTGGAAGTCCACATGCACGCCATTCAGATTCTGCACGCCGGAGAACGTCTTCCCGCCGTCGCAGCTGCGTTCGAGGTTCGTGTTGGCCGACCAGATCGTGTCCGGACGCACGGGATCGACATAGAGCTCGAAGTAATAGCCCGGGTCGCCGCCGCGATAGACACCGCCGCCGGCCCCACCTCGACCGCCGCCACCGCCGCCTTGCCGCCCGCCGCCCGCTGGTGTCGCGTCACAGATCGTTGGCGCCGCCGGCGTGGCGGCCGGTCTCGCAGCAGTGGCCGCTCCGCCAGATCGCGCCGCCGCTGGCGGTGTCGCCGCGGCCCCCGCGGGCGCCGCTGGAAGTGGCGAGTCGACCGGCCGACCCTGCAGCGCCCAGGTCGCGCCCGCGTCGTCCGAGCGGTAGAAGCCCGTGTCAGCCAGCGCGCTAATCAACGCATACACGCGCGTCGGCTTGGCTTTCGGATCCACGCCCATCGCGATGCGGCCCATATCGCCGGCCGGCAGACCCTTCGTGAGAATCGTCCACGACGCGCCACCGTTGATTGACTTGTAAATCTTGCTTTCCGGACCACCGCCGATCATCTGGCCCACACCGCGACGCCGCTGCCATGTCGACGCGTACAGCACGTCCGGATTGTTCGGATCGATGTGGATCTCGTTGCCGCCCGTATCGTCACTCGGATGCAACAGGTTCTTCCACGTCTTGCCGCCGTCTGTCGTCTTGAAAATGCCGCGATCACCGCCGGCGGACCACAGCGGCCCCTGCGCGGCGACGTAGACGACCGACGGGTTGCGTGGGTCCATCGCCATGTTGCCGATGTGTTCGGAATTCTCGAGGCCGACACGCGCCCACGTCTTGCCCGCGTCCAGTGACTTGTAGAGACCCGACCCGATCATCGCGCTGCGCGGGTTCGAGTTCTCGCCGGTCCCGACCCACAGGATGTTGGAATCCTTCGGATCGATCAGGATGCAGCACATGTTGAAGGCGCCGCCCTCATCGAAAATCGAGGTCCAGTCGTTGCCGCGGTTCTCGCTTTTCCACACACCGCCCGCCGCCGTGACCACGTAATACACGTTCGGCCGATTCGGATCGACGTCGAAATCGGCCACGCGACCGGTCACGAGCATCGGCCCGATGCTGCGGAGCTTGAGCCCCGCAAACACGTCCGGCGTCAGTCGCGACGCGCCCTGGCCGAAGCCGATGGTGGTGGTGAGAACGAAGAGGGTGGCAACGAACAGCAGACGGGCTCGAGACATGGGGACCTCACGGACAAAGTCAAAAGTCAGAAGTCAAAAGTCAGAAATAAGTTTCGAACCTACTTCTGACTTCCAACTTCTGACTTCTGACTTGCCTCTATCTGTAAAGAATGTAGTTCTGCTCCGGCAGAGGCATGACCTGCACGAACTGGGGCTGACCGATCGCGGTGAAGGTCTCGCCCACAAGTTTGCCGATCACGATGCGATAGCGGCCCGGTTCAACGAAGGCGCCACCGCCTCCGCCGCCGCCGCGACCGCCGCCGCCTTGCGGGAACGCCGCTGGCGGCGCGCCAGCCGCACCCGCCGCACCGGCACCCGCTGCACCGCCGGCCGCGCCGCCGCCGCGCGCCGGAGCTGCTGCCGGCGGAGCGCCTGCGCCGCCGCCACGACCGCCACCGCCGCCCGCCGCGGCGGCCCCGCGCAGATTCCACATCGTGCGGTGGAAGCCCGCGGTCTTATCCAGCGTCACGCGCGACACCTGGTTACCGTTGTTGTCGAGAATATTCGCAACCAACTGCACGTCGTCGGCCAGATTGCTGGCGACGCTGTACGTGATGGCCGCGCCCGCCGGCGGATTCGGCATCGTATAGTTGCCGCCAAGCGTCGCGAGGCCCGCCGAACCGTCCTGCGCCACACCCCACGGATTCACCTGATAGGCCTGCGCGCGCGTCGGATAGAGGCGCGCTTCCTCGGCCATCGACTGAGCGCTCACTTCGCGGAGCGCCGAATAATCGTCGAGGATCCAGAAGCCGCGGCCGAACGTCGCCATGACGACGTCGCTCTCGCGTTTCTGCAACTGCAGATCGCGCACCTGCGTGGGCGGCATGCCGCCCTTCAGCTGCACCCACTGCCGACCGCCGTCCACCGTGAAGTACAGACCGAACTCCGTGCCGGCGAACAGCAGGTTCGGCGCGACGAAGTCCTGCGCGATCGTGTACACGTCGCGCTTGTCCGGCAGGTTGCCCGTGATGTTCGTCCACGTGCGGCCGCGATCGTTGCTGCGCACGATGTACGGCTTGTAGTCGCCGCGCTGCCAGTTGTTGAACGACGCAAAGATCACGTTCGCGTCAATCGGCGACGCTTCTACGTCCGTCACATAGGCCCACTTCGGCACGCCGGGGAAATCCTCGACCTTGCGCCAGTTGCGGCCGCCGTCTTCGGTGATCTGCACGAGACCGTCATCCGTGCCGACGACCAGCAAGTCTTCAAACCGCGGCGACTCGGAGATCGCGACGATGTTGCTCAGTGCGGTCGTGGACTCATGAAACGCAATTGATCCCTCCGGCCAGACTTTGCCCATGATGGGAATTTGCCGGTAGTCCAGGTTCCGGGTGAGATCGGGGCTGACACGCACCCACGACACGCCGCGATCTTCCGATCGATAGAGATACTGGCTGGCCCAGTAGAGGCGCGTCACCGAGTGATCGCTCGTGATGTACGGGGCGTCCCAGTTCGGCCGATCGCCGCCGGCACCGCCGCCGCGTCCACCGCCAGCGCCGCCGGCTCCACGGCCGCCGGCGCCACCAGCGCCTGGCGCGGGAGCCGGTGCGGCCGCCGCGGGCGCGGGCGTCGCCTCATAAATCGCGGTCGCGTTGTTGAAGTTGGGCCGAATGCCGCTGCCGCGACCCACTCGCCGATCGAACCGCGAGGGATTGCCGTCCTGCGACGAGGCATAGACGATGTTCGGATCGCCCTGATCGTGACGCGCGAAGAAACCGTCACCGCCGAGCACCATGTACCAGTCGCTCGTGCGAATCCCGAGCGTGTGGTTCGTGCGCGCCGGTCCACACATCGAGAAGTTGTCCTGCGTGCCGCCGCACACCGTGTAGAACGGCAACTCGTTGCCCGCCGACACGCGATAGAACTGCGTGATCGGGAGGTTCGAAAAGAACCGCCACTGCGCGAGATTCTCGGTGCCCTGCTGGCCCTTGTTGATGTGGATCTTGTCGAAATCGTAGGTCTCATACACGCCGCCATCGTTGCCGATGAGCAGGTGATTGAGGTTCGAGGGATCCCACACGATCTCGTGGTTGTCGACGTGGACCGCGAACGCGCCGGCGCCGCGATCGAAGCCGCCGGACGACCAGGTCCGGCCCGCGTCGCGGCTCACTTCGAAGCTGAGGTTCACGCCCCAAATCGTGTCCGGCTGAGTCGGGTCAACGAAAATTTCGCCGTAGTAGGCCGGGCCGCCGCCACGATAGGTGGACTGGCGCGTCCACGTCACGCCATTGTCGTCACTCTTGTAAAAGCCACGCGCGTCATCGGCCGTTGGAGCCGGCGGCAATGGCGGAAGGTCCCCCGGCGTCGTCGCCGCCGCAGCCGCACCGCGTCCGCCCGCACGACCCTGAGGCGCAGCCGCCGCGCCAGCCGCACCCGCGGCACCCGCACCGGCACCAGCGGCGCCCGCGCCTGCTGCGCCCGCACCTGCGGCACCGGGCGCACCCGCAGCACCCGGCGCGCCACCCGCGCCGCGACCGCCGCCACGTCCGCCGCCCGTGTCGCCGCCAACCTTGGCGTCAATCAACGCGTAGACGCGGCCCGGCTTCTTGGGATCGACCGCAAGGCCGATGCGCCCGACTTCGCCGGGCGGCAGACCGGCCGTGAGCTTCACCCACTTCTTGCCGCCGTCCGTCGTCTTGAAGATGCCGCCATCCGGACCGCCGCCAATCATCTGGCCGACGTGCCGCATGCGCTGATACGTACCCGCGAACATGATGTCGGGATTCTTGGGATCCAACACGATGTCGGTGAACCCGGTCGTGTCGTTCACGAAGAAATTGCGCGTCCACGTCGCGCCGCCGTCCGTCGTCTTGTAGATGCCGCGGTCGCCGCCGCCCTCTTCCGTGAACAGCGGGCCCTGCGAGGCCACCCAGACGACGTTCGAATTGCGCGGATCGACCACGATCTTGCCGATGTGTTCGGACTTCTCGAGGCCGGAGAGTTTCCACGTCTTGCCGGCGTCCGTGGACTTGTAGAGACCCGTGCCGTAGTGCGCGCTTCTCTGGCTGTTATTCTCGCCGGTCCCCAGCCAGACGATGTTGGAGTCCCTGGGGTCGACGACGACACAACAGAGATTGAAGCCCTGCGCTTCGCCCGATTCTTTGATCGGAAAGATTTCGTCGAACGTGATGCCGCGGTTCGTCGTCTTCCACAATCCGCCAAACGCCGACGCGACATACCACACGCTCGGATTCTTGGGGTCGATCTCGATGTCCACGACTCGGCCGGTAACCAGCGTCGGTCCGATGTTGCGGACCTTCAAGCTGGCGAACACGTCGGCGTTCATTCGATCGGAAGACTGCGGCTGGCCGGCACCGATGGCCACCGTCAGCGCCATCACCGCCGACAACACAAGGAAATACACGCGTTTCATGGGAGACACTCCACCTGACATTCGTTAGGCTGCACCGGAACCCAAGGACGATGGCCGGGTGTCCATCCCCTAGCGCCTCGCACCGATGGCAGCAGGCAGATAATACCCCCATTGAACTTCGAAGTTCGAACTTCGACGTCGAAGTTTACTGCCCTGCCCCGCCTACTCTCGCCAGCACCGCGGTCGCCTGCCTGACCGCATCGTTCGCCGCCGCCTCGACGAGCGGCGTGGGCTTCGCATCGGCTTCCTGGAGCGCGTCGAACAGCGCCGGCAGCGGCGCGTAAGCGGTCTGCAAATCAGCGGCGAGTTGCTGAAACGCGGCCGCCGCGTCACCGGTGGCGCGCGCCGCGCGTCCGAGGACATCCGTGCGCGCCGCGACCAGCCGGCTCATCGCGGTGTCAACCGCCCGCGACAGCGAAAACTGCAGCGTCAAATCCGCCACGGAAGTCTTCACGCGCGGGTCCATGCGAACAGTCACGGCGCGGCGAGAAGTCTGGCCGTCGACCGTGAGCCGAACTTGAAACGTACCCGGGAGGACGAAAAACCCCTGCGGCGTTTGCGGCGTATTACGGATCACCGCTGAAATCGGATACGTGAACCCGGCAACCGCCGGCGGGGCATACCGAACGTCCCATACGAATCGGTGGAGGCCGGCCGTCGTCTCCAGTTTCTGGGGCGGACGCAACCAATAGTCCGGAATGTTGCGACCTTCGACCGGCGCGATCGGCGGATCATCGCTTGTGTAGCGCCGGACGGTATCCCCCGTTGCCGGATCGATGATCTCGAGAACGATCGGCCCTCGCGCGTTTTCCGCCAGGTGATAAGTGATGACGACGCCGTCTGGCGGATTCGGCGCGGCGGGCTCGTCGGGCGGCCAGGGCGTGTCGGTATTCTTGTTCCACCGGAATCGCCACGCGACAGGCGGCGCAAACAGGTACGCCGGAGCCCGCACCACATCCGGCGTCAACTGCCTCAGGGGACTGATGTCATCCAGTATCCAGAAACCGCGGCCGTGGGTGCCCGCGATCAGATCGGCATCCTTGATCGCAAGGTCGCGGATCGAGGTCGCCGGCATGTTGAGGCGCAGCGACTGCCAGGACTCGCCGTCATCAAAGGACACCGACACCGCCTGCTCACTGCCCGCGAAGAGCAACCCGCGCCGAACGGGATCTTCCCTCACGGTATTGATGACGCCGGTGGGCGGCAGTCCCGCAATGATTTCCACCCACGAACGGCCGCCATCGCGCGTGCGATACACATGTGGGCGCAGATCGTCGAGGCGCAGCGTGTTGATCGCGGCGTACGCGGTATTCGGATCGAAGTGCGACGCCTCGATGACCGAGACTTTGGCCCACGGCACCAGCGGCGTGGGCGTGACGTCGGTCCATGTGCCACCGCCGTTTCTGGTCACGTGGATGAGCCCGTCATCCGTGCCGGCCCAGATCACGCCGACATCGACGGACGACGGCGCGACGGCGTAGATGACGCCCCGACGCGTGAACTGCGCACTCGGCGCCGCGCGGTACGCGCCAACCGTGGGCGGTATTTCCCACGACGTGCGCGTGAGGTCCGGACTGATCTCGGTCCAGTTCAGTCCGCCGTTGCTGGTTTTCCAGAGCGTGTTCGAGGCGAAGAACAACGTGCGCGGGTCGATGGGCGAAAACAACAACGGCGCCGTGCGCAGCGTCCGCGTGGACGCGCTTCGCGGCGGCGCCACGTGCTGCACTTGTCCCGTTCGCCGGTCGAAGCGCGTGACCTTGCCGCCGTACACGAGATCCGGGTCGAGCGGATCGGGCGCGACGTAGCCGTACTCCTCGACGCCGACGGGGGTCCAGTCACGCACCGTGATCTGGCCCTGATCGCCTCGGCTCGCAATGCAGGCCGATCCGCTGTCCTGCTGTCCGCCGCAGACGCGATACGGAAACGCGTTGTCCGCGCTCACGTGGTAGAACGCGGCCGTCGACTGGTTGTACCAGGAGCTCCACGTCTGGCCGCCGTTCGCCGTGACGATAGCGCCTTGATCGACGGTCAGAATCATCACGTCCGGCTTCAACGGATTGACCCAGATCTTCTGGTAATCATCGCCGCCGGGCGCACCGCGAAACGCCGTAAACGTGCGGCCGCCATCGGTGGATTTCCAGGTGACGATGGTCGGCACGAACACAATGTCGGGGTTCGTCGGATGCACGCGGATATCCGCCGCGTCGGCCGGCCGTGCGACCACCCGCGGATCGGCATTCACCCGCGTCCACGTCTCGCCGGCATCGTCGGACCGATAGACTCCCGCGCGCGGGCCGGCGTCCACGACGGCGAACAGTCGATTGCGATCGGTTGGCGCCACCGTGACGCCCATCCGGCCGAGTCCTTCCGCAAACGTCGGGAGGCCCTGCGTCAGCGGCCGCCACGAGTTACCGCCGTCGATGGACTTGAACAATCCGCTGCCCGGACCGTTCCACACGCCGTTTTCCCACGGTCCCTGTCGCGACTCCCATAGCACGGCGTAGAGAACGTTGGCGTCTGTCGGATCGAAGGTCACATCCACGGCGCCCGTGTTCTCGTCCTTGTAGAGCACTTTCGCGAACGTGCGCCCGCCATCCAGTGAACGGAAGAGTCCGCGCTCCGAGTTGGGGCCATACGGATGCCCAAGCACGGCCACGAACAGCCGGTTGGGATTGTTCGGGTCCACGATGATCTGTGGAATCTGCTGGCCGCCCTTCAGCCCGAGGTTGACCCAGGTCTTGCCGGCGTCCGTGGACTTATACACGCCGTCGCCCGTCGACAGGTCGGGGCGCTGCATGCCCTCCCCGCTGCCGACATAAATGATGTTGGGATCCGAGGGCGCGATCGCGATTGCGCCGATCGATCCGGTCGGCTGGTCGTCAAAAATCGGTGCCCATGTCCGGCCGTAGTCGGTGGTCTTCCACACACCGCCGTTGACGGCGCCGACGTAAAACACGTTGGGCTGCGACGGAATCCCGTCCACGGCTTTCGTCCGGCCTCCACGAAACGGGCCGATGTTGCGCCAGCGGAGTTCCGTGAACAGTTTGGGATCGAAGCCGACCGTCTGGGGCGGCGTGGCTGCGGACGCGAGGCCCGCACCAATCGCGAGAATTGTCAGGAGGATGCGAAACCGCATCGCCAGATTCTAGGACGACGCGCGATCCGGTTCCGGCGAGGTGGCCGGCTCGAAGACTCGAATCCGGGCGACGTGCACGGTGACACCGGTCGCAATCGCGAGAAGCAGCAATCGCAGCCACCAGGTCTTGGCCGTCCAGATCATCGTCACGCCGATGCTCGCCCACAGCAGGACCAAAGTCATGACCTTGGCGCGGCGCGGCATGCCGCGTCCGCTGCGGGCGCTCATGATGTAGACGCCGAGAATCCGGTGATTGACCAGCCTCTGGTAGAAGCGATCGGAACTGCGCGCGTAGCAGTACGCGGCCATCAGCAGAAACACTGTCGTCGGCATGAGCGGAAGAAAAATCCCAACGACCCCGAGCGCGACACACACGGTGCCGCAGATGACGAGGAGGACTTTCAGAAACCGGCCGGACATAACGGAAATATTGTAACTGCGAACGGTAGCTTGCCCGCCATAGCCCGCAGGGCGAAGGCGGGAACGGCGAACCGACTACCCACCGAACTCAATCCCCTGCGCGAGCGGCAGGGCATCCGACCAGTTGACCGTGTTCGTCTGGCGGCGCATGTAGGCCTTCCAGGCGTCCGAGCCGGATTCGCGGCCCCCGCCTGTTTCCTTTTCGCCGCCGAACGCCCCGCCGATTTCGGCGCCCGAGGTCCCGATATTCACATTGGCGATTCCGCAATCGGATCCGGCCGCGGACAGAAACTGCTCGGCCCGCCGCATCTGCTCGGTGAAAATGGCGCTCGACAAACCCTGCGGCACTTCGTTGTGCAGCCGGATCGCCTCCTCGAAGTGGTCGTACTCGAGGATATAAAGGATGGGCGCGAAGGTCTCACGGCGCACCACCTCGGTCTGGGCGGGCATCCGAATGATGGTCGGCTCCACGAAATTTGCACCCAGGTCTGGCCGCCGCCGGCCACCCGCGATGACCACGCCGCCATCCGCCTTCGCCTGATCGATCGCCGCGAACATGTCGTCCACCGCCTGCGGGACCACCAACGGCCCCATCAGCACGCCCGCCTGCAGCGGATTGCCGATGCGGACGCCGGCGTAGGCCGCCGCGAGTCGCGTGGTTAGCGTTCCCGCAATCGATCGATGCACGATGATCCGGCGCGTGCTCGTGCAGCGCTGACCGGCCGTGCCGACAGCGCCGAACAGGATCGCGCGCAACGCGAGATCCATGCGCGCGTCCTCGGTGACGATGATGGCGTTGTTGCCGCCCAACTCCAGAATCGTGCGGCCGAACCGGCCCGCGACCGTCTCCGAGACCCGCCGCCCGATCGCCGTCGAGCCCGTGAACGAAATCAACGGGAGGCGGTGATCCTTCAGCATCTGTTCCCCGACGATCCGGCCCGGGCCGACGACGAGACTGAACACGCCCTGCACGCCGTGATCGGCCATCACCTGATTGGCCAGGTGTTGGACCGCGATCGCGGTCAGCGGCGTGGGTTCGGCCGGCTTCCACACGACCGGGTCGCCGCACACCGCGGCAATCGCGGCGTTCCACGACCAGACCGCGACGGGGAAATTGAACGCGGTGATGACGCCCACCGGACCGAGCGGGTGCCACTGCTCCATCATGCGGTGGCCAGGACGCTCGGACGCGAGCGTCAATCCGTAGAGCTGGCGCGAAAGTCCCACGGCAAAGTCGCAGATGTCGATCATCTCCTGCACTTCGCCGTGACCTTCCGCGCGGATCTTGCCCATCTCGAGCGACACCAGATCGCCCAGCGGCTCCTTCGCATCGCGCAGCGCCGTGCCGAGATCGCGAATGAGATCGCCCCGCTTGGGCGCCGGGCGTTCACGCCACGTGCCGAACGCGCGTGCGGCCTCGCCGACGACGCGATCGCATGAGGCGGCGGACGCCATGGATACGGTCGCGATGGGCTTGCCGGTCGCCGGATTCATCGACACCAGCGGCGCTCCGTCTGGCTCATCGATCCAGCCGTCGGCGCCAAAGGACGCACCGGCATTGCGTGATTTGATATGCAGCCGATCGAGCAGGCTCTGCGCGTGCGTCACGACCTGTCTCCCGTGGACCCGAATCCGCCGCGCGTCGGCGCGACCGGTGTGGCCTCGCCCCATTCCGCGCGGACGAACGGCATGATGACGCCCTGCGCCAGCCGATCGCCGCGCTTGATGGCCACGGGCGCCTGGGTGAAATTCAACACCTGCACTTTGATTTCGTCCGCGGGCCCGCAGTAGTCGCTGTCGACGACGCCCACGCCGTTGGCCACCATGAGCCCGCGCTTGAGCGGCGTACTGCTCCGGGCAAAGACCCCGAGCACATGACCCGCAGGCACACCGATGACCAGCCCGGTCGGCACCAGCGTCACCTGCCCTGGCTGAATCGTCATGTCAGCGCTCGCCGCGAGATCAAATCCCGCGGCGCCGGCGGTTTCATATTTCGGAAGCGGAATGGATGAATCGAGACGATGGATGGATACGAGCACGAGGACGATCCTTACAGAAAAAGTCAGAAGTCAGAAGTCAAAAGTCAGAAGTAGGCTGTGAACCTACTTCTGACTTCTAACTTTTGACCTTTGACTTTCTATTCCCCGCCGCCCTTTTTCTCCGTCGCGGCGGGTGCCGGATTGACCGGCTTCTTGAACATGCCGCTCACGTCGCGCGTGCCGCGATCGCTGTAGGACACGCCCTGATCCATCCAGGCGGGGCGCGGTTTGCCCAGCAGGTAGTGATCAAAGAACTCGTCCATGTGCACGGTCCAGTGCTTCATGTAGTCGCGGTTCGAGAGCCCGTGCGGCTGGCCGTTGTAGTTGAACATGTACGCTTCTTTGCCGAGCCGGCGCATCGCCATGTTGAACTCAATGCCCTGATACCACGGCACGGCATCGTCGCCATCGTTGTGGATACTGAGATACGGCGTGTGGATGCGCTCGACCCAGAAGATCGGCGAGTTCTCGATGTACTGCAGCGGCGCGTCCCACAGCTTTTCGCCGATGCGGCTCTGCGTCTTCTCGTACTGGAACTGGCGGACCATGCCCGTGCCCCAGCGGATGCCGCCGTAGGCGCTGATCATGTTCGACACCGATGCGCCGGCCTCCACGGCGGCGAAGATGTTGGTCTGCGTAATCATGTAGGTGATCTGGTACCCGCCCCACGAGTGGCCCTGGATCCCGATGCGCTTCGGATCGATGTAACCCTGCGCCACCACCGTGTTGATGGCGGGAATCACGCACTTCATCGCGCTTGGCCCTGGATAGCCGGTTTCATACACGATGTCCGGCTGCAGCACGACGTAGCCGTTGCTGACGTAGCGCGTGATGTTGATGCTCGTCCCCACGTTCGGCGCCCGGTACTGATGCAGACCCTGCGTCAGTTCCTCATAGATGTAGACCATCAGCGGATACTTCTTGTTCGGATCGAAGTTGTCCGGCTTGATCAACATGGCGTTGAGCACCTTGCCATCGCCGTTGATGTACTTGATGTTCTCGGCCTTGCCCCACACGTACTGCGATTGCTGCGGGTTGGCGTTGCTGATCTTCTTGGGCGAGGCCAGACTCATGTCGCTGACCCAATAGTCCGGGAATTCGTCGAACTTTGATTCGGTGAAGACGACGACATCGGCATTCTTGGCCTTGATGAGCGCGCCCATCGCCTTGTCCATCATCGTGATCTTTTCGGGCGTGCCGCCATTGAACGCCACCCGGTAGTAGCCCGACGCCTTCGTGTCGTCGTTGGTTGTGCGGAGCAGCATCGGTTTGTCGGTCGGAATGTAACGCTGGCCCGGCACCGTTTCGAGCGACGTGTAACGGAACACCAGGTGCTGCTTTCGCCCTTCGCCGCCCGTGATATTGCGCGCGTTCGTGCCGTCCGGGCGAATCTCCCAGATATCGAACTGGTCGTTCAGCAAGACGGTCTTGTCGCCTTCGGTCCAGCCGACGGTGCCGAGGCTGGTCGGCGCGTCAGGTGTGTCGTGACCTTCGTCGTAGAACTTCACGGGCAGGCGCTCGGTGAGATTCACCCGGTTGCCGGTGGCGATGTCCTGCGTGAACCAGTTCAGCTTCTCCTCGTCGTAGAACAGCAGATACTTGCCGCCCGGCGACATCGTCACGCCCGAACCGCTGTGATCGAGCACCTTGCGGCGCGCGCCGGTTTTGAGATCCACCAGGTAGACGTCGTTGTAGGTCTGATCCCAGGACACTTCCTGGCGGTACGGCAAATCGGACGTGCCGATCGCGCGATTGGCATCGAAGCCCGGATTGACGTTCGGCAGGTCAGGCGTCGCGAGCTGCACGAATTTCTTGTCGGACAGATAGTAGAGCGCGCGATACGTACGGTTCGTGTCCTGCTGCACACGCACTTTCTGCATGGGCTGGATCTGCGGATCTTTGAAGCTCCACAGATCGACGGGAATCGGCGCGGGCTTGCGCGGCGCGTTGGGTTCCGGTGTCGGTGTCGGCGTGGGCGCCGGCGGCGCGCCCGTCATCACCAGCACGCGTGTGCCATCTTCCGTGAAGCGCGGCGCGGAATCCGCAATCACCTGGCCTTGCGGCACGCCCCTGGTGGACGCCGACAGAATCTCTGTCGCGGACGCCTCGTTCGGCTTCCAGTGATAGACGCGATACGGCGACACCGGCTTGTCGTACTCGGCCTGGTCACTGAGGAACAGCAACTGCTTGCCGTCTTCATCGAACGCAAAACTCTTGTAGTGGCCCTTGCCGCTCTTGAGCGTCACGACCGATCCGTCCGCCATGTTGCGCGCGAAGGCGCCGTCTTTCGTCGCGTCAGCGGATGAGACGGCGTAGACGAGCCACGCGCCGTTCTTCTGCCACGCGAATTCACTGACTTCCGGAATCGTGATGTCCTGGCCGGTCGAGAGATTGCGCACGATCAGGTCGTTGCCGGCCTGCTTGGTCTTTTCTCGCGGAGCCGCCGGCGCCGCGCCGCGGCCTGCCGCCGGTTCCTGAGCACCGGCTGCTGGAGGTGTCGCCGCGGCTGCGGCCGGGGGCGCACCCGCGCCGCCACCTTGCCGTCCGCCACCGGCGCCGCCCGCACGTCCGCCACCACCGCCACCGGCTCGACCGCCGCCGGCGCCGCCGCCGCCCGCGCGCCCCTTCTGCATCGCGAGCCACGTCGAGGATTCAGCCGGCAACCGGAAGCTGGCAATCTGATCAACAACCGTCACCTGGCCGCCCGGCAGCGCCATGATGCCGAGCGAATTCCGATTCGGCGCGGGCGCCGCACCGGCCGCCGGAGCCGCACCCGCGGCCGGCGTTTCAGCCGCTGCGTTGGCGTCCGCGTCCGTCTTCGGCGGCGCGATGGTGAAGATCACGAACTTGCTGTCGGGCGTGATCTGCGGCGCGGTCCCGCGCGCGTGGCGCAGTTCCTGCCCGGACTTCAGATTTCGCACGATGAGTTCACCGTCCTCGGCGATCGAGGTCACCGCATAGGCAAACCACTGTCCGTCGTCCGACAGGCGCGATGCGCCAATCGTCTTCCAGGACTCGTAGACGTCGTACGTCAGCGGGCGCTTGGCGGCGGTCTGCGCGCCGACCGGACGCCAGGTGGACACCGTAAACGTGGCAGCAACAACGACGGTGAGCGCGACGAGGCGCGCGGCGTGACGGATCCTCATGGGAACACCTCAGGAAACTGGCGAACGACGGAAACGGCGAACGTGGGCGTTATTATTGGGCCAACATGCACAGGGCGCAAGAGAAACGGCGCAGAGGGCCGGCCCGTTCGATTTGGCTGACGACGCTCGCCCTGGCCGCGGCCGCGGGCCTTGCGGCGCAGGATCGGCCGCGGGCTCGCGACCTGGGAATTGCGCCTGGCGACGGCACTCCGGGCGCGCAAAACGCCATTACTGATGTGGCCGGCGTCGCGGTCGGGCACGTCACGATCCGGACCGGCCCGCCCGCACCAGCGCCTTCCGGCGTGACCGGCGTCACGGCAATCGTGCCGCACGGCGGCAACATCTTTCGCGAGAAAGTGCCCGGCGCCGTGTTTGTCGGCAATGCGTTCGGCAAACTCGCCGGCTCGACGCAGGTGAAGGAACTCGGCACGATCGAAACGCCGATCATCCTCACCAACACGCTGTCCGTAGGTGCGGCGCTCGACGGTCTCGCGCGATGGACCGTGGCGCAACCCGGCAATGAGAACGTTCGATCGGTCAACGGCCTGGTCGGCGAAACCAACGACGGCACGCTCAACGACATTCGCGGATTCCACGTCACCGCCGATCACGTGCGCCAGGCGATTGCGAACGCGCGCACGAGCGGTGTGGATGAAGGTTCGGTCGGCGCGGGCGCCGGAACGATCGCGTTCGGGTGGAAAGGCGGCATCGGCACGTCGTCGCGGATCGTTCCTCAACAAGGGCAACAACAAGGATCAACCTGGACGGTCGGCGTGCTGGTGCAGACAAACTTCGGCGGCAAATTGACGATGGCGGGCGTGCCGGTGTGGAAGGAACTCACGCCGGGCTTGCCCGCCGAAGCCTTGGCGAAGGTGGGTACGACAGGTACGGCAGACGGCTCGTGCATGATCGTCGTCGCGACCGATGCGCCGCTCGATGCGCGGAATCTTGAACGGGTTGCGGCGCGCGCGATTTTTGCGCTGGCGCGGACGGGGTCGACGTATTCGAACGGCAGCGGCGATTTTGCGATCGCGTTCTCGACGCATCCGTCGCTTCGCGTGGGGGCCGCGACCACGCCGCAGCCGCGCACGATTCTTCCGACCGACGCGGTCTCCGGATTGTTCGAAGCCACGCTCGACGCGACGGAAGAAGCGGTTTACAACTCGCTGCTCAAGGCCACGACCACGACCGGCAATGGGCGGACGATTCAGGCGATTCCCATCGATCGGCTTCGGGACGTCCTGAAGAAATACGGCCGCTAGTTCTCGTCGTTCGTCGTTCCCGTCGTTACTTGATCGCGAACCGGACTTCTCGCTTGACCGCCGGCGCGCCGGATCGAGACGCTTCCAGCCGCAACAGGAATTGCCCGGACCCGATCTTCGCGAGCGGCAGCGCCAACCGATAGTCCGCGGAGCCTTGCGCGAAGGCATCGGGCGCCAGGCGATCGACCTTCTCGAAGGCGGGCTTGTCATTGCCGTCGATCACGGTCACTTTCATCGTCACGGGTGCGGCCGGCTGCTTCGCCTGATAGAGCCGAAGCACCGCGGTGATCGGGTCGGTCGCCGCAAACGTCCGATCGGTCGTCGGGATCACGGACAACAGCGTCGCCAATTCCTCGCGGCGTCCCGACGCGCCTCCCGCCTCACCCACGAACACGCCGGACGCCGACAGGCCATCCTTCGCGAAGTCTGGCACGACGACGTCGCCGAGCAGGCCGCCGCGTCGATTGCGCTCAATTGACTGCGCCGACAACCGGATGTCGTATTTGCCCGGTGCCAGTTTCACGACGGCATAAGCGCTGGCGACATAGGTCTCGGACGTCCCCGCCGGCGGCGACACGGTGAGTTCCTGACGTCCGCTCGCGTGCTCCTTGCCCGACCTGTCAACGATTGAATAAATGACGGCCACGCGTTCGCTGCGCGGCGCCCCAGCACGTGCCAGTTCGACGTTCATCATGAGCGCCACCGGATGCAGGCCGGACGGATCGGCGCCGGCCGGCGCGGCCCACAACGCCAGGGGCAACTGCGTGGCCGGAATCAATCGTCCCAGAGCCGGATTCACACCGGCGGCGGTCGTGGGCCCAGGCCGGCCTTCGACATAGCCGCGGCGCGTCCGCACGTCCACCTTGGGCCGGTTGACCGTGACCTCGATGCGACGGAATCTTCCTTCGTTGCGGGAATTGGACGATCGGAACGCGATCAAATAGTACGACGCGTTCTCACCGAGGATCTTCGTCACCTCCGACGCCGGCGAGTTATTGCCAATCACGGCGCGCGCACCCGTACTGTTCGCGATGATTCGCAGGAATTCTTTCGGACCGCTGGATGGGCTGCTGCCGTCGAGGCCGTTCGGATCGATGGTGTAGATGCTCACGTTGGCGCGGCTCGCGACGCGGAACAGCGACATCATGTTGTCGTACTGATTCCGTTGCTCCATCCGGCTGAGGTTGACTGAGGCGTCGGTCTGCGTCGTCATTTTTTCCAGCCCGGCCAGGACTTCGATGTCGTAATTCTGACCGGCGCCGATGTAGATGATGACCTTGCGGCGCTCGGGAATAGCGGCCAGCAAGCGGGACAGATCGTTCAACGTGTTGACGAGCCCGATGGCGGCCGGTGGACTGGCCGCGTACGTGTCCACGGCGGCGTGCAACCGCGCGCGATCCGTCGTGAACTCCTGCGCACCCTGGTGATCGAGCACGAATGCGACCGACGCCACGTCCTTCGGCGACAGATGATCGATGACCGCGTGAGCCGCGTCCATCGCGCTCTTCGTCGCGAAGGGACTCGCATTGACCTGCCGCTCATCCATATAGATGAGCACCATGCGGCCGTCGGGCATCGAATTAACCTGCACGTCTTGCGGCGCGCGTCCCATCCACTTGGCGGGCAGGACTTCAGCGTCTGGAAGATTGACTTCGCTGAACGTCGCGATCGACTGCGCAATGCCGTCTTCGAGGATCGTGAAATCCTCTGCCTTGAGGCCCTTGATCGGCTGTCGTTTATTGTCCAGTACCGAGACGTCCAGCAGGACCAGATCGGTCGTGACGCGGAACTGCGGCGGTGTCGTTTGAGGCGGCGGTTGTTGTTGCGCGGCGGTGACCGCCGCGCCCAGACCCGCAAGACTCGCAACGAACATCCAACGCAGACGATTCATGAGAACCCCCTCGCGCTTGTGGCCGGCGGGCTTCAGCCCGCCGGGCAGGAGATCGGCGGGCTAAAGCCCGCCGACTACGTCTTTCCTAATCGTTCGGTCCGCCTGGCAGAAGCGGCTCGCACCTTTCGAGGCGCGGCCCCTTGGCGTCGCACACGGCGAACGGCGCGGTGCCGTACAACGCGACGCCGGCGTACTCGCCGCGTTTGTTGATGACATAGAAGTTCAAGCCGAAATTCGGCAGCCCGCGGCTGTTCAGGAACCGCTTGTCAATCGTGTTGGCCTTGACGCGCCGGCAGGCTTCGAGTCCCGCGTCCTTGGGGCTCTTGCCGCGCCGCATCTCTTCAACGATCAAATAGGAGCAGAGGCCGTACAGATTGGCTTCACCGCGGCCGGTCGAACCCGCGGCGCCGACTTCGTTGTCGACGTAGAGGCCGGCGCCCAGAATCGGCGAATCCCCGAGCCGTCCCGGAATCTTCCACGCCATACCGCTTGTCGTCGTCACGCCGCACACGTCGCCGCGACTGTTCATGCCGTTGCAATTGATCGTGCCGTGGATGTGATTCTCATTGATGAGGCCGGCCTTCACCATGTCGAGCGTGACTTGCCGAATGGCTTCCTCGCGCGCGACCGGATCGAGAATTTCCTGCAGTTTGCCGGTCTGCTTCTTCCACTGCTCCCACTTCGCCCGCGAGTTCGGCGTATTCAAGTCCGCCACGATTTCGAAGCCCTGACTGCGGGCGAACGCCGTCACCTCTTTGCCCACAAGCAACACGTGCTGTGTCTTCTCCATCACGGCCTTGGCCAGGAGCGACGGCGTCTTCACGTTCTCGCTCGCGCCCACGCCGCCGGCCGACTTCTTGGGTCCATGCATGCAGCAGGCGTCGAGCTGGACGACACCTTCGGAATTCGGGAGGCCGCCGTACCCGACGCTGTCTTCGAGCGGGTCGAGTTCCACGATGTTGACACCCGCGATCAGGGAGTCGAGTAGATCGTCTCCCTTCATCATTTTTTCCCAGGCCGTCTCGACGCACGTCTTGCTGCCGCCGTTCTTGAACTGATGGCCATTGGCCGAGGCGATGATGATCGGTTTCGAAGCCGGTTGCGTGATCACGGCGGGCCCTCCCGAGGCCGTTAGCGAACTGGACGCGGCCAGGATGCCCGCGCCGGCTGTGGTCGTCATGAATTCCCGCCGATTGATTTTGTCCATGATGAGGGATCCCTCGCGACACCGACGCCCGCCGCCGGCGCGAGTCAGTCTACCCGCATTGACCCCGGACGTGGCGACCGATACGATTCGAGGTCGCCTGCATGACGCGAAACATTTCTTTGGACACTGTCCGCGCGGCCGCCACCCGGATTTATCCGGTCGCGGCGCGCACGCCGCTCATCCGTCTGGACCCGGTCGCCCGCGGCGGCCCGGAGATTTTTCTCAAACTCGAGGTCTTTCAGCCCATCGGATCGTTCAAAATCCGCGGCGCCATGAACGCCGTGTCCAAGCTCACCGCCGCCGAAATGGCGAACGGCGTCTGGACGGTCAGCGCGGGAAACGCGGCGCAGGGCGTGGCGCTGGCCGCCCGCGAAGCGGGCGTGCGCGCGTCCGTCATGGTCATGGACACCGCGCCAACCGCGAAACTGTCCGCCATCGAGCGGCTCGGCGCCACGATCGTCAAGGCCACCTACGAAGAGTGCTGGCGCACGGTCGAATCGCACCAGTCCGATCGCATGACGGGCCGCCTCGTCCATCCGTTTGATGACGATGATTTCATCAGCGGCAATGGGACCGCGGCGCTCGAAATCCTCGAAGACCTGCCGGATGTGGATGCCGTGATTGCGCCGATTGGCGGCGGCGGCCTGCTGGCGGGACTGGGCGTGGCGCTCCACGCCCTGAAACCTGACGCGAGGTTGTACGGCGCGGAGCCCGAAACCGCGGCGCCGCTGGCCGCCTCGATCGCCGCGAATGCCCCGATGCGGTTCGAGCAATGGACCGCGTCGTTCGTGGACGGCGCGGGCGGCAAATCCGTGCTGGCGTCGATGTGGCCGCTGCTCTCGTCCGTCGTGAGCGATTCGGTCGTCGTGTCACTCGCCGAAGCCGCCGCGGCCATGAAGTTCGCCGCGGAGCGGTGTCACATCATTGCCGAAGGTGCTGCGGCGTGCGCCATCGCCGCCGCGCGATCACCGCGCATGGCCGCCGCCGGCCACAAGAAAATCGTCGCCGTCGTGTCTGGTGGCAATATTGATCTCTCCCGGTTCGCGTCGCTGACCGGCGCGTGCGTTTAATTATTCGATCGGTACTCGTTGTCCGAAAGTTTGGTGTTGATGTCGTCGATCACTCCCCCGCCGGTTCCCGAACGTCTCTCACGCCTCTCAGAACTGGCGCATGATCTCTGGTGGACCTGGAATGCCTCGCGCGACGTCTTCCGCCGGCTGGACTACACGCTCTGGCGGCAGACCGCGCACAACCCCGTGATGATGCTGCAGCGGATTTCGCCGGAAGCGCTCGAACGCGCGGCCGCCGACCCGGGATTTCTGGCGGCCTACGACGACGCGGTCGCCGCGCAGGACGCGATTCGTTCGCCGAAGGCGCCGACGTGGTGGCAGACGCGGCTCGGCGCGGCCTCGACCGACGTCGTGGCGTACTTCTGCGCGGAATTTGCGCTGCATCAATCGCTGCCGATCTATGCCGGTGGTCTCGGCGTGCTCGCCGGCGACCACTGCAAGGAAGCCAGCGATCTGGGCGTGCCGATCGTGGGCGTGGGCTTCATGTATCCGCAGGGCTACTTCCGCCAGCGCATCTCGTCGGAAGGCTGGCAGCAGGAAGTCTACGAACAGATCGATTGGGGCACCGCGCCCATCGCGCCAGCCCAAACCGTGGACGGACAGCCGTGCATGGTGCTCGTCCCGCTGGGCGACCGGTCCGTGCTCGTGAAGGTCTGGCAAGTGCAGTTGGGACGCGTGAGTCTCTTGCTGCTCGATACCGACCTCGAGCCCAACGCACCCTGGGATCGCGAGTTGACGGCGCGCCTCTACGGCGGCGGCCCCGACACGCGGCTTCAACAGGAAATCGTGCTCGGTCTGGGCGGCGTGCTGGCGCTGCGCGCGCTCGGCCACACGCCGGCCGTGTGGCACTTGAATGAGGGCCACGCCGCGTTCGTCATCCTGCAGCGACTGCGCGATCTGCTCGCCGCCGGATCGACGTGGGAAGACGCGCTGGTCGAAGTGCGGCGCACGACGGTATTCACGACGCACACGCCCGTTCCGGCAGGACACGATGCGTTTCCCTTTCATCTGGTCGAACAGAACCTCTCGAGCAGCTGGGGATCGATCAATGGGCACGGCGAGAAGTTTCTGGAGCTCGGCAGTTACGACAACGGCCACGGACCGCAGTTCAATATGACGGCCCTCGCGATGCGGTCCTCCGGCGCGATCAACGCCGTCAGCGAACTGCACGGCGTGGTTACGCGCGACATGTTTGCGCCGTTGTGGCCCGATCAGGAGCCCGGCGATCGGCCGGTCAGCACCATCACGAACGGCGTGCACGTGCCCACGTGGGTCGCGGCCTCGCTCGCCGAGTTGTTCGAACGCCATCTGAGCTCCGCCTGGCAGAATCAGTACGAAGATCCGAAATTCTGGGCGCGCATCCTCGACATCCCCGATGAAGACTTGTGGGCCGCGCGTCAAAAGCTCCGGGCGAATCTGTTCCAGTTCATCCGCGAACGCGCGCGGCAGCGTTGGACCGACGACCACTCCGGCGCCGCGCGCGTCGTCGCGTCCGGCGCGATGCTCGATCCGATGGCGCTGACCATCGGCTTTGCCCGGCGATTCACGGGGTACAAGCGGCCCGATCTCGCGTTCCGCGATCTCGACCGGCTGACGCGCCTCATCAACCGCGCGGATCGGCCCGTGCAGTTTGTGTTCGCGGGCAAGGCCCATCCCGCCGACGAAGCAGGCAAGCACCATCTGCAAAACGTCTTCCGGCAGGCGCTCGACGCCCGCATGGCGGGCCGCATCGCGTTCGTCGACGATTATGATCTGCATGTCGCGCATCTGCTCGTGCAGGGCTGCGACGTGTGGCTGAACACGCCGCGCAAACCGCTCGAAGCCAGCGGCACGAGCGGCATGAAGGCGTCCATGAATGGCACGCTCCACCTGAGCATCGGCGACGGCTGGTGGGCCGAAGGCCATACGCCGCAGAACGGCTGGGTTATCGCCGGCCAGACCGACTCGACGGAGATCGATGCCATCGACGCCGCCGACGCCGACTCGCTCTACACGCTGCTCGAGGACGACGTGATCCCCGCGTTCTATGAACGCGACGGCCGCGGCCTCCCGCGCCGCTGGCTGGCCATGGTCAAGCAGGCGATGCTCACCGTCACGCCACGCTTCTCCAGCCGCCGCATGATGAAGGACTACGCGGAAATCGCGTACTTGCCGGCGTTCAGGAAGAGATAAGCGCCGGCTCGAAGAGAATCGACAGTCACGGTGGAAACCGTGAAGCAGTAAAGGAATCGTTGGAGGGGAAGGTCTTAGCCCTCCCGCCTTCATTGCTTCACGGTTAATTCCTCGACAGCCGCTATAATTGTGCCGATGGCCCGGAAATCAGCCGAAACCTCGAAGTGCCCGCTGTGCGGCGCCAAGGACATTGCCGAGCCGCGGGGCGACGCGAGGTACTGCCGCGCGTGCTGGGACAAGAAGATCGCGGTCGAGGAGATTGTCGCGCGTGAGTTCACCCTGAAGCGCTACATCCGCGCGCAGAGCGCCGAAAAATATCTCCTGTTTCACTCCACGCAGCGCGGGCCGGTCGGCCAGATCCAGGTGATCGACGACGGCTACGATTTGTTTATGACGATGCTGCTCTACCCCACGTTCGGCTGGGACGATCAGGCGTATCACCTCGAGAACGATCCTGAGCATCGGACCTTCAACGAAATCCTGGTGGATGTCCTGGCCGCCGAGATTATCGAGCCGTGGGGCGGCGGGAAGTGGCATCTCGAAGTCTTCCGGGCGACGGCGCCCGATCCGGAAGAGTGGAACGGCGAACTGTAAAGCCGGGATTAAGACCTCTTAACATTCCCCCGCCGGAAAACTTTCGACCGCCCGGTCACGTCCAAGCGATCAGGTAGCTATACTTTCTAGTGATGCCACCTGATTTTCGGACCCTGCAGAATAACGGGCACAGTTCGATATTTTATTGGGGGAGTTTTGTGTATGTCGGCTAGAAAATCGACCTTGTTTTATGGAGTCCTGATCGCCCTGTCCTCGCTCGTGGTCGGCATGGTGCTGGCGTCCAAGCTGGGCATGTCGCCCGCTTCGTTCGCCGGCTCGCTGACCGTGCCGCCCACGAATAGCGCTCCGCTCACCGGCACCATCGACGCGACGACCTTCCGGACCATCGCGCAAGAGGCCGGTCCGGCCGTCGTGAGCATCAAGACGACGTCCACGCGGCAGGTGGACGGAGGTTTGGAAGAACTGTTCGGCTTCAGTCCATTCCGCAACCAGGCGCCTCAGCGCCGGCCGCAGCAGCCCCAGCTCGTCACGGGCGCCGGCAGCGGCTTCGTCATTGATAAGGCCGGCTACATCCTCACCAACAACCACGTCGTCGAGGACGCCACAAAGGTGGAAGTGAAATTCGGATCGAGCGAATCCGGCCCGTGGCTGGCAGCCAAGGTCATTGGCACGGACGTGCTCACGGACACCGCGCTGATCCAGTTGACGGAAATGCCGGATCAGCCGCTGCCCGTTTCCCGTTTCGGGGATTCGGCGCAACTGGCGCAGGGCGACTGGGTGATGGCGATCGGCAATCCGTTCGCGCTGTCCAACACCGTCACGGTGGGCGTCGTGAGCGCCGTCGGCCGGTCCCAGCAGACGGCCGTGAGCGGTCGCTGGGAAGACATGATCCAGACCGACGCCGCGATCAACCGCGGGAACTCCGGTGGGCCGCTGCTCAACGTCCGGGGCGAGGTGGTTGGGATCAACACGCAGATTCTGAGCGACAACTCCGGCGGCAACATCGGGATCGGCTTCGCGGTTCCGATCAATACCGTGCGCTCGATCTTGCCGCAGCTTGAGAAAGGCAAGGTCGTCCGCGGCCGTATCGGCGTGAGCGTGTCGCGCGAGCCAATGACCAAAGAAATCGCGCAGGATCTCGGATTAACGGGTGGGGCCGGCGCACTGGTCAAGGAACTCGTGGACGGGCCGGCGAAATCGGCCGGCATCCAGGTGGGTGATGTCATCGTCGAGTTCAACGGCAAGCCGGTGAAAGACAGCAGCGAGTTGGTCGCCATGGTCACCGCCACGACACCGGGTACGACGGTACCGGTGAAGATCCTCCGAAGCCGGAAGCCCATGACGCTGAACGTCAAGGTCGAGGAGCTCGACCTCGCTTCCGAACAGGCGCAAGCAGCGCAGCAGCCGCGGCCCGGCGCCCAGCCTGATGAGCCCAAAGACACGGGCTTCGGCATGTCGATTGAAGGCCTGACGCCTAATCTGGCTCGCCGACTCGGCGTGCAGGCCGGCGCGGGCGGCGCGGTCGTCAGCGACATCGACCAGGGCGGCGCTGCCGAAGCAGCGGGCGTGCGACCGGGCGACGTGATCACGAAGATCAACGACCTCCCGGTGACAACGCTCGATCAGGTCAGCAAGGCGCTCGATGCGGTCCCCTCCAATCGAACGGCGCGCATCGTCGTGCTCCGCGGGGGACGGGAGTCGTTGGTCTTGGTGAGAAAGAAATAGTCGCTCCCAAAAAGGTCCAAAGGTCCGAGGGTCCAAGGGTCCAAAAGGTCCTCAGGGTGGTGGGCGCGAGAGCGCTCACCACCCTTTTTTACTAACATCGGCAAGTGCTTCCTGCGCTGGTACTGACAGCGGGACGTGGAACCCGGCTCGACCCGCTGACCCGTCTTGTCGCGAAGCCCGCGGTGCCGCTGGCGGGCCGCGCGCTGGTCGAACGCGTGCTGGACTGGCTCGCGGCGCAACACGTCGCCGACGTCGTCCTCAATCTGCACCATCTACCCGAATCGATCACGTCCATCGTGGGCGATGGATCGCACCGGAATCTGCGCGTGCGCTATTCGTGGGAGAACCCGATTTTAGGATCGGCGGGCGGACCGCGTCACGCGCTCGATCTCCTGGCATCCGACACGTTCGTGATTGTGAATGGCGACACGCTGTGCGACGTCGCGCTGGCGCCGATGATCGCCGCGCATCGTGTGTCGGGCGCCGACGTGACGATGGCGGTCGTGCCGAATCCGGCGCCGGACTTCTACAACGGCATCGTGCTGGATGCCGATGACCGCATCACCGGGTTTGTGCCGCGCGGTCACGCCGGCGAGTCCTGGCATTTTGTCGGCGTGCAGATCGCGGCGGCGTCGATGTTCGACGCGCTGCCAGACGGGGTACCGGCGGAGTCCGTGCACGGCATCTATCGATCGAAGCTGGGCGCGACCACCGGCGGGGTGCGCGCGTATCGGGTCAGCGGCAGGTTCTTCGACGTCGGCACGCCCCACGATTATCTGGAGACGGCGCTCGCCATCGGCGGAAACGCCACGATCGAACCGGGCGCGATGATCGAAGCCGGCGCCCATGTCACGAGCAGCGTTGTGTGGGGTGGCGCCACGATCGGCGAAGGCGCCGTTCTCGATCGCTGCATCGTAGCGAACGTGGGCATCCCGCCAGGCCTCAGGGCGCGCGACTCGGTCTTCGTCCCGGCCAGCCTGCGTCACCATGGCGATGACGCTGAGATCGTCGGCAATGCAGCGTGTTTCAAGGTTTTCAATAGATCGATAGATCGATAGATAGATCGATAGATCGATAGAGAGATAGATCGATACATGTATGGCTGATTCCAATATCCCCCTCCCCGTCCGCGCCTATCTCGAACGCGAGAAGTTGAGCGATGCCCGTGTGGTCACGCTGACCGGCGACGCGTCCGATCGCCGGTACTTCCGCGTGCTGCCGCAAACCGGCGACTCGTTCGTGCTGGCCGTCAACGCGGCCTCTTTCGTCTACGACCAGCTGCCGTTCGTAAACACCGCGAAACTGTTCGCGGCTATGCCAGTGCCCGTACCGCGCATCCTGGGTCACGCCGATGATCTCGGCGTGCTGGCACTCGAAGACTTGGGCGACGTGACGTTGCAGGCGCATCTCGGGTCGGCGCCTCCAGCGCGGCATGCGGCGCTCTATCGCGAAGCGGTCTCGTTCATTCACACGTTCCAGACGCGCGGGCGTGAGCTCGCCGACCCGTCCTACCTGCCCTACGGTGTTGCGTTCGACGTCTCGAAGTTGACGTGGGAGCTCGACTTCTTCATCAAGCACTACATGGGCGCGTATCGCGGCGTGAATTTTCCGGACGCCCAACGCGCGGCGCTGTCAGCCGAATGCGCCCTCATCGTGAATGAACTCGCCGAAGAACCGCGGGTCTTGTGCCATCGCGACTATCACAGCCGCAACCTGATGTTGCGCGGCGATTCGCTCTACATCATTGATTTTCAGGATGCGCGGTTGGGGCCTGACACGTACGATCTCGTTTCACTCTTGCGTGACTCGTACGTGGATCTGCCCTGGGCCGTCGTCGATGACCTGATTGCGTACTTTCTGGCGCTTCAGGGCCGCGCGGGCCAGGCTGCCGAATTCCGCCGGCGTTTCGATCTCATGGCGCTGCAGCGGAACATGAAAGCACTCGGGACCTTCGGATACCAGGCCACGGCGCGCGCCAATCCCGTCTATATCCAGTACATGGCCCGGACGCTGAACTACCTGCGCGACAACCTGACCCGTTATCCGCGCTTCGGCCGGCTCGCAGAACTCCTGGCCGCGCAAGTGCCCGAATTGCGATGACCCGATTCGGGCTGTCCACCACCGTGTTCGGCGCCACGCCGCTCGGCGCGCGCGAGTGCGATCTCGCGGCATCACACGGCTTCAGCCTGATTGAAATCGCCGCAAGGCCTGGCCATGTCGATTGGCGCGACGCGGCCGTGATTCGCGACGTGCGGACGTTCGTCGCGACCGCCGGGCTCGAGATCGCCAGCTTGTCTGTGTCGCTGACCGACGCGACGGCCGCTCTCGCCGCTGCGGCCGATCTCGGCAGTCCCTTGCTGATTGCACGCGCGGATGGTTGTCGAGCCCACAACGTCGGGCCGCGCGCATTGGCCATAAACACCGGTGAATTCCGGCGCACACTCGAGACGCTGGCTGAACAGGCGGCCGCGACCGTCGTCAGCGCGGCCGTTGAACTGCCGTTGTCGATGGGACCGGATCAAATGGTCGATTTGCTGGAGTCGCTGGAAGGCGCGCCGCTTGGCGTGTGCCTCGACGTCGGCCACGCCCAACTGACGAGCGGTGCAGCCGAGGCTATCGAAATCCTCTCGGGGTTCATCGTAACCGTGCACCTCAATGACAACACCGGACGCGAGGATCAGCATCGTCCTCCCTACGCGGGTTCCGTCGATTGGCCGGCCACATTGATGGCTTTCTGGAAAACGGGCTACTCCGGCCCAGCCGTGTTCGAGCTCACAGCAGACCCGGATGTGCCGAGCACATTGACCCGTGCGGTTAGCGCCAGGACCCGCCTTCAGGCGATACTGGATGACTTGGCGCAGCCCATGGTCTTCCCGGAGTAAGCCGGGCGGCCGCCTGGCCGCCGCACAACTCATCATGCACGTGTACATCGAAGACATCGCGAAGCACGAAGGTCAGTCCGTCACCATCAAGGGCTGGCTGGTCAACCGCCGTTCGAGCGGCAAGATTCATTTTCTGCAGATCCGCGACGGATCCGGCTTCATCCAGGCCGTGCTGTCCAAGGCCGCGGTTGGCGACGATCTGTTCAAGCAAGCCGATCATCTCTCGCAGGAAACCGCCATCATCGTGCACGGCGGCGTCCGCGCGGACACACGCGCGCGCGGCGGCTTCGAACTCGACGTGACCGGTTTCGAGGTCGTGAGTGGGTCGGCCGACTTCCCCATCACGCCCAAGGAACACGGCGTCGATTACCTGATGGACCGCCGGCATCTGTGGATCAGGTCCCAGCGTCAGCAGGCGATTCTCCGCATCCGGCATGAAGTGATCGATGCCGTGCGCGACTACTTCAATTCGCGCGGTTTCATCCTCGCCGACACGCCAATTTTCACGCCCTCTGCTTGCGAAGGCACGACGACGCTCTTCCCGGTGCCGTACTTCGACGATGCCACGGCGTATTTGACGCAGAGCGGCCAGCTCTACAACGAAGCCAACGCGATGGCGCTCGGCCGCGTCTACTGCTTCGGCCCGACGTTCCGTGCGGAAAAATCCAAGACGCGTCGGCATCTCACGGAATTCTGGATGGTGGAGCCGGAAATGGCCTACGCCGATCTGGAAGACGCCATCTCGCTCGCGCAGGGACTCGTCGTGTCCGTCATTTCGCGCGTCCTCGATCGCCGGTCGCGCGAACTGGCGGCGCTCGAACGCGACACGACCAAGCTCGCCGCGATCACAGCGCCCTTCGCGCGCATCACGTACGACGATGCGGTGAAGCTGCTCAAGGAGAAAGGCCTGCCGTTCGAGTGGGGCGGCGACCTCGGCAGCCCGGACGAAACCGCATTGTCCGAGCACTTCAACGGCCCGGTCGCGGTGACCGGCTATCCGAGCGCGATCAAGGCGTTCTACTTCAAACCGATGGCGGGCCGGCCGGAAGTGTCGATGTCGTGCGACATCCTCGCGCCCGAAGGTTACGGCGAGATCATCGGCGGCGGCCAGCGCCTCGAAGATCTCGATCTCCTGCTGCAGCGCATCGAGGAACACAAACTCCCGAAAGAGGCGTATGAGTGGTACCTGGACCTGCGCCGCTTCGGCAGCGTCCCCCATTCCGGCTTCGGCATGGGCATCGAACGCGTCGTCTCCTGGATTTGCGGCTTGGATCACTTGCGCGAAGCGATTCCATACCCCCGAATGCTGTACAGAATGTATCCGTGATGCCGCGAAGCCCCGAGCGTACGCGAGGGTGCTGAGCGTTGACCGTTAGCGTGGGGGTGGGGCCCCACGCCACTGAAAGAACAGATGGCCCCGCGAAGCCCCGAGCGTAGCGAGGGTGCTGAGCGAGACCATTAGCGCGGGGGTGGGGCCCCACGCAACTGAACCGCGAGGCCCCGAGCGTAGCGAGGGTGCCGAAGCGTGACAATTAGCGCGGGGGTGGGGCCCCGCGCAACTGAAAGAATAGTAGACACTGTGAAATTAGGTTTCGTCTCTCTCGGCTGCCCGAAGAACCTCGTCGATGGCGAGGTCATGCTGGGCCTTGCCCGTCAGGCCGGACATGACGTCACGGCCGATGCGCGTGATGCAGAAGTCATCGTCGTGAACACGTGCGCGTTCATTGACACGGCCAAGGAAGAATCCGTCAACGCGATTCTGGAGATGGCACAGCTGAAGCGCGATGGATCGTGCAAGCGGCTGGTCATTACGGGCTGCCTGGCCGAGCGCTATCGCGATCAGCTCAAGACCGAAATCCCCGAGATTGACGTGGTGCTGGGTACGGGCGAGGTGCCGGAGATTGTCGGCGCCTTGAACGGTGTGCAGCCGAAGGCGGCCGCCCTGCCGTTCTTTCGATCGCCGTCGGACGCGGCGGAAGGCAAGACTTCGAACTTCGAACTTCAAGCTTCGAAAACAGACGCGGCGCTGCCCACTTATCTTTATGACGCCGACACGCCGCGCCTGCTGACCACGCCCAAGCACTACGCCTACGTGAAAATCGCTGAAGGCTGCGATTACACGTGTGCGTTCTGCATCATCCCGACACTGCGCGGCAAGTACCGCAGTCGCGATGAGGCGTCAATTGTGGCGGAAGCCGAGCGGCTCGCGGCGAGCGGCGTGCGCGAACTGCTGCTGATTTCGCAGGACACCACGTTCTTTGGCATTGACCGCGGCGAGCGCGGCGCATTGGCGCGGCTCCTCCGCCGTCTGAACGACGTGCCGGGCTTGGCCTGGATCCGGCTGCTCTATCTCTATCCGACGACGATCACCGACGACGTGCTGGATGCGATGGCGGAATGCGAGAAGGTCTGCAAATACGTCGACCTGCCGCTGCAGCATGCGTCGGCCGATGTGTTGCGGAGAATGCGCCGGCCCGGTAACCGCGAGGCCTACGACAAGTTGCTGACGCGCATCCGCGCGCGCGTGCCAGGCGTCGCGCTGCGTACCACATTCATTGTGGGCTTCCCCGGCGAAACCGAACAGGATTTTGAAGCGCTCATGGACTTTGTCCGTGACACCGGATTCGATCATGTCGGTGTGTTCACGTATTCGCACGAGGAAGACACGCGTGCTTTCGCGATGACGGACGATGTGCCGGCGGACGTGAAGGCAGCGCGACGGGATGCCGTCATGGAACTGCAGCAGCAGATTGTCGCGACGCGACTCGCCGGCCGGGTGGGCGAACATGTTCGCGTGATGGTGGACGGCCTGTCGCCTGAGTCGGATCTGGTCTTGACCGCGCGACTCGGCGGCCAGGCGCCGGACATCGACGCGATGGTCTACCTGGATGAGTGCGATCCGTCGGCGTTTCAGCCCGGCGAGATGGTGCACGCGGTGATCACCGACGCGCGCGGCTACGACCTGATCGTCACACCAGCACCGGCGCGATAACCCGGAACCCTTCGAGCTGCGCGCAACGGGGACGCTCGGATCTCAGTAGCTGTACGTATTTCCAGTCTCTTACGCTTGTAATAGGCTGTTGCCGCCAGCGAACGGATCGCCGGCCGGCGGCGGTCTGCCCGCCCTCTGCCTGCCTGCCTGCCTGCCTGCCTGCCTGCCTGAAGGGAGTCCCGGTGGCGTTGCCTTTGGCTATGCACGTTCCCAGTGTGCCCGCGCACCAGTTGCTGGCGATCGCTCTTACGCGTGGTCTCGATGACCCGGGTTCGGTCCCGTCGTTGAAAGGCTGGAGCCGCATTGCGGGCGCTGCGGTGAGCACATTGAGAATGCGATGTGACGCGGCGCACGTCGCGCCGAAGGCAGCTGTGGACTTCCGGCGAGGTCTGACGGCCGTCATCCTCGCGCGGAAGACCGGCGCATCGCCCGCAGACCTGCTCGGCTACACCGATGTCCGTAGTATCCGGAATTTCTTGAGACGTTGTGGACCTCTGCACGAGCACGGCCGACCTTTGACACCGAGTGAGTACTGTCACCGGCAACGCCTTCTTCCGCAGGCGGCCATCGTGACCGAGGTCATGAGACTCCTCGCTCAAGGCGGATGGTTGGACTGAGGTTCGCCAGACACGCCGGCACTTTTTGCGTGTGATTTTGTAGCAGTTCTTGTCTTGGCGTGGCTCAAGCCCGAGGCTATCGTTCGCTCCAGATCAGGAGCGTGTCATGACTCAGCCGACCGTCCAGCGAGAAGCCTTCCGCCTCGACAGGATCGCCACAATTCTGATCATCGTGCTGTGTACTCTAGCGAGCGCATGGATCGGTCGGGACCTGGTGTCAGGCGGCAAACCGACGCGCGGGGCGACGCCAACGCGGCAGGGTGTACGAACCCCATCACCCCCACCGCCGCTACCGGTTCAGCCGATTTCCATTGATGGCGCCGTATTCAAGGGCAATTCCAAAGCCAAGGTGGCGTTAGTCATCTACTCAGATTTCCAATGTCCTTTCTGCGGAAGATTCGCCACCGAAACGTGGCCCGCGCTGGACAGCAAATATGTCGCGCCCGGCAACGTACGGGTGGCGTTCCGACACCTGCCGCTGGAAAGCATCCACGCGTCGGCGCTCATCGCGGCTGAGGCGGCCGAGTGCGCCAGCCAGCAGAGGCAATTCTGGCCGATGCACGACGTGCTTTTCCGTAATCAAAAGCAGCTGGCCGAATCTAATCTGACCGCCTATGCGCGAGAGACTGGACTGGACCTGAAGGCTTTTGAGACGTGCCTGAAGGAGTCGACACCCGCGAAGATCCGCGCAGACGCGGCGACCGGTGCCGCTCTCGGCATTACTGGAACGCCGTCGTTTCTCATCGGGCTGATGCAAGCGGATGGGCGCGTGAAGGTCACCGAGCGCCTCAGCGGCGCGCGGCCCTTCACTGCTTTCGAAACGGCGCTAGACAAGGTCCTGGCGGCTTCGGAATCGGGAACAAGGTAACAACTGAAATGGAAGGAGGGAGACCATGTCTGACTCTCTAGTGAGGAACATGCGGGTGGCGCTGGTGATCGCGGTGTTCATCGTGTACTTCGGACACCAGCGCGAAGCAGTCGTTGAGGCGGCGCCGATCGTAAGCGACTGGTGCTACGAAGTGTGCGATCAGAACGCCAGTTGTCTCGAGCCTTGCCGGGTGCCGCAGCCGGAATTGCCGGCGCTCGAGATCACCTGCGGTATGTATGACGGCGGACCGGCCAATGACTGGTGCGACGGCAACGGCTGCGCCGACCATTGTGCGCAGTGGTGGTCCGGCGCGTCGGACGTATGCTACTGGCAGAACGAGCAGACGACGTGTGAAGGATACGGCGTATTCCCGTTTTGCGGCGATCTCACTTGCGCCGCGGTGCAGGGAGAAGACTGCTCCTCATGCGAGGAGGACTGCGGGTGTCCCCTCGACCCCGCGCCGGTCTGCGGAAGCTACGGATGCGAAGTTGGCGAAAGCTGGCGAACTTGTCCACAGGACTGCGGACTACCGCCCGGGGACAACGATTGCGGCGATGGCTACTGCGATGAAGAGGAAGATGGCTATTCGTGCTCGCAGGACTGCCACTTCTCTGGAGATTACTGCGGTGAATTTGGTGCCGAGTGCCCGGACGGCTGGGATTGCATTGAGGACGTTTGCACCTGGCACGTAACTCATTATATTTGCTGTGGAGACAGTCCATTGGGCGACCAGTGTGATTACGGACCCGAAGTCTGTGCAGCAGACGAGGTCTGCAAAGGGCTAGCCGGTTTCAGCCCCTATTACGATCCGCCAGTCTGTCAAAAGAGATGGACTAGTTAGACCGGCGGGCCGTGGAGTTCACATCCCGCTCTCCACGCTTACGTTCGAAAGGCCACAATGCGAGTTTTGGGAGTCTGTTCATGCTTGCTCGGTGTGACTCTTGCGTTGAGCACAGGCCTCCAGCAGAGTTCGGAATTCGCTCGCTTGCTGACCGCCTATCGCGGGCTGGACGCTGAGCAGGCTGTCCGCGAATTCGCCGGGTGGCCTGACGCGCGGGTCTTGCGAGACTCCGACATTCTTGAGGGCGACCTTTGGTCAATGGCGGCGGCTTCCTTGCTGCACTTGGAGGCGGGCCTCGCAATTGCGGGTTTCAGACGCGACGACGAGGGTATTCAAGCTGGGCACTTTCCGGCGATGCATTTGCAGATCGGTGTGGCGCTGCTCGAGCGAATGATTGGCGTTGCACGCCGAGACGGGAACAAAGACATTCTGACGTTTTGTCGGGATTGGTACCTGGCCTTCGGGACCGTGCCGCGAAGTCAGTGGGGCGTTGAGGGCGAAGTTCTGCAGTCCACCCGCAAATTGCTTGAGGGGGACCCCTATGTCCATCTCTTCTATGGTGCCTCGACGGCGAGTGGGATTGGCCCCTGGAGGCAGGGGGACGGCCCGTACGGCGTCGGTAACGAATACGACCTGAAGGGTCGACGGGTATCGATCATCACGGCCGATGGTGAAACCTACAACGCCGACGCGGTGCGGGAAGCCGAGTCAGCATTGCGGGAAGCGATCGGCCTCGATTCCTCTCTTGTTGAGGCGCACGTGAGACTCGGACGCTTGCTGCAACTAACCAACCGAAAGAAAGCAGCTGAGGCCGAGTTCTCCCTGGCCCTTGATCCCGCGGTAAGTCCTATTGGGAAACCGCCTGACAGATTCTCGCAATACCTAGCGGCCCTTTTTCTAGGCAAGGCCCACGAAGACGCCGGACGGCTGGCAGACGCGCAAACTACCTATGAGAACGCGATCGAGCGCTACCCAACAGGAACGGTGGCAAGACTTGCTGTCGCCCAAGTCCTGCTGTTATCAGGAAGAGAACGCGACAGCCTTAGCAAGACCCGTTCTGTGTTTAGCGCTGCCACCCGCCCTCCGAGCCGTGACCCTTGGGTCAGGTTTCCTGTCATGAGCTACGGCCAAGTTACAGAACGCCTCGCGGCCATGCGCCTGCGTGTGTCGAAGACACCACTGGCGCCGCGTACTGCGCAGGTCGCAGCGGCGGACTTGTCAATGCGCAATACAGACATCGGCTCGTCAGCCGATCCGCCGACTGTTCTTCCAGCTGATACGCGCCCTGTTTTTCGGAGCACAGTCGATGGTGTCCGCATCGACGCGTTGGTCACTGACGGCGGCAGGCCTGTCACTGGCCTCTCTCCAGCGGACTTCGTCGTGACTGATACTGGTCGCCTCCAGCGGATAACGACTGCCGCAGTGACCGGTTCGCTGGCGCTGGCGGTCGTGATCGATACGAGCCAAAGTGTGAGCCTCTCAGGCGCGCAGGCGCAGATGCGGCATGCCACTGAGGCCGTGCGAACTGCCCTGCTTCCCAACGACCTGGTGTCGGTCGTCAGTGCCTCGGACCGGCTGGCGCTCAGAGCTGACCTGATCCGCGGGTCGGACTCGCTCCAAGAACTGTTTGCCGGCATTCGAGCTGAGCCACGCTCCGGAACTGCAATCTGGGACGGAACCTTGGCGGCGAGCGCGCTCGTTGCCGACGGCCCTGGCCGCGCCCTCGTCGTCGTCATTTCGGATGGCTATGACAACGGCAGCTGGTTTGAGCGCCGCGAAGCGCTCAATCGGCTAAAGCGAACGGGTTTGTCCATTGACGGAATCGGTGTCACTCCGGACTCTGCCGCGCTTCAGGATGGCCGTGATATCGCCTTTGGCGACGTATCACTGCGGCCTCTCGAGACGGTCACAGGTGGGGTGTTCTTCGATGCAAACGACCCATCACTCGCGGCTAAACTCCGCGAGCGCTTCGCCACTCTACGAGATAGCTACCTCCTGATGTACACCCCCTCGGACGTGAAGCCGCAGAAAGACGGCTGGCACGAGATCAAGGTCACGCTTCGACCGGGCCTCAAGGGCAAAGTGCAGGCGCGGCCTGGATACTACGCGCCTATCGGCAAATAGCGCGGCTACGACCTGATCGTCACACCAGCACCGGCGCGATAACCCGGAACCCTTCGAGCTGCGCGCAACGGGCGAGCTGGGCGTCAAGCGTCACGATCTCCAGCCGCTCCGGACGATCCTCACAGGCCACGAGCGCAGCGCCGATCTGCATCGCGTCGGCGGCGGCGATCGGGTGGACGCCGACAAGGCGCTCCGCGCGACGCCGAACGCCCTCGACTTCGCAGACGACGGCGCACCGGCTCACCAGTTCGAGGGCCTCAGATCGCAGGGCTGGGACCAGATCGTCAATTCCCGCGGCCCGGCGTCCGAGCCGCCCGATCGCCGACAGCAGTTCGACGCTCGTGAGCATCCAGATGACCACCTCCGGATCGCTGACGAACATCTGACGCACCTCGGTCGTCGCCGCCTCATCAACCAGCAGCGGCACAAGGGCCGAGGTGTCCCAGAACTTCACCGGTTACTCTCGCGTCGCATTTCGAGCAGGAGCGCGACAGCACTCGGCGCGCCCTTCGGGAGTTTGATCGGCTGAATCGTCCGTGCCGCGCCCTTTACGGGCGAGCGAGGCCGCGTGAGGATGCCCCTCCGCTCGAGATCCGCCATGCGCTCGAGCGTCCAGTAGGCGTCCTCCCGTCCCTTCGAACGGTCCAGCGCGCCGGGTTGCGAGAACGGAACGACCCGGGCGATCGGCGTGTCGCGGTCGAGCACGACGATGTCGCCGCCGGCCCGGACGTGCTCGAGATGCCGGGAGAGGCTGTTCTTGAGGTCAGCTATCTTGACGCGCTTCATATAGCTATCATAGCTATATTTTAGACGTGTCGCAAGTCGGCGGCGGGAGGTCCTGCCCCCCGGGCCATGCGGAACGCGCCAGCGCCGGGCCGATCCCTGCCAAGCCGGCGCTGCGTTGCTCCGACGACGCCGCTACGCTATACTTCCAGGCGGTCTAGGCGAGAAAGACTGATTCTGGTAAGTGGGCCCTCGCCCACTTTTCGTGTTTTAGGGCTCTTTCGAACGACGATGGCACCTCACCGACATCAGTCATCGCACAGCGAGCGAGCGGGAGCGAGCGAGCCGCGCGAACGGAGCGGGGCAACGGGGTCCCCGCGAGTGAGCGCGTCAGGGGGGCGCGGCGGGGACGAAGTCCCCCCGCAACTTCAGGATCCCCTTCGCGCCACGGTGACGCGGGTTGTCGAGAGCTACGGTCTCGACCTCTTCGACTTGCAGTTTCGCCGCGAGTCGATTGGCTGGGTGCTTCGCGTGGTGCTCGATCGGCCGTGGTCGGTGGACCAGGCACCGATGGGCGTCGCGGAAGAGCCGGTCGGCGTGAGCGACTGCAGCCGGGTCAGCCAGGACTTGAGCGCGATCCTGGATGTGGAGCCCGAACTGATTGGCGGGCTCGACCGCACGTATACGCTGGAAGTTTCGTCGCCGGGACTCGATCGACCGCTACGGGACGCGCGCGACTATCGACGGTTTACGGGAAGACTCGCGAAGATCGTGACGCAGGCCCCGATTGACGGCCAGGCGTCTTTCGCAGGCCGGCTGGCGGGCCTGGAGGGCGACACGGTGCTCCTCGAAGAGGGTCGGCGCACGCACCGGGTACCGATGTCGGCGATTCGACGAGCACGACTAGAAGTTGAATTCTGAGAGAAGGAACATGGCAGCAACCGAACTGCAGCAAATGATTGATGTCGTCGCCAAAGACAAGGGCATTGATGCCGCCATTGTCATCGGCGCGATTGAGGACGCGTATCTGGCGGCCTCGCGAAAAGTCTTCAAGGGCGACGAGGACCTGCGCACGCGCTTCAACCTGGAAACCGGTCAGGTGGAACTGTACGCGGTGCGCTCCATCGTGGCGGACGTCACGAATGTGGCTCGCGAAATCTCGCTCAAGGACGCGCAGGAACTCTACGGCGAAGAAGCCGAGCTCGGCATGGAAATCGAGTTTCCCAAGGAAACCGAGAAGCTGGGTCGCATCGCGGCGCAGACGGCCAAGCAGGTCATCGCGCAGCGCGTGCGGGAAGCCGAGCGCGAAAAGGTGCACGGCGAGTTCGGTGAGCGCATCGGCGAAGTGGTGACCGCCACGGTCAAGCGCTTCGAAAGCGGCGACATCATCGCCGAAATTGGCCGCGTCGAAACCCAGATCCCGCGCAAGGAACAGTCGCGCGCGGAGAACTACGCGATTGGCGACCGCGTGCGCGCCGTCATCAAGGCGGTGACTCGCAACGCCAAGGGCCCGCAGGTCGTGCTGTCGCGCACGGATCCGGCATTGCTCATCAAGTTGTTCGAACAGGAAGTGCCGGAAATCTATGACGGCACCGTCATGATTCGCGGCTGCGTCCGCGAAGCGGGCGACCGCGCCAAAGTCGCGGTGTTCTCGCGTGAGCGCGACGTGGACCCGGTCGGCGCGTGCGTCGGCATGCGCGGCACGCGCGTGCAGGCCATCATTCGCGAACTGCGCGGCGAGAAAATCGACATCGTCGAATTCTCCGAAGACCCGGTGCAGTTCGTCACCAAGGCGCTCTCCCCCGCTCGCGTGCAGCGCGTCACGATCGTGGACGACGAAGCGCGCGTGATGGAAGTCGTCGTGGAAGATCGGCAGCTGTCGCTGGCCATCGGCAAGAAGGGCCAGAACGTGCGGCTGGCCGCGAAACTGACCGGCTGGAAGATCGACATCAAGAGCGACGAAGACAAGAAGAAGGAAGTCGAACTCACGCTCGAGGGCATCGACTTCGGCGCCGGCGGCGCAGCCACGGAAACGCGCGTGCTGCAACTGCCGGAAATCCACGAAGAAGTGCTCGCGGTGCTGCGTACCGGCGGCTTCGACACCATCGAGAAAGTCCTCGAAGCCACGCCCGAGCAGTTGCTCGCCTTGCCTGGCTTTGATCAGGACACGATTGACGCCGTCGTTGCGGCGGCACGCACGGAACAGGCGCGCGCGAACGCCGCCGTTCCAGCCGGATCTGATGGATCTGATAGTCCAGATGCCCCGGCCGCAGAACCCGTCGAATAGGAGCGAATTTGGCCACCGTCCGGATCTACAAAGTCGCCGAACTGCTCAACCTGGGAAGCCAGGAGGCGATCGATCTGCTCAAGAAAGAAACCGGGATCGACGTGAAGAGTGCGTCGAGCTCGATTGAGGAGATCGTCGCGCGGCAGTTTGTCGAACGGCAGGCGCGGAAGCGGAATATTTCGCTGCCGCACGGCCCGCTGTTCGCGGAGACGCCCGCCCCCAAGAAAGCCGGGGGCAAATCTGGAAAGGCGCCAGAGCCGCCGAAGGCCGTCGCGCCCGTGCTGCGGCCCCGGCTGATCAAAACGATCAAGCCGGCCGCGACCGACGCAACGGAGATGCCGGTCGAGACCGCACCGGAGGTGGACGTCGAACCGGCACATGTCGCCGAGCCGGAGCCTGAGCCGGTCGAGCCGGTCCGGGTCGAGGTCCCCGAACCGGAACCCGAGCCCGAAGTGATTGCCGAGCCCGCGCCAGCCGCGGCCGCGCCCGTCGTCCATGCGGCGCCGGAGCCGCCCGCGCCCGTCGTGCAAAGCCGCCCGGTGGAGGCACCGCCGCCACCTCCAGTCGTCGCGCGCGGTCCTGGACGCATCGTGCCGCCGTCGCGGCGCCTGCGTATCGAAGATCCGCTGACCGGTGAAGCGCCAGCCGCGCGGCCGGTGCCGACGCGTCAAGTGATTCGTCCGACGCAAGCGCCGCCGGCGCCGACGCGGCCCGCCGCGCCCGGATCTCGCCCGCTTCCGCCGCGCCCGCCAATGTCACCGCGCCCGCCGCTGGGTGGACCGCGACCGTTGCCGTCGCAGCCCGTTCGACCGTCGTCTCCGTCGGCACCGCGTCCGCCCTACCAGCCGCCGCGTCCTGGCTCCGGTCAGTTCCGGCCGGCCGGGCCGCGCCCGGGTGGCCCGCGCCGCCGCGACGATCGTCCGCAGATGTCGGTGCCGCAGGAACCGCTCCCGCCGGTCACCAAACTCATCACGCTGGCCGAGGGCATGACGGTCAAGGAACTGGCCGACAAGCTCGAGATCAAGGTCAAGGATTTGATGAAGAAGATTATTGACCGTCACATGATGATGACGATCAATTCCACGCTCGATTCCGAGACCGCGCAGATTCTGGCGCGCGACTTCGGCGCCGAAGTCCTGATCCGCAGCTTCGAGGAAGAAATCACCGAGGTTCAATCAGAAGCGTCCAAGCCGGAAGATATGGTCACGCGCGCACCCGTCGTGACCGTCATGGGCCACGTCGATCACGGCAAGACGACGCTGCTCGACGGCATCCGCGCGACGAAGGTCGCCGAACGCGAAGCCGGCGGCATCACCCAGCACATCGGCGCGTACTCGGTGGACGTCAACGGACGCCGCGTGGTGTTCCTCGACACGCCGGGTCACGAAGCGTTCACGCTCATGCGCGCCCGCGGCGCCAAAGTCACCGACATCGTCGTCCTGGTTGTCGCGGCCGACGACGGCGTCATGCCGCAGACCAAGGAAGCGATTGACCATGCCCGCGCGGCGAACGTGCCGATCGTCGTCGCGGTGAACAAGGTCGACAAACCGGACGCGAACCCGGAACGCGTCAAACGCGAACTGTCGGAACTCGGCCTGATGCCCGAGGCGTGGGGCGGCACGACCGTCACCGTCGAAGTGTCAGCCCGTCAGCGGAAGAACCTGGATCAGCTGCTTGAAATGATCCTGCTCGTGGCGGACCTGGCGGACCTCAAGGCCAATCCCAAACGGCACGCGTCGGGCACCGTGCTCGAATCGCGTCTGGATCGCGGCCGAGGCCCGGTGGCCACTGTCCTGGTGCAGGACGGCACGTTGAGCGACGGCGACCTGTTCATTGCCGGCGTCATCGACGGCAAAGTCCGCGCGATGTTCGATCACCTCGGACGCAAGATCAAAAAGGCGGGCCCGGCCACACCGGTGGAAGTGCTCGGCCTCTCGGCCTTGCCTCAGCCAGGCGACACCTTCCAGGTCATCGACGACCCCGCGAAGGCACGCCAGGTGGTCGCGTATCGCCAGGCGATGCACAAAGAACGGACGCTGGGCGGCAAGTCGCCGCGGCTCACGCTCGAATCGCTGCAGGCCCAGATGGCGGAAGGCGGCATGAAAGAACTGCCGCTCATCGTCAAGGCCGACGTGCAGGGCTCCGCCGAAGTGCTGGCTGACACGCTCGCGAAGCTGACCGACGAGAAGGTGAAGATCCGCATTATTCACTCCGGCGTCGGCGCCATCAACGAGTCGGACGTTCTGCTCGCCACGGCGTCCAACGCGATCATCATCGGCTTCAACGTGAAACCGGATCGCAACGCCGCCGAAGTGGCCGAACGCGAAAAGGTGGACATCCGGCATCATTCGGTCATCTATCACGTGACCGATGAGATGAAGAAGGCGATGTCCGGCCTGCTCGATCCGACGTTCAAGGAAGCCCGCATCGGCACCGCGGAAGTGCGCCAGACGTTCAGCACGCCGAAGTTCGGCACGATTGCCGGTTGTATGGTGCTCGAGGGCACGATCAAACGTTCGGGGGACGCGCAGGTTCGCCTGCTTCGCGCCGGCGTCGTCGTGTGGAAGGGCAAGCTGGCGTCACTGCGCCGCTTCAAGGACGACGCGAGCGAAGTCAAAGCCGGCCTCGAGTGCGGTCTGTCGCTCGATCGGTTCAACGACATCAAAGTGGGCGACATCGTCGAGGTCTTCTCGATGGAACGAGTCCCCCAGACGGTCTAGTGGCGCAGGGCAACAGACCAGATCGCGTCGGCGAAGAAATTCGCCACGAACTCTCGGCGCTGCTCGCGCGCGAGGTGCACGATCCCGGCATCGGCTTCGTGACGCTCACGCGCGTGAAGGTCTCGCCGGATCTCCAGCTGGCGCGGGTCTATTACACGCTGCTGGGTGACGAGAAGGCGCACCAGGCCACCGAGAAGGCGCTGCTGCGCGCCACGCCGTTCCTGCGCCGGATGATCGGCGCGCGGATCCGGCTGCGCCGCGTCCCGGAAATCCGTTTCGAATTCGACAAGAGCGTGGAAAACCAGGATCGGATTGAGCAGATCCTGCTCGACCTCCAAGCGGAACGCGCACGGCAGCAGGCCGCCGAGACCCCGCAAGAGCCACCGGACACGCCGGCTCCACACAAACCTGAGGACCCGAGCTGATGTCCGCCGTTGAGATCGCCGCCGCCCTCCGCGAGCGTCAGACTTTCATCCTCACGTCGCACGCGCGGCCCGATGGCGACGCCATCGGATCGCAGATGGCCCTGGCATTCGCGCTGCGGGCGATCGGCAAGCAGGTGCGCAACGTCAATCGCGATCCGGCGCCGCTCCCCTACCGCGATTTTCCCGGTGTGGACGGCATGGAGATCGCCGCGCGCGTGGACGGCGACGCCGACGCCGTCGTCACGTTGGAATGCAGCGATCTGAGCCGGCCCGGCCTCGCCGGACTCGAGCCCTACTTCGTCATCAACATCGATCACCACATCGGCAACGCGATGTACGGCGACGCCAACTGGTTCGATGCGGGCGCCGCGGCGTGCGCCGAGATGGTGGCGGACGTCATCGACGAACTGGGCGTGACGTGGACGCCGGAGATTGCGGCGCACCTGTATCTCGGCATCGCAACCGACACGGGGTGCTTCCGCCATGGCACGATGTCGGCCCGCACGTTCGAAGCTTGCCGGCGCATTGCGGAGGCCGGCGTCGATCCCGCGAAGATGGCGCGCCGGATCTTCGACAGTTTCGGCATCGGCCGCGTGAAACTGACGGGCGCCATGTTGAGCCAGATGGAACTGGTCCACGGAGGCCGGCTCGCGATCCTGCAGTTCGACGATGCGCTACTCGAGGCGTGCGGCGCGACGATCGACGACACCGAAGGCCTCGTGAATCTGCCGCTCGGCGCGCGCGAAGTGGCGATCGTCGCACTGTTCAAACGGCAGGCCGATGGCACGACCCGCGTGAGCCTGCGATCGAAGGGTGACGTCGACGTGCGAAGCGTGGCCGGCCTCTGGGGCGGCGGCGGTCACAAGAACGCGGCCGGCTGCACGCTGTCCGGCGACTTCGAATCCCACAAGCGCGACATGGTTGCTTCGCTCGCGCGCGTCATCGACCGCTAAGGCAGGCCCGCCGCCGCCGCTAGTCCGCGCCTTCGTCAGACGCTCTGGTGCGCCCGCTCGTAGCCGAGTGTGAGGTGGTAGAGCGCCTCGTCGAAAAACTGGCCGATCCGGGCGTTCAGGTCCTGCAGGCTGCTCAGGTGCATCGGCAGGACGTAGTCGGCCTCAGTACGCGGAAACGACGCCTCGATCAGGCCGTTGTCCTGGATGTAGCGGCGCAGGTGCTGCTTGAGGACGATGACCGCGTAGACGATTTCGTTGAGTGCAATGCCCTGACCGAACCGGCGGCGGCCCCACTCGGCGAACTCCTCCTGAATCTTCTCCGACCGCCGCTGACCGATCCATTCGCCGAGATGATGGACCAGTTGATAGACGCGCTCCTCGAGTTCCGGGCGCGGAACGGCCCGGAATCCGCGCGTGCGTTCGTTGGTGGCCAGGTCCGCCGCAACGTCGGCCGCGAGACGGCCCGCGTGGATTTCAATGAGTTCGATGAGTTTTTCCGCAATCATGACCAGAACCTCCGGAACGGCCGCCGCACGCGTCCTCCAGATTCGATGATAGCGGACGCGGCAGGTGAACTAAATCACACTGCCGCGCGCTTTTTCATCCGTGTATCGCGCGTGGCCTCGAGATCGCGGTCAGCACGAACAACAGGGCGGTGAACGCGAGCGGTCCCGCCACGATGGCGATCCAGTCCAACCGTGCCGGCACCATCGCAACATACACAATCGCGAGTGCGCTGAACCCGGCCGCACCCACCCAGGGCCAGCGCCAACCGAGAAGCACGATGCTCATCAGCAGCCCGGCCGGCAGCAGATGGATGGCGAAGTCCGCCGTGGCCTGACGCCACGGCTGACCGTTGAACGCATCGAGCGCGAACAGGGCGGCGAGCAACACGAGCGCGAGACCGGCAACTCTCGCGAACCAGACAAACACACGATGTGATCGTGACAGCATGCGAAGCCTCCTTCGGAAGATCACACCCTCACATTACGCAGGTGGGCACCACCGTGTCGTGAGCCTGCGCTCAGTTTCAATGAGAAACCGTGAGCCGGAAAAGCGGCAGTAAACTTCGCCAGCAAGGTTCGGCGCCGTCAGTCGGCGCCGGAAATCTGACAAAGTAGAGAGACCTCGTGATGGACGGCGTCCTTCTCCTCGACAAACCCACCGGACCGACCTCGCACGACGTGGTGGCGCGGCTGCGCAACGTCACGGGCGAGCGTAGCGTCGGCCACACCGGCACGCTCGATCCACTCGCCACCGGATTGCTACTCATCGTCTTCGGATCCGCGACCCGGCTCTCGGCGCATCTGACGGGCGGCGACAAAACCTACGACGCCGTCGTGCGTCTTGGATTTGCCACGGACACAGACGATGCGCTTGGGCAGCCGCTGGGCTCCCCCGCCAGTGAGCTTCCGGATGACGCGGCAATTGCCGCGGCCGTCGATCGGTTTCGCGGCACGTTCAATCAGATGCCGCCCGCGCACTCGGCGAAGAAAGTCGGCGGCAAGAAGGCGTACGACATGGCGCGAGCCGACGCTCCGCTGACGCTGGCGTCGGTCGCCGTCACGGTGAACACCCTCACGTACCACGGGCACGAAGGCGATCGCGTGCGGTTGACGGTGTCGGCCTCGGCGGGTTTCTACGTGCGGGCTCTCGCGCGCGACCTGGGCGAGGCGCTGGGTTGCGGCGCGCATCTGGCCGAACTGCGGCGCACGCATTCGGGAACGTTTGATGTCGCCCAGGCCACTTCGTTGGCCGACGCCGAACGGCTGGGCAAGGACCTCGCGGGCCGGTTACTGTCGCCCGCAGAGGCGCTCATCGAGCTTCCGGCGGTCACCGTGACGGACTTGGGGCTGCGCCGGGCCCTGCACGGTAACCCACTCGGCCCACAGCACTTGGCAACCCCCTGGATACCGCCTGGGAGCGCCTCCGCCGGACCCCAGGTGCGGGTGCTGGACGAGAGCGGCCGGCTCATTGCCCTCGCCCATTCGCGCGGCGGCGCTTTGCATCCGGCCGTAGTCCTCGGCTAACATCAAGGTTTGCGCCGTCACTTAAGGCGGCTGCAGGGCAACGGCGGTCTGGTCTCGTCCTCGGACGTGTATCTGGGCCGCACGTGGAGAACACTCAGTGCTGACCAACGAGCGTAAGACCGAAGTCATCGGTAGTTTTCGAAAACACGATTCTGATACCGGCTCCCCGGAAGTCCAGGTCGCGCTGCTCAGCGAGCGCATCAATTACCTGACGGATCACTTCAAGACCCACGTCAAGGATCACCACTCGCGGCGAGGCCTTTTGCAGCTGGTTCAGCAGCGGCGCAAGCTGCTCGACTATCTCAAACGGAAGGACTTCGATCGCTACGCCGAGCTCATCAAGAAACTGGGGATTCGCAAGTAAGCAGGTCGTAGGCCGCGGACGCGGGGCGGGCGCCTGATGGCGCGCTCCCCCGGCCGCCACATTCCGGATAGAACCTTGATTCCAAGCACATATCGTCGCGAGATCCCGGTCGGCGCCCAGACGCTGTCGATCGAAACGGGCAAACTGGCCAAGCAGGCAGACGGCGCCGTCATCGTGCGCCTCGGCGACACGATGGTGATTGTCACCGCGTGCCGCGCCGCCAACGCGCGCGTCGGCATTGATTTCCTGCCGCTCACGGTCGACTACCGCGAGTACACGTACGCGTCGGGCCGCATCCCCGGCGGGTTCTTCAAGCGCGAGAGCAAACCGGCTGAAAAGGAAGTGCTGACGAGCCGCCTGATCGATCGGCCGATCCGCCCGCTGTTCCCGAGCGGCTGGTTCTACGAGACGCAGATCGTCGCCCTCTTGATCTCGGCCGACACCGAAAACGACTCGGATGTGCTGGCGATTACGGGCGCCTCGGCGGCGCTCGCGATTTCGTCACTGCCCTTCGAAAAGTCGATTGCCGGCGTGCGCGTTGGACTGGTCGATGGCCAGTACGTCATCAACCCGACGTACGCCCAGCGCCGCCTGAGCAAGATGGACCTCGTCGTGGCCGGCAGCGCCGACGCGATCATGATGGTCGAAGCGGGCGCGAAAGAAGCGACGGAAGAAGAAATGGTCGGCGCGCTCGACGCGGCGCACAAGGCCATCAAGATCATCGTCTCGGCGATTGACGACCTGAAGCGCGAGTGCGGCAAGAAGAAGACGGTCGTGGTGGCCAAGCAGATCGCGTCCGACTTCCAGAAAGAAGTCGAAGACAAAGCGTACGCGCCGCTGGCCGAAGCCATGCGCATCCAGGACAAGCTCGAGAATTACTCGACGGTGGACAAGGTGCTCGACGGCCTCGTCACGTCGTACCCGGAAGACGAAGTCGAACGGCGCAGCGACGCGAAGAAGATCTTCAAGGGCCTGAAAGAAAAGGTCATGCGCGACGAGATTCTCGAGCGCGGCCAGCGCCTCGACGGCCGCCGCTTCGACCAGATCCGTCCGATCTGGATCGAGCTCGGCGTGCTCCCTCGCGTGCACGGCTCGGCCGTGTTCACCCGCGGTGAGACACAAGCTCTGGTCTCGGCCACGCTCGGGACGGAAGACGATGCGCAGAAGATTGAGACGGTTGAGGGCGAGACCTACCGCCGCTTCATGCTGCACTACAACTTCCCGCCGTTCTCGGTCGGCGAAGTGCAGTTCCTCCGCGGCCCCGGCCGTCGCGAGGTCGGGCACGGCGCCTTGGCCGAACGGTCGATCGCCCCGCTGATGCCGAGCGAAGAGGAATTCCCCTACACCGTCCGCATCGTCTCCGACATTCTCGAATCCAACGGCTCGTCGTCGATGGCGTCGGTCTGCGGCGGCGCACTGGCGCTGATGGATGCGGGCGTGCCGCTGCGTTCGGCGGTGGCCGGCGTGGCGATGGGCCTCGTGATGAACGAACAGTCCGGCAAGTGGGCCGTGCTGAGCGACATCGCGGGCGCCGAAGATCACTACGGCGACATGGACTTCAAGGTCGCCGGCACGCGCGCGGGCATCACCGCGCTGCAGATGGACATCAAGGTCGGCGGGATCACGATGGACATCATGCGCAAGGCGCTCGATCAGGCGCGCCAGGGCCGCATGGAGATTCTCGACAAGATGGCCGCGGCGCTGCCGAGCCACCGCGCGAACATCTCCGAATTCGCGCCGCGCATCGTGACCATCCGGATCCCGACCGAGAAGATCCGCGACGTCATCGGGCCGGGCGGCAAGACGATTCGCATGATCATCGAAAAGACCGGCGTCAAGATTGACGTTGAGGATGATGGCCGCGTGAACGTGGCGTCGGCCGACGAGACCGCCGCGAAGAAGGCGATCGCGATGATCCAGGAACTGACGGCGACGCCCGAACTCGACAAGACCTACAACGGCCGCGTCGAACGCATCACCGACTTCGGCGCGTTCATCGAAATCATGCCCGGCGTGGACGGACTGCTCCACGTCTCCGAGATCGCCAACTACCGCGTCAAAGACGTGCGCGACGAGTTGAAAGAAGGCGAATCGATCATGGTCAAGGTGATCAATGTCGATCCGTCCGGCAAGGTGCGGCTCAGCCGCAAAGCCTTGCTCGCGCCCGACGAAGGCACGGCCCCGCGCGACCCGCGCCCCGTGCCGGATGGCCCGATCTCGAACGACCCGCCTCGCGGCGACCGCGGCCGGGATCGTGGCGGGCGCCCGCCGCGCCGTCACTAACTTTATTGAAATAACAAAGGTGAGGAGCGAAGCTCGCTCCTCACCTTTGCCCGCTGCCCTTTGCCCTCTGACCTTCTCTGGTACACTGCCTGGAGGAGGGTTCCGCAATGCGTGCCTTTCGAGCCCCCGTCTGGACTCTGACCGCCGTTCTTCTTGTGGTCGTGGCCTCAGCCGTAGTCCTCGTCGCACAAAGTAAACGTGACTTCTCCGTCACCGGACGCAAGTACGCCTACGTCGTCGCCGACACCAAGGGCGCCGACATTCGTGTGGGCAAGGACGACATGGTGACGATCACGTTCGCGGCCGATGACATCGCCCACAGTTTCACCATCAGCGACGATCACTACCGAATCGACAAGCGCGCCGAGCCCGGCAAGCCCGTGACGTTCAAGTTTCTGGCCGACAAGGTGGGGGAATTCGAAATCCGCTGCACGCTGGCGATCGATGCCCGCTGCCAGCGGGAGATGCGCGGCAAGTTGATCGTGTCGGCGCCGGGCGCCGGTCAGCCGCGGCGCTGAAACGACTCGGCGGCGCCCAGCCGCTCGGCCACCGACGGGTGGCGATGATACAGCCACTGCGTGAGGCGCGTCGGACGCTCCTCGGCCAGGTGACTGGCCGCCAGCCGCCGGATGGCGGCCTGAAAGGCGTCCGCCCGGCCGGTGAGCCTGAGGGCGAACATGTCGGCGCGGCGCTCCTGCCATCGTGACAGGGCAAAACGGAACGGCGCTGCTGCGATCCACACGCTGCAGGTCACCAGCGCCAGCATCGGCAGCATGGCGAGGCCGCTGCCTGACGCCGGCGCGATCGCCAGTCTGACCTGATCGGCGGACCAGAAACCCGCCGCCAGCACGGTCACATCGGCGACGAGCGTGCTCCACAAATCACGATGCACGTGATGCGCGAGTTCGTGCGCGACCACCACCTCAATCTCATCGTCGCTCCAATCGCGGATCACCGCGTCGGCGACGAACACGCGGCGATTGCCACCGGCGCCGGCCACCAGCGCGTTCGTCGTCACGGACGAGCTCGCCGGCAGCACGTCGATGCTCTGAATGGGCACGCGGATCCGCCGTGCCAGCGCGCCGAGCCGCTCGACCAGCGCCGGCCGATTGATCGGCTGCGCGCCGGCCGCGCGCGCCATGAGGCCAGGCGCCAGATGCATGGCGGACACCAGCAGCGCGCCAACGGCCGCCGCGGCGGCGATCCACCAGGCGGGTCCCGCGATCCAGGCTGAGGCGAGCACGACACTGGCCATTACGAAGGCCACCGGCGCCGCCAGCAACGCGCCGCCCTGTTGCGCCGATCGATAGGTCTCCCAGGGCGCGAGCCGGCCCCCGTGCGAATCAAGCGCCGCCAGCGCGATCAGCGCAAGAAAGAACGCGATCTCCCAGATGGCGAGCACGACGACGGTATAGAGAAGCAGCGAGAGGGCTTCGGCGAGGAGGCCATACTCAAACGGCGAGACTTGTCGCGTCCATGCCGCGAGCGCCGCGCCGGCCGGCGTCAACGCCAACACGATGAGCACCGCGGCGGCCGACACGACACCACCGACTTTGGCGCGGCGGCGCCCGCGCTGAAAACGTGCGGCTTTGGTTTCGTTCACCCTAGTTCATCTGCACCGAGATCAACTTGGAGACACCAGGTTCCTCCATCGTCACGCCGTAGAGCCGATCGGCGATCTCCATGGTCTTGCGATTGTGCGTGATGAGAATGAACTGCGTGTGGCCCTGCATGCCCTGCAGCATTTCGACGAACCGGCCGATGTTGGCGTCGTCCAGCGGCGCGTCGATTTCGTCGAGCAGGCAGAACGGGCTGGGGCGGTGCTTGAAGACGGCAAACATCAGCGCCATCGCGGTCAGCGCTTTCTCACCGCCGGAGAGCAACTGGACGTTCTGCAGGCGCTTGCCCGGTGGCTGCGCGATGATGTCGATGCCGCTTTCCGTCTCGTTTTCCTGGTCGATCAAGACGAGGCCGGCGCGGCCGCCGCCGAACAGCGTGGTGAACGTCACCTCGAAGTGCGCGTTGATGGAATGAAACGCCTCTTCGAACCGCTCCCGCGTGGTCTTGTCGATGCGGCGAATCGCCTCGCCCGTCTGCGCGATGGAATCGAGCAAATCCTTGCGCTGCGTCGTGAGGAACGTGTGGCGGCTTTCGAGTTCGTCGAACTGCTCGATCGCCATCATGTTGACGGGGCCGAGCCGTTCGATCTTTTTCTTGAGATCGAGGATCACGTCATCGGGCGTCAGATCGCCGGAGACGGCCTGTTCGGCTTCTTCCGCCTCTGTGCCTTCACTTCCTTCAATCCCTTCACGTCCTTCTGTCTCTGACTCCTCGTCGGGTTCAACGATCGAGACGGCGGCCAGTCGGCGCCCGGGCGCGGCGAGCTCGCCCGCATCCTCCATCCGTTCCACGGCGAGCACGACTTCGTCGATCGGCGCGCCCATGGCCTCGAGGCACGAGGCTGAGAGGTGCGCGATGTCCGAGGCCGCCGTGGCCCGGGACAATTCGGACTGCATGAGGTCGGCGCGCACAGATTCCAATGCCGTACGGGCGACGCGAATGTGTTGATCGGCGGCGGCGAACCCGCCGCGGAGCACGACCACCTGTTCGTCGAGATGGCGCATGCGCGCGCGCATCGCCTCGATGGCGCGCACGTCTTCGTCCAGCAGGCGCTCGGTCTGCAGAATCGAGGCGCGCAGTTCCTCGCGGCGCGTTTCCGTGCGCGCGATGTCCGTGCGGCGCGCCTGAATGCGTTCGTCGAGTTCCCGTGCGGCCTCCTCCAGGCGGGCCGCTTCCGTTTCGAGCCCGGCCAGCCGCTCCACGAGCGTGGCCTGTTGCGTCCGCGCTTCCGTCACGAGCCGCATGCGTGCTTCGGCGGCGTCTCGCGCGGACTGCAGGCTGGCGGTGACGTCCGTCAGCCGGACTTCCGCGTCGCGCTGCGTCGTGTCGTGCAGGGCGATGGCAGCCATCGATTCTTCACGCCGGGCCTCAGCGGCCTGCTCTTCTTCCACGGCACGCTGGAAGTCGGTGGACACGATCTCGATTCGACGAGCAATGCGCGCCACGTCCTCGCCGGCACGGCGCACGTCGGCGTCGAGGGCCACAATGGACTTCTCGTCTTCGTGTTGCGCGACGACAGCCGCGTCAACCGCCGCGCGTCCAGCGGCGATTGCCGCGTCGCACGTGGCCGTGGCCGCGGCCAAACCGGACAACTCGTCGGTGAATCCGTTCACGCGATCGCGAAGCGTCGCAATGTCCGCGCGTGTTTCCAGAATCCCGCGCGCATCCTGCCGGGCGCCGCCTTCGACGCGCCACGAACCCTGGAACACGTCCCCGTCCATGGTGACGACCGGCACGCGAGACGTGCGGGCCAGCCGCTGGGCCGCGTCGAAGGACTCGGCGATGAGCGCCTGGCCGATCAGGCGGCCAATGGCCGCCGCGTACGGACCGCGCGCGGTGACGACATCCGACAGCGGTTTGGCACCGGGCGGCACGACGAGCGGGGCGTCTGGCAGCGGCGCCGACGCCGCTTCGTCAAGAATCAGGAAGCCGCAGCGCCCGACGCCCTGGCCCGCGAGTGACTTGAGCGCGCCGGTCACATCGTCTGATCGCTCGACGACGACATGCTGGAGCCAATCGCCGAGCAGCGCGTCGACCGCGCGCTCGTACGGACGCAAGACATTCAGGTGATCGGCGACGGCGCCGTGATGACGGCTGGCTGAGCCGGCATCCTTCAACAGGAATCTCGCCGCGTCGCCGTAGGTGGCGCGGCTGGCCTCGAGTTCTTCCAGCGATGTCAGCCGTGCTTCGGTGGCGGCCAGATCACGCTCGCGCGCGCCCATCGTCACCTGCAGGCTCTCGCGCTCGGCAGTCCGCGCAGCCAGGTCCTGTTCGGCATTCGCGCGCGTCTGCCCCGCCGCGACGAGCCGCGCCTGCGCTTCCGCGAGCGCATGCTCGAGGCGCGCGCGCTCCGAGCGCATCCGATCGGCCTCGGCGGCCAGCTCACGCGATTCCTGATCGAGCCGTTCGCGATCCACGGCCACGCGATCGCGCGCGCTCGCCGCATGGTCCTGCGCCTGCTGCAATGCCGCGAGCGTGCTGGACGCCGCCAGCACCGAGGCGCGCATCTTGTCCGCCGACTGCTCCACGGCCTGTGCGGCGGCCAGGGCCTGCTTGTAGTCGGCTTCGCGCGCCTCCACGTGGCGCCCGGCCTCTTCGAGCGCGGCACTCGCCCGGCGCGCGAATTCACGCTGCGCTTCCGTGGCCAATCGCGCCGGATCGCGTCGGACCTCGAGATCGGCCACTTCAAGCGCGAAGGCGGCAGCCTGCTGCTCGAGTGTCGCGATTTGCTGGCCGTCGAATTGAATCTGCTGCTGGCGGCGTCCGAATTCCAGCTCGCGGGCATGCGTCTCGTCGCGCGTGGTCGTGGCACCCGACTCGGCCTCGGTGAGGCCCAGCCGCAACGTTTCGAGTTCCGCCTCGAGTTCGGCGACACGCGCCGCCGCACCCGTTTCTTTAACGCGAATCTCGGCGAGCCGCGCATCGGCCTGTTCGATGTCCTGCGCGAGCGCGACGAATTTCCGCGCGAACTGCACCTGTTCCCAGCGCCGCAATTCCTCACGCAGGCGACGATACCGCCGCGCACGAGCGGCCTGGCGCTTGAGCGCGCCCCGCTGCTTTTCGACTTCAAAGACGATGTCGTCGACGCGGGTGAGATTCTGCTGGGCCGCTTCGAGCTTGAGTTCCGCCGATCGGCGGCGCGCCTTGTACTTGGTGACGCCTGCGGCTTCTTCAATCAAAGAGCGGCGCTCGGCCGGCCGCGACGAGAGAATCTGTCCGATCTTGCCCTGCTCGATGACGGCGTACGCCTTGACGCCCAATCCCGAGTCCATCAGCAGGTCGTGCACGTCCCGCAGGCGGCACACTTCGCCGTCAATCAGGTATTCGCTCTCACCCGATCGGTACAGGCGCCGCCCAATCTCGACGTCACGCGTCACCAGGGGCAGTTCGTCGAGCAGTTCGACGACGTCCAGTGGAGTGCCGCCGGTCGCGGCCGCCATGGCCGCCTGGGCCACGTCCGTGAGTTTCAGCCGCACCTCGGCCGTGGCCGTGGGCTTTCGGGCATCGCTGCCGTTGAAGATCACGTCTTCCATGCGCTCGCCGCGCAGGCTTTTCGCGCTTTGTTCGCCAAGGACCCAAGTGATGGCGTCCACGACGTTACTCTTGCCGCAGCCGTTGGGGCCGACGATGGCGGTGACGCCAATGTCAAAGCCCAGTTCGGCGCGGTCGGGAAAGCTCTTAAATCCGTTTATGTGCAGTTTGGACAGGCGCATGCAGGGGTAAACCGTAGCGCAGTCTAGCAAGCCCATTGGGTAGGGGCAAGCCCGAAGGCATGCCCCTACATCTGGGGGCTACTTGCCGGTGGTCTTCTTGGCCGCCAGGAGCTGTTTCGCCTCGTCAAAATAGCCGAGCGCGGCCTGCACCTGCGGGTCGACCTGGGAGATATTGCGCCGGGCCTCTTCGATCCCGAACAGGTCGGCGTCCACTTCGAAGCGAATCATCGCCTTGATAAAGGCGGCGTCGGCCTTGTAGGCGGCCTCGTCGAACCGCACGCGCTCGCCAATCACGAACTCGCGGAATTCCGCGAGCATGGCGTCGGACACCTGCCAGCCACTGGCCACCTTGTGGGCGGCCGCCGCGGCCTTGGCGGCCGGCCGGCTGTCGCCATCCTTCGTAAAGCGCTCGGCAAAGGTGATGAACGCACCGCGATCGCGCAGCATGCGCGAGAATCGCGACGGGCTGAAACCTTCAATCGATCCTGGAATGAAATGGTCGGGCTCGATCCCACCGCCGCTGTACACCTTCCGCCCGCCGTCGGTGTACTTCAACTGACTCGCTTCGTGCGGGTGGTCGGCTTTCTGCTCGCGATAGGTGTATGTGAGGTATTCGTCGAACGCGCCGTCCCACGGGCGCTGAATCATCCGGTCGCTCGGCGTGAAATACCGCCCGGTCGTGAGCGCCAGGCCCGCGCCCTCGCTGATGCGATACACGCCCTGCACCAGCGCCTTGCCGAACGTCGTCTCGCCGACCAGGATCGCGCGATCGTGGTCCTGCATCGCGCCCGAGACGATCTCTGACGCGCTGGCGCTGTTGCGGTTGGTCATGACGATCATCGGCACATCGAGATAGCCGCCCGATTTTTCGACGCGGTAGTCCTCGGCGGATCCCTGCACACGGCCGCGCGTGTAGACGACCATCTGCCCCGCTTTGAGGAACCGGCTGGCCACGGCAATCGCCTGATCCAGCGGACCGCCAGGGTTGTCGCGGATGTCCAGCATCAGGCGCTGCATGCCGGCCTTCTTGAGCGTCTCGAGCGCGACGCCGAGTTCCTCGTCAGTCGTTTCCGAAAAGTCCTGCATGCGCACGTAACCCGTGCCGGGCGCGATCATGAACGCCGTGCGGACCGTCGTGATCTTGATCTGATCGCGAGCGACCGTCAGATCGGTCAGGCTGTCCACGCCGGGGCGCCGGATCGAAATCTCGACCGTGGTGTCTCGCGGACCGCGCACGCGCTTGACGACTTCTTCGGTGGCCCAGCCCTTCGTCTCCTCCCACTTGACCACACGCTTACCGCCCTCCTGGACGGGCTGGCCGACACGCGCGATCACGTCGTTGCGCCGGATGCCCGCCTTGTAGGCGGGCGATCCTTCGAACAGCTGCGTCACCGTAATCAATCCGTCGGCGGACACGATACTGATGCCGATGCCGACGTACGAGCCGCTTTGCGTCTCGCGCATCCGCGCGTAGTCTTTGGGGTCAAAGAAGCTGGAGTGCGGGTCGAGCGTCCGGAGCAGGCCGTCAACCGACCCGTAGATCATCTGCGCGCCGTCAACCGGCTCGGCGTATTCCTTCTCGATGGCCTGGAGCGCGGCCTGATACATCCGGTACCGGCTGTCGATCTGCGCCACATCCTGGCTCGCACCCGCGCGTGTGCCCACCATCCCGCCGGCCAGGGCCGACGCCACCACCACGACGACTGCTGCGGAAACGCCCCGTGTCTTCATCAATCCCCACTCTCAGACGCACGCTTACGCCGGCCGAAAATCAACGCCACAAAAATACTGATGATGTAGAGCACCAGCATCGGCGCGGCAAACACCATCTGCGTCACCATGTCCGCGCTGGGCGTAATCAACGCGGCGAGCACGAAAATCGCCAGCACGGCGTATTTGAAATGCTTCCACAGGAAGCCCGCCGAGACCATGCCGAACCGCGAGAGCACGAACACCAGCAAGGGCATCTGGAAGACGAGTCCCAGGCCCAGGACCGTACCGACGTAGAACGTAAAGGTATCGTCGATGTTCTGAAACGACTCAATCCCGCCCAGGCCGTTGTAGCTGACGAAGAACTTCCACATTGCGGGAAACGCGATGAAATGCGCGAACCAGGCGCCGGCCGCAAACATGAGTGTCGAAAAAAACACGAAGGGGATCGCGAGTTTCTTCTCCCGCGAATAGAGGCCGGGCGCCACGAAGAGCCAGACCTGAGCAAACACAAACGGCGCGGCAAGGATCAGCGCCGCCAGCAGGCTGAGCTTCATGCTGAACATGAAGGCGCCCATGGGCCGGTTGTAAACGAGATGACCGCCCTGCTGTTGGAAGTACTTCGCCAGGTACACGAACATCTCTTCCCAGTACCAGAACGTGACGAGGCACATCGCGCCCAGCGCGTAGACCGAATAAAGGATGCGTTTGCGGAGCTCGTCGAGGTGATCGAGGAAGCTCATGCGCGTCTTTTCGCCAGACGCGCCTGACTCGGTGTCGTCTTCTAACCGATCGTCAGGATCCAAGACGCGGCTGCCGTCGGCAGAATTGGACATGAATGACTGCGGGTGAAAACCTAGGAGTTCTGATGGCCTCGGGCCACGGTCTCCGGTGCCGCCGGCGACGGCAGGTTAGCCGGGTCCGTCGGCGATGGCGGAATCGCCTTGCGCTCCTCGGCCCGGATTTCGTCGTCCAGCGTCGTGCGCAGGTCGTTAGACGCGCGCTTGAATTCGTTGATGCTCCGCCCGAGCGAACGGCCCAGTTCCGGCAGCTTGCGCGGACCAAAGATGATCAGCGCGACCACGAGAATGACGAGCATCTCCGGAAAGCCTAAGGGTCCCATAAACGTACTCCTGAACTGGCCGAGTCCGACGAGATCCAGTATACCGCGCCTGCGCGGAGGAGGCCCCGATCACGGCGTGTTTTGCTCCGCATTTCGTTGACTTGAGTATTAAGGAGTCCTAACATGGCAGAAGCCCACGAGGCGGACAACCCCATGAAAAAACTGATTGGATTCTGTGTGTTAGGAGCGTTGCTTGGCGGCGCGACGAGCGCCCTGGCTCAGACCACGCCCGCGAAGCCCGGGAGCGGACCGGCGCAGACGAGCGGAACAACCACAACGAATGACACGCGGCCGACCACCATCACGCCAGCCGGTGACACGGGTATCTGGTTCATCCCGACCGCGGAGGTCATCCGCCACAAGAAGTGGTCGGTCGGCCTGTTTCATGTCAACACCGACGACGGGCAGGGATTCACCGATGTCACCCGTTACCCGGTGACATTCGGCTTCGGCTTGGCCAATCGCGCCGAGGTGTTTGGCAGCTTTACGGCCGTGGCCAACGTGGACCGCGATACGCGTCCGTTGTTCTACACGAGCACGGCCGCCGAGGTTTCCACCGGAACTGGCGGCGGCCTGGCGCCCGAGGTTCCGCTCATTCGAGGCGGCTGGTCGGGCAACAAGGTCGGCGACCTCACGGTCGGCGGGAAGTTCAATTTTCTGGGCTCGTCCACGGGCCCGCTGGCGCTCGCCGCACGCGCGCAAGTCAAGATTCCAACGGGTGACGACACGATTGGCGTGTCGACCGGGCAGACGGACTTCCAGATCGACGGCATCGTGTCGACCCACACCAACATGGTCGAAGTGTCCGGGTTCGGTGGCTACCTGGTGCGGGGCAACCCGACCGGCTACGAACTGACCAACGGCATCCGCTGGGGCGTTGGCGCGGCCTTCTTCAACATCGACAAGAGCGGCCTCCGGGTGAACGCCGAACTGTTCGGCGAGCACTACGTGAACAGCAGCATCACGGCACCTGCCGGACTCCTCGGCCTGGATGGATCGAGCGTGCCGACGACGACCTTCCTGCGCGATCCGATCAACCTCGGCCTCGGGCTGACGTGGCAGGCCGCCAACGGATTCTTCATTGGCGGAGGCGGCGCATGGAATTTCAACATGAAGGGCCGCGACGAGGCCGTGGGCTTCGGCGTGCCAGCCGTGCCGAGCAACGGCTTCGCCGACCAGGGCGGCTTCCAGGTGCGCGTCGGCTTCTCGCCCGGTACGAAGAATCGGGCGTACGTCGCGGCTCCGCCGCCTCCGCCCCCCCCCCCGCCGCCGCCACCTCCGCCTCCACCGCCGCCGCCTCCCGCGCCGCCGGCCAATCGGCCGCCCGTGGTGCAGGCATCGTGTGATCCGTGCACGGTCGAGCCTGGCAAGGGCGCGACGGCCTCGGCTGACGCCCGCGATCCGGACGGCGACGCGCTGACCTATCGCTGGACCGCGACCGGCGGCACGCTGGCCAACGCGACCAGCCGCCAGGCGCAGTGGACGGCGCCGACGACGCCAGGGACCTACACACTGACGGTCACCGTGACCGACTCCAAGGGTGCCTCAGCGAGTTCGTCCACCACGATTGTGGTGGCCGCGCCGCCACGCAAGGAATACAACTTCGAAGACGTGCACTTCGAATTCGACAAATTCACGCTGCGTCCGGACGCCATCAAGATTCTCGACGAGGCCGTCGCGACGATGAAGGCCAACCCGGAACTGAAGCTGCAGCTCGAAGGACACACCTGCAACATCGGCACGACCGAGTACAACCTCGCGCTCGGCGAGCGCCGGGCGCAGGCGGTGCGCGAGTATCTGATCGCCCGCGGCATCGACGCGAACCGTCTGAGCACGGTGAGCTACGGTGAAGAGCGGCCGAAGTATGACAACGCGCGCAGTGAGACGCGACGGCTGAATCGCCGCGCCGCGCTCGTCGTCCGCCTGCAGTAGTGGAGCCCGCGGGCTTTTGCCCGCGGGATTTTTGAATGGCCCGGGGTGCTCGCCCCGGGCCATTTGTCTTTAATACGCCTTCGCGAACCAGGCCCGCACGCCCGCGGGCTTTCCACAGCGCACGCAGGAACCCTCAATCCGCGGCGAACCCATTGGGATGTTCCTGAGGGTCGCCTGCGTCTCGGACTTGATCGTCGCTTCGCACTCACTCGTGCCACACCAGGGCGCGATGACGAAACCGGGCCGCCCTTCCATGGTCGCGACGAACTCGGCCCACGACGACACTTCGGTCGTGTTCTGTTCGCGGAACTGCCGGGCCTTCTCCAGCAGATTGCGCTGAATCTCGGCCAGGATTTCCGGCACGCGCGTCGCGAGATCGGTAAACGGAATCGCGGCCTTCTCGCGCGTATCGCGCCGGGCGGAAAACACCTGGGCCTTTTCCAGATCCTTGGGCCCGATTTCGAGGCGTAGCGGCACGCCGCGTAGTTCCCATTCGGCGTACTTCCAA
>Ga0315912_10000453_pt1 | contig 78210 bp, 61 predicted proteins | sample VfabasoilMG_FD_204469 | JGI IMG/M metagenome (GOLD analysis project Ga0315912, IMG submission 204469) | Garden soil microbial communities collected in Santa Monica, California, United States - V. faba soil | ecosystem: Environmental > Terrestrial > Soil > Garden | place: USA: California... | reverse complement strand
ACAACACATTTTATCAGATGCCCAAGCCGGCGTTGCTCGAGCGTTGGCGCGACGCGGTGCCGGAGACCTTTTGTTTCGCGTTGAAGGCGCCACGCCGCATCACGCACGTGCTTCGGCTCAAAGCTGCCGAGGAGCCGGTCGGGCGTTTCATCGAGGCGGCGCGGTTTCTCGGCACGCGGCTCGGTCCGTTGCTGTTCCAGCTTCCGCCCTTCGCGCGCAAGGATGCTCCGCTCCTCGCCGATTTTCTCGCAGGTCTGCCGAGTGGCTTCATGCCCGCCTTCGAATTTCGCCATCCGTCCTGGTTCGACGACGAGATCTACGAGCTCTTGCAGGCGAGGGACGCCGCCCTCTGCGCCGGCGACGCCGACGACGGCGATCGCTCGCCGCCCTTGGTCAAGACGGCGGCCTGGGGCTACCTGCGCCTGCGCGCCCCGGACTACGACGCGGCGAGCATCGATCGCTGGCACGAGCGCATCTCAGGCGCCGGCTGGGACCGGGCCTTCGTCTACTTCAAGCACGAGGTCGACGGCCCGGCGTACGCGTCGTTCCTGAGTGCTCGCGCGAGCGGGGCGCCGGAGCCGGAATTGCCGCCGCCCGCCACGCGCCGGAGCGCGCCGCCGCCCGCGAAGCCCGAAAAGCCCGCGAAAGCCCCGCGGAAGCCGCGCGCCAAACGGACGCCGTCCGCCTGACGAAAGCGCCGGCCTCCCGCGCCGTCGTTCACTCGGCGGGGGCGTGCTTCGCGTCCGCGGACGATGCGGTGCTGGTGATGCGCATGCCGTAGAACGAGCGGTGCACGAAGAACAACATGATGGCGCCGAAAACGACCGCGAGCATGTTGCTGGTGTTCGGGTCGAGCTGGATCGCGAGCTCCACGGCAAGCAGACCGAAGAGGGTCGTGAACTTGATGATCGGGTTCATCGCCACGGACGAGGTGTCCTTGAACGGATCGCCCACCGTGTCGCCGACGACGACCGCGGCGTGAAGATCGGTGCCCCGCTCCTTCAGCTCGGTTTCCACGATCTTTTTCGCGTTGTCCCAGGCACCACCCGCGTTCGCGAGGAAGAGCGCCTGGAATAGACCGAAGAGCGCGAGGGAAATCAGGTAGCCGATGAAGAAGAACGGCTCCAAGCAGGCGAAGGCGAGGGTGGCGCAGAACACGGTGAGGAAGATGTTGAACATCCCCTTCTGCGCGTAGATCGTGCAGATCTCGACCACCTTCTTGCTGTCCTCGATCGACGCCTTGGTCGCGCCCTCGAGCTTCATGTTCGCCTTGATGAACTCGACCGCCCGGTAGGCGCCGGTGACCACGGCTTGGGTGCTCGCGCCGGTGAACCAGAAGATGATGCTGCCGCCCGCGATCATGCCGAGCAAGAACGGCGGGTGCAGGATGCTGAGCTTCTCGAGGTCTTCCTTCAGTCCATTGGTGAGGAGCACGATGATCGAGAAGATCATGGTGGTCGCCCCGACCACGGCCGTACCGATCAGCACCGGCTTCGCCGTCGCCTTGAAGGTGTTGCCGGCGCCGTCGTTCTCCTCGAGCAGGGCCTTCGCCTTCTCGAAGTCGACCTTGTAGCCGTGCTTCTTCTCGACTTCTTCCTTCGCGCCTGCGATCTCGGTGATGGTCGAAAGCTCGAAGACGCTCTGGGCGTTGTCGGTGACGGGGCCGTACGAGTCGACGGCGATCGTCACCGGGCCCATGCCGAGGAAGCCGAAGGCGACCAGACCGAACGCGAACACGGACGGCGCCATCATCAGCGCTTCGAGGCCCATGCCGCTGAAGTAGTAGCTCGTGCCCATCAGCACCATCAGCACCATGCCCATCCAGAAGGCGCTGAAGTTGCCCGCCGTGAGGCCCGACAGGATGTTGAGCGACGGGCCGCCCTCGCGTGACGAGGTGACGACCTCCTGCACGTGGCCCGAGGTGGTCGACGTGAACGCCTTGATCAGCTCCGGGATCACCGCGCCCGCCAGTGTGCCGCAGGAGATGATGGTCGAGAGCTGCCACCAGAGGTCCCCGTCGCCGAGATCCTTGATCATGAGGTAGGAGACCGCGTAGGTGGCACCGAGCGAGACCACCGACGTGATCCACACGAGCCAGGTGAGCGGCACCTCGAAATTGACCTTGGTCGCGCGCTCGATGGCGCCCTTCTGAATGGCGTCGTTCACGAAGTAGGAGAGGGCGCTCGCGATCACCATCACCACGCGCATCGCGAAGATCCAGACCAGGAGCTGGACCTGGACCGTGGTGTCCTTCACCGCCAGCAAGATGAACGAGATCAGCGCGACGCCCGTGACGCCGTAGGTCTCGAAGCCGTCGGCGCTCGGGCCGACGGAGTCACCCGCGTTGTCACCGGTGCAATCGGCGATGACGCCGGGGTTCCGCGCGTCGTCTTCCTTCACCTTGAAGACGATCTTCATCAGGTCGGAGCCGATGTCGGCGATCTTGGTGAAGATGCCGCCTGCGATGCGAAGCGCCGACGCGCCGAGTGATTCGCCAATTGCGAAGCCGATGAAACACGACCCCGCGTAGTCGCCGGGCACGAACAGGAGGATACCGAGCATCAGGACGAGCTCGACGCTGATCAGCAGCATGCCGATGCTCATGCCGGCCTTGAGCGGGATGGCGTAGACGGGGTACGGCTTGCCTTCGAGGCTCGCAAAGGCCGTGCGCGAGTTCGCGTAGGTGTTGATGCGGATGCCGAACCAGGCGACGCCGTAGCTGCCGAGGATGCCGATCACGCTGAACGCCAGGATGATCCCGACCTTCAGCGCCCCCATCTCCTGCAGGACGCCGAAGTAGACGACGATCACCGCGCCGACGAGCACGCCGAGCTGCGCGATGAATTTTCCTTGCTGGAAGAGGTAGGTCTTGCACGTCTCCCAGATGATCTGGGAGACCTCCGCCATCGAGGAGTGTGTCGGCAGGTTCTTCACCTGGTTCAGCGTGAGGACGCCGAAGCCGATCCCGGCGAACGCGACGATGAGGCCGTACATCAAGAGCTCGCGGCCCCCCATGCCGAGCACCGTCACGGAATCGAGGTCCGGAAGCACCAGGTTCGCTTCTCCTCCGCCGTGCGGCTTGGCCGACGCGAGCGTGGAGAGGAGAAGGGTGGCGAGTGCGAAGAGAGAAGACCAGACGGACGGACCGAGACGGCGCAAGAGGCTGCTCCTTGTGTTGCGGCGGCCTCTTACCGCACCCCTGGCGATGCTGCTAGGAAACATCGCCCGGCCAGCCGGCGGGTCGGCTATCCCCTCCCGAACCTGTGCAATTCCGCTATCGACCGATGCCGGGGGGAGGGCCTTTGACCCGCTCGTCTTCCTCCTCGAGCACACTCGAAACGAGGGCCGCGCCGACGACCGGGAGCAACCAGATCAGCTTGGATTGCGCCATCTTTTGCGGCCGGTCGAAGGCCTGAGAGCGCCAAACCCGCCTGGTAACGCGGAATTGGAAGAAGGCGACGGTGAGGAGGACGAGGAGACCGACCCAGTCAGCGCGATGCACGGGGTGAAACTTAAGTTCGCTACCGCGCGCACGCAAGGGGGACCTCGTCGGTTCTCCTCGCGCTAGAACCGCGCTCCTCTCCCTAGAGCGAGCAAGCTAGTTAGCTTGCTCGCAACGCCGCCTACTCGCCATGGAACCCATCCTTTCGATCCGTGACGTGACCAAGCGGTACGCGTCCGGCTTCGACGCGCTGAAGGGGATCAGCCTCGACATCGGTCGGGGCGAGATCTTCGCCTTGCTCGGTCCGAACGGTGCCGGCAAGACGACGCTGATCAGCGTCATCTGCGGCATCGTGCGGATGACGGGAGGGACGGTGGTGGCGAGCGGACTCGACATCGTGCGCGACGCGAAGCGGGTGCGCGCCAAGATCGGCCTCGTGCCGCAGGAGCTCACCACCGACATGTTCGAGACGGTGTGGGACACCGTGAAGTTCAGCCGAGGCCTCTTCGGCAAGCCACCGAACCCGGCGCACCTCGAAAAGGTGCTGTCGGATCTGGCGCTTTTGGACAAGAAGGGCTCCAAGATCATGACGCTGTCCGGCGGCATGAAGCGGCGCGTGATGATCGCCAAGGCGCTCTCGCACGAACCCGAAATATTGTTTCTGGACGAACCGACCGCCGGGGTTGACGTCGAGCTACGCCGGCAGATGTGGGAGATGGTGCGTGGGCTCCGAGCGGGCGGCGTCACCGTCATTCTCACCACCCACTACATCGACGAAGCCGAAGAGATGGCCGATCGCGTCGGCGTCATCAACCACGGCGAGCTCATCTTGCTCGAAGACAAGGTCACGCTGATGCAGAAGCTCGGTAAGCGGCAGCTCGCGCTGGAGCTCGAGCGTCCGCTCGCGGCCCTGCCCCCGGCGCTTGCCGGCGAACCGCTCGAGCTTTCGGCCGACGGGACCAAGCTCGTCTACACCTTCGACGTGCGTGGGGAGCGCACCGGCGTCGTGGATCTGTTGCGTCGGCTGGGCGAGCACGGGGTCGACTTCAAGGATCTGCAGACGCGGCAGAGCTCGCTCGAGGAGATTTTCGTCGGACTCGTGAGCAAGAAATCATGAACGTCTACGCCGTCTCCGCCATCTACCGCTTCGAAATGGCCCGCACGTTTCGCACGCTGATGCAGAGCATCGGCTCGCCGGTGCTCTCCACCTCGCTCTATTTCATCGTTTTCGGTTCTGCCATCGGCTCGCGCATGACGGCGATCGACGGCGTGAGCTACGGCGCGTTCATCGTGCCGGGGCTCTTGATGCTCTCGGTCCTGACCGAAAGCGTCTCGAACGCATCGTTCGGCATCTACATGCCGAAGTTCACGGGCACGATCTACGAGCTCTTGTCGGCGCCGGTCTCCACCCTCGAGATCCTGGCCGGATACGTCGGCGCCGCCGCGAGCAAATCGGTCCTGCTCGGCAGTATCATCCTGATCACGGCGCGGCTCTTCGTGCCGTTCGGCATCGAGCACCCGCTCTTGATGGTGGCGTTCCTGATCTTGACGTCGGTCACTTTCAGCCTGCTCGGCTTCATCATCGGCATCTGGGCGGACAGCTTCGAGAAGCTCCAGGTCGTGCCGCTGATGATCGTGACGCCGCTCACGTTCCTGGGCGGGAGCTTCTATTCGATCGCGATGCTCCCGCCGTTCTGGCAGAAGGTCGCGCTGGTCAACCCCGTCGTTTACCTGGTGAGCGGGTTTCGCTGGAGCTTTTTCGGCATTTCGGACGTTGCCGTCGGCGTGAGCCTCGGTATGACGTTTGCGTTTCTCGTCGTCTGCCTTGTCGTCGTGAGCTACCTCCTCCGGACCGGGTACCGCCTGAAGGCCTAGAACACACAGCGAGCGCGAAAAATTCCGCGCGTCCGCCGGTTGTCGAAGCGCGGCCTCCGTTGTACTCGGGGGCGTGCGTCCGTTTGCTCTAATGTTGGTCCTCATGGTCGCGTCGTGCGGCTCGACGCCGGAACCCGTCGCGCCGTCGGCCAAGGCCGCAGCAAAGCCCGAAAAGAAGACCAAGGCGGCCCAGCAGAAGCCCGAGCCCACGCACGACGCGTTCGGTCTGCCGGCGAAGTGCGCGAGGAAGAAATGGCCCTGCGTGCCGCCCGCGCCGTGGGTCGCAAAGCTCTGCGAGGACGTCTACCCGGACGTCGCGCTCCACATGTTCGCGCCGAAGTCGCCGTGGCAGCGCTTTTACATGCTGAAGAACGCCGAGCCGTACAACGCGTCGGGCGGGGCCTCGCTGATGGGCGACAAGATGCGGCGCGGCGAGGAAGTGATCGCGCTGCGCCGCAACCACGCGAGCAGCGGTATCTCGACGTCCGACATCGGGGGCTACGACGTTCTGCGCTGGAACGGCGCGTGCGCGACGGTTCACGACGGCGAATTCCAGATCCGGCCGCTGTCCACCCTCGGCCACGCGCACCTCGAGTGGCGGGAGATCGGCTTGCCGTTGCGCCAGGCGCTCGAGGCGGACCCGGACGTGAACGCGACCTACGAAGAGAAGCGCCGGCAGTGCAAGGGCGTCTCGCTCGGCCGGGTCAGCGCCGACTGCGAGGACTACGCGAAGAAGCTCGTGGACGAGGTCGTGCGCTACGTGCGCGACGGCGGTAAGCTACCGAAGCCCGCCAAGGCGCCCTAGAGCGCATCTCGTAACACTGTATGCTCTAGAGCGCGTCTCGCAATTCCGCCGAGGAGGATCGGAGCTCTAGACACCCGCGCAGCGGGTGAGGGGGAGAAAAATGGCGAAGCCATTTTTCCGGGGGCGGGACGCCCCCGAGGACAGAGCTAGAGCTGCGCTGCGAAGCAGCGCGCGTGGCGAAGCCACGCCTCGGAATTGGCGAAGCCAATTACGAGATATGCTCTAGACCATGCGGCTCTTCCTGGCGCTCGCGGCGGCCAACGGCTTCGTGGCCGTGCTGCTCGGCGCCTTCGGCGCACACGGGCTCCGTGCGCGGTTTTCGGCCCTCGAGGACGGAGCGCGCCGGCTCGAATGGTGGCACACGGCGACGACGTATCACCTCGTGCATGCGCTCGCGCTCGGGTTGGTGGCCGTGCTCGCCGGGCGGGGCGCGGGGGCGTCGAGCGCGGCCGGCTGGTCCTTTCAGGCGGGCGTGCTGCTTTTTTCCGGGAGCCTTTACGTGATGGCACTCACCGGCGTGCGCGCGCTCGGCGCCGTCACGCCGCTCGGCGGGCTCGCGTTCCTCGCCGGCTGGGCGTGCTTGTTCTGGGCGGCGCTGAAACTCTGACCTAGAGCGCATCTCGCAATTCCGTCGAGGTGGAGCGGAGCTCTAGGCACCCGCGAAGCGGGTGAGGGGGCGCACCGGCACACCTGCCGGTGCGGGGCGGGAACGCCCCCAGAAACAGAGCTAGAGACGCGCTGCGAAGCAGCGCGCGTGGCGAAGCCACGCCTCGGAATTGGCGAAGCCAATGACGAGATCTGCTCTAGCCCAGTTCGAGCAGCTCGACTTCGAAGAGCAGCGTGGCGTTCGGCGGGATCACGCCGCCCGCGCCGCGCGCGCCGTAGCCGAGGTCCGGCGGGATGAGCAGGGTGCGGGCTCCGCCGACCTGCATGCTGGCGACGCCTTCGTCCCAGCCCTTGATCACGCGGCCCATGCCGATCGGGAACGAGAACGGGCGCCCGCGGTCGTGCGAGCTGTCGAACTTTTCGCCCTTCTTACCGTCCACCCACAGCCAACCCGTATAGTGCATGAGGCAGGTCTGGCCCTTCATCGGTGAGGCCCCGGTTCCGGCTCGGGTATCGTCGTAGGAGAGGCCGCTTGCGGTCGTGATCATCGCCATGCGCGAGCCTTGATCGAGCGCCCGTGGCGCGTCAATCGCCACCTTGGCGTGCCGTTGTGGCACCCTCGGGCCCGCGCATGGTTCGCGGGCTCTCGCTTCTCGTCTCGTCCGCACTCATCGCCGCGTCGATGCCCGCTCTTGCGGAGCCCGCGTCGCCGAAGCCGGAAGAAGCGTCGCCTACTTCCAGTGAGCGGGCGGTCGCGGCGACGACCTCGGTCGTGCCGGGGGTCATCCTCCACGGCACCGGGCACTACGTGCTGGGCGAGCCGGACACTGCGAAACGTCTCTTGATCGTCGAGGGCATCGGTCTCGGGATGGTCCTCGTCGGAGGCGGGACGCTCGCGCTCGCGGGCGCCTCGCGCTACCTCTCCGGCCCCGCGACCGTCGTCGCCGCCAGCGGGTTCGGCCTTTTCTTTGGTTCTTTTCTCGCGGATCTCTATGGGGTGACGACGACCGACGCCGACGCCGCCCGTCGGCGCTCGAGATCGGTGGCCGGTGCCGAGACCGAGATCGGCTACCAGCGCGTCGCCGGTCCGACCGTGCACGAGACGGATATCGTCTTTCAGCGGGTGGCTCTCCGCGCGGGGGACTTCCGGGTCACGCCCTCGGCTTGGTTTGCGGCTCACAGCACCGGCGTGCGCTACCGCATCGAGGGCGCGTACCGGATCTTGGGCTCGACGCCCGGCGCGAGCGGCCGCGGCACGAGCGACTACCTCGACGTCGTCGTCGGGGGCCTGCACCATCGCGCGCCGAAACAGCTATTTTCTCGCAGCAGCATCGAACTTCAGGCCGACACACGTTTCGACTTCGCGCACCTCGGCGCCACGTTGCACGGCTTGTTCTTCGAGCTGTCCGCGGGCTACGCGGCAGGCCGTATCGACTACGAGATCCCGGGGATGACGGTGCCTTCCGACTACGACCCCGTGTTGCTGACGCGCTTCGGCATTGGTGCGATCTTTCGCGGACGCACGCACGTCGGGAGCGAAGCGGTGATTTACTACGACCATCGACACGACGAGATCATCGGCGGCCTGGTGTCGCGCGGTCTCGGGAGCGGCGCGCTCGGCCGCTTCGGCGTTGACGGACGCTGGTTTTTCTCGTCGAATCTCGGGGTGGCGGCCTTCGTCGAAATCGGATCCGCGTGGCACCTTGGGACTTCGATGGTCTTTCGTCAGGACGGCGCCCTGCTCAGCGGCGTGAAGGACGGGTCATGAAACGGGTCATCGCGCCGCGGGCGAGAGAGGTGCTGTTCGTCTGCGGGCTGCAGCTGGTCGTGGCGTGCCAGCGCCCCGCCGAAGAGCGGGCGCGGCGCGACCTCGACGTCGGCCACGCGGACAACGGCGTGCTCGGTGTGAATGTTCCGGGGGGCCTCGCCGCCGTGCGGGTGTTCACGAGCGATCGGCTCGTCTTGTGGAGCAGCGCGCCAGGCTGGGAGCTCGAGCTCGATGCCCGCGAGGCCGTGGCCTTCACGTTGGAGCTCCGAAACATCATGCCGAGCGCCGACCTCACCGTGGTCGAGTCGGCCGGCGCCTCGATTGATCCGCTCGAGAGCGAGCTCGTCACGCGGAAGCGCTACTCGCTCACGGTGCCGGCCGGGCAAACCAAGCTGCGGCTTGGCGCACCCGGGGCTCTCGAAGACGGCGCTTTCCGTTTCGCGTTGATGAGCGACGTGCAGGAGGCCATCGACGCGGTCGACGACCTCTACTTGCGCATGAACGAGGAGGACGGCGTCGATTTCCTGCTCGGCGCCGGCGACCTCACGGAGGGCGGCAGCGTCGAGGAACTCGTCGAGTTCCAGGATCACCTCGAGATCCTGGAGCTCCCTTACTACACGACGCTCGGCAACCACGAGCTCTGGTCGAAGCATCCGCCGTACCAGGACTACTTCGGCCGCTCGAGCTTCCACTTCGTGCATCGGGGCGTGCACTTTTCAATGATCGATTCGGGGAGCGCGACGATCGACCCCTTGGTCTACGAATGGCTCGATGGCTGGCTCGCCGCCGCCTACGACGACGTGCACGTGGTAGCGATGCACATCCCGCCGCTCGATCCGATCGGCGTGCGAAACGGCGCGTTCGGCAACCGCGCCGAAGGCGCCTCCTTCGTCGCTCAACTCGCCCAATCGCGCGTGGATCTCACGCTCTACGGCCACATTCATTCGTATTATTCGTTCGACAATGCGGGGATCCCGGCGTTCATCTCCGGGGGCGGCGGCGCGCTCCCCGAGCGCTTCGACAACATGGGTCGCCACTTCATGCTCATCGACATCGATCCGCGGCTGGGCCTGACCGACACTCGCATCGTCCGGGTGGATAAAGACTACTAGGCGCTCCTGCGTCTCTCACCACCTCGCGAGGTGGCGTGGAGACCAGCGGAGCGGAAGCGGGACGAGCGCCCGGAGCGGCCGCGGACAGCGCCTGACCAACGCACCGTGTCGAGGTCGCGCGGAGGGCTCCCGGAGCAGGACATAGCTCAGAGGCTATATTCGAGGGCCGCTTCGCGGATGCGGCCGAAAAAATGCCCGGTCAGGTATTCCCTATTTGCTATATTCCAAAGCGGCATACCGGGTTCCCGCGCCGACACCCCTGTGCGCTGATGGCTCCGCGCACGGCGACGACCAGGTCGGCGCCGCGAGCCGTGTCCCACCCCGCAGTGCGCGAGCACCGCCCGCCGCGACCCTTCCCCGACCCCTCACCCCCGCTCTAAGCCCTGTCGGTGCCCCTACTCTCTGCCTCTGCTTCTGCTTCTGCCTCTGCCTCTGCTTCTGCCTCTGCCTCTGCCCCTGCCTAGAGTTCGATCTGGGCGCCGAGTTCCATCACGCGGTCGGGCGGGATGTTGAAGAACTTGTTGGCCGGCTGAGCGTTTCGCGTCATCCAGGCGAACAGCTTGACGCGCCAGGTCGCCATGCCGGGGTGTTCGGTCGCGATCAGGTTCTCGCGGCCGAGGAAGAAGGTGGTGTGCTCGACGCTCGTCACCAGGCCGGCGCGCTCGAGCAGGGCCGGCGCGTCGGGGGCTTCCATGAAGCCGTAGCGGCCGGTCACGCGGGAAAAGCCGTGTTCGAGGTGCGTCACCTCGAAACGATCTTCCTCGGCCACGCGCGCCGTCTCCTGGGTCACGATCGTGAGCAGCACGATGTGCTGGTGCACCACGCGATTGTGCATGAAGTTGTGGAGCAACGCGGGCGGGGTGCCGTCGCGGGAACTCGTCATGAAGACGGCCGTCCCCGGCACGCGCGCCGGGATTTCGACCTGCATCAGATCGAAAAAGTCGGATAGCGGGAGCAGTTGCTCCTTGAAGCGCTCGGCCAGGATGTGACGGCCGCGGCGCCAGGTCGTCATGACCAGGAACAGCCCAATGCCGACGGCGAGCGGGAACGCGCCGCCGTGCATCACCTTGGCCAGGTTTGCGCCGAGGAAGGCGAGTTCGTACACCCCGAACGGCAGCACGATCAGCGCGACGTGGTACCAGGACCAGCCCCAGCCGCGTGTGGCGTAAAGGACGATCAGGATCGTGGTCATCACCATCGTGAACGTCACCGCCACGCCGTACGCAGCCGCCAGATTGCTCGACGACCGGAAGAACAGAACGAGGCCGATGGTCGACACCATCAGCATCCAGTTCATGGTCGGGACGTAGATCTGTCCGCGTTCGCTCGCGCTCGTGTGGCGGACGTTCATGCGCGGCAAGAAACCGAGCATCGTCGCCTGGCGCGTGATCGAAAAGACGCCCGTGATCAGGGCCTGCGACGCGATCACGGTGGCGGCGGTGGATAGCCCGACCAGCGGGTAGAGCGCCCAGCCGGGGGCCATGCGAAAGAACGGATTTTCGACGGCCTCCGGCTGAGCGAGCAACAGCGCCCCCTGGCCGAAGTAATTGAGCAGGAGCGCCGGCAGCACCACGGTGAACCAGGCATATTGGATCGGTCGCCGTCCGAAGTGACCGAGGTCCGCGTACAGGGCCTCGCCGCCCGTCACCACGAGGCACGCGGCGCCGAGCACCGGCACGCCGACCTCGCCGTGCTCGTGCAGGAACCGAACGGCGTAATGCGGAGAGACGGCGCGGAGCACCGTGAGATTGCCGAACACCTGGTAGATGCCGAGCGCACCGAGCGTCACGAACCAGAGCAACGTGATCGGGCCGAAAACGGTGCCGAGCCCCGCGGTGCCGCGCTTCTGCACCCAGAACAATCCAAGCAGGATGACGACCGTCATCGGCAAGACGAGGTAGGACAGCGACGGCGCGGCGATCTGGAGCCCTTCCACGGCGCTCAGCACCGAGATGGCCGGCGTGATGGCGCCGTCGCCGTACAGCAACGCGGCGCCGAAGACGCCGGTCGCGATCACCAGTGGACGCAGGCGCGAGGACTTCAAGGAGGAGATGGCGAGCGCCATCAACGCCAGGATGCCGCCCTCGCCCTTGTTGTCGGCGCGGAGGACGTAGAACACGTACTTGACGGTAACGATCAATGTCAGCGCCCAGAAAATGAGCGAGAGCACGCCGAACACGCTGCCTTCCTCGATCGGCACGTGGGCGCCCCTGAAACACTCACGGATGGAGTAGAGGGGGCTCGTGCCGATGTCGCCGTAGACGACACCGAGCGCGGCGAGCGTCATCTTCGCGAGGTAGCCGGGCGTCTGCGGGACGACGGGTGCATGACCGGTCGCGCTCGAAAGGGCGATGGAATCGGCCGGCGGGCGCGCGACCGAGACGGGGGGCGGGCTGCTTTTGGCCGCGGGTCCTGTCGTCCCGTCGTCCTTCGGGGCGCCCGGCTTGGCGTCCTCGTTCGGGCGGGGCGCGGCGGGCGTGCCCTCGGCCGTTGAGTCGGACATGGCGGCCATAGGTACCGCGTTATCAGTCCTTGATCCAGAAGACCGTAAAAGCGTCGCCGCCTTCGTCGGGTTCCGCCGCGCGGCTGTGTTCGACGTAGCTTGAACTCGCGAGATGCTCGCGCACGGCGGCTTTGATCGCTCCGGTGCCATGACCGTGGAGCGCGAATCCGACTCGCTCGCCTTCGCCCATCATCACGTCCAGGAACGCGTCGACGCGCGCCAGCGCTTCCTCGACACGCGTGCCGCGCAGATCGATGGTGTTGGTCGCCGTGCGCACGGCATCGACCAGCGGTGACCGCTCCCGTGCTCGCGATTCGCGGCGCGGCGTCGCGGGTCGAGCGCCCTTCGGAGCGGGCTCCACGTCCGAGAGCGGCACCGTGAGCCTCAACGCCCCCGCGCGCAGCCGCACGAGGCCACGTTCGGGCGCGGCGTCCACCGTGGCCAGCGTGCCGAGGCGCTTGAGCCGGACCGTCGTGCCGACGCCGATCGCGGCGGGTTCGACCACCGGCACCGGGGACTTCGAGCGTTCGACGTGGCGCTCGAGTGTGCCGCCCATGGCCACGTGGGCCGCAGCGCGGCTCACCGTCCGCTCGATGTCGCGCACGGTGTCGCCCCCGGGGTCGCCCTGTTTGAGACGCCGCCGCGCCTCGCGCACTTCGGCGCGCGCTGCGCGCACCACGGCGGTGAGCTCGCGAGCCTCGCGCCCGAGTTCCTCGTCGGCTTCCTCGATCGCGCGCGCCTTTTCGCGCTCGAGATCGGCTCGCAGTGCCGACGCGAGCGCGAGCTCGCCGCGCAGTTCGCGCCGTTCGCGCTCGAGCGCCTCCCGTTCGCGGCCGAGCCGTGCCACGGCTTCCTCGCGTTCGCGTGCGCGGTCGGGCAGGAGCGCGCGGGCCCGTTCGATCACGGTATCCGGTAATCCGAAGCGGCTCGCGACGGCGAGCGCACTCGAGGGGCCCGGCACGCCGAGGGCGAGCCGAAACGTCGGCGCGAGGCGCGTGAAATCGAAGCCGACGCTGGCGTTCGACAGCCGCTCGCCGCTCGCGGCGAGCTCCTTCAGCCGTTCGTAGTGGGTCGTGACGGCGACGGCCGCGCCTTTTTCCGTCAGCGCTTCCAGCACTGCGGTGGCGAGCGCGGCGCCTTCCTCGGGGTCGGTGCCGGAGGCGACCTCGTCCAGGAGTACCAGCGTTCTCGCTCCCGCCTCCTTCACGATGTCGGCGAGCCGCGTGACGTGGGCGCTGAAGGTCGACAGCGAGCGCTCGAGTGACTGCTCGTCGCCGACGTCGGCGATCACACCGTCGAACCAGCCGATCGTGGATTCCGGCGCCGCGGGGACGGGCAGGCCGGCGCGGACCATCCACGCCGCGAGCCCGAGGCACTTGAGCACCACCGTCTTGCCGCCGGCGTTCGGCCCCGAAATCACGAGGGCCTGGCCGCCCCGCACACGAACGTCGTTCTCGACCACCGGGACACCACGGGCGGCGAGCAGCGGGTGTCGCACCTCACGGAGGTCGATCGCGTTGCTCTCGTCCGGGACGAGCACCTCGGCGCGCGTGGCACGGGCATACTGCGCGATCGCCGTCAGCCGATCGGCCTCGGTCGCGGCGACGAGTGCGCCGGCGACGCTCTCCGCCGCAGCGGCCACGGCCTGGGTCAGTTCGGCGAGGACGCGCTCCTCCTCGCGTTCGACGGCCGCGAGCTTGAGTTTGAGCTTGTTACCGAGCTCGGTGGCTTCGCGCGGCTCGACGAACAGCGTACCGCCCGATGCGGAGGTTCCGAGCACGATGCCCTCGACCCGACGGTGAGCGTCCGCGCGGACGGGCAGGGCGTAGCGGCCGTCGCGCTCCGTGTAATAGCGCCCCTGGACCAGCGCCGCGTGCTCGTCGAGGCTCTTTTCCAGGCGCTCCTTCAGCGCGGTACGCGCCTCGCGAGCCCGCGCGCGCGTCTCGCGAAGGGCGGGCGACGCCGCGTCCGACAGCGTGCCGTCGCTGTCGAGCGCCTGGCCGAGCCGTCCGGCGAGCACCGCGAGCCGAGCGTCACTCGTGACGGCAGTGGCGAGCGCCGGAAATGCCGTGCGTCGCGCTTCCGCGTAGGAGCGCAGGTCGTCGGCGACACCGAGCAGTTCGAGGATCGCCGCCAGATCGGCGACCGCGAGCGAGCCGCCGCGCGTGGCGACGTCGAGCGCCTCGGTCACGTCACTGAAGTCTCGGACCGGGAGTGCCTCGCCGAGCGCGTCGAGCGCGAGGGCCTCGCGAGACCGATCGGCGAGCGCCAGCGCCTCCTCCCTCGTGGTCGCCGGTGACAGCGCCGCGAGGCTCGTCCTGCCCGGGCGGCTGACCGCGCGGTTCGAGATGAGGTCGAGGAGGAGCGACCACTCGAGGGCGGCTCGGGTCCGGGGGTCCATCGCCGGCGCTGTTTAGCACCGCTATTTGCCGCTCTCGGGGGCCCCGAAACGGTCCCCACCTCCGTGGGCAGATTTGACAGCTTATCGCCGGGGTGACATGCGGATGCTCGCTCATGCCGCGGCTCGTCCCAGCGTTTGCCCTGATTCTCGCCCTCCCGGTGACCGCCTGCGTCGACACCCGCCTGGACGGGGATCCGACGCCGGCCGAACTGCCGCCCCCCCAGCCCATTCAGGACGCCGTGGTCGTGGATTTCTCCGAGGCGTTGGCCACGGTCCCGCCGCTCGGCTTCGGGATGCACACGTCCGTGTACGACAACGCGCTCCACGAAAGTGTCGAGACGCCGGGCGCCCTGATCCAGGCCGGCATCACGTTGCTCCGCTATCCCGGAGGAGGCTACGCCGACAACTATCACTGGTCGGTTCACCGCCTCTCGCCCTTTCACTCGGGCGGCGACCTCTCGAGCGGGTACCTCGCCGACCGCAGCGATTTTCCGAACTACATGGCGATGGTCGAGAACTACGGCGGTGACGTCATGATCACCGTCAACTACGGCTCGAACCTCTCGAGCGCGCCCGAGCGTGACCCGGAGGATCCCCTCTTCGAAGCGGAAGGCGCCGGACCCGGCGAGCCGAAAGAGGCGGCCGCATGGGTCGCCTACGCGAACGGTGACCCCGACGACGACACGGTGATCGGCATCGACGGTACCGGGCACGACTGGAAAACCGTGGGGCACTGGGCATCTCTCCGCGCCTCGGCCCCGGTCGGAGGCGCCGATCCGCCGCCCGACGATTTCCTGCGCGCCGACCACCCGGAACCGTACGGCGTCGTCTACTGGGAGATCGGCAACGAGGTGTTCGGGAACGGCTACCACGGCCAGAACTACGAGGAAGATCTCCACGTGCCGTACGGGGAACCGCCGGACATTTTCTCGGGTCGCACCCGCCATCCCGATCTTTCGGGCTCGACGTACGGCGCGGGGGTCGCCCTGTACGCCGAGGCGATGAAAGCGGTCGACCCGTCGATCAAGATCGGCGCCGTGTTGAACTCGCCGCCGATCGACAGCTGGGGTCGTACCTGGAACGCGGACGTGCTCGGAGAGTGCGGTACGGTGATCGACTTCGGCATCGTCCACTTCTACCCAGGGAATGATCCGCGCAGCATGCTGGCCGCGCCGCAGCGCGATCTCCCGCTGGTTGCCGAGAGCCTGCGCGCATCCTTCGCCGAGTTCGGCGGGGACAACCCCGAGCGCATCGAGATGACGATGACCGAGGTGGGCTCACCGCCCGGCCTCGATTGGGCGCGCCACGCGTCCGTGCAGCGGCATTCACTCGGCCTTTTTGCGCTGGATGTCTACCTCACGTCGTTCACCGTCGGCTTCACCAACGTCGATTGGCTGGAGCTCCACAACGGCACGTTCCTCTCGGAGCGGGCCGCAACGGCGCGCGGGCCGGCCTACTACGGCACCGAGCTCGCCTCGACCCTCGTCTCGCCGGGCGACAGCCTCGTGCGAACGAGTTCCAACCTGGCACCGATCGTCGTTCACGCGGCGCGGCGTGCCGACGGAACTTACGGCGTCCTGCTCGCGAACACCCACTCGCCAGGCACCGGTATCGCCATCGTCACCGTGACGCTCGATGGTGCGGACGACGTGTCCACCGACGGCGTGCGCTACGACTACGTGCCGGGTGAGAGCTCGCCGGGCGTGCTCGCGGGCCCCGAGCCGTTCACGGAGCTCGCGAGCCCGTTCACGCTCGAGCTCGTGCCGTACCAGGCGACGCTGCTCCTGTTCGGCACCGCGGAGTAGCGACGGCGCGTCGCTCTAACCGGAGCCGGTGGCCGCGAAGGTTCGCGTCGGCCCCGGACGGCTGAAGACCGGCGGGTCCTCGCCAATCCGCACCGAAAGCACCAAATCCGCCGCGCGGGCCATCGGCTCGAGCGCGGCAGCGAGGTTCGTCAGCTCGGAGGTGGCACGCCGGCCGAGGGCTTCGCCGACGCTCAGCGTCAACAGGCAGCCGCCGGCGGCGCGGAGGTTCGCGAGCAGGCCGCGAGCGAGCACCGAACGGGCGCCCCGTGAATCCTCGTCCGCGCGGCCGTTCGAAACCAAGACGATCTCGTCGAGCTGCCAGCCCGCCTGGCTGAGCCGTGTCATGCGGCTCGCCACCTGGCCCACGAGATCGGTCGGGAGGCCCTCGTAGTGCTGCGCAACGACGGCGAGATCACCCGAGTGCGCTGGATTGAGCCAGCTCGGAAAGCTCGCGCCGAACTCAATCACAACGAGTGTAGATGGTCGGTTTCTCACGGGGACCTCTGGCGATCTCAATGAAACGGAGGCGATTCACCCAATCGCCGACACTTAACCGCCGAGGGGCGGCGGGGCCAAGAAACCGCCCGGGCGGGCGATGGCGGAGAGGTCGTCTCTCGGGTATCTTGTAGCTAACGGCCTCGTGTTCCCTCGGCGCGTTTCTCGCACCTTTCGCTACCGTGTGCTCCCACTCGGGCTGGCCCTCGTCTGCTCGTCCCCTGCGCTCGCCGCCGAGACACCGGCCGCCGGTGAAGCCGCCCCCCAGCCGCCCGCGGGAACCGATGACCCCCCTTCGGTCAGTACGGCGGACGCCGCCACGGAGGAAGCGCGGCACCGCTATGAACGCGGGCTTTCGCTCTATGCCGGTGCCGAATACGTGCTCGCTCTGGTCGAGTTCGAGCGTGCCTACCAGCTCTCGCCGAACTACCGCGTTCTCTACAACATCGGCCAGGTCAGGATTCAGCTCGGTCGCTACGCGCGCGCGTTCGAGGCGCTCCAGGCGTACCTCGAACAGGGCGGCCAGGAAATCAGCCCGGAGCGTCTGGCGGCGGTGCAAAAAGACCTCGACATGCTGGCCGAGCGTACGGCGAAGCTCACGGTCATCACCAACGAGGTGGGCGCGAACATCTCGCTCAATGGCATCGTGATCGGGGTGTCGCCCCTTGCCGGGCCGCTCATCGTCGACGCGGGCGAGCACACCGTCGGCGTCCGTAAGGTCGGCTACTACGACAAGTTTTCCGCCGTCACTCTCGCCGGGCGCGACGACGTGAAGGTCGATCTCCAGCTCGTTCACGTCAAACAGGACGCGCCGAAGGTCGTGGTCGAGCGAAGGACGGAGCGCACCGTCGTGAAGGCCGAGTCGAACAACACGCTGATCTGGGCCGGCTGGGCGGCGACCGGCACGCTTGGGGTCACGGCCGGCGTGTTCGGCTACCTCGGCATCAACAAGGCGAACGAACTCGAGTCGATGCGCACCGCCTACGGCGTGAGCCAGGAAAAGATGCAGGAAACGAAGAGCACGGCGCGCACCATGTTCCTGATCGCCGATGTGGCGGGCGCGAGCGCGGTGGTGCTCGGCGGCGTGTCGCTCTACCTGACGCTGTCATCGAGCGAAAAGGCGGTCGACAAGGTGACGGGCGCCCGGCCCGGCACCGTGCGCCTCGGGATCAACCCGAGGGGCGTGAAGCTCAGCACTCGCTTCTGATCAGCAAGCGCACCGAGTGTAGACGGCGGCGCTCACGAAGGTGTAGTCGGTGCACGCCCAGGTGCAGAGCTCGTCCTCGCACTCCGTGCCGGGCTCGGGCGCCAGGATGGGCATCGCCGCGTCGAAGTCGCCGCAGTAGGCCGCGTAGTTGGCGGGCGTGAGGTTCGCCGCCTCGCACATGATGAATGCGGTGTACTCGGCCGGAGCGGTCGTATCCATGACGAGCAGCGAGCATTGTGGCTCGCACTGCGCTCCATAGCTGCAGCCCACGGGGGGGTTCGTCTGGTCGGCGCAAACCTCCGCGCAGGCCTGCTCGAGGGGGCTCGAGCTCGCACCGCCTTCGCCGCCCTGGCCGCCGGTGTCGCCACCCGCTTCGCCGCCTTGACCGCCCACCGGGCTGCCGCCGGTACCTGCCGTTCCGGAGCTGCCGCCGGTGCCCGCCGTCCCGGAGCTGCCGCCCGTGGCGCCCCCGGTGCCGCCCGCTCCGCCTTTGCCGCCGGCGCCGGCTTTGCCTGCGCTGCCGCCCGCGCCTGCGGTGCCGCCCTTGCCGCCGCTGCCGCCCTTGCCGCCGCTGCCCGCGGAGCCGCCCTTGCCGGCGGTGGGGCCCGGCGTCGGTTCGTCGTCGTCACCGCAACCCCAAACGCTGGCGGTCACACCGATGAGCAAGAGCACGGGAGCAAGCTTGATGTTGAGCATACCGAATCCTACATCGGGGTACCGCCACCCGACAAGGGCGCTCGATAGCGTCTTGCACAACTCGAACGTGCGAGTTGTGCAAAACGCGAGTTGGATTTGCACAACGCGCTCGCGCCGAACGCACCTCGTCGCACACGAGAACACGGTGTGCGCGATCGCGAATCCAGCATCTTTCGTGCTGTTTCGTGACGTTCCAGTGCGAGCGTTGCGCTTTCGGTTCCTTCGGCACGGCGCCTGCATTGCCTCTGTCCGGAAGGCAGGACCGAGGAATCACCATGATGAAGAAGCTGATGGCGCTGATGGGCGGAGTGGGATGCCTAGCGCTGCAAGCGTGCGGGGCTGGCGATCTCCAAGGCGACGCGGAAGTGATCGCGGAAGAGAGCGCGAACACCAGTTCGCCCACGGCCGTCCAGGTCGTGGCCACTTCTCAATGGTCGAACGGCTACTGCGTGAACGTGACGGTTCGTAACGAACTCGCCGTCTCGGCGAACAGCTGGTTCGTGATGCTCGACATGAAGGGCACCTCGATTCAGGTGAACGGCACCGCGAAGAACGTGTGGAACGCCAGCGCGAACTCAGCCACGAACGTCATCATCAACGGCAACAACAACGGCGTCACCTTCACGCCGCAGTCCTACAACTCCTACATCGCGCCCCAGGGTACGACGACCTTCGGTTTCTGCGCCAACAGGGCAGCCGGCTCCACCACTGTCGCCGCGCCGCTCGAGCACAACATGACCTCCACGCAGTACGCGGCCTGCTCTACGAACAGCGGCACCAACCCGACGCGCGCCGCTCTCGCCGTTGCGATGGCGAACGAGATGGGCCGCTGGCAGCCCGAGACCGACCTCGTGAAGGGCGGCAGCGGCAAGGTCGAGGTCAGCGCGACCGGCATGAGCCGCTGCACCAATGGCTGCGTCAACACCAAGGCGATCCTCGCTCAGCAAGACTCCTCGGTCAGCAGCATGGTCCCCCAGAGTCTGTTCAACCCGACCGTCTACATGGAGGACCTCAAGGCCTCGTTCGATCGCCAGAAGAACAAGATCGATAACCTCAGGATGAACAGTCCGGGCCAGCTCCCGCCCGCGCACAAGCTCACGCTCGTCGGTGGCCCGGTGAATCTCGGCGGCGGCTCCTGCGGTCCCCACTACGTGTATTCGGTCACGGACACGAACGGTGTGAACCTGACCAGCGCCCAGGCCTCGAATCTCCAGAACTCGCTCTGCTTCTACGGCCAGGGCAGCTGTGGTCAGAACCCCTACATCGGCTTCGCGACGACGAATCTCCCGGGCTGCCCGGCGGGCAAGACCTGCATCGCGATCGACCCGAACGACGGCGACAACAACTCCGGCTCGACCACGACGGCAGGCAGCGCGCCGAGCTACCCGATGAACCGCACGTACAACCCGTCGTACAGCCTGCTCAACACGTCGTGCATCACGAAGGCCGGCCAGCTCGGCAAGATGAAGTGTCTCTCGTCCGGCTGTAACGGCTACCTGTACTGTACGCCCTGACCGTAACGGAGGCGATTCACCGAATCGCCGACACCAGGCACGAGGCCGGTTTCGAAAGGAGCCGGCCTCGCCGCATTTCGGGGCGGTGATATGCTCTTGGGAACGCAATGCGTCGAAGTTCCGAGCGGAGAAGATCCCTCACCGGGGTCGTGCTCGTGGGCACGTTGGGCGTCGCGTTCTCGGGCGGCTGCTCGATGCTCTACGACCTCAACACGACGCAGTGCGAGGTCACGGCCGACTGCGACAGCCTCGGGTTTCAGAACACGACCTGCGTGAACCGGGTTTGCGTGGCCGAGGACGGAAGCGGCGGCACCGGCGGAAAGGGCGGCACGGCGGGTAGTGGCGGCGCTGGAGCCGGGGCGACCGGCGGGAACGCGGGCGCAGACGGCGGGACGACGCTCGGCGGCGCTTCCGGCAAGGGCGGAAGTGGGGGAATTGGAGGGACGACGGGTGGGGGGAGCGGAGGGACAGGCGCGGCGCCGGAGTGCGAAACGAACGACAACTGCATTACCGCGCACCTCGATCAGCCGTACCTCTGCAAGAACGGAGCGTGCGTGCAGGTCACGACCGAAGACTGCCCGATCCTGATCCCGACCGACGACTCGCTCCAGTACCTCCGCGAGGGGAACGCGATCCTGCTCGGCGGATTTTCCACCATGAGCGAGCAGAACCCGTACGACACGCTTTCGGTCATCAACTGGGACCTGGCGTTCACGGAGTTCAACGACAGAACGCTGGGCGGGCTCGACGGCGGCACGCGCCCGCTGCTCGCCCTGCTGTGCAACGGCAGCCTGGCTGACGTCGGGCCCAGCGTCGAGCACCTGGCCCTGGACCTCGAAGTGCCGGCCATGTTGACCACGCTGTCACCGGACAAGCTGCTCGACGCCTACAACATCACGAGCTCCGCGGACCACGCGGCCGCGGGCGGTGACGACGTATTCTATCTCAGCACCGGCAGCGCCAACGCGACGCTCGCGAACCTCCGCGACCGCGGGCTCATCTGGCACATGCTGGGCAGCCCGCGGGTGCTTTCGGCAACGACCGCCGGGCTCGTTCGCCACATCGAGGAGTACGTGCAGGCGCAGCGCGAAGCCCATTTCGCGAACGGCGGCGCGGAGGACCCGACGACGCCGCTCCGGGTCACCCTGATCACCGCCGACGACCCGACGCTCGTCGACATTTCGAACGTGCTCACGTCGGGCGACCTCGACCACCCCGAGGTGAACCTGACGTTCAACGGCGATCTAGCCATCAATCAGCTGTCGAGCGGGGACTTTCGGACCGCGAGCATCGAGTCCAACCGGGTGCACGCGGATCCGGACGTCTCGGCCGGTATCCAGTCGATTCTCGACAACCCGCCGCACATCGTGGTGGCGATGGCCAGCGACGAGTTCGCCATGAACGTGATGACCTCGGTGGAGGAGACCTGGGACGCGGATGGCTCCCGGGCGAACCTGATGCGGCCCTACTACGTGCTCTCTCACTTCATGGCGAGCACCGTCGGCCTTCCCAATGTCGTCGGCGCGCACTCGAACAAGACGCCGCCGCTCGGCGAGCGCCTGGTCGGGGTCAACTTCGCAGCCGCTCAGGACATGCGCGCGGAGGCGCTCTACAACTCCTACCTGGCGCGGTTGCTCGACTTCTACGGCAGCGGCTTCCTGGTGCCGACGCTTCCCGGAACGGAGAACCACTACGACGGCGCCTATTCGTTGATCTACGCCGTGGCCGCCGCCGTTGCGAACGGTGAATTCGACGTCACCGCCGAGGCCATCCGCGACGGGCTCCAGGATCGCGTGCTGTCCGAGGAGGCGGACGCAGTATCGGTCGACATCGGCCCGAACCGCGTACCCGAAGCGATGTCCGTGCTGAACACGCTGACCAGCACGATGGCCCTCTACGCGACGATGGGGCCGCCGAACTTCGACCGCTCGAGCGGGACGCGCCTCAGCCCGACCTCGGCCTGGTGCATCGACTCGAGCCTCGAGTTCTTGATGGATGCATTGATCTACGACGAGGACAGCGACAGCTTCGTTGCCCCGGCGAGTGGCGAGATCGGAAGCTGCCTTGAGCAGTATTAGGGCAGAGCTCTCCACCGTGCCGAAGTGGGGCGTCGTGCTGGCGCTTGGCCTCGTCGGGTGTGGGGAAGGCGTGGCGCTCGGCGAGGACCACCGAGCCGAGCGCGCTGCCGTGCTGAACGGCGAGCTATCGGGCCCCGAGGAAGACGGCGTCGTGTCCGTGACGAGCGTGACCGAAGGCCTCATCAGCCGGACTTGCACCGGGACGCTCGTCGCGCCGAACCTGATCGTCACGGCGCAGCACTGCCTTTCGAACTTCGAGGACGGTTTCTTCAGCTGCACGAACGACGGTGAGCTCGGGCCCGGCTCTACCGCCGGGCTGATGGGTACGCCGCTCGATCCGGCGGTGGTCGAGGTTCGCACCGGCGTCCGGCCTGACGCCGAGGCCGAGCCCGCTGCTCGCGGTTTTCAAACCTTCGTCCCGCAGACGACGAGCATCTGCCAGAACGATATCGGTCTACTCGTGCTCGATCGCGATCTCGAAGGCTTGCCGCTCCACCCGATGCGGCTCACGAGCGGCACGGCTCCGGGCGATCGGATGGCGGTGACGGGTTATGGCGTCAACAGCTTCGAGCCGATTGGGCCACGCTATCGGCGTGAAGACGTCCGCATCGCGCAGGTCGGTGTGAGTGAATTTCGGCCTGAGGGTGGCGGCACCGCACCGCGCACGTTCATGACCGAGGGTCCGCTGCTCTGCGCGGGAGACAGCGGTGGACCGGCCTTCTCCGAGACCGGCGCCTTGATCGGAGTCTTTTCGCGCGTGGTCGGCGACTGCCAGGCGCGCATGGCGCGCGACACCTTCACCGAGGTCGCTCCGTTCGCCAACGACGTGATCCTGCCCGCGTTCGAAGCGGTGGGCGCCACGCCGATCTTCGAGGAAACGCCGGGCGGCGAAGGGGGAGCAGGCGGTGAAGGTGCGGGCGCCGGCGGCTCGGACGCCGGCGCTCCCGGAAGCGGCGGCGAATCTCCGGCGGGCAGCGGTGGCTCGGTGGCAGGCAGCGGTTCGGCGGGGCTCGGCGGCGACGCCGGTTCGGCGGGCGCGCCGGTTCGGCGGGGACTTCGCCAGGAAGGCGGCTGTCGTTGCGACGTTGTCGGCGCCGAGGGTTCGCGGCGGACCCCGTTCCTCGCAGCGTTTGTCGTCTTGGGCGCGCTCTTACGCCGGCGCGTTCGGTTCGAGCGACGGGGTTAGGACAGCGCGGGAGCGGGAGCGGAAACACCCCCCGAGTTTTGCCTCTGCTCTTACTTGGCGCGGCGTTTCTTGGGGGGCGCGGCCTCGTCGCCCTCGGGCTCGGTGACCTTCTTCGGAGGCTTCAGCACGCTCGGCGGGGGCGCGGGGGCGGTGGCCAGGGTGCGCTTTAGGGCGTCGAACAGGTCGATGATCTGCGCGCGCGGTGCTTCGGGCGCGACCGTGATCTCCTGGCCTTGCGCCTTCTGCTCGACGGCGGCGAGCACCTTGTCGCTGTAGGTGTCGTGGTACTTGTCCGCTTCGAAAGCGTCGCTCGATAGCTGCTCGATCAGCTTTTCAGCCAGCTCGCGCTCTTTCTCGCTGATCGTGAGCTTGGCCGGCGGCTCCACGTCGGAGAACGCCCGCACCTCGTTCGCGTAGTAGAGCTGGTGCAGGATCAAGCCGCCCTGGTACGGGCGGACCACGACCAGCTGCTCCTTGCCGCGGGCCGCCCAGCGCCCGATCGCCACCTTCCCGCGTGCCGTCATCGCTTCGGAAAGGAGCGTGTAGGCCTTGTCGCCGCCCTTGTCGCTGCCGAGGTAGTAGCTCTTCTCGACGCTCACGAAGTCGACGCTCGCGAGCGGAACGAACTCGGTGATCTCGATCGCGTTCGAGCGCTCGGCTTCGAACGCCTTGAGCTCCTCTTCCGTGAAGAGCACGTATTGGCCGCGAGCGTGCTCGTAGCCCTTCACGGTGTCGGTGCGTTCCACGACCTCGTTGTCGGTCGGGCAGTGGTACTGCATCTTCACCCGCCCCCCGCACTTCTTGTGCAGCATGTTGAAGCTCACCTGCTCGCTCGAAGCGGCGGTGAAGAGCTTCACGGGGATCGACACGAGGCCGAAGCTGATGGTTCCGGAGGCGAGAGCACGGGACGGCATGGACGATTTCTCGGGCGGGGAACGAATGCTAACAAGGGGGTATCGCAACCAGGAAAAACTCGGCGAAGGGACCGGTCGCGGGGGGAGACCCCCTCGAAGAATACCGGCAAAAGCGCGATCCGCTACGGACCAACGAGCCCTTCGCCCCTGAACGCAAGGACAGCACTGGGGCGACGCGACACGGCCGCTTCGTCGTTCACCTGCACGACGCGACCCGGACTCACTACGACGTGCGCCTTCAGGTCGGCGGCACGCTGAAGAGCTTTGCGGTGCCCAAGGGGCCGACGCTCGACCCGGACAAAAAGCATCTGGCGATGCTGACCGAGGATCACCCGCTCGAGTACCTCGACTTCGAGGAGGTGATCCCGGAGGGAAACTACGGGGCGGGTGCGATGATCGTGTGGGACGTCGGGCGCGTGCGCTACCTCGAAGGCACGGCGGAGGAGGGGATTGCGCGCGGGAAGATCGACTTCGAGCTCGACGGCTTCAAGTTGCACGGGCGTTTCGGGCTGATCGAGACCGGCAGCCGGCAGAAGGACAAGAAGCTCGCCGGCAAGCAGTGGCTCCTGGTCAAGAAGACCGACGTTCACGCGTCCAAGCGCGACCTCTTGACCGAGGAGCCGCGGAGCGTGCTCGGCGGGCTCGCCGTCGAGGAGCTTGCCGCGCGCGCAGCGATCGAAAGCGAGCTGATCCAGCGGGCGGCCGCCCTTGGCGCGAAGAAAGGCGAGGTCGCGACGGAACGGTTGATGCCGATGTTGTGCGCGACCGAAGGCGGGCGCCTCGACGATCCCGAGCGGCTCTACGAGCTCAAGCTGGACGGCGTGCGCATCGTGGCTGACCGTCGCGACCGCGCCGTCGCGCTCCGCTACCGCAACGGCCGCTCGGCGACGGCCGCCTACCCGGAGATCGCGCGGGCCGTTCGCGCTCTCGCGCCGGAGCGCGTGGTCCTGGACGGCGAGATCGTTGCGTTCGACGGAGAGGGGCGACCGACGTTCGAACGGCTCGGTCCGCGGATCCACGCCGAGCGTCCGCTCGACGTGCTGCGCGCGCAGGCGGAGGTGCCGGTGACGTTCCTGGTCTTCGACGTGCTCGCCCTCGGCGACCTCGATCTGCGGGATTTGCCGCTGATCCGCCGGAAGGAGCTCCTGCTCGAGGTGGTGCGCGGCCGCGGTCTGGTCCGTCCGCTCGATCACCTGGAGGGAAACGGCGAAGCGCTCTTTCGCTTTTGCAAGGAGCAGCGTCTGGAAGGCGTGGTCGCCAAGAAGAAGCTCGCGCCGTACCGCCCTGGGCCTCAGCGCACCGACGACTGGATCAAGATCAAGTGCGATCGCGACGACGAGTTCGTCGTCATCGGTTGGATTGGCGGCAAGGGCGCGCGGGCGCGGCTCGGGGCGCTGTGCGTGGCGAGCTACGGGCCGAAGGGGCTTACCTACCGTGGGCGCGTGGGGAGCGGGCTCGACGACGAAACCATCGACGAGCTCGTGAAGCGGCTCGCAGCGCTCGAGACGCCGGAATTCCCCGCTGTCGGTGAGCCGCCGGAAGAGGCCAAGGGCGCGCATTGGGTCCGCCCCGAGCTCGTCGTCGGGGTTCGCTTTCTGGGATTCACGCCGGACGCCCACCTGAGGCACCCTGTTTTCCGCGGGATCCGCCACGATATCGAGCCTTCGGCGTGCCGCGCGATGCCGCCCGACGAACTCATCGACGCGCGCCCGACGGGGTCGGCCGACGACGCGCAGGGCGCGCCCAGCGACGATGCGGGCGGCACCGGCACTCGAGCCGCACCGATTCCGGCGGTCGCCGCCAAGAGCCGCGTCGTCGTCACGAACCGCGACAAAGTGTTCTGGCCGGACGAGGGTTACACCAAGGGCGACCTCGTTTCCTATTACGCGTCCGTCGCGCCCGCGATGCTGCCGTTCCTCGCCGATCGGCCGGTCGTGATGGTGCGCTACCCCGACGGCATTCGCGGCAAGAGCTTCTTCCAGTGGAACGTGCCGCAGGGCACCCCCGATTGGCTTCGGCGCGCGGTGCTCGTTCGCGACACCGAGCCGGGTGAAGAGCCCGAGAAGCGCGAAAAAGTCACGTTCCTGGTCGACGACGTCGACGGGCTCGTTTACCTCGCGAACCTCGGCACGATCCCGCTCCACGTGCTCGCCTGCCGCGAAGAAACCCGGCATTTTTGCGACTTCCTCACCGTCGATTTCGACATCGGCGAGCACCCGTTCGAGCGCGCCGTGGTCCTCGCGCTCACCCTGCGCGAGATCCTCGACGAGGTGGGCTTCGTCGGTTACCCGAAGACCTCGGGCCAGAAGGGCCTGCACGTGCTCGTGCCGCTCGGTCCGTCCGTGCCGTTCGACGCCGCGAAGCTCTTGTGCGAGCTCTTCGGTCGGCTCGTCGTCGCACGCCACCCGAAGCTTTGCACACTCGAGCGCCGCGTCGAAAAGCGTGGTGGCAAAGCGCTGGTCGACATCGGACAGACCGGGCCGTCTCGCACCATCGTCGCGCCGTACTCGGTGCGCGCGTGGCCGGGCGCCACCGTCTCGACGCCGCTCTACTGGGAGGAAGTGCACGTCGCGCTCGACCCGCGCCGTTTCACGCTGCTCACCGTGCCGGGGCGCCTGGCGGAAAGCGGCGATCCGCTCCAGGGCCTGCTCGACCAGCAGCCTGACGTGGCCCGCGCGGTGGCGACGCTGGAGCGAATGATGGCGACGAAGGGTTGATCAGCTAGAGCAGATCTCATCACCAGCTTCGCTGGTTCTGAAGCGGGCTTCGCCCGCTGCGCTGCTTCGCAGCGCGGCTCTAGCTCTGTCCTCGGGGGCGTCCCCGCCCCCGGAAAAATGGCTGCGCCATTTTTCTCCCCCTCACCCGCTTCGCGGGTGGCTAGAGCTCCGCTCTTCCTCGCCGGGTTACGAGACGCGCTCTAGCGCCGAGCTACTCGCGCAGTGCTTCGGCGCCACCGATGATTTCCATCAGCTCGGTGGTGATCGCGGCCTGGCGCGCGCGGTTGTAGACGAGCGTCAGCTTGCCGATCATCTCGGAGGCGTTCTTGGTCGCTGCGTCCATCGCGGTCATGCGCGCGCCGAGCTCCGCAGCCGTCGATTCGAGCAACGCCCTCAGGATCGTGGCCTCGATGTAGAGCGGGACCATGCGCTCGAGCGTCAACGCCTGATCGGCCTCGAACAGGAACTCGTGGTGGCGCTCCCAGTCGGCGTTGGGCTCGTCGGCCGCCGCGTCAGTCCGCTCCGCGCCCTTGAGCGGAAGGAGTGACTCCGCGACCACGCGCTGGCTCATCGCGCTCTTGAACTCGTTGTAGACGAGCGTGATCGAATCGACCTGCTCTTCGAGGAACGGCGCCAGAATGACGCGGGCGACCGACCGCGACTGGGCGAGATCGACGCGCTCCCACACGGTGGTGAAGGTGTGAAACAGCGGCGCCTTCCGGCGGGTGAAATAGTCCTGCCCCTTGCGGCCGATGGTGGCGATCTGCACCTCGACGCCGGCGGCCTCTTTTTCGCGCCACAGGCGCTCGGCGGCCCGCACGATGTTCGAGTTGAAGGCCCCGCACTGGCCGCGATCGCTGGTGACGACCAGGATCAGGGCGCGCTTCTCGGGACGCCGAACGAGCAGCGGGTGCACCTCGTCCATCGAGCCGCTTTCGTGAAGCGCCTTCACCACTTCCGCCAGCATCTCGCCGGATTTCACCGCAAAGGGCCGGAGCGCGAGGATGCGCTGCTGCGCGCGGTTGAGGCGCGCACCAGCCACCATTTTCATGGCGCGCGTGATCTTCTGCGTGCCCTTCACGCTGCTGATCCGCTTGCGGATTGCCTTGAGGTTTGCCATCGCTGACTAGGGAAACGACGCCGTTCGCTGCGCGTTCGCGTGGGCGATCACGCGGGCTCTTCCGACGCAGCCTTCTTCTTTTTCTTCTTCTTGGCCTCGTCCTTGGGCTTTGCCTCTTCGGACTCGTCCGCGGGGGTCTCGTCCTTGCTGGCGACGAAGCGCTTGCCGAAGGCCTTGAGTGCCGCCTCGATCTTGGGCTTGAGCTCGTCGTTGATGTCGCGCGACTTCCTGAGGCTCTCCCAGATGTCGGGGTGCTTGTCGTCGATGTAACGGCCAAGCTCGTGCTCGTACTCCTTGAGCGACGCGATCGGCAGCTTGTCGGTGTAGCCGTTCGTTCCCGCGAAAACGGTCAGCACCTGGCGCTCGACGGGCACCGGTAGGTACTGGTCCTGCTTCAACAGCTCGACCAGGCGGCGCCCGCGCTCGAGCTGGGCGCGCGACGTGGCGTCGAGATCGCTCGCGAACTGCGCGAAGGCCTCCATCGCGCGGTACTGCGCGAGATCGAGGCGCAGCGTGCCGGCGACCTTCTTCATCGCCTTGATCTGCGCGTTGCCGCCGACGCGGCTGACGGAGATGCCGACGTTGATCGCGGGGCGAACGCCCGAGTAGAAAAGATCCGTCTCGAGGAAGATCTGGCCGTCGGTGATCGAGATCACGTTGGTGGGGATGTAGGCGCTCACGTCGCCGGCCTGCGTCTCGATGATCGGCAGCGCCGTCAGCGAACCACCCGAGTGCGGGTCCTTCACGACCTCGAGCTCGGCCTTGTCGCTGCGAGACTCGAGCGATTTTTCCGCGTCGCCCTTGGCGTGCTCGCCGATGTGGATCGCGCCGTCCACGCCGCGGTAGGCGAGGTCGCCGGGCGGCGGGACGGTGCCCTTGCGCACCACGAGGTAACGGTCGCCCATCTTGGCCGCGCGCTCGAGCAGCCGCGAGTGGATGTAAAAGACGTCGCCCGGATACGCCTCGCGGCCCGGCGGGCGGCGGAGGAGCAGCGAGAGCTGGCGGTAGGCGACGGCCTGCTTGGAAAGGTCGTCGTAGATGCAGAGCGCGTGGCGGCCGGTGTCACGGAAGTACTCGCCGATGGTGACGCCGGTGTACGGGGCGAGGTAGTTGAGCGGCGCCGACTCCGACGCCGTCGCGACGACGACGATGGTGTATTCCATCGCGCCCATCTGCTTCAGCTTGTCGACCACCTGGGCCACGGTCGAGGCCTTCTGCCCGATCGCGACGTAGATGCAGATGACCCCTTGGCCCTTCTGGTTGATGATCGTGTCGGTGGCGATGGCGGTCTTGCCGGTCTGCCGATCGCCGATGATGAGCTCGCGCTGGCCACGACCGATCGGGATCATCGAGTCGATGGCCTTGATGCCGGTCTGCAGCGGCTCCTTCACCGGCTGGCGGCCGATGATGCCGGGGGCCTTCACCTCGATGCGGCGGCGGTGCTTGCTCTCGATCGGGCCCTCGCCGTCGATCGGCTGACCGAGCGCGTTGACGACACGGCCGACGACGGCGTCGCCGACCGGCACCTCGGCGATGCGGCCGGTGCGCCGAACCACGTCGCCTTCCTTCACGCCGGTCGGGTCGCCGAGGACGGCCACGCCGACGTTGTCCTGCTCCAGGTTCAGGACCAGCCCGAAGAGATTGCCCGGGAACTCGACGAGCTCACCGGCCATCACGCCCTCGAGACCGTAGATGCGGGCGATGCCGTCGCCGCACGCGAGCACGGTGCCCGTCTCGGTCACCATGGCGGCGCGATCGAAGTTCTGGATCTGCTGCTTGATGATGGCGGAGATTTCGTCGGCTCTTAGCTGCATGACTGGCTTCCTCGGGCTTGATGAGCGGGTCGGTTCAGGCGAGGAGCTGGCGCTCGAGCTGGTCGAGGCGCCCCCGGATGCTCCCGTCGATGGTGTTGTCGCCGATGCGGGTGACGACCCCGGCGATGAGGGTCGGGTCCTCGCGGCGATCGAGGAGGACCTTGCGGCCGACGAGCGTGCCGAGTTCGTCGGCCAGCTTCGTGTAGAACGACTCGGGCAACGGTCCGGCGCTCGTCACGATGGCGCGGGCGAGCCCCGCCTTGTCGTCCGAAAGCGAGGTCAGACGGCGCGCGATATCCGGCAGGATCATGAGGCGGCGCCGGCGCGCCACGTGGCCGATCACGTTCTTCGCCAGCGGACCGAGGTTCAGGCGCGCCGCGACCTCGCGCAGCACGGCGCCGCGCTGCTCCGGCGGGATCAACGGGTTCTCGATCACCCCACGCAGGTCCTGGTCGGCCTCGTAGGTGGCGGCGAAGTTCTGAACCTGTTCCGCGAGCGCCGGCAGCGAGCCGTCTTCGATGCCGAGCTCGAAGATGGCCTGGGCGTAACGGTCGGCGATGCTGGCGGCGCTACCCATGAGGCCCTATGCCCTGACCCGGACCGAGCCGGAAGCGTTGCGGACGCCGGTCAGGTACTCCTCGGCGATGCGCTGCTGATCGTCGGCGCCGATGCGTTTCTGTAGCGTTTCTGCGGCGGAACCGAGGGAGCGGAGCACGAGCTCGCGCCGCATGGTGTCGCGCGCGGCCAGGAGCTCCTGCTCGACGAGCAGGCGTGCGTCGCGCTCCATGCGCTCGCGCTGGGTGCGGGCCTCGGCGAGGACCGCCTTGCGCTCCGATTCGGCGGACTCGCGCATTTCCTTGGTCACGCGCGCGACCTCTTGATCGATGCGCTCGAGCTTCTCTTCGTACTCGGCCAGGGTCGTCTCGGCGCTGTCCTTCATCCGCGCCGCCTCGGTCATGCCGCGCATGATCCGCTCTTTCCGCGACTTGAGCGCGTCGGCGACCGGCTTCTTCGCGAAGCGGTACAGCACGCCGTAGAGGATGGCGGCGTTCAGGAGCACCGCGCCGAACGGCGCCGGCATGCCCTTCGGACGATAAAGGAGGCTCGGCTCCACGCCTTCGCGCTCGCCGAGCATGCCGGTAAACCAGTTGATGTCGTGGAACGTCGGGACGTGGTGCTCGCCGTGGCCTTCGTGCTCCGCACCTTCGTGCTCGCCAGCGTCGTCGGCCGGTTTCCCGTGGTCTTCCGCGGCGACCGCGGGCACGGCGACGAAGAGTGCGAGCACGAGAACGACGAGCGCGCGCATCAGCTGAGCTCCCGTCCGAGAACTTGCGTCGCCATGTCGCGCGCCAGCCGCTCGGATTCCTGCCCGAGCTCGAAGCGCATCTTGGTGGTCTCGTCGGCGATCCGGCGCCTGCCGTCGTCCACGATGCGGGCGACCGATTGCCGCGCTTCTTCGAGGATCGCGGCCTCGAGCTTGGCCGTTTCGGCGCGGGCGCGGTCCCGTTCCTCGGCCGCCACCTGGTGCACGCGAGCCACCTCGCGCTGGTAGCGCTCGAGCAGGACGCCCGCTTCCTCTTCCAGTGCCCTTGCCCTCGCCCGTTCCCCTTCCGTGCGCTCTTCACGCAGCGCGAAGATGCGGAGCACGGGGTTGAACAACAGCGGCTCGAGCACCAGCATCAGTACGAGGAAGATGCCGAGCTGGAACACCACCGTGTTGTCCAGGTCGAGCGTGACACCACCCGAAAGGAGGAGTGGCGCGGGCATGGCTGGGAGCGCTGAGCTCATGGTCAGGGGCGTTGCTCGGGGGCGGCTCGTACCACCTTGCGGGCACCCTGTCCATTGCCCCGCGATTTCTACCAGGTGCCTCGACTTCCGGCGATTTCGGACACTCCCGTGGCGTCGAGGGCCGAGAGGGCGGCGCGGTAGTGCACGCCGTCTCGCGGGTCGGTGGCATCGGGCGCGATGTCGAGCAGCGGACGCAGCGCGAACGCGCGGTCCCGAAGCCCGGGGTGCGGCACCGCGAGCTCGGGCGACTCGAAGGCACGGTCCCGAAACCACAGGATATCCAGATCGATGGTCCGGGGCCCCCAGCGCTCCCGCCGGATACGTCCAAGGTTTCGTTCGATGGCCAGGAGGGCGGAAAGCAACGCGACCGGCTCGAGCGACGTCGTCAGCAGCAGGGCGCCATTCAGGTACGGCGGCTGTGGCGGTCCGAGCGGCGCGGTTTCGTACAGCGCCGAGCGCGCTCGCAGGCTTCCGAGCCGAGCCACTTCATCGGCAGCGAGACGGATCGTGTGCCGGCGATCGCCGAGGTTCGACCCGAAACCAATCACGACCTCGAGCACGCTTCCTTCACGATGCGGCGCGGGCAGCGTTCGGGTCAAGACTCTCCGGCCCCTTTTTTCAAGACTTCTCCCCCGTTTCACGCTTGGCCACGCTTGCGCGCGCGCGCGGCCCCGGGCAGGGTAGGGGCGTGCTCGGTTTGACGCTCGGCGAGCTCGGTCTCGTGGCTTTCATCGTCGTCGCGATCCTTTCGGCGAAGTTCTGGCCGCGAGCAGGGGAGTGGGTCGCGGTGCGTCTCGGCCGCGCCCGCGGCGCCGATCGCTAGAGCCGAGTGGCGCCCCCGCCCTGCATTCCGGGTGGAGAAACACCCGGCGGCACGGTACTCTCGTAGGACCAGCGGTGGCGAGCTCAGATCCGAAGTCAGCTCCCGACAGCTCGCCCGGCTCGCAGGGGGCGCTCATCTTCATGAGCGACGCGTCCGCGGAAGCGGAGCGCCTGAGTTCGGCACTTCGAGGTCGCGGCCATTGGGTGGTGGACGTCCCACTCGGTCTACTGGCGGGACGAGTGGCGGTCCAGCGGCCAGCCGTCGTGGTCTGCGACGCCGATGCGCCCGGCACCCTGGAGACGATGACGCGCGTCCAGATCGCCGCTGGCGAGCGCGCGGTGGCGGTCCTCCTGCTCGCGGAGCGCAGCGACTCACCGTCCGATAGCCGCCGTGAGCTCGAGAAGCTCTCGGGCGGCGTGTTCACGCGGCCGGTGGATGCCGAGGCGCTGATTGACCGCGTCGAGCAGATCGTCGGCCCAGCCGGCTCACGCCCCTCGTCGAGCGGCGGGCAGCGATCGCCCGTGCTGATGGCCGCCTCGCGCCGCCCGTATCGCTACGAGGGACCGAAGCCCGGCAGCCGCGCGCCGGTCAGTGGCTCGGCCTCCCAGGCGCCGGCGCCGCCGCCGTCCTCGCCCCCGGGTCAGCCGGCCTCCCCGTCCTCGGCCCCTTCGGTCGCACCGCCCTCGTCGGGAGCGCGCCACTCGAGCGCCCCGCCGGGCGGCGCCCCGCGCTCCGGCTCCGTCGTGCCGCAGGGCATCGGAGCCGTTCCACACGCGAAATTGAGCCCAGAGCTCGAGCTGTTGCTCGGGCGCGCGGAGCAGCGCGTGCGCCACACGGCGCCCGGACCTGCGCCCACCGAGCGGCTCTCGCCCGAAGCGGAGGTCGAGGCCGTGCTGCCCGCGGACCTCCTGGCCGCTCTCGACGAACCGCTTCAGGACGAGGACGACGACGACGGCGACGACAGCGCCCACGGCACGGCGGGCGGGTCGGAGACGGGTTCTCGTGGCACCCGCGGCACACCCGAGCCGGGAACGGCCGGCGGCCCCCGGCTCGGGCGCACCGACACGACCTCCGGCGGGCAGAAGCCGCCGAGGGTGGAGACCGCCGCCGAACCGCCCGAGGACAGCGCCGCATTCGGCCACGAGGCGCCGACGGCTCCCCCCACGCGCGCGCCACAACTGCCGCCTCCCAGCATGCGTTCGACAACGTCGCTCGACGGTCCGGAGGTGCTCGTCGACTCGCGCCCGAGTCGACCGATGGCCACGTCGCCCGGTGCCAGCCTCGGCAGTGTCTCGCCGCCCGAGCCCGTGCCCGATCCGTTGACGACGCGCCCGCCACGCTCCCAATCCGGGGAGCTTCCGTCCGATGCGCGCGCGCCCGACTCACGCGTGGCGCAGGAGCTAGTCGTCGACTCGCGGTTGCCGTCGGCGCCGGGCGTCCCAGCTCACCCGGAACCCCGCGTGGTCCTCTCCCCCTCCGAGCCCCCCCCCGGAAAAGCGCGGCTGCCCGACGTACCGGTGATCCTCGGCCCCGGCGACGGCCTGCGTGCCTTGGCCCGCTCGATCGCCGCTCGTTTCACCGGTTCGGTCGCGTTCGAGGACGAAGCGGGGATCCGCCGGGTCGTCTTTCGCGATGGAGACTTCGTCACTGCCTCCTCGAGTGCGGAGGGGGAGTCGCTGGTCCAGTTCCTGGTTCAGCGCGGTGACCTCGCGCCGGACGTTGCCCAGCGTCTCGCGCGGAAGCTCCCGCCGTTCGGGCGCCACGCCGGTGCCGCGCTCGTGGCCCAGGGCCACCTGCGTCAGGACGAACTCTGGACGGTGCTCCGGGCCCACGCAGAATGGCTGCTCGGACGGCTCTCGAGCCTCCCTCGCGGCGGGGCGAGCCTCGAGCACGAGATCCCCCAGCGCCTGCTCGCCGAGCCGGGAGTGTTCGGGGGTGCCACGGGCGCCGAAGTGCTGGTCGAGATGAGCCGGCGCGTCGTCACGCCCGCCGACGCCATTCAACGCCTCGGCGGGCGTGAAGCGCGGCTCGGCCCGGGGCCGGCCCGCGCGCTCCTCGCCGAATGCGCTCTCTCCGACGCGGAGACGACGCTCGTCAGTCAAGCGGACGGGACCACGCTCGAAGAGCTCTTGTCCCGCGCCGGCAGCGACGATTTCGCGAGTGTCGTCTGGCCGCTCGTCGAGATCGGTGTGCTCGTCGGCGAGGCCGGTGTGCGCCGCGCCACCGTGGAACCCTTGCGCGGCAAGGCCGATTGGGACCCGCTCGATGCCGACGCCGTGCGCGCGCGCATCGCGGCCCGGCTCTCCCTCGTCGAGGAGGGCGACTATTTCGCGTTGCTCGGCGTGGCCCGTGACGCGACGAACTACGATCTGCGCCGCGCCTACAGCACCCTCAGAAAATCCTTCGATCCGGGGGCCGTGCTCACCGCGGCCACCGTCGATCTGCGGGGGGATGTCGACTCGATCCTGGAGGTGCTCGACGAGGCCTACGACGTGCTGCGTGACCCGGTGCGCCGGGAGCGGTATCGTCGTGCCTTGGAAGCGGCGCCGCGCTGACGGCGACCAGGGGGACACCGCATGAAATTCCGCTTTTCCGAGCTCGTGGGCCGCTACCGTCTCGAAGTGACGGAAGACTTCAGTGCCTTCATCGAGCGCGTCTTCGTCGAGCCCGCGCCGGCCGAGGACCAGGCGAAGGTGCGAGCCGAGGCGCTCGACGAAGCACGAAACTCCGAGATCGAAGCCTCGTCGGACGGCAGTCTCGTCTCGCGCTCCCGCGGGCAGGAATTTTTCCGAGTCAACGTCGGTGACGGCGACGCGCTCCGCGACGAGCTCACTTTCGAGAAGGCGCCCGGCGTCACCGTGCGGCTGGAGCTTCGCGACCGCGACACGCTCGTCGCCCACCAGCCCGGAAAATTGACGGCCGTCTTTCGCCGCGTTTCCGGCTGAGCTAGAGCGCATCTCATCACCTCGTGAGGAGGTGAGGAGCTCTAGCCACCCGCGAAGCGGGTGAGGGGGAGAAAAATGGCGCAGCCATTTTTCCGGGGGCGGGAACGCCCCCGAGGACAGAGCTAGAGCCGCGCTGCGAAGCAGCGCAGCGGGCGAAGCCCGCTTCAGAACCAGCGTAGCTGGTTCTGAGATCGGCTCTACTCGGCGGCACCGGCCGCCGCTCGTTCGCCGCTCGGTTCGACCACGTCGAAGTCGAGTTCGCCGTCGCTCACCTCGAGCAGCGCGACCGACCCGCGCGGGAGCTCGCCGCGGAGCAGCCGCTCGGCGAGCGGAGCTTCGACCAGACGAGCGATGGTGCGTTTCATCGGCCGCGCACCGAGTGAAGGGTCGTAGCCGCCGCGGTCGAGCAACAGCTCGATCACTTCGGGGCCGTATTCCAGCTGGACCCGGCGTTGATCGAGCAGCGCCTGGGCGACCGAGCCGAGCAGGCGCCGGGCGATTTCGCGAACCTCGTCCTTGCCGAGCGGCTGGAACACGAGGACCTCGTCGATTCGGTTGTAGAGCTCGGGAGCGAGCGCGGCGCGTGCCGCGGCGGTCACGCGATCGTCGAGATCGGAACACTCTTCGCCGCCGCCGAAGCCGACCCGGCGGCGGGGTGCGGCGCCGGTTTCTTCGGAGCCGAGGTTCGAGGTCATCAGGATCACCGTGTTCGTGAAATCGACGGTCCGGCCTCTTCCGTCGGTCATGCGGCCCTCGTCGAACACGCCGAGGAACGCGGTCAGCACGTCGGGGTGTGCCTTCTCGATCTCGTCGAGCAGCATCACCTGGTACGGGCGGCGCCGCACGGCTTCGGTGAGCTGGCCGCCCGCCTCGTGGCCGATGTAGCCGGGCGGCGCGCCGATCAGCCGCGCGACGGCGTGCGCCTCGCTGAACTCGGAGAGATCGAGACGTGTCATGGCGCTCTCGCAGTGAAACAGCGCTTCGGCGATCGCCTTCGCCGTCTCCGTCTTGCCGACGCCGGTTGGGCCGAGCAGGAGGAAGGTGCCGATCGGACGGCGCGAGCCGAGGCCCGCGGCGTTGCGACGCAGGATGCGAGCGATGCGGCGGATACCGGCGGAATGCCCGACCACGCGCTCGGCCAGGATTTCCTCGAGCTTCAGCATGCGGTCGCCGTCCGACTCGAGCAGACGCTCGACCGGCATGTCGGCGAACTCGGCGACGACCTCGGCGACGGTATCCGGGCCGACGCTGAGCCGGCCCCGCCGTCGCGCGCGGGCGCCGGCAAGATCGAGGATCGAGACCGCCTTGTCCGGCAGCGCCCGACCCGGGAGGTAACGCACCGACCAGGCGACGGCCATCGCCAGCGACTCGGTCTGGTAACCGACTGCGTGGTGGAGTTCGAGCTTGGGCTTCAGCGCCTCGAGCACCAGGTAGGCGTCCTCGCGGCTGGGCTCGTCCACTTCGACGTGGGTGAAGCGGCGGGCAAGCGCCGCGTCGTTGCCGATCGCCTTCTGGTACTCCTCGAGTGTCGTCGCGCCGATGCAGGGGATTTCGCCGCGTGACAGCGCGAGCTTGAGCTCGGACGCGATTTCCTCGGCCGCATCACCGACGAACAGCTGGTGGATCTCGTCGAAGAAGACGACGACGCGGCCGCGCGCCATCATCGTTTCGCGGCGGATGCCGCCGATCCGCTGCGCGAGCGCACCCCGCACCCCGGTGCCGGCAACGAGCTCGCCGATCGGGATCTGCACGATGATGCGGTCGTCGAGCGTGCCCTGGTCCTGCCCTTCGGCGATGCGCTGGGCGAGCCCGCGCACGACGCTCGTCTTGCCGACCCCTGCGCCGCCGACCAGGCACGGGTTGTTGCCTTCGCGCTTGGCGAGGACGTCGAGGGCCTGTTCGATCTCGGCGTCGCGCCCGACGACCGGATCGAGCTCGCCGCGAAGGGCCGCGAGCGTCAGGTTCCGTCCGAGGCCGGTCAGCATCGGAAAGCGCTGCGGGTCGAGCTCGAAGCGGGATTCGCCGTCGACCGCGGCGGGTGACGGGGTCGGCTTGGTCGCTGGCGCTGCCCCACTCGCCGGCGTTGCCGCCACCGCGTCACTCGCGACCGGGGGTGGATCGGCGGTCTCGACGGCGTCGGGCACCGCGGCTTTCCGCGCCAGCTGGAACAGCGAGACGGCCGTCGCGGGCCGTCGGGGGGCCGCGGGGCGCGGCGCGGGTGGAGCGGGGTGCGCCGCCGCAGGAACGACGCCGGTCCCATCCGGCAGCCGCCGCCCGGCGATGAGGCCCTGCCCGAGGTGCAGCGCCGCCGTGCGAAGCCTGGGCACATCGACGCCGGCTTGCTCGACCACGCGGCGCGCCGCGGAGCGCGGCTCCCCGAGCAGCGCGACGAGCAAGTGCTCGGCCGCAGCCCGCGTCCTGCCCATGCGGGCGCCCACGGCGTGCGCCTTGGCCAGCAGGGCGCGCACGGCGTCCGGGAAGTCGTCGGGGACGGCGCGACCGAGCCGCAGGATCTCGTCCAGCCCGAGCTTTCGTTCGGCGAGCAGGAGGGCCACCGAGCTCGGGCGGGCGGCGATGGCGGCGAGCAAATGCGCGCTCGTCAGCCGGTCCTTCTGCCGGCCGGCGAGGTCCTCGGCGAGTTGACGGATTGCGTGAAGCTCGGGCTCGATTCGGGCGGACGTCATCCGGACACGAGCTTCTGCCCGGCGCCCCGCGAACGGCCAACTTCTGACCGGCGTTCCCAGCATTTAGGCGCAGGGACCGACCGTCGGGCCGGGTTCTTCGCTAGCGCGGGAGGAGCACGGTGCCCTCGGGCAGCCGAAGGACGCGCAAGGCTCCGGCGCCCCCCACGGCCACGAACGGCTCCGTTTCCCCGAGGACGAGGTGGCGGTCCCGAACGGCGAGCGCCGCCCACCCTTCGCCCTCTTCGGCAGGACCTCCGGGAAGCTCCTCGACGAGCACCCGCTCCCCCTCGTTCGTGAAGACGCGGAGGTGGAACAGGCGCGGCTTGCCGGAGCCCTCGTCGATCGTGACGGCTGCGAAGTATTTCGTGCTCGCGGCGGCGTCGAAGGGGGCCGCACCGAGTGCGAACTTCGCCTGGATGACGAGTCGATCCCCGACCTGCCAGAGCTCGACGGAACCGTCCTTCGCGACCGCCCACACCTGATCGACGCGCCGGCCCGGTAGCAGCCGCCACGGAACGAGCTCACACGCGAGCGAACGCGGACGCCCGCCCGGCAACGCCCGCCGGACGCCGCCGCTGCCCCGATAGAGCAGGGCGCCGTCGCGCATCACCGTGATCGGCCCGCCGTCGTACTCATCGAGGGGTAGCGACTCGCCGCGCCCGGCATCGGCTCCACCGGCTAGTGGCTGTTTCAAGAGCGAGCGCGTGGTGCGCTCGAGGATCAGCAGCGTGCTCGCGTCGCGTCGCTCGGGCAAAAGCTCGGTGCCCGGCATGAAGACAATCGGTGGAAGAAGCACTGGCTTGTTGGCCCCCGGGTCGATGCGCAAGGTTTCGCTCTTGCCGACCACCGCCACCGAGCCCCCGGCAAGCTCCACGGTGCCGCGCGTCCCATCGAGAGCTTTCTCGAACGCGAGCTTGAAGTTTGCCGTGTCGTACGCCTCGATCGTGTCGTCCTTCGAGCGGACGAGGAGGTGACGACCGGTCGCGAGCGGCTGCAGCCGCCATTCTGGTGCGGCGAGCGGCAGCCGCGAACGCACCGAAGACAGCGCGGAGGCGACAGCGCGCTGGCGAAGCTCCTCGGGGTCGGCGGTCGCACTCGGCTCCGGCACCGGGTCTTGCCGAGGCTCGGGCGCCCGGTCGCAGGCGATGGCGCTGAGCACGGCCGTGGCGACGAGCACGCGGAGGCACGAAAACCCGAGCACGGCGGGACGAGGGTAACAGAGCAGACGGGGCGGGGTTGGTGTAGCGTCCCGCCCGTGCAGCGCCGCACCCCGTTCTGGTCGATGGCCGGCGCGCTCTTTTTGTCCCTCGCCTGCGATCGCATGGCGACCGTCAAGCGCTGCAAGGCCCTCGTCCACGACGTCAATCCGAAGCTCGAAGCGATCGATAAGGCGACCCGCAACCGCTCGGCAAAATCGTACTCCGAGGCCTCACGCCTGTACGCGGGGCTCGCCTCCGATCTCGCGCGGCATCTGCCCGCCCCGGACGCCGGCCCGAGCGCCGATCCGCGCGGCTTCGAGCGCAGCATCCGCGAGTACCAGGCCATGCTCCTCGCCGCCTCGCGGAACACCGCGGCCCTCTCGAAGGCGCTCGCCGACGGCAACCAAGCGAGCGCGAGCATCGAGGTCCGCCAGCTCGAGGAGCTCTCGAAAAGCGCCAAGGCCGCCGTCAAGCGCATCGACGCGTCCTGCCAGCCCGAATGAGCTCGGGCGGGCTTCGCTAGGGCCCGAACGCCCAGTCGAGCTCCGCCGTCGTGTTGCTGAGCGCGATGACGAGCTCGGACCCTTGGCGCGTGGGGTCGAGCAGGGCAAAGGCCTCCGCGGCAGCCTCCGCCCCCGCGTCGCTGCCGAACGCGATGCGCCACACGACCACCGTGTCCGCCGGGGTGGTGGCGCCCTGATAGACGAACAGGCGATCTGCGCGCCAGTCGAATGCCATGGTGTGGGCGCGGACGACGGAGCCCGTCGCCTTCATCGACGCGAGGTAGAGGCCCCAGGCGCCGAGCGAGGTTTGCGTGAACTCTACCCACTCTGCCGGCGGAACGGGGACCGGCAGCTCCACGCTGATCGTGAGATCGACCTCCGCTGCCATGTCGCTCGCGAACAGCGTGCGGGTGGTCAGGGGTGGCGACGCGTAACGCTCGAGGATCGCCTCCGGGCCGCCGGCCTGCCAGGCGAAGTGCGCGAAACGCCCGCCCCACACGTAGGGAAACCTGCCGTACGCGCTGACGAAGAGAGACGGTTCGAAGAGTAGATCTTCCTGGGCGTCTTCGACGACGTTCTGAAACAGCCGCCTGAAGTCGACCGACGCCGGATCGTAGCCGAATGCGGCGCTCGCGTAGCGGAGTTCGTGGAGCTGCGCCTCCCCTTCCACCAGCGAATTGCTCGCGGTGCTGCTGTCGATCGACGTTGCGTGCTCGTCGGAGAACGCCGCGAGGTCGACCTCGCGATCCGCGAGAGCATGAATGAACTCGTGAACGAGGACGGCGCTGCTCACCTCCTTCGGGCTGTCTTCCCCGTGATCGACGATGATGATGTCGTTCGGTTCCCAGCGGTACAGGCCGTAGATGAACTCGACGTCGTTCTCCACCAGGCTCTGTGGATCGAAGTCTCCGGGCACTGCCAGTCGCAAAAGGACGAGCGCGGCCTCGAATGGGTTCGGATCCGGCGGCGGATCCAGCATTCTGACGACGCCGTTCAGGTACTCGGCAAACTCGACCTCGGTCATGACGGTGACCGGTGGCAGCTCGAACTCCGATGCCCCGCGCAGGCACGCGGCCACCCCCATCAGCCGCTCCTGACACGACAGCGTCCGCACGTCGCACGGCCGGTGGTCGTGCGCCTCGCAGCCCGGAACCGGGTGAACGGGTGGGGCGCCGAGGCCCTGCGCGGTGGGGTCGACTTCCCCGCCGCAGGCGAGCGTGAGGGCCGGAACGAGGACGGCGAGGGCTCGTCTCATAGCGCCTCGAACACCGCGTCGTTGCAGGCCTTGAGGGCGTCACAGTCCGGCGCGTCGATGCAGGCGAACGTGTCCTCCACGACCTCGCCCTTCCACATCGAGTAGTTCTGCTCGCAGTCCTCGACCGACCACCAGCTACCGCATTCGAACCACTCTGCTGCGTAGTCCACGCAGAGCGTGCGGGCGCGGGGTGAAATCTCGACACGCTCCTGGGCCTCGACCCAGCAAGCGTCCAGTGCCGCGTCCCAAACCGAGTCCACGCTCAGCGCGTTGCAGTCGAGGGCACTCAGGCAGGGCTCGAGCGCCCGGGCACCGCTCACGCTGAAGACGACGAGCCCAGGGCGCTCCTCGACGCATTCCTCCTCGCAGAGGGGGCGGCTGTTGTGGAGTCCGCAGCGCATGACCGCGCCGCACAGGCCCTGGCACCAGATCTCGGGTGCGGTTCCCGGCGGTTGATCGCCACTGCTGCAGGCGGCGACGAGCAACGTGAGCACCACCGCACACGACCTTGCCCGGCGCACCCTCATGGAACCTATATTTTACCAGATCTCCCGGCCGCCCCTTTTGCCGCGGGAACGGCGCTCTTTCCGGGAGCGGCACCCTTTGCTGCCGGGGCCGCGCTCGCCCTGGAGGCGGCGCCGGTGGTGCCTTTGCGCTCTTGGAGCATACGGTCCTTGGCGAGGATCGTGCGGCGTTCGCGGGGGCCGATCGTGACTTTGCCCCACACGTAGCTGACGCGGCGGCGGAACGCGCCGGGGTCGTCGCCGCCGAGCAACCAGATGTCGCGCGGATCGTTTTCGGGGTCGAGCAACGGGGACCACGTGCCGCCGTGCCCCCAACCGAGCGGCATCACTTTCCCCAGGTGGTCCCGGGCGAGGAACACGCCGCAGGAGCCGCGCCGCCCGCTCCCCGCACACACGCTCACGATGACGAGTTCGTCGTTGCCGGCGGGCCACCAGGCCCAGAGCCGCTCGGGCTCGATCGGCCCGCGGCCGGCGAGATCCTTCTTCGCTTCGTCGGGTAGCGCGGCGAGGAGCCGCGCGGTGAGCTTAGGATCGAGAGCGTTCTTTGCTTCCAGCCGGCGAGGATGGCGCACGGCGAGCTCGACTTCGGGGACGACGTCGGGCCCGACGCAGCAGCGAAAGCCAATCGACGGGGAGCGGAGGTCGGAGGGGCGCCCGATGGCGTTCGCGCAGCGCCCGACGAGTTCGCCGGCAGGTGCGTTGCCGCCCCTCACGGTGACGAGCGGCCGCGACGCGCCTCGACCGAACCCGCTGCGCGTCCATTCCCACATCCCGCCGTGCAGGTCGCGCACGCCGAAGTCGCTCCGGCAACCGACGCGGATGCCGCTCGGCCGGAGCAGCGGCGCGGTGCCGGTACCGCACGGCTCGGGGCGGTAGTTGTCGCCGTACTCGTAGAGACGATTGTCCGGTCCCTTGCAGGCGCGTTCCCACTCGAGCTCGCTGCACAGGCGCTTTTGGCGTTCGCCGCAGAGTTTCACCGCTTCGTCGTTCGAGACGTTGGTGAGCGGGATCGCACCGTCCTCGTTCGGGTACGGAAAAACGTCGATGTAGAACGCGCCGACGATGAGCTGCGCGCCGGCAACCTCCTCGTCGGCGAGGCGTGGGTACGCGGAGGGCGGCGTGCCGACGACCAGCGCGCCACCCGGCACGAACACCATGCCCTGGCGTGGCGTCGGTAGCGGCGTGGGGGGCGCGATCGAGCTCCTTCCGGCGGAGGCGCTGGGAACGGCGCCGGTGTCGGCCTTTTTTTCTCGGTTGCACCCCGTGAGGAGCAGCACAACGGCCGTCGCGCGAACGAGCGCTTTCACGACTCGGAGCGTTCGTCGCGCTCGCGGAGGCCGAGCTCTTTCATCTTCAGCTGCAGCCCCTTGCGCGAGATCTTGAGCAGGCGTGCCGCGTGCGTCACGTTGCCGCCCGTCTGCTCGAGGGCTTTCACGATCAGCTCCGTTTCGAGCCGGTTCATCGCCGCCTTGACCTGCTCCTTCAAGCCGTCGTTCGGGCTCGGTGCGGGCGCGGGGTCGCGGGCGGTCGGCGTCGCGGGGGCACCGGGCTCCTTCTCGCCGAGTTCGGGTGGAAGATCGGACGGCCGGAGGACCGAGCCGTCGCAAAACAGAACGGCCCGCTCGATCACGTTTTCGAGCTCCCGGATGTTGCCGGGCCACGCGTAGCTCGAGAGCACGGCAAGCGCCGCGGGATCGATCTCCGAAACGTGCTTGTTCAGGCGCGCGTCGAACTTTTTCACGAAGTGGTCGACCAGGAGCGGGATGTCCTCGCTGCGCTCGCGCAGGGCCGGCAGGCGGATCGGGACCACGTTGAGGCGATAGTAGAGGTCCTCGCGGAAGGTGCCGGCCGCGATTTCCTTCTTCAGGTCGCTGTTCGTCGCGGCGACCAGGCGCACGTCCACGCGGATCGTCTTGACGCCGCCCACGCGCTCGAACTCGCTTTCCTGGAGGGCGCGGAGCAGCTTCACCTGCATCTCGACCGGGATCGAGCCGATCTCGTCCAAGAACAGCGTGCCGCCGCTCGCGAGCTCGAACCGCCCCGGCTTCGAGCCGACCGCACCGGTGAACGCGCCGCGCTCGTGGCCGAAGAGCTCGCTCTCCATCAGGTCGCGCGGGATGGCGGCGCAGTTCACCTTGATGAACGCCTTGTCGCGGCGGGAGGAGTTTTCGTGCAGCGCGCGCGCCACGAGTTCCTTGCCGGTGCCGCTTTCGCCGGTGACGAGCACCGTCGTCGGCGTGTCCGCCACGCGATCGAGCAGGGTGAAGAGGTCGCGCAGGCCCTGGCTCGTGCCGATGATGCCGTAGCCGCCGTCGGGCGCCGCGGCCATCGGCCGTGACGCTTCCGTCTGCGAGAGATCCTGGGTCCGGAGGGCCTTGCGCACGATCGTGCGCACGTCGTCCTGGTCGAAAGGCTTGGTGATGTAGTCGAAGGCGCCGGTCTTCAGCGCCTCGACGGCGGTATCCACCGTGCCGTGCGCGGTGATCATCACGACCGGCATCGGATCCTCGAGCGCGCTGACCTTGCGGAGGAGCTGCATGCCGTCGAGCTTCGGCATGCGAAGGTCGGTGATCACCAGATCGATGTGGTGGTCGCCGAGCACGACCAGCGCCTGCGCGCCGTCCTCGGCGGTGTGGACGTCGTAGCCGTCGCGCTCGAGCTGCGCCGTCAGCACGCGGCGGAGGTTCGGCTCGTCGTCGACGACCAGGATCTGCTTGCGCTCGGGCAGCATCGCGCTACTCGCAACGCTTACCGCGCTTCGGGCCCGGCACCATGTCTGAGCAGTAAAACAGCCCGACCAAGCCACTTCGGATCGCGCCGCCGACGATCACGTCGCGGTCGCCGATAGAGACCGCGGACACGGAGCCGCCGAGCGCGTCGCCTCCTTCGCCCTGGGCGAAGGAGCGAACGTCCTTGAGTTCGTGGTCGCCGATCGTGTCCACGTCGTACGTGAGGATGGCGCCCGCGCCGTGCTCGCCGCGCACGGTCATCGCCGGTGCACCGACGATCACTTCGTTGTCGCCGTCGCCGTCGATGTCGCCGAGCGCGAGTGCGGCGCCGAAGTCGGATGACGAGCATTCGCTGGTCGCCGGCGTGGAGCCGCAACCGAACGAGGTGATCAGCGTGTTCTCGGGCAATGCCGCGAGCGTGCAGGTGTAGCCTCGCTCGCCCGTCGGCACGGGGGGTAGGTCGGCGAGTTTCGCGCCGTCGAACACGTAGACCTGGGCTCGATCGGACACGACGAGATCGGGGATCGAATCGCCGATGTCGGGCGTGTCGGGGCCGGGGACGAGGCCGCTCGTCATTTTTCGGGCGAAATCCGGCGTGCCGCCGAGGCAACCGAGGTAGCGGGGTCGCGCGCCGTCGGCACGGTAGAGATGGAGCTCGCCGTCGTTGCCCTGCGCGCTGACGGCGAAGAGCCACGATGAGTCGGCGATGCGAAGCGCCTGCACCGCGGTGCCGAAGCCTTTCGGGAGGTCCTCGTCGTCGACCGGCAGAAGGAGGTCGATCGGTACGTTCGACGAAGGCTCGTAGTACCAGGCGAGATCGTTCGTCGGGGCGCCGACGAGCACCGGCGGGTCCTCGCTGCCGTCGGTGGCGATTGCGATGGGTTCGTCTTGACCGGTTTTGAGCGCGTTATCGACGTCTTCGTTGTATTCACCGTAGTTGGACACGGGGCGTCCAAACGAGGACCCGTTCTCGCACTCGAAGAAGACGCCATTTTCCTCGGTGGGCGCCCTGGAGATGCCGACGGCGATGCACCCGGTCCCAACCTCGTCGTTCTGGGTCGAGATGGTCGTCTTAGGCAGATAAGCGACCTGCGGCGCGAGGAAACACCAGTCCGTCCCCTTGCTGGTCGCCTTGTTGCTGCAGAAATCCGACCGCGAGGCGACGACGTTCGGCGTCTCGCCCTTGCCGATGGAATAGATCGCTGCCTGCGACGTGCCGTGCTCGCCGCCGACGATGAGCCGGGACGCACCGTCTTGCGTGCCCGCCTGCATCACCGGGCCGAACCCTGACTGGAGGTTGGCTGGTTTCTCGAGGAAGACGACCGGCCCGTTCTCCAGAATGTCCGAGAAGCGCCCCCACGAGCAGCCCGCCGTGAGCGACGCGAGAAGCAGGGTCGAGACGAGCGACGTGCGCGCGAGCATCAGAACCTCCCCTCGAGGCCGAGTCCGACGCCGACGGGTGCCGGCTTCAGGTGAACGCCCGTGCCCGGCGCTGCGCGTTCGGCAATGCGCTCGCGTGGCGGCAGCTTCGGTGCGAGACGCGCCGTCGGGCGAGCCTTCAATGGGTCGTCGAACTCGACGGGCTTTTCGATCTGCGAGGACGACTCCGGCAACGGATCTTTGATGAAGTTATAGGTGGCAAGTCCGATCAATACCGTGCCGCCCACGAACCCCACGTTCGAGCCGACGGCGAGCCAGCGGCCGGCAACGGCCCGCGAATCCTCGTCGGTGAGTGTGCCCGCTTGGCGGTCTTTCTCGAGCGATTCGTAGGCCTTGTTCGAGTAGATGCCGGCGACCGTCGCTCCGCCGATCAGCGCTGTGCCGACCACCGCCTGCACCCAGGCGCCGGTACGCGGGTACTTCTGGATCATCGTCACGTGGAGCGGGAGGACCTGACCGCGGGGCACGTCGATCGTACCCTCGAAGTCCTTACGGCCGACGCTTTCCACCTCGATCTTGTGCGGGCCGGCCGGGGCCTGGAACTCGAGCGGCGCGCCGCCGATGCGAAAGTCGCCTTTCGGCGCGCCGTCGACCTTGATCGACACGTCGGTGTTCGAGCGAAAGCGGACGATGCCGTAGTTGAGGCGCGTGAGCGCGACCTCGAGCTCCTTCTGCTCGCCGTGTTTCACGTCGACCGTCGAGCGGAACGGTTGAAAGCCCGGTGCTTCGATCAAGACGTCGTGCTTGCCCGCGGGCACGAGCTCGCCGTGTGGCGTATTGCCCCAGGCCGGCCGCTGCTTGTCCTTGTCGTCGAGGTAGAGGTACCCGCCCTGGACGTTGGCGGCGATGCGGAGAAACGCCATGAATTCGCCCTGCGACAGGTTCGCCTTGAACTGGTGAACGTGGCCGGGCTGCACGTCGATGTCGGTGTGGCTAACGTTGAAGTCGCGGAACTTTTCGACGACCACGTGGTAGCGGCCGATGGCGAGCGTGAAGTTCGTCGGCGAGGTAGCGGCCGAGACCTCTTTCCAGTCCTTGTTCTCGCCGCCGACGACGAACGCCGCGGCAGCGTCCGAAAGCCGCTGGTAGAGCTTGAGCGGTGCGCCGGGCGGCTCGGTCTCGACGACGACGAGCGATTTCATGGCGTCGGCATCGTCCGTCACCATGGCGGGGGGAGGACCTGCGTCCGGCGGGGCACCCGCGTCGTCGAGCATGCCGCCGTCGGTCGTGACCACGGCGGCACCGGCGTCCAGATCGACACCGGCTTCGGGGACCCCGGCCTCCTCGGCGCGGGCGCGGGCGAGCGCCGCTTCGAGCGCGGCGATGCGCTCGTTCACCTTGGGCGCGTCCGGCGCGTTCGGGTCGACGCGCAGGTAGTCGCGGAACTTCATCAGCGCCGCCTCGTACTTTTCGAGCTTCTGGTAGCAAACGCCCGCGTTGAAGAGGAACGCCGAATACGGGTAGGTGGCGTAGCCGTCCTCGAAGATCTGAGCGGCGCCCTGGTAGTTCTTACCGACGTAAAGCCCCTGGCCTTGTTCCATCCGCTGGCGGATGGCTTCGAGGCGCTGGGCCGAGCTCTGTGCCGGGCCGGCGGGGGCGCGCGAGACCATGAGGAGCGCTGGCAGGAAGAGCGCGATGACGGCCACCCAGAGCCTTCTTCGCGAAGGGAAAGCAGGGCGCATGACCGTACGAGACGAGAGCGCGAATACGCGCTCGGCACAAGGGGAAGTTGGAGGTCAGGGGCCCTTCCGTGCTATCGATGCGAGTAGCGGGCCGGTGCGGTCCGACCCCGGTTTCTGGTTGGCGATGCGTTCTTTCTCCACTTGCTGCCTGGGCCTTTTTGTCTTCGCCCTCGCCGCCCCGGCGTTTGCCGAGCCGCCCACGCACACGTACCCGGAGTGCACGCACGAGGCGAGCGATCAGGACCTGACGGCGGCCAAGGCCGCTTATCAGGCCGGCAATGTCTCGTTCAACGAGGCGGATTATCCGCGCGCCCTGCTGTACTGGGAGGACGCCTACCGCCGCGATTGCACCGCGCACATGATGCTCTTCAACCTGGCGCGGGCCTACGAGAGCAACGGGCAGAAGCGCCAGGCCGTGATCAGCCTCGAGACGCTGCTCCAGCGTGAGCCGAACGCGACCGAGAAAGCGCAGATCACGCGCCGCATCGAGGTGCTGAAGAAGCAGATCGAGCAGGAGGACGCCGCGGTCGCCGCGCTGCCGCCGCCGCCCCCGCAGACGACACAGCCCGCGGCACCTCCGCCCGCGTCGGAGCCGCCGCCGCCCGCAGCATCGGGTAGCTCGACCCCTGTGCTCCCCCTGGTCGTTGCCGGTGTCGGCGGCGCGGTCACGATCGTCGGCGGTATCCTGTGGCTCGGTGCCTCGTCGGACGTGAGAAAATACGAAAAGATCTGCCCGAAGCAGGGCGACGAGTACAAGTGCCCGCCGGAACAGTCGGACGCCATCGGTCCGGCGAACGACGCGGCCAAGCGCCAGACGGTTTCCGGTGCGGTGACGGCGTTCGTCGGCCTGCCGCTCCTCGCCGGCGGGCTCATCTGGTTCTTCGCGTCGTCCCCCGGCAAGCACCCCGCCGCGCTCGTGACGCCCGCGGTCGGCCCCGGGTACGCCGGCCTTTCGCTCGACGGCCGGTTCTAGAGCGCCGCGCTGGCAACGGCGCCGGAGGGCGCGCTACTCGGCCGGAGGCGCGGCCCGCTTGGCCGACGGCGGATCCATCGATCCCGCTGGCGCCGCCTCGGTCTTTTCCGGCGCCTCGGCTCCGCCGAGCTCGCCGGGCAGTGTCGTCGATGCGCGACTGTAGGTGACGTTTGCGGGCACCGGAGGGAGCGGCGGTGGGGTTTCGCTCGAGGAGCCGCCGCACGCGGCCGACGCGCCGAACGAAAGTAGCGCCAAGGTCGATAGAGCGACGAGCCGGAGCGTGGCCATCGACGCGACCGATAGCACCAATGGCCGGACCTGGTAACCTCCGCGCCGATGATTGGCTGGCTACGCGGCCGTCTGCTCCGTGACGACGGCGGCCAGGCGCTGATCGACGTGAACGGCGTGGGCTACGAGCTGAGCCTCCCGGTCGGCACGCTGTCGCGCGCCAGCGCCGGCGATGGCCTGGTCGAGCTCTGCGTGCACACGCACGTTCGTGAGGATGCCCTCGACCTCTTCGGGTTCGCCGGCGAGACCGAGCGGCGCGTCTTTCGCCAATTGCTCGCCGTTCCCAACGTGGGGCCGAGGACGGCGCTCGGCGTGCTCAGTGTCCTCTCCGTGGCCGAACTCGCGCGCGCCGTCGCCGAAGCTGATCACGCCGGGCTTGCTCGAGTCCCCGGCATCGGTAAGAAGACCGCGGAGCGCCTGGTGCTCGAGCTCAAGGGGAAGCTCGCGGTCGAAAGCGACGGCCCGAAAACCGGGCCGCGAGCCGTGAGTAGCGACGCGCGCGGCCGGCTCTTGAGCGCGCTCACGAACATGGGATACCGCCCGAGTGAGGCGGAAAAAGCGGTCGCGAGTCTCGGTGACGAGGTCGACACGAGGCCGATGGGCGACCTCTTGAAACAAGCACTGGCTAGCCTCCACTAGCGAAAGCGAGCCTTCCACGAGGACTCGGAGCGGCCGCCTGGCCTTTTGTCGCGGCCCTTGACCCCCTCGAGCGAGCGTGGGTAGATCCTGGCTGATCCGCGGGGCCCGGTGGCGGGCCATGAATGAAGCGCGGTCGCCTGCCGGAGGCCGATTTTGATTACCTGTCCGAAGTGCGGCAAGGAGAACCAGGACCACTACAAGTTCTGCCTCGGCTGTGGCGCCGAGCTGCCGCGGGCGGGGGCGGCGAAGCCGTTCGTCGCGAACACGCCGCCGCAGGGAGTTCCGCAGCAGCGCATGCCGTCGGGTTCGCAGGCAGCCGCCGCGGCACCGGCAGCAGCGGCCGCCGCGCCGCCGCGAGCGACGCCGCCTGCTTCTCCACAGGCGCACGCGGCCACCGTCGCCTGTCCCCAATGCGGGCACGGCAACATCCCCGGTAACCGCTTCTGCGCGTCGTGTGGCTACAACCTTTCGGCGCTCTCGGGGCAGCAGTCGGTCCCGGCAGCTGTTTCCGCGCCTCCCGTTGCGAGCGGCGCAAAGGGTATCATCCTCACGGCGCTGCGCGCCGACGGCAGCGAGGCCGGGCAGTTCCGCTTGCCCGACGGACCGAGCGTGCTGGTCGGGCGCGACACCGGTTCGATCTTCGCGGGCGACAGCTACCTGTCGCCGCGCCACGCCACGTTTTCGCGGCGCGGGGCGCAGCTCTTCATCAAGGACGAGGGCTCGTTGAACGGCGTCTACCTGAAGCTGAAGCCGAACGATCCGTGCCTGCTCGAGTTCGGGGACGTGTTCCGCATCGGGCAGGAGATCATCCGTTTCGAGGAGCTCAAGGGCCCCGCGCGGTCGCCCGACGGCGTCGAACGCCTCGGCAGTCCGGCCAAGGGCTACATCGGTCGTCTGGCGCTGGTGATCGGGCGTGACACGACCGGTAACGCTTTCCCGGTGCCGGAGCGCGGCGTCCACTGCGGCCGCGAGCGCGGGGACATCCTGTTCTCGGAAGACGGCTACGTCTCGGGTTTGCACTGCCGCATTGCGCGCGCCCAGGATGGTCACGTCTACGTGACGGACGTCGGCAGCTCGAACGGCAGCTTCATCCGCTTGCGGAGCGAGCGCCCGATCGGCGGCGGCGATATCCTGCTGATGGGCCAGCAGCTCTTCCGCATCGACGTCTGAGCGGACGCCAAGCGCGCCCGCGCGAGCGAGTTTTTCGGTGACCAACAAGCCCAACATCCGCGTGGCGGCGGCCGTGATCTCGCGCGACGACCGCTACCTCATCACCCAGCGCCGCGCGACGGCGGTTCTCCCACTTTTGTGGGAGTTCCCCGGGGGTCGCGTGGAGGCCGGCGAGACCGACGCCGAGGCCCTGCGCCGCGAACTCCGGCATCGCCTGGACGTCGACATCGAGCCCGGGGCGATCATCAGTTTCGTCAACCACCCGTACGAAAAGTACTCCGTGGACCTCTACCTGTACGAGTGCGCGCTTTCCGGTGGCGAGCCGCGCCCGCGAAATGTCGCCGACTTTCGCTGGGTGAAGAGCGCGGATTTCGAGCACTACGCCTTCACACCGGCGGACGAGCGCTCGATGAGCAAGCTGCTCGGGCTGTAGCTGTTCGATCGGACGCAATCGGCGCCGCAGGGTGGTCGATGGGGTTCCTGTGTCCCTGCTCGGCGCCTTCGAACCCTCTCGCGTCCTCCACGCGCTGTTCGACCTCCTGTGCCCTCGCGAGTGCACGGCCTGCGGCGAGGCGCCGGCCGAGGACGCGCCATTTTGCCTTGCTTGCGGGTTGCCGATCGCCCCGGCGCCGGGCGAACTCGCCGGGGTGCCGATCGTCGTGGCGGGAACCTACGCGCCACCGCTCGCGCGGGCGATCGCCCGGATGAAGTTCGAGGGTCGCCCGGACTTCGTGGCGCCACTCGCCACCCTGCTCGCGCCTTCGGCGCGGCGGCTCGGACTCGGGCCGAACGACGCGTGGGTGCCGGTGCCGCTCCACCGCTCGCGGCTCGCGGAGCGCGGCTACAACCAGGCCGCACTGCTCGCCCGCGCATTGGCGCACGCGACCGGCGCGGCGTTCGCTCCCCGCGTGCTCGAGCGGTTGCGCGCAACCGATCAACAAGCGCGCCTAACGCGCGAAGAGCGGCTGGTGAACGTCGAAGGTTCGTTTCGTGCACGGCGTCCCTGGACGCGTGGTCGCGTGGTGCTGGTGGACGACGTCTTGACCACCGGGGCGACCGCAAAAGGGTGCATCGATGCCCTGAAGAGCCGCGGTTCGGAGGTGATCGCGGTGGTCGCTTTGGCGCGGGCGGCGGGGTAGTATCGTGGGTCTCCTCGCGCGGCTCTTCGCCGCCCGCCGATCGATCGATGACGGACGCCACCGACGACGCCAGAAAGTGGGCGTGGATCGCACCGGATGGGACGGACGGATCCGGACCCGGCTCGGAGCTCCTTCAGGCGCTCGGCTCCGGCGCGCTCCCGCCCACCACGCTCGTCTGGTGCGTGACCTGGCTCGAATGGCTGCCGGCGAACTCGGTCGGTTACCTTTCGAAGGCGCTCCCGAAAGGCGCGGTCCAGAAGGCGCGTGAGCCCAAGCGCGCGGCGACGGCCCTCGCGCCGCCACCGCGTCCCGCGGGCACGGGGACCGTCGTGCTGCCGCGCCCGCCGGACCTCGTGCGCCCGCCGTTGCCTGCCCCGGGCGCCGCGAAGGCCGAGAACCCGAGCTCGTTCGGCACGATCGGGCGGCCCCGGGGAGCGAGCGTGCTCGGTCCGCGAGCGCCGCATGCGCAGAGCGCCGCACCGCGCGAGCCGCTGCCCACGTTGGGCGACGACTCGCACGACCTGAGCGACACGAAGGCCACCCTGCGCCCGCCCGGCGCGGTCCCACCGCCGCCGCGCGGCGCTCCGATGGGTCCCGTGCGGACGCCGGTACGCGAATCCGCCGAGACCGTGCGCAAGCAGACGACGACGCTCGGCGGCATCGGCCCCTCGCGCGACACCTTGCCGGAGATCACCGAGCGCGCGCCGCCCCCGACCGTGCTCAATGCTTCCGACATCCGGCCTGCCGTCATCCTGCCCGGCGCGCCGACCGATGTTGCGATCCACTCAGGTCCCACGGCGCCTCCGCTGACCAAGCCGGCGCCCCAAGGTTACGCCGCGGCCGCGTCCGATCTGATGAAGCCGAGCGCGACGCTCCTCGGCGGGCACGGACCGGCGCCCGGCGGGTACGGACCGGCGCCGAGTTCCGCCGAGGCGCCGCCCACCGCCGTCGATGTCGGCCCGCCGAGCACTACGCTCGAAAGCGCCGCGCCGATGCCGATCCCGAGCGAGGTCGCGGCGTCGCCCGTTGCGGCCGCCCCGGTTGCGGCGTCGGAGCTCGCGTTGGAGCGTTCGTCGCGGCCACCGGTGCCGCGCCTGGCGCTGATCGGGCTCGCTCTGCTCGCTCTCGTGGTGCTGCTTCTCGCCGCGGGGCTGGTGACGCTGGTGGTGATCCGTCTCCGCGAGCCGGTGACAGAGGTGGCGACGGCCCCGAGCGCAACGGCGTCGGCGCCGCCGCGCCCCGTGGGTTGCGAGCTCTTGTCGCCGGCGGCGCGGCTGACGCCGGCCGTCCACCGCGCCGTGCCGCCGATCCTCGCGGCGGCCGCCTCGCCGGAGCAGGTGGCCGTCGGCTGCGCCGAAGGGCCGAAGGCAGCGGTCGGTCTACTGGTCGACCTCGGGACGCTGGATGCGACGCGAGCCTTCGAACAGGCCGGAACGGAGAATCTGTTCGCCGTTTCACCGTTCCCGGTGCGCGGTGCGATGACCTTCGCCGTCGACCGCGCCGGCGGCTCGATCGGGGGCGCGCGGACGTTCGCCCCGAACCTCGTGCTCGGCATCTCCGGCGTCGATGTGGTGCGGGTCGCGAGCGGCGCGTCGAGCGTCGTCTGGCCAAAGGCGGCGAGCGAGAAAGTGACCGACCCGCGCGTGGCGCCCGGCGCGGCGGGCCACCTCGTCACCTTCCGCCGCGGCGGACTCGGTGGACGGGTGCTCTACGGGTTCCTCCGCCCCGACGGCACGGCGCGCGGCGACCTTGTCGCGATCGAGGCACCGGGTCTTGGCATGTCCGGGACTCCCGACGCCGCGCTCGGTGATGACGGAGGCCTGATCGCCTTCGCCGGGCGGGCGAACGACAAGGTTCCGTGGCGCGTTCAACTCGCTTCGATCCCGCTGTCCGGCAAGGCCACGGTCGCAGCGTTCGAGCCGCCGCACGGCGGGGCAGGCGGTGGGAGCATCGCTCCGGCAGTGACCGGCCTCGGCCGGGAGGGCTGGATCTTGCAGTGGACGGAGGGGACCTCGGGGCAGTACCAAGTGCGGGTGCAGCGCCTCGGCAAGAACCTCGAACCTCTGGGGGAAGCACGGCAGGTTTCGCCGAAGGGCGCGAACGCCGGCCAAGGCGCCCTGTTCGCGGTGGGTTCCAAGGTCCTTTCCGTGTTCGTGCAGACGACGGCTGGTCACGACGAGCTGTGGGGAGCGAGCCTTCGGTGCGACTGAGGTCCGCGACCAGGGTGTGGGCCTTGAGCGTGGCTGCGGTCTGCGCGCTCGGGCACGCTCTGCCGGCCTGTCAGCACTACCTGCCGAACGCGCCCAGCCACGTGGCACAGGGCCAGTACTACTCGAGCGGTAAACCCGAGTACGACGAGTTCTTCCTCGCCCTCTACCGGCTGCAAGTCGGATTGAAAGACGGCCCGGACGCGCTCACTCGCGTCCGCGGCTCGCTCGCCACCCAGCTCAAGCTCGGCGCCGACGCCGAGCTCCCCGCGCTCCGTGTCGCCTTGAACGAACGCACCAACGCGCTGCAGGCACGTGGCGTTTCGCTCCGCCTCGAGCGCGACGTCGGCGGTCGCACGAAACTTGCGTCGAGCGGCAACGACGCGGGTTCGGACGCCGGCCTCGTGCGTGCTCTCGGCGAAGCGATCGACGTGACGAGCGAGCTCAGGAACAACGTCGGCGGGTGGGAGCGGGAGCTCGACAGGTTGCCGCCCCGCGCCGTCGAGCTCGAACGGACCCTGGATGCCGCGTTCCGGCTCGAGAGCTTCGGCAAGGCCGGCGAAGTTCGAGAGAATCTCGCCGACGCTCAGAAGGTGATGGGACTCTTGCGCCCGATCTCGAAAGATCTCGACACTCAGAGCGGCGAGTTCTTCGAGGTCGTCACGGGTACGCTGCGTGCGACCACCGCGCCGCCTCCGCCGCCCGAGCCCGCGCCGGAAGCGGCGCCCGAACCCGCGAAGCCCCGCTCGAAGGGTCCGGCTCCGCGCAGAAGCCCCTCACCGGCGCCGCCACGCGCTCCGTCCCCGCCACCCGACGACGCGCCGCCGCCCCCGCCCAAGCCCGCGCCGGGGCCGGCGAAGCCAGATTTCGAGCCGTAGGCGCCGCAGTCGGGTGCCCGAGTCGGATTTGGTGACGGACCGGCCGGTCCGACGGCACTAGGGGTTGAACCGGCTGGGGTGACCTTGGTCGGGCCTAATTCCTTGCGAGAGAGGGCAAAAGCCATGCTGCGTTCTCATTTCCCAGCGGCAATGCTGGTCGCGCTGTTCATCCTGGCTTGCGGCGAGGAGGACCCTGTATCGAACGCTGGGGACGCGGGTGCTGGCGGCTCGTCGGGTTCCCCGGCAGTGGCGGGCGCTGGCACTGGCGGAAGCGGCGGCTCGGGTAGCACCGCAGGCGAAGGCGGGAGCGGTGGCTCGGGCAGCACCGCAGGGGTTGGTGGTGTGGGTGGGCGCTGCGGGATCATCACGGGTGGCACTGCTGGCTCGGGTGGTGTGGGCGCGACGGGTGGCAGCGCCACCGCAGGTAGCGGAGGGACGGGAGGCAGTGCGGGAGCTTCAGAGCCGGCGCCCGAGTGCGCGGGGCTCGACCCGTACGTGGGTGGCATCGCGTTGCCGGCCGACTTCTCGCTGAGCGAGGGCGTCGCTCACGAGCACACGCTGTCGATGGACCGCGGCAGCATGATCCGGCGCCAGCTCGACTACCAGACCACGGGTTCCGCTGATCATCAGCACCAGGTCCGGTTCACCGACGAGCAGCTGGCCCAGTTGATGGCGGGCGAGACCATCGTGGTAGAGACGGAAGGGCCGCCGCTCAATGCTTCGAGCGGGCATTCACACACGGTGACCGTCCACCCGTGCCTGGCTTCCTCGCCGCTCTAGTCGCCGCTTTCCCGCTGCTCGGCCTCCTCGGCGCCGCGTGCGGCGCGCTCACCCTGCTCGGTTGCGGCGGCTCCGAGCGTCCCGCCCGTTCGAGCCCGGCCGCGGTCGCCGCGAAGGCGAGCCAGCCCGACGATCGCCCGGATTTTTCAGGATGCGGTCCGCCGCTCGGCGCGCCGAACCGACGGCTCACCCGCTTCGAGCTGGCGTACGCGATCGAGGACACGCTCGGCATCGATGCCACCGCGCTCCACGCACTGCCGCGTCCGCCATCGTCGATCGGGAGCGCGCCGGACATCGTCGTCGGACGGCTGCTCGACACGTCAGCGCGCTTTCTGGTTCCGTACCAGAAGGAGATCGCGCGACTGTCCGACCTCGCCGCCGAACGGATCGGTGCCGCGTGTCGCGACGCGCCGGACGCGGACGGTTGCGTCGTGGCGGCGCTCAGAGCACCCGCCGCGCGGCTGTTTCGCGCGACGCTCGCCGACGACGAGATCCGCGCGCTAGGGTCCGGCGCCGAGGGCGAGCCCCGGCCACGGTCGTTGGCGCGCGCGATCGTCTTTCACCTGCTCGATTCCCCGCGGTTCTATCGCGTCGAGAACGAGGTCCCGTCGTCGCCGGTGACCCCGGAAACCGACACCGCACGGCTGTTTTCTCGGCGGCGCCTGGCGACACGCCTCGCCCTCGCGCTCCATAGCTCGGTGCCCGACATCGAGCTTCTTCGTCGCGCGGAGTCGGGCACGCTCGACGACCCCGCCGCGCTCGAGGCCGAGGTGTCGCGCTTGCTCCGCGACGCGCGCTTCTCGCGCTTCGGGCGCGAATTCACGCGCCAGTGGCTCCGGACCGACCGGCCGCCGCTCTTTCGCACGTCACTCGAGTCACGGACCCTGGTCGAGGATGCTCCGCGCCTCGCCTTGCTCGAGGAAGGCACGGCGTCGCTCTTCAGGCAGCGGCTCGATGCGCCGGTTCGCGAATTGCTCGCAGGCGACGAGGGCGGCCTGCTGACCTCCGGCGCCGTGCTGAGTGCGCTATCGACGCGGATCCGCAACGGAGGCGACGAAAGTCTGCTCGGACGCGGCATCGTCATCGAGTCGGCGTTTCTCTGCCGAACCTTCCCGCTTGCCGCCGTGTATGACGAAAAGCTGTGGAATCAGCATCCGTTGCTCGATCCGGTGCTGGCGGAAACGACCCAGCGCCCCGGCGAGCTCAGCCTGCTCGCCACGCGCACGACCGATCGGCCTTGCCGCGAGTGCCACCTGCAACTCGAGACGCTCGGCGCCGCGCTCGGTGGCTACGACGCCTTCGGCGAAAGCATCACGAACGGGCCGGCCGGGATCGGCCGCATGGGGGCCGTCGCCCTGCGTGGTCCACGTGAGCTCGCGGAGTACGTGCTCGAGAGCGGCCGCTTCGAGCCCTGCGTGGCAGAGAAGCTCCTCACCTACCTCACGGGACGCGCCGTCTTGCCGCACAAACGTGAACACGATCGCTGTCTCGTCGATGCGCTCGCCGGGCCGCCGGGAAAGCCGTCCCAGGCGTCCCTGAAAGCTTGGCTGACGGCGACGCTCGCGAGCCCGGACTTCGGCGAGCAGGGCAGCGAGGTGGTTCACGACGTGCCGTTCCAGTCGCCCAACGCCGATGGCTATCGCGTGCCCGTGCCGCCGATCTCGCTCCCCGACGGCGGCTGCGCGAAGTTCGACGCCGGGCGCTTCCTGGTCACGAATTGCGGCACCAGCGCCTGCCACGGCGAAGGGGCCGCCACCGCTCCCTTCGCCGTCCGCGATGCCGACGCTGCGCGCGTGGTCCTGCTCGCCGCGCGCCCCGCCCGGGACGGTTACTGCACCGAGCACCAACGCCTGCTCGACCCGGAGCGCCCGCGCGAGAGTCTGGTGATCCAGAAGCTCGTCGCCGGGAAGGACGTGTGCGGCAGCGTGATGCCGATCACGGGCGGCCCGCGCACGCTCGCCCCAGCCGATCACGCCTGCTTCGTGCGCTGGATGGAGGCCGCGGCGGCGGGCGGCCGCTAGCTCAGCGCGTCCGCGGCGAGCGCTCGACGGCCATCGCGTGGAGGGCCGCCCGATCCTCGGCGCTGAGCGTCAGGTAGTGCGGGATCAGCTCGAGCAGGTCGCGGCGCCCGCCCGCGTCGAGGTTCGAGTAGCGGGACGCGAAGTCGACGAACTCCATGCGCTGCTGCGCGTTCATCTCGTCGAATACCGAGAGCAGGCTCTGGAAGATCGACGCGGTGACGTTCTTCTCCTTCGTCGGCGGCTCGGAGTAGAACGCCGGACCGCTGAACGACGGGGGCGGTGGCAACGGGCCCGGCATCGGCGTCTTCGGTCGCACCGAAAAATCGTGCAGCGAAAGCCGCCGAAAGTCAATGGATCCGGGGCGATCGGGCGCTATCCCCGGGGTAGATGAGCGTGTGCCCTCGCCGCGTTTCGGTTCGTCGATTGCGGCCGAGTCCTCGGCGGCCGGTGTCAGTCGACGCGCTGAATGTTCGCCAGGAATCGGTCGGGCGGGACGAAGTCGGTGTAGCGGATCGCTTCCTTCCCGCGCGAGTCGAAGACGAGCATGGTGGGCAGGCCGATCACCTGGAACTTCGCCATGGTCGCCGCGACCGCCGGATCATCGTCGTGCGTCGCGTCGACCTTCACCGCCAGGAAGCGTCCCATCTCGGCCCCGACCTTCGGATCCGCGAACGTCAGCTTGTCCATCTTCTTGCACGCGCCGCACCACTCGGCCGTGAAGTCGACGACCAGCGGGCGGTTCTCGCGGAGCGCCCGTTCCCGCACCACATCCAGACCCTGCTTTTCCCACGCCAGCGCCGCGGTCGGCTTCGAGATCCCGAGCACCACGGCGAAGGCGCCGGCCGAAACGAGTGCGATGCCGGCCCCTTTGGCGATCTTCACCCCGGCACCCGGCTCGGAAAAGTCGCGGTGGATCCCGCCGAGGATGACCCCGACGACGACCGCCGCCAGCGCGATCACGAACAGCGGCGTACCCGGCTTCACGAATGATCCGATCACGGGGAACGCGGTGGCCAGGAAGTACAACGCGACGACCACGAGGACGACGCCAAGGATCGATTTGACGTGCACCATCCAGCGCCCGCTCTTCGGCAATTGCACGGCGAACGCGCCGACTGCGAAAAACGGAGCGCCGAGTCCCAACGCAAAGGCCCCCATCGCCAGCGCGCCGAGCGGCGCACTCTTGGTCTTGGCAATCCAGGTGAGGATGCCGGTGAGCACCGGACCCGTGCAAGGCGCCGCGATCAAACCGCAAGCGAGGCCGAGCAGGAACGCGCCCTTGTAGCCGAGGCCACCGAGCGTCGCCAAACGGTTCGTGAGCCCCGACGGCAGCGCCAGTTCGAACGCGCCGAACAGCGACGCGGCCATCATCAAGAACAGGAGCGCCATCCCCGAGACCACCAAGCGGCTCTGCAGGACCGAACCGAACATCGAGCCCGTGAGGCCGGCCACCACGCCGAGCGGGACGAACATGGCGACGATGCCGAGCACGAAGGCTCCCGAAAGGGCAGCGCCTTCCCAGCGGCTCTTGCTCTCGCGTGCCCCGAACACGCTGACGGTGACCGCGACCATCGGGTACACGCACGGGGTGAGGCTCACGACGAACCCGCCGGCCAGCGCCGCGAGCGCGGCGTAGAGGGGCCCTTTGCTGAGGGCCTCGGTGAAGGCGTCAGGTTGCACGCGCCGACAGTCTAGCGCGCGGCGAGCGGGGTTGGTATCAGCCAGCCTTCAGCGGGCCTGCCGAGCGCGGATCCGGCGGAGGAGACGTTTCGCGTGGGTTACTTCGCCCGCCAGCGCGACCTCGAGGGCTACCCGGCCGCCGGTGGCTCGGCGCACGAACATGCCGAGGTACCGCTCCGCGGCGCCGTGGTCCCCTTGCTCGAAGGCAAGCGCCCCGAGCACGAACTGCCCGTACCCCTGGCCGCAGGGGGCCTCCTCGAGCCTTTCCCGAACCGGCGCGAGCGCGCCCACCGCCTCGCCGGCTGCGCGCCGAGCGAGCGCCAGCTGGGCCCGGTAGAGCGGCTTGTCGGTGGTGCCCCAGCGCGCCGCCCGTGCAAGCGCGCCGGCCGCCTCCCGATGCTGCCCGGAAAGGAAGAGGACGCTGCCGAGCGTCCAGAGGTGGAAGGCGCGGCGGGCAGGGGGGCTCACCCGGCTCGCGATCCGGAGGTGGACGATGGCGGCGTCGCGATCACCCAGCCCGAGGCAGGCGCGGGCGGCGTCTTGGCGGGCGACGTCGGGCATCACCGCGCCGGTCAGCATCTGTTCGGCGACGATGAGCGCCTCCCCGAAACGCCGCCCCTCCATGTGCGACAGGTAGAGCTGCCGCAGGAGCATCGTCCGCGTCGTGTGATCGAGCGACCCGCGGTGGGAGAGGCCACGCTGGGCGTACTTCGCCCGGGTGAGCGGCGTGCGGGCCAAGCTGGCCTTCCTGAGCATCATCTCAGGGGTTTCGGGCGTTTCCCGGACGGCCGCACGCAAGCGAGTCATCCGTTTTTTAGACTAGCATTACCTGTACAGGCGTCCAGATTTTGGCCCCCGCGCCGGCGGGCGCCCGGGCGCTCGGCCCGCGGTCGATCCGGCGCTCGGGTGCGCACCCCGGTGCTCGGCGCGCACGCGCCCTGGCGCCTGGCGCTCGGCGCGCGGCCGTTGCGGCAACCGGGGTCTCGTTCCACGCTCGCTCCCCGAATGCGCCGTACCACCCCCGTCTCCCTCTGTGCTTCGTTTGCGGTCGTCGCTGTCGTGACGCTCGGCGTCAGCGCCTGTGGCCACCGCGCGACGGAGAAGGAATGTCAGGAGATCGTCGAGCGCGTCGCGCGGCTGGAACTTCAGCGTGCCAAGGTGGGACCCGAGACGATGGCGAACGAGCTCAAGCTCGCCAAGGAGTCCTTCCAGAAAGACATCGGCCGCCGATGTGTCGGACGTCGGATCACCGATGAAGCGATGACGTGCGTGCGAAGCGCCAAGACCTCGCAGGAGATCGAGGACGTTTGCTTCCGCTGAGAGCGGTGGCCGGCGCGACGCTCCTCGTCACCGCTCTGGGCTGTAGCAAACCGGTCGCCCCGGAAGAGTGTCGCGCCCTGCTCGACCGCTACGTAGAGAAGCTCGTCGGCTCGGATCGCCCCGGGCTCTCGAACGGCGAAGTCTTCCGGCTGCAGAGCGAGGCGCGCAAAAAGGCCGAACAGGACCCGGCCTTTCGCGACTGCCCGAGGCAGGTTTCGAGGCGGCAGATGGACTGCGCGCTGACGGCAGAAACGGTCGATCGCATGGAGATTTGCCTCTACTAGATCCTTTTGAAGGCTCTTCAATTTCGCTCGTCAGTCGGGCACGATGGTGGCGCATGGCGAAGCGTCCGCACGTTCTCGGGATGGTCCTCGCCGGTGGCGAGGGAAGGCGTCTTCACCCGCTCACCCGCGATCGTTGCAAGCCGGCGGTGCCGTTCGGCGCGAACTACCGCATCATCGACTTTGCGTTGTCGAACCTGGTCAACGGTCGCTTCCTCCGGATTGCGGTGCTGACGCAGTACAAGAGCCACAGCCTGGACCGCCACATCGCCCAGACGTGGCGCATGTCTCACTTCTTCAACAACTACGTGATGACGGTGCCGGCGCAGATGCGTCTCGGCCGTCGCTGGTTCGAGGGTTCGGCCGACGCCATCTACCAAAACCTGAACCTGATCGGCGACGAGCGTCCCGAATACATCTGCGTGTTCGGAGCCGACCACATCTACCGGATGAACCCGGAACAGATGGTGGAGGCGCACATTCAGTCGGGCGCGGGGGTCACCGTTGCCGCGATGCGCGTCCCGCTGGCCGAGGCCTCGCGGTTCGGCGTGCTCGTGCCCGGGCCCAACGGGCGCATCACGAGTTTTCAGGAGAAGCCGCGAAACGCCGCCGGGCTGCCGGACGACCCGAACAGCGTTTTCGTTTCGATGGGAAACTACGTGTTCAGCACGCGCGCGCTGGTGGACGCGGTGCGCGCCGACGCGGAAAACAAGGACAGCGAGCACGACATGGGCGGCAACATCATCACGATGTTGGTCGAGGCGGGGATGGCCGCCGTCTACGATTTCGGCCGGAACCTCGTGCCGGGCGCGACCGACCGCGATCGCGCGTACTGGCGGGACGTGGGCACGCTCGACAGCTACTTCGAGGCCAACATGGACCTCATCAGCGTTCACCCGGTGTTCAACCTCTACAACCGCGAGTGGCCGATCCACACCGGGTTCAGCTCGTTGCCGCCGGCAAAATTCGTATTCGACGAAGACGACCGGCGCGGTGCGGCTTACGACTCCATCATCAGCGCCGGGGCGATCGTCTCGGGCGGCACCGTGCGACGGTCGGTTCTCTCACCGGGCGTTTCGGTGCACTCGCGGGCGGTGGTCGAAGATGCGGTCCTGCTCGACGGCGTCGACGTGGGGCGCGATGCGATCGTCCGCCGCGCCATCATCGACAAGAACGTGGTGGTGCCGCGCGGCGCGCGTATCGGCGTCAACCCCGACGAAGACCGCGCCCGCGGCTACACGCTGAGCGATAACGGCATCGTGGTCATCGGTAAGGGGGACGTGGTCCACGTCTAAGAAAAACCTCACCGCCGCGATCGTCACTCGCGAGTACCCGCCCGAGAACTACGGCGGCGCGGGCGTGCACGTCGAATACCTGGTGCGCGCGCTCAAAGAGCGGGTGAACGTGCGCGTGCACTGCTTCGGCAAACCGCGCACGGCACCCGAGGTAGCGGGAAGCTACGAACCCTGGGAGGCGCTCGCGGGTCCCGAGCCGGAGCTGGCGGCGCTCCGCACGCTGTCGCTCGACCTGATGGCGGCCAAGAACGTTCGCGGCAGCCACATCGTCCACACCCACACCTGGTACGCGAACCTCGCCGGCCACTTCTCGAAGCTCGCGTACGGTATCCCGCACGTCATGACCTCGCACAGCCTCGAGCCGCTCCGGCCGTGGAAGGTCGAGCAGCTCGCCGGCGGCTACGCGCTCTCGAGCTTTGCCGAGCGGACCGCGATTGATGCGGCGGATGGCGTGATCGCCGTCTCGGCCGCGATGAAGCGCGACATCCTCACCGCGTATCCGCGCGTTTCGGCCGAACGCGTGCACGTGATTCACAACGGGATCGATCCCGACGAGTACCGTCGCGACCCCGGCACCGACGTGCTCGCGCGCCACGGGATCGACCCGAGCAGGCCGTACGCCGTGTTCGTCGGCCGGGTCACGCGTCAGAAAGGCATCGTGCACCTGCTCCGCGCCGCCAGGTACGTCGACCCGAAGGCGCAGTTCGTGCTCTGCGCCGGCGGGCCGGACACGCCGGAGATCGGCGCGGAGTTCGATGCTCTTTGTGGCGAGCTCGAGCGTGAGCGCGGCGGGATCGTCCGCATCGCCGGCATGCTCGCGAGGCCGGACGTGGTGCAAATCCTGAGTCACGCCCGCGTGTTCGTGTGCCCGTCGGTGTACGAGCCGTTCGGGATCGTGAATCTCGAAGCGATGGCGTGCGGCGCGCCCGTCATCGCGTCGAGTGTCGGCGGGATCCCGGAAGTCGTGGTCGAGGGCGAAACGGGATTCTTGGTTTCGTTCGAGGGCGACGGCACGCCGAAGAACGAGCCGCGCGATCCAGACGCTTTTGCTCGCGCGCTCGGGGCGCGGATCGCCGAGCTGATGGCCGATGCCGATCGCGCCCGCCGTTTCGGCGAGGCCGGACGCCGGCGCGTGGTCGAGCATTTCTCGTGGGCCGCGATCGCGGAACGGACGGCCGAGCTCTACCGGACGCTCGTCGGTTGAGCGTCGCCCGCGCCAGGAAATCCGCCGAAACACGAAAACGTACCGCGGCAGGTAGGTAAAGGTGTGCCGGGCGGGCGCGCTTTTGGCGAAACACCGCGAAAACAGCGACCTTTGGCGTGCTGGTGATCGGTCGGGCGGCGGCCTGCATGGAGCGGTCGATGGCCCTCCACCCACGTCACCTCGTCCGCTCCACCGCGCTCACCACCGTTCTCGCTCTCGCCGCGTGCAGCGCCGGCACCGGCAACGCCGACCGCAGCGATCTCGGGAGCGGTGCCACCGGAGGATCCGCCGCCATGGGCGGCACGCTGAACGTGGCCGGAACGGGTGGCGTCGCGAACGCGCCGGGCGCCGGTAGCGGCGGAAGCACCACCGGCGTCGGCGGCACCATCTCCACCGCCGGAGCGGGAGGCACCGGGACGGGCGGCGCCGCCGGCGCCTGCGAGACGGCGAGCGCGGATGCCACGCTCGTGCGCGAGCCGGTCGATATCATCGTGGTGCTCGACAACTCGGGCAGCATGTCGGAGGAAATGGGCGCCGCCGAAGCGAACATCAACGTCAATTTCGCGGCGATTCTCGACGAGGCGCAGGCCGACTACCGCGTGATTCTCCTGTCCCGGCACCGCCAGGGCGAGCGCGAAGGCACCGGGGAAAGCGAGGCGAACACCTCCATCTGCGTTGCAACGCCGCTCAGCGCGCTTGCCAGCTGCCCGTCGGACGACCCGGTGTTCACGGACCGGTTCTTCCAGTGGGGAGGCAAGATCGAGAGCTACGACGCGATGAACTGGATGATCGACGCGTACGACACCCCACCCGAGGACGACGACGCGGCGGCGCTCGCGCCGAACGGCTACGGCGAGTGGCTACGCCCCGGCGCAAAGAAGGTGTTCGTCGTGATGACGGACGACGACGAGGCGAACGACGACGAAGACACGCCGCTCACCGTCGATACGTTCCTCGCCGGCCTCACCGCCAAGGACGCCGCGTCGTTCGGCACCCCCGAGGCTCCGTCGTTCATCTTTCACAGCATCATCGGCGTGCTGGAAAAGAGCGATCCCACGGCGCCGTACGAGCCGACGGAACCGCTCGTGACCGAGGTTTGTGAATCCAACGGTGCCGACATCGAGGCAACGGGCGCCACTTACCAGGCGCTCAGCATGATGACCGGCGGGCTCCGGTTCCCGCTCTGCCAGTTTCCCGGCTACGACGCCGTCTTCCGCGCCATCGCCGAGAACGTCATCGTCAAGAGCGACATCGCGTGCGAGTTCGACATCCCCGCACCGCCCGCCGGCACCCTGCTCGATCTCGACAAGGTCGCCGTTCAGAAGACCTCGCCGGGTGGCGCCTCGTCGCAGTTCCTGCAGGCGCCGACGCTGGATGACTGCCAGGCCGACGCGTTCTACATCGATCGCGCCGCCAACCAGGTGCACCTCTGCCCGGAAGCGTGCGAGGCGGTCCGTGCCGATCCGCTCGCGAACGTCGACGTGCTGTTCACCTGCATGAGCACGTTGATCGTGAAGTAGGGGCGCTCGCAGCGGTTTTCCTTCACGATTTCAGCAGGTTAGGTTCGTCTTTCGCGGGTGGGTGGAAAAAACTAGCCCGCCAGGGCGCATGCGTGAAACACAAGGGGAGGCATGTGCGGCATCGTCGGTTACGTCGGGCCCCGCATCGCGGCGCCCATCCTGCTCGATGGACTGCGAAAGCTCGAGTACCGCGGCTACGACTCGGCCGGCGTCGCGATCCAGACCGCCCGTGGCGTCGAGGTCGTGCGGAGCGTCGGCAAGCTCGACAATCTGTCGCGCGCGCTCGAGGGCAAGAAGCTCGACGGAACCGTCGGCATCGGGCACACGCGCTGGGCCACGCACGGTCGCCCGAGTGAGCCGAACGCCCACCCGCACGTCGCCGGCGACGTTGCGGTCGTCCACAACGGCATCATCGAGAACCACGTCGCGCTCCGGCGGCGCCTCGAAGGCGAGGGCGTGCGCTTCGCGAGCGATACGGATTCCGAGATCCTCGCCCACTTGATCCTCCGGGCGCTCGACAAATCCGGCTTGCTGTTCGAGGCCGTGCGCGTGGCGCTCGGCGACGTGCACGGCGCCTACGGGCTCGCGGTGGTGTCCGCGCGGCAGCCCGACCGCATCGTGGTCGCCAAGGCGGCTTCGCCGCTCGTGATCGGCCTCGCCGAGGGGGAAACGCTGTGCGGCAGCGACATCCCCGCGCTGCTCGGCCACACGCGCGAGATGCTCTTCCTCGAGGACGGTGAACTCGCGGAGCTCACCACCGCGGGCGCCCGCGTCGAGACGCTCGGCGGCGCGAAAGTCGAGCGCCTCACGCGGCGCGTCGACTGGAGCCCGATGCAGGCGGAAAAGGGCGGGTACCGCCATTTCATGCTGAAGGAAATCTTCGAGCAGCCGCGCGCCATCGAAGACACCCTGCGCGGCCGCATTCGCGTCGTCGACGGCGACATCGAAGACGCGGAGATGGGCCTGGACCCCAAAGCGATCGACCGCTACGAGCGCGTCGTCTTCCTGGCGTGCGGCACCAGCTACCACGCGTCGATCGCCGGGCGTTACTGGGTGGAGCAGCTCGCGCGGATCCCGGCGCACGCCGAACTCGCGAGCGAAGTACGCAATCGTTCACCGGTGTTCTCGGAGCGCGATCTCGTGGTCGCCGTCAGCCAATCCGGCGAAACCGCCGACACACTCGGCGCGCTGAAGGCTGCCCGTGAGTGTGGCGCGCGGGTGCTGGCGGTGGCCAACGTCGTCGACAGCATGATCGCGCGGGCGTCGCACGGTGCGCTCTACACCCACGCCGGCCCCGAGATCGGCGTGGCCTCGACCAAGTGCTTCACGACCCAGCTCGCGGCGCTGCTCCTGCTCGGCGTCTACCTCGGGCGCCGCCGAGGCGTGCTGGACGCGGCCGGAACGCGCCAGGCGCTCGACACGCTGCTCGGGGCGCCGTCGGCGGTCCGAAAGGTGCTCGAGCGAAACGACGAGGTCTACGAAGTCGCGCGTCGCTGGCAGCACGCTGAGCACATGCTGTTTCTCGGCCGCGGTTTCGGTTACCCGATCGCGCTCGAAGGCGCGCTGAAGCTGAAGGAAATCAGCTACGCGCACGCCGAAGGCTACGCCGCCGGCGAAATGAAGCACGGACCGATCGCGTTGATCGACGAGCAGATGCCGGTCGTGATCGTGATGCCGCGCGACCGCCACTACGACAAGACCCTCGCGAATCTGCAGGAGGTGCGGGCGCGCGATGGCCGCGTGATCGCGGTGGCGAGCGACGGCGACGACATCGCCGGCACCCTGGCCGAAAACGTGCTGCGGATCCCGGAGGCACCGGAGCTGATCCAGCCGCTCCTTTCGGTGGTCCCGCTCCAGCTCCTTTCCTATTACATCGCCGATTTCAAGGGCACCGACGTCGACCAGCCGCGCAATCTCGCGAAGGTCGTGACCGTCGAGTGAATCGCCGGCCAGGTGCGGCCGCCGTCAGATCGCCGCGCCCAGCACGAAAACCGCCCCGCTGACTTGACCGACCGATCGGTATCCGAGTCCGGCATGCAAGGCGAACCAGGGTGACACGCGGTACGACGCCCCAAAGAGCAGCTGGCCCGACAGGTGGGTGACCTCGTATTCGGTGTCGTTGGTCGCGCGCTGAAAGGAGCACGTGGCCCTGCCGAGCTCACCTGAAATGTGGAACGCCGCCGCGCCACGCGGGAACGCAACATCGAGCCCTCCCGCGTACCCGACGGAACTGAAAAGAAGGCCTGCCGGAGTGTGGCCGCGCATCAGGTGCCCTGCGACGAACGGTGTGCCGACCGCGCCGTTCGGCGCGGGGAATCGATAGCCCACCTCGGCGCCACCGCCGTAAAGCGTCAGCGGTACCGTGGCGGGCGCTGCGCCGAGCTCTCCGCCGACCAGGAGCTCGGCCGCGGCTCTCAGGTGAACGGGTGACGCGGCAAGGTCCTTCTGCCGCGGGTTGCTCGCATCGGTGGTCGCCCGAGCTTTGGCCGTGAAGACGCAGCCGCAAACGATGATGAACGCGGTCAAAAGGCGTTTCATGGGCACGGGTGGTTCCAAGGGACGGTTCCTCGAAACATTTCGCAAAGGCGGTGCTCTTTGATCTGGTCGCATGAGAGAGCGCGGTAGCAAGCGCCCGTCTTGAAGGAGATATCGGGATAGTCGCCCTCTGACAGCAAGCTACGGTCCTCCTCCGACCAACCCGCGTAGGTGGCCGGGATGTACGTGCAGCTCACCTCGCCATCGAGGCGTCCACAGCAATTTTCGAGGTGTGCGACGGCCTCCTCGCAGGCAATCACTTCTTCGTTGAAGCTCTCGTCGTTGAGTTCGCCGCACCCGACGATGAACGCCAAAAGGAGCAGCAGGCGTAGCGACGCATGCCCTCTCGGAGCTCGATCGAGCGCCATGACTCGCCGTACAGCACGGGCCGTGCCAGGGCCGTACCGCCCATTTTTGCCCGAAAACGCCCCGGCTCCGCTTCCCGGACGACGTGGTGCGCGGCGCACAGCGGGCCGCTCTTGCAACACTGGGTTGACGCCGGCTGCTCGACGACGAGGCGCCGGGTCAGCGCGGGATCTTAGCGCCGGACCGCGACCTCGTGCAGGCGCCGTCCCTCGGCGTTGGTCCAGCCGACCGTGAGCTCGCCCGCGGCGGTCACGCTCACGTCGCCGTAGGTGAAGAGCGTCTTCGCCTGACCGTAGCTGGTGACATTCTTGGCATTCTCGATCGCCCAGGTGAAGCCACGCTGCGGGTTGAAGGTCTTGTCGTAGACGTCCACCGGAAAAAAGCCGGCATTGAGCGGACCCGAGATGAACTCGTGCACGACGAACCCGGGCGCATCCTTGAAGGGGACGTAGAAAAACTCGGCGGCGAAGTGGACATCGGTCGTGATCCAGATCGTGTGCGACAGGTCGCGCTCCTTCATACGTTTGAAGATGCTCCCGAGCTCCCGTTCGAAGCCGGTCTTGCCGCCTTCGCTCGCGAAGCCGTCGCGCGCGTCCGGCCCCTTGCCGGTCGGGCTCGACAGCGGCACGCTGGAAATCACGAATTTCCACGTGGCGTCCGAGTTTTCTAGCCCGGCGAGGAGCCAGCGGATCTGGACCTCACCGAGCATTTGTTTTGGCGCCTTGGCCGTGTCTTCCACGCGGTTGTCGTCGCGGTAGCGGCGGTTGTCGATGAAGAAGAGCTCGACGTTTTTGCCCCAGCGCCGCCGCCGTTCGAGCTTCTCGCCGTCGGCGATCGGGTTGTAGTCGAAGAGCGCGCTCTCGCCGATCGGCAGGAGGTGCACGCCGCTCGAGTACGGCGGCTTGTCTCGCATGTCCGTCTTCGGTCCCCAGTCGTTCACGATCTCGTGGTCGTCCCACAGCGAAAAATACGAGGTCGAGGCGAGGAAGGCGCGGTAGGAAGCGTCGTCGCGGTTGTAGCGCCAGTGCGCGTGGTAGTCGGCGAGGGAGGCGCTCTCGCGCGTCGGGAGCGGGACCTGAGCGTTGCCGAACTTTCCGACGGCGTCGCAGGGGTCGTCGGAGTAGATCATGTCGCCGAGCGCGATGAAAAAGTCGTACCCGCCGGCCTTCAGCGGCGCGAAGATCGGATAACCCTCGCGCGCGTCACGACACACGTTTTGGCCCCCGAGATCGCCGCCCCAGGCGAAGTGCACCGCGCGCGCGTCGGTCGCAGCAGGCGCCGTCAGAAAGGTGCCCGCGAGCGCGCCCTCGGCCGGGATCTCGGAGCGATCCGCGGGGTCGGTGAACCACACCGTGTAGGCGTGGCGTGTCCCCGCCGAAAGGCCGCTCAGCGTGACTTTCCCGCTGAAGTCGCGCTCGGCACCGACCAGGATCGTCTCGTGGAACGTGCGCTCGGGGGTTTCCACGGCCACGTGCATGCGCGCGGCGCGGTCCGAGCGCGACCAGATGATGGCGCTCGAGTTCGTCACGTCGCCGGAAGCGACACCGCTCGGGATCGGCAGCGAGCGGCGCACGACGGGTGCGCTCACCGGGGCCTCACTCGGCGGCGGCGGCGGCGGACCGAAAGGGAACGTCGCCGGGGGTTCGGCGGGGCCGCACGCTGCAAACACGGGCAAGGCAAGAACGGCGAGGTGCATCGACGAGGCGCGCATGGCGCACACCTTAGCCCCACTCCGCCGTGCCCGGCAGGCCGTGTCGAGCGTCACTTGCCGCGGAACACGGGCTTGCGCTTCTCCTGAAACGCGAGCAGTGCCTCGCGACGGTCCTCGCTCGTGAGACAGGCCTCGTAGGCTCGCCGTTCGGCGTCGAGCCCGGCCTCGAGCGGCATCGTCGCAGCGGCGCGAAGCGCCTCGAGTGCACCGCGAACGGCGAGCGGGGCGCCCTCGGCCACGGGCGAGAGCCAGGCGATCGCATCGTCGACCACGTTGGTTCCGGAAGGCGCCACGCGATTCACGAGACCGATGGACAAGGCCTCAGCCGCCGTCAGGCGGGTGCCGAGCAGCACGAGCTCGAGCGCCTTTTGCGGCCCGACCAGCCGGGGGAGGCGCTGGGTGCCGCCGGCGGCCGGGATGATACCGAGGGACGTTTCGGGCAGGCCGAGGATCGCGTGCTCGGCCGCCACCCGGAGATCGCAGGCGAGCGCGAGCTCGAGGCCACCGCCGAGTGCCGCCCCGTTGATCGCGGCGACGACCGGAAAGGGCGAGCTCGAAAGCCACGCGAATTCGCTCCGGTACTGTCCCAGCATCGCGCGCACCTCGTCCTCGGTCATGGTGGCGCGTTCCTTCAGATCCGCGCCGGCCGAGAACGCCCGATCGCCCGCGCCGGTGATGACCACCAGGCTCGTCGCCGGATCGGCGGCGAGCTCATGACCAACGCGCCCGATCTCGCCGACGGTGTGGTGGTCGAGGGCATTCATCCGATCCGGCCGGTCGATCGTCACGACTCGGACGCGGCTGCGCTGGCTCACCGCGACGGAAGGCATGCTTCCATGGTATACTGCATCGTTCGCTGCGTGGATGGGCGAGTCAGCGGCGTCGCTTGGCGCTCTTCTTCGCCGGTGCGTGGGGGCGACCGGCACCCGCCTTCGTGCGCCCCGAAGGGTCGCGTGCCGCCTGCTTTCGCGTGGCGTCGTCGGTGCGCTCGACGACGGCGACCCGACCCTTCAGCTCGGCGAGCTCGCCGCGGAGCGTCTCGATTTCGTCGCCCAAGCGCTTTCGGTCCGCGCTGCCGGCCTCGCCGAGGTCGCGCAGGGCCTCGCGGATCCGGCGCGCGACACGGCCGTCGAGCTCGTGATCGAGCGCGACACGAAGGGCGCCCCGAGCGCGAGTATCCCCGAGGGAAACGAGCGCGTCGACGACGCCGACCCGAAAGTGCGGATCCGCGTCGTCGAGGAGCTCGACCAGGTGCTCGCGACTCTTCCGCGAGTCCGAGAGCCCGACCAGCGCCGCAACGGCCGCGCGGCGCCCGCGGGTCGGGATGCCGTAGCGCGTCCGGTCGAGCACGATCGGCAGCGCCGCCTCGTCGCGCAGGCTCGCGAGTCCGTCGAGCGCGCCCGCACGCCGCGAATCGGCCCACGACGGCTGATCGACGAGGCCAGTCAAGACCTTCAGCGCGCCGGGCTGCCGCGTGCGGCCGAGCGCACGGGCCGCTTCGGCAGTGACGAGGTAGCTCCGATCAGCGCGGGCGAGCGTCGTCAGGAGCTTCGCCGACTCGGGGCGTGGAAAGCGCCCGAGCGCGGCGGCGACGGCGCGGCGGACCTTCGGGTGTTTGGTGCGCGCCGCGCGCCGAAGACCGTCGAAAGCGAGGTCCCCGCGGACTCGGGAAAGCGCCTTGGCGGCCTCGGAACGCACCATCCACGCCTCCGATTCTGCCCCGAGCGCCTTCACCAGTGCGGCGATGCTGGGCGGGTCGTCGCGGCGGCCGAGCGCGTCGGCGGCGACCCAGCGTGCTCGCGCGGTGGGCCCGTGCTCGAGCTGGCGCCGCAGCATGTCGCCGGGCGCGTCGATCTTCACGTCGCCGACGACGCGAAACTCCGGATCGAAGACGACGAAGCGCGGCCTTTCGGCCAGGCGCACGGTCAGCGTCGCCGAGCTCTCGGTCACCGCTTTTTCGTGGCGCTCGAGCTCGCCGCCCTTCGTCATGACCAGGATCTCGAGCGGGTAGGCGAACGTCGCGACGTCCGTTCCCTTCTGCTTCTGCCTCGCCTCCACGCTGAGCAGGCCGTCCTCCCAGCCGATCTTGATCTTGAGCTCCGGGTGCCCCGGCCGAAACACCCATTGATCGAAGAAGCGCTCGAGTGATTCCCCCGATGTTTCCTCGAGCGCGCGCATCAGATCGTTCGTTTCGACGATGCCGTGGGCGTGCTGCTCGAGGTAGCGCTGGACGCCGCTCCAGAACACGTCGTCGCCGAGCTCGCGCCGGAGCAGGTGCAGCACGAGCCCGCCCTTCTGGTAGAGGTGGCGATCGAAGAGATCGATCGGCGCCTGGTAGTCGCGGCACACGATCGGCCGCTGGTAGCGGCCGGCCGCCTCCGCCAGGTAGACCTCGAGGTCGCCGGCAACGGCGAAATCGTACTCGTCCCGGCCGAGGCGTGCCTCGCGCTCCACGTGCTCGAAGTAGGTTGCGAAACCCTCGTTGAGCCAGCCGTGCGACCAGTCTCGGCAGGTGACGTAGTCGCCGAACCACTGGTGCGCGAGTTCGTGCGCGACGAGGTCGTCGGAGCTCACGTCGAGGGCGGCTCGTTCGTCGAGGAGCGCGTGCTCGTAGAGCGTGGTGGCGGTCGTGTTTTCCATGCCCCCGAAGATGAAATCGCTCACCACCACCTGCGAGTAGCGGCTCCACGGAAACGGAACGCCCGTGCGCTCCGAGAAGAGCTCGATCATGCGCGGCGTCTGGCCGAAGCTGCGCTTGGCGGCTGCCTTTTGCTTTGCCGGCACATAGTAGGCGACGGGGATCTTGGCCTTGCCGACGCGCGCCGGTCGATCCTCGACGAGGGCGAACTCTCCCGCGACGAGCGTCACCAGGTACGCGGGGTGCGGCCGGTCGAGGAAAAAATGGAAGACTTTGCCCCGCGCGGTCTTCCTTGCCGGCGTTCGCTGCTCGCCGTTCGACAGTGCCACCCAGCCGCTTGGCACCGTCACCCGGAGCTCGCTCGTCATCTTGACGTGCGGCTTGTCGAGGCAGGGAAACCAGTAGCGCGCGTCCTCGTCTTGGCACTGCGACCACACCTGGCGCGGGCGGTCCTTCACCACCTTGTCCGGTGCGAGAAAGTAGAGGCCGCGCGCCGGTGTTGCTCGGTACGTCACTCGCACCTTGCCGCGCTCGATGCCAAGGAGCCCCGAGATCGTGATGCGATCGCCGTCGTAGTCGTACTCCACGCTCTTGAAGGCGCGGCCACTCGAGAGCTCCACATGGGCGATGTCGAAGCCGACGGCGTCGAGCACGAGGGTCTCGGCTTTGGGAGACAGGCGCTCGATGTCGAGCGTGGCGGAGCCGTGGACGCTCTTTTTCGGCACGTCCAGCACCAGATCCAGGAACAGGTGACGGACCGTGAACGGGCGCGAGCGCTCGTACTTTCGGCTGGTGCCGGCCAGGACGAACGGCGCGCCCAGGCTGGAACAGGCACAGCGCGCGTGGAGGCGAGAATGCATCGTGCCCGATCTAGTACCACCGGTTGACGCCTCGTCCGCGCGCGATTTCGCGCCCCGCTTGCGCGCCCCGGCGGCTCGCCCGAAGATCGGAGGGCTTGTCGATCACCCTGTCCGGCGAGGTCGAGCGGATCACGTTCGAGAACGAAGAAACGGGGTTTCGTGTGATCCGCGTCGGGTCGCTCGAGGGGGCGGGTGCGCGCCCGGGAGGCGTGCCGGTGGTGGGAACGTTCCAACCCGTCGGGCCGGGGACGCGCGTGCGCATCACCGGCGAGTTCACGCTCGATCCGCGTCACGGTGAGCAGTTCCGCGCCGAGACGCTCGTCCCCGTCGCGCCGAACACGCTCGAGGGTCTCGCGCGTTACCTCGGGTCAGGCTTGTTCCCGGGCGTCGGCGAGGCGACCGCCAAGCGCATCGTCGCGACGTTCGGCATGAACAGCCTCGACGTGCTCGAGGGACAGCCGGAGCGGTTGCGAGAGGTGCCGCGCATCGGTCCGCGCACCGCCGAACGCATTGCCGGTGCGTGGGCCGAGCAACGCGCGACGAACGACCTGATGGTGTTGCTCCAGACGCACGGCGCGTCACCGGCGCTCGCCATTCGGATCGCCAAGCATTACGGCAAGCGAGCGGCCACGATCGTGGAACGGGAGCCGTATCGCCTGGCCCTCGAAGTGCGAGGGATCGGCTTCAAGACGGCCGACCGTCTTGCCCGCTCGCTCGGTATCTCCGGCGACCACCCGGAGCGCGTCCAGGCCGGAGTGCTCCACGAACTCGACGCGCACACCGGGCGCGGGCACACGTTCGCGCTCGCCCGCGAGCTCTCTGAACGGGCGGCGGCGATGCTCGAGGTCGGCGAGCCGCACGTCGAGGCAGCGCTCGACGCACTGTGGGCGTCCGAGCGCATCGTGCGCGAGGGCGACCGGCTTTTCTTGCCGTCGATGCACCGCGCCGAGGTCGAGCTCGCCGCCGGGATCGCCAGGCTCGCCCGCGAGTCGGCGGAGCGGCTGCCGGACGTGGCGGCGGCGCTCACCGCATTCGAGGCTCAGGCGGGGATCCGTCTGGCGGACGAACAGCGCCGCGCGGTCGAGGCGGCGGCGAGCGGGCGTCTGACGGTGGTCACCGGCGGGCCCGGCGTCGGCAAGACGACGATCGTACGAGCGATGGTCGACCTGTTTCACCGCGGCAAACTCGACGTGCGGCTCGCCGCGCCGACCGGCCGCGCGGCGAAACGGCTCGCGCAAGCGACCGGGCGCGAGGCGACGACGATTCACCGGCTGCTCGAGTTCGACCCGCGGGAGTTCACCTACAAGCGCAATCGCAAGCAGCCGATCGCCGGCGACGTGGTCATCGTCGACGAGGCGTCGATGCTCGACGTGCCGCTGGCCGCCGCACTGTTTTCCGCGCTACCGGCCGCCGCGCGCCTGATCGTCGTCGGCGACGTCGACCAGCTCCCCTCGGTGGGGCCCGGGGCGTTCCTGCGCGACCTGATCGCGAGCGCCGCGGCGTCCACCGTGCGCCTCGGTGAGATCTTTCGTCAGGCGAGCGAAAGTCGCATCGTGGTGAATGCCCACCGCATCCTGCGCGGCGAGCTGCCCGAGAGCGCTGGACGGGACGATCCGCGCGCCGACTTCTTCGTGGTGTCGCGGCGAGACGGGGACGAGGCTGCCGACACCGTGCTCGAACTCGTGCTCACGCGGATCCCGAGCCGCTTCGGGCTCAAGGGGCCCGAGGTCCAGGTGCTGACGCCGATGCACCGCGGGCCGGCCGGCACCATCGTCCTGAACCAGCGCCTTCAGGAAGCGCAAAACCCGCACGGGCGGGTGATCGGCGCGAGCGCCGGCCGGCTCCGTGTCGGCGATCGCGTGATGCAGACGCGGAACGACCACCAGCGGGAGATCTACAACGGCGACCTCGGCATCGTTTCGGGTCTCGATGACGAGACCGGCACCGTGCGCGCGCTGTTCGACGAACGTGAGGTCGAGTTCGAGGCGGCCGATCTGGAGTCGCTGGTCCTCGCCTACGCCACCAGCATCCACAAGAGCCAGGGCAGCGAGTACCCGGCGGTCGTCGTGCCGCTCCTCACCACCCACTTCGTCATGCTGGCACGGAATCTGGTCTACACGGCCGTCACGCGCGCTCGCCGCTTGTGTGTGCTGGTCGCCGATCCGCGCGCGCTTCGCCTCGCGCTCGGCGAGGCACGCCGCGAGGATCGCTCGACGGCGCTGGTCGACCGCATCGGCGCGGCGTTGCGCGGGCTCGGTCAATGAGCATTGGGTCCCTGTGGGCGTGGCCGACGGCCATGACGATCGCCGTCGCCGTGGTCTTTGGTCCGGTTGGGTCCGCCAGTGCCCTGGTGCTGCGCCTCCCGGCCGCCGAGCGATACCAGCTCCCCAACGGGCTCGATGTCGTGTTGCAGGAGGATCATCGGGATCGGAGGGTGGCGGTCGTCGTCGCCTACGACATCGGGTCGCGCGATGAGCCTGCCGGCTACGACCAGCTGGCCCATCTCGTCGAGCACATGACCTACCGCGGCTCGCGGCACGTCGAGAGTTTGAGAGGCTTCGAGCTCCTCGAACGGGCCGGGGCCGAACGCTTCAACGCGATGACGAGTCTCGATCAAACCGTCTTCCACGCCGTCGTACCGTCGGAGGCGCTCCCGCTGGCTCTCTACCTCGAAAGCGAGCGCATGGCGTTCACCCTCGAGCGATTCGACGAGGCGAGCCTGGATCTCGAGCGGGATATCGTCACGAACGAGATCTTGATGCGGAGCGGACCGCAGTGGTTTTTCTCCGCGCACGTCGGCAACGCGGTGTTCGGCGAGGGTCACGCGTACTCGAAGTCTCCCGCGAGGCTCATCGACATCGACGCGATCCGGCTGCGCGACGTGAGGTGGTTCTTCCAGCAAGGGTACCGCCCGAGCAACGCTCACCTGGTCGTGGTGGGAGACTTCGATTCCGGGCGCGCGAAGGAGCTGATCCTGCGCTACTTCGGGCCCGTGGTGAACCCGAAGGTTCAGTTCCTCCGGGCTCCGCGACCACCCGATCGACCGCTCCGCCCGCGCCGCCTGCTGTACGAGGCCCCGGTGCACGAGGGCCGGCTCAAAGCCGTCTGGCAGGCGCCTCGACCCGGCACGCGCTCGCGGGCTGCGGCGGAGCTCCTGGCGCCCCTGGTTCAAGGGTTTCTCCGGAGCAGGCTGATCGATCACTTGCACGACGCTTCGAGTCTTTCGTTCTCCCTCTCCGATACTCACGCGACCTCGCTCTTCATGCTGGATGCAGTTCCGTCGAGCGACGTGACGGTCTCGCGGCTCGAAGCGTCGGTCGATCGCGCCATGACCGAGGTCTGGGCTCAGGATCTCGACGCGGGGCTGTCGGATCAGGTCGCCTCGCAGATCATCGAAGAGCTTCGGGAGGTTGCTGATCCGCTCGCGAGCGCCTTCAAGCACGTCGAAGCCCTGGCTTTCGACAACGCACCGTATTCCCCGGGGCAACACATCGCCGCGTTGAGGAGCGTCACCACCCGGGACCTCACGGCGCTCCGGCCGCTGCTCTCGAGGTTCCGGTGCGTGGTCGGGCGCATGGTCCGAGCGGCTCCCGGCAACACGGACCCGTCGGGTTCCCTCACGGTGTCGCCGTGATCGGTCGGGAAATGCTGGCGCTCACGGTGATCCTCACCGCGTGTCATTCGAGACCGGACCTTCCACTTCCTTACATGCCGCTCACCCCGACGCCGGATGCGTCGTTTCGCGCCGCCCCTCCGCCGTTCGACGTACCGGGCCGCCTGCCAGCGCCCGAGGTGCGGACCCAGCAGCTTCCGAACGGCATGACGCTGCTGGTCGTCGAGCGCCCGGAGCTTCCGACCGTGTCGATCGCCTACGTCGACCGCGATGCGCGCGACGGGAATGAGCAACCGGGGCTCGCTGCGTTGACGGCGGACCTCTTGAACCGCGGCACTCGCCTCTCGAATGGCGATGTCCAGCGCCGCCTCACACTCGGAGGAAGGACACCGGCCATCGACGCCGACCCGGACGGTACCTGGATCCGCATCACGACGCTGTCGTCCGCGGTCGACAGAGCCGTTTCGCTGTTTGCCGATCTCGCGCGTCGCCCCGTCATGGATGCCAATGCGTTCGATCTCGCCAGGCAGGACGCGCAAGACGACAGGTTCGGGATGTCGCTCGAGATCCGCAGGCAACTCGCCAGCACGGCGCTCGGAGAGCTCTACGGCGCCAAGGATCCGGTCACCTTGTCGGTGCTCGGCACTGCCGATCTCAGCACGATTTCCCGCGAGCAGGTGCAGCGCTTTCACGCGGCCCGCTACGGGCCCCGGGGGAGCGCGCTCGTTGCCATCGGCGCCACGACCCTCGAAGAGCTCGCAGGGATCGCCGAGCGGCACTTTGGTGATTGGCAGTCGCCAAGCGAGGGACCGAACCCGGCGGAGCCGCGGCCCCCGACGCCGAGGAGCACCTCAGGGTGGATCCAAGCGCTCACCGGCGATGACCGGCAGGCGTGGTTCACGATCGTTTTCCCTTGCGTTGCCGCGTCGGATGCCGACGGCGCCCCGCTCGATCTGGCCGCGATGGTGCTCGCCGGTCTGCAGCTGTCGCGCGCCCGTACGGCTCTCCGGCACCAGGAGGGCATCACGTATGCGATCGATGCCTCGTGCGCCCAGTACCGGGACCACGGTCTGTTCTGGATTCGGTTCGCCGCCGACACCTATCGCGCTGCCGAGGCACTCGAGATGGTTCTCGACGAGCTTGACCGCTTGCGCTCGAAGCTCGTCGGGCCGACGGAGCTCGACACCGCAAAGCGGCGAATGGTCGGAGTCTATTCGAACCTCTTCTCGTCCAACGAGGGCACCCGAGACGCGATCGGTTTGCTTTTTTCCCGCCACGTTCCGCTCTCGAGGCTCGGAACGCTGAACGAAGAAATCCAGGCCGTCACGGCTGAGGATCTCCGGAAGGCGGTGGTCGCGCACCTGAGAGTCGAGCGGATGAGCGTCGCGGTGTACGGCGATCGCCGACACCTTGGCCTGACGTTGCCGCACGTCTCCGGGACGCGCGGCGTCACGTGGTGGGA